>Ga0316217_10001432_pt1 | contig 31066 bp, 22 predicted proteins | sample 1anoAmetaG_FD_203633 | JGI IMG/M metagenome (GOLD analysis project Ga0316217, IMG submission 203633) | Freshwater microbial communities from Trout Bog Lake, Wisconsin, USA - 1anoA | ecosystem: Environmental > Aquatic > Freshwater > Lake > Hypolimnion/Profundal zone | place: USA: Wisconsin... | reverse complement strand
CGTCAACGTTGCTAAACAGGCGCAGAACCAGATTGCTCGCAATGGCTTGCATGCCAAGCTCCAAGGTTAGAACCACAAGAATTATCCGCGAGCTCGCTAACGGGATTGGAGCCTACCGCAAGCACCCACACAGCGCAAGCGCAATATCGTGATACCATATGATTCTGCCCTGGGCTACCGCCCCCTTCCCGGAGTACCAGAGGGTGAAAAGTCACTGCCCGGATGTTTTGCCACGCCCATCCGGGCTTGGGCGTTATCGGTGCATGGTGGTTTTCGCCGAAAGCTGTCGCCATTCCGGCCGATTTTTCTTGACTACGCTAACGCTTAGAAACATACTATATGTCGTCTGATTTTCCAGGGAGTGGTTATGAATTTCGTAAAACGGTCCTCGTGGCTGTTGGGTCTTGGATTGGCGGCGGCAGTAGCCGCACCGGCTATGGCGGATCATTTGCCGATACCCCAACCGGCACCGGCGCCGCTGGTCACAGCAAACAACGACAGCAACAACTCCGGTACAAGTTCCAATGTTTACGACATGGCACCAGCCTGCGGGCGGGCGGCCTATTACGACGAGCAATACCAGCGCACTTATGCGGAATTGCAGATGGTGATCGAACGCCTGCGCAAGGAATATCTGCTGAGCGACGAATACCGCACCGCCAGCAAAAAGCTGGACGATGCCAAGGCGGCGTACGACGCCGCCCGCGCGCCGGTGCTGCAAGCGGTTACCGCCACGCAGGAATGCCGGGATTTGCTGGAAAAGCGCACGCGGGTGAGCATCGCTTTGCAGCAGCCGAAATTGCCCAAGGAAGATGTGGCGGCGCTAGCGCAGCGGAAGATGGAATACGGCGCCACCGCCAGCCGGATGGAAGCCGAAGCGTTGAATGCCGATGTGACGGTGCGGCAAACGCGGGCGGACTATCTGGCCGCGCAGGCGGAACTGAACGACAAGCTGGCGCACAGCCAGTTGGCTCTAGTCGATCAGCCGGCTTATGTGACCGCGAAAAAAGCGTTTGATTTGGCCAGTGATAACCGCGCCGCGGCGCAGGGGGTTTTGGCCGGGGCGTGGATCAGCCGCAACGACACGGTGGATTCGGATTATCGCCGCTATCCGCCGCCCAGTGGCAATCTTGTGGCACCGTGGATCGGCGTGGGGTATCCCGGGTATTGGACGGGATACTACGGCAACGTCGGGGCGATTCGGCCGTTCTGAAAACCGCAGCCCCCACCCCAACCCTCCCCCGGAGTACCAGGGGAGGGGGAAAGAGGGCTTATTCCACCGCCACTGGTTTGCCCAGCCGCGCCGATTCATACGCGGCGGCGGTGACCGCCAGATCTTGCCGGCCGGCCGAACCGCTCATCACCGGGGGTTGGCCGGCTTTTACACGCTCGATAAACATCCGCTGCTGGCTGAGCGGATTGCTGGCGTCTTCCAGCGTGATACCGGGCACTTGCAAGGTGACGTAGGCGCCCGGCTTGTCGTAATGAACCACTTTGCCGTGAAAGGGGGCGTTTAATTGCAGTTCGATTGTGCAGTCGTTGTTGGTCAGCCGCATCGTGCCTTGCGTGCCGAAAATTTCGCGGGCCTGGCCTTCGCTGGCCCAGCCGCTTTCAAACACGGCATACGGACCGGCGGTGAACTTGGCGACCGCGGTGGTGACATCATCGCCGCCGATACGCGGACAATATTGATTCTGGCTATAGGCAAAAACTTCGGTGATGCGGCTGCCCAGCCACCATTGCATGAGGTTGATCGAGTGAATGGAAAGCTGTACGAAGCAGCCCCCGCCGGTTTTTTCGCGGTCGCCGCGCCAGTTGCTGGCGTCAGCCGATGCCGACAACCCGCCGCGGTGGGCATCGCGGGCGCGCACGCTTTGGATGTTGCCGAGCAATCCTTGTTCCATGATGGTTTTGATGTCCCACATGACCGGTTCGCACAGGCTGCTCATGAACATGCCCAGGGTGCCGCGGGCCTTTTGCGCGGCGGCGACGATTTTGTCCGCCGCCGCCACCGAATTGGCCATGGGCTTTTGCAGCAGCACGTGCTTACCGGCCGCCAGCGCCGCCACCGCCTGGGGTTCGTGCATGTGGTTGGGCGTGGAAATGTCCACCACGTCGATGTCCGCCGCCAGCGCATCCTCAAAGCGCGCGCTGACGCGCTTGACGCCCAGGGCCTTGCAGGCCTGAAGCTCGGACTCGTTCACATCCACCGCCAGGGTGAATTCCACCCCTTCCAGACTGGCGTAAACTTTGCGGTAGTGGCGGGCCATGCCGCCACATCCAACCATGGCAACTCGAATCATTATTTCCTCTTGATAGTCCTAGCGATGCGGAATCCTACCGAATCGTAAACCATAGCATACGGAATATTGGCTGGATTTTCACCATGGCGTACAATGCTGTCACAATGCGCTGGCATCGTGGGATAATTTCGCTCGCCCTGCTGGCAGTAATTGCATCACCGGCGCTGGCCCAGACCACCCGGCCTGCCGCGTCGCTTGAGGCCACTGTGGCGGCACATCTGGGCTGGGGACAGATGATCGCCTCCGAGCGGTGGAATCCGCTGCTGGTGACCGTGGCGGCACCGCGGGCACGCGCGGTGGTGATCGAAATCAGCCAGGAAGACGGTCCGGCCAATCTGCACCGCATCCGCCAGCACGCCACCGCCGGGCCAATTGCCACGGTTTATGCCTTGGTCTGCCCGCTGGCCACGAGCGGTACGCATGTGGTGATCAACATTCGCGATGCCGAAACGGATGCCACGCTGGCCAGCATTGTAGCCAATGCCAAGGCGGATCAAGTCACCGTTGATTCCACACGCGACCTAATCGCCGTCAGCGGCAGTTTGGCCAATTGGCCCATGTTGCACGACCAGCTCACCGCCGCGGGATTTGAATCCGGCGCTTTGCAAACCGACCGATTGCCGTATCAAGCGATCGGATATGACGGCGTTACGCTGCTGATCCTGGACGCGATGGATTTTCGGCAATTCAATTTTTCGCAGCAGTCGGCGATCTTGCAATGGATATCCGCCGGCGGCTGTCTGCTGGTCTGGCCCGGCCTGGATCCGCTGCCGCCAAGTTCGCCGCTGACGGATGTGCTGCCGGCCACGCTTGGCGAAGCACACACGTTTAACATCGCCGGGCAAGAATTGCCCGGCCGGCTGCTTGCGCCCAAGCCGGAAGGCCGGCCGCTAATCGTCAGCGCCGCAGTTCTGGCCAATAATGGCTGCATCATCCCCTACGGCCTGGGCAGCATCGCGGTGGTACCGATGGATTTGTCCAAGTTGCAATTTGACCAGCCCACCGCTGCTGTCACGTTCTGGCAGCCGCTTTTGGCCAGCATGGCCAATCCCGCGCCCAAACAAGATTTGCCGCCCGGCGATGCCCGGCAACGAATCCTGGACGATCTGCAAACCAAACTGCCCGCCAGTCCCGCATCGCCGTGGCAATCATTGCTGCCCGCACTGGCAATCATTTTCCTGGTGATCGGCCCGCTGGATTCGATCCTGCTTTTTGCCAATCACCGTCCACCACGCAATTGGCTGACGCTGACCGGCTGGCTTGGCACGGTGGCCTGCGTGGCGGCGTTGGTCATCGGCCAGCCGCCAACCCCGCCACGGGTGTTGACGCTGCGCGTCATCGACCAAACCGCCGATGGCGTGGTCGCCGCCAATGAGCTAATCGCCATCCGTCCCGGCAGCCAGACCAGTGGGAATCTACCGACTACCCAGCCCGCCGCTTCGTGGCGAACTTTTCCCCCGATCAGCCCGCCCGGCACACACGCCAATGATTTTGCGATCCTCGACTGCCAGCAGGATCAGCACGGCACGTGGATCGACCACCTGTGGACCGACGCCGATAACACTCGCTTCGCGCAATCCGATGAGTTTGTGTCGGCCCCGCCAATCATCACTGCCAGTCTAACCATCTTCCCCTCCATATTATTGCCCAACATCGACGGCAGCATCACCAACCACGGTAGGCTGCCACTGCAAAATATCCGCATCACAAGTTCACTTGGCCAAATCGATCTGCCCGCTCCACTGCTTCCCGGGCAAACGCAAAACATCGCGGATGTTTTGACCAAATCCGATCCGGGCGAACAAGGCTTATCTGCCGATCTGCACGCGCTGAATGAAACACGCACGCGGCGCATTTCCCGCCTTTTGGCCACCGAATCGCTGGTGTGTATTGAAGCGATTCAAACCGATACCGCCACCGTGCCGCAACGCCGGCAAGTGGTGCGTGCGGTATTGCCCCTCTCGCTGGTCAAGTTTTAAGCTGCCGGGGTTCTGGGTAAATCTTCCGCCGACCACTTCGTCGGCTGGGTCATGTGGCCCATGATTCCTGCCGGGGCTTGTTGGCCGAGTTTTTCCAGAAGCATTCCCAGCCGTTCCATGCTTTGCGACCAGCCCTCGCTCATGCCGATCTTCAGCAGGGCATCGCGCACCGTTGGCGATTCAAATCGCTGCCGCACGGTCAGCGTGGTTTTGCCGGCACGCTCCGTCAAACTCACGATGGTAATCGCCTCCAGTTTGGGCCGGCCCTTGCTCGGGTCGCAGCCGGGGTTCACCAAGTCGTGCCATTGTTCGGGCATATCGGAGTGGTCGATGCTCAGCACCAACCGCTCAGGGGGAATAATGTCGTGATACACGCCCTTGGTCGGATGCAGCGTGCCGTCCGGGCCGCGCATGACGATGCGCCACGTGCCGCCCGGCCGCAGATCGATCTCGCAAACCGGGTTGGTGAAGCCATGGGGCCCCCACCACTGGGCCAACAGCTTGGGATCGGTCCAGGCATTGAAAACCAACCCACGCGGCGCGGTGAAAACGCGCGTGATAGTGAATTCCCGCTCGGAGGATTCTTTCACAGGTTCATTGATCGCGGTCATGATGTTTCTCCTTTGAGTCAATATACCTAGGGAAAGCATAGGCGAGGGAATGACGTTTTCCGACCCATTTTAATCATGCCGCCAGCGTAACCGGACTCACGTGCGGTTTGACTTGCCCGCACACCCGGCATTACTCTGCCCCCATTACAAAACCGTCCTAACTACTCAGGAGCATCGATGCCCAGCGATTCATCATTCGACATTGTCAGCGAGATCAATCTTCAAGAAATGGACAACGCCGTGCAGCAGGCCATGAAAGAAGTCGGCACACGCTACGATTTCAAAGGCACCGCCGCGGGCATTTCCGAACTCAATCGCAAGGACAAAGAACTCACATTGACCGCCGATGCCGAGCAGCAACTGACCGCCGTCAAGCAGGTGTTGATCGCCAAGATGATCAAGCGTGGCGTCGATCCCAAATGCCTGGATTACCAGAAGCTGGAGCAAGCCACGCACAACACCGTGCGGCAAAAGGCCAAGCTGAAAAGCGGCATCGACAAAGACACCGCCAAGCAAATCCAGAAAGGCATCAAAGATTTGAAGCTCAAGGTGAACGCCAGCATCCAGGGCGACGCCCTGCGTGTCAGCGGCAGCAAGAAGGACGACTTGCAGGCAGTGATCGCCTGGGTGAAAGCCAACCCCCCGGGGATACCCTTGCAGTTCACGAATTATCGGTAAGAATTCCTTCCCCCGCGCAGCGGCTGTCCCGCAGGGACGCCGGTTTGTCGTCTTGGGCGTGTGCCCATCGTTCAGTTAGAATGCCGCCATGACCATCACGCTTGCCGAACTGGCGAAACAAATTGGGGCCGTGGTAGTCGGCGACGGCACCGCGTTAGTGTCGTCAGCCAACACCCTGGAAGACGCCCAGCCCGGCCAAATCAGCTTCTTATCCAACCCCAAATACGAAAAACTCCTGCCCGCCACCAAAGCCGCGGCGGTCATCGTCGGCACTGCAATCACCTGTCCCGGTTTGAATCTGCTGCAAACCGCCGATCCCTATTACGCCTTCATGCAGGCGGTGGTGCTGCTGCACGGCCATCGCCGCCATCCGCACCAGGGGATTCATCCGCAAGCGCACGTGGATGCCGCAGCCACTGTTGGGCCGGGAAGCATTTTGTATCCCGGCGCGTATGTCGGCCCGCGAGCCAAGCTAGGGCGCGATTGCATTTTATATCCCCATGCCGTCGTCTACGATGATTGCGTCCTGGGCGATCGCGTCACGCTGCACGCCGGCGCGGTGATTGGCGTGGACGGTTTCGGCTACGCCACGCACCAAGGCGTGCATCACAAAATTCCCCAGGTGGGCAACGTCATCATCGAAGACGATGTGGAAATCGGCGCGAATGTAACGATCCAGCGGGCCACGCTCGGCAGCACGGTCATCGACCGCGGCTCGAAACTCAGCGACCAAGTGGCCATTGGCCACGCCACACGCATCGGCCCGCACGCCCTGATTGTCTCGCTGGTCGGCATCGCCGGCTCCACGCGCATCGGCCACCATGCCACCATCGGTGGCCAGGCCGGCATCGTCGGCCATATCAACATCGGCGACAACGTGGTCATCGCCGCCCAGGCCGGCGTGGTGAACGACGTGGAAGACCGGGCGATGATGATCGGCTCCCCCGCCTCGCCGTCGCCTTATGGCCGTAAGAACCTGATGCTGCAAGGCCAACTGCCCGATTTGCTGGCGCGCATCCGCCAGCTAGAACAGCAAGTCGCCGAATTGGCTGGCGAGCCGGGCAAAGGCACGGCCGGTGAGGATTAGGCCACCTGGGTTGCACGCCGTTGCCACCGGTAGTAAATCCGTTATCGCACATTACTCCCATGCCTTACGGGGCGTCCCGTCGCGCCTTCATCGCCCCGCAAACCACTCGGTCATCCGCGCGAACACCGCCGCGTCCACGCTGGCGCCTTCCGGATAGTCAAAGTGCGCCGCCGGCCGCACGAAGAGCGCCTTCTCCCCGGCCAAGGCGTTATACACCGCAAACTGTCCCGGCGGCGGCACCGCCGGGTCGAACAGCGCACACGCCGCCAGTGTTGGTATACGAATATGCCGCGCCGCCGTGGCGGAATCGAAATACTTCAGCACGTCCATGATTTGGGGCCGCTGCTGGTACAGCAGCCGCACCGCCTCGCCGCTGCCGACGCACGGCAACGTCACCCGCAGCGGGTGATGGCCGAAACTCGGCACATCCAAAAACGCCCGCCGAATCCGATGATCCCACGCCACCGCCATGGCCCCCGTGCCGCCGCCAAAACTGCCGCCCTGGTAATCCAAACAATCGGCCACGTGCGGATACATCGCCAGCAGTGCCGACGCCGCCGACCACAAATCCGCCACGCACATCCGGTGGATATACGTTTCCCGCGAGGCGATGCCATGCACGACATGCTCGGTCGCATTGCCCGGAATCCCGGCCGCCTTGGACCGGTGAAACCCGCGTGCGCACGGGAAGATCGCCACCGCCGCCGGCCCCGGCACCCGGTCATCCGGCCGCTCCCGCCCGCCATAGCCATGCCCCACCACCACCCCGCGTGCAAACTTCCCCCGCGGCACCATCACCCATGCCCCCACCCGACCGCCTTCGATCCCATCAAATTCCACCTCAAATAGATCGTTTCCCGACGTCAAGGGCGCCACCGCCCGCCGCGTGAGCCGCAGCGGCGTCACGATGGTCCGCGCAAACGTCGCCCGCCAGAAGTCCGCAAAATCCTCCGGCCCCGCCGGCCCAGCCACCGTAAGCAGCCGGGCCTGGTCATAGCCGTAGCGAGGATCGAACCCAAACGCGTGCGGAAGATCATTCATATTGAACTGGCGATCCTAAAGCCGGCAAATGCGAAATGCCAGAAACCCCCAGTCGGGCGCGGGTAAATTGTCCCAACCCATTTGACATGCGGGCTAAAGCGGTTATCTTATGGGCATTAACCGTCGCGGCCAAAATTGGCCTGGCGCACGGGGCCATAGTGAAATGGGATCACGCGACCATGGCATGGTTGAATTTGGGGTTCAAATCCCCATGGCTCCACTAGAACAACTGCTTTCAAACCCATTTTAGCCAACAATTCTGCCAACAATTCCCTTGCGTTTTGCCATCAATTGGCCATGATCCAAGGCCATGATTTCCACCACCAAACGCAGACGCGGACGCAGGCAAGTGGACTACCCGGGACCGGACGGGCAAAAAGTAATCGGCCTATCGCGACGGCCAAAGGATGGACGTTGGCGAATCATCGGAACCGACATTACCTACACCGAACCCGATGAGCGGATGGCTATTGCCAGATTCCGCCAGTGGGAAGCCGAACAAGCTGGCCAAGGTGGTGAAATCTCCATCCCCACGGCCACCATTGATAGTCAAGGCAAAGTCAGCGGCAGCTTGCCCCCTGACCAGGAAAACCCAATCAGTGACGGCGGGGTATTCCTGCCGCCCAATTACGCCAAGCGCACCCCGGCCGTGCCGAAGCTCAGAATTGAAGTGGCTGGCGATGTTCTTGAATTTCGTGGCCACATAATCCCGGCCAGCGTGTTTGGCCCGTGGTTAAGGAAGCTGATTTTGCGCCGCCCGCAATATGTTTCGGAATTGACGGGCATCGAACAACTGGCCTACTTGGCCGATATGAAACCGCCCGAACTCAGCGCCACACTTGAGGAAGTGGGAAGCCTGTACTTTTCCAATGCCAAAATCAGCGAGAATTGGCTTGCCAAGAGCCGCCAGTTTTGGGCCGAATTCTTGGCAATTGTTGGCACTAACCGCCTACGCGATTTGACCCAAGACGCCATTATCCGCTATGGCGATCAAGTCAAAGGTGCAGGCAACGCGCCCACGTATGCCCGCCAGCGATTCGGTGCGATCAAGGCAATCCTGAATTATCCCCCGAAGCGAGGTAAATGGGCGGAAGATGCCAAGCGTGCGGTCGCCCTTTGCGCCGCCTTAGTCTTGCCGAGGAAATCCGCCACCGACCCCCGGCCCATCGATCCGGCCGAATTCCGCAAGCTGCTGGACGCAGCCGATACGCAAATGCAGGCTTTGTTGCTGCTGGCCTTGAATTGTTGCATGTACGGCGGGGAAGTCGCCGCCCTGAATTGGTCAGACATTGATTTGGCAAAAGCAACGCTGGTCACCGAGCGGAGTAAAACGGGAATCGTCCGCATTGCCGCCTTGTGGCCACGCACTCTGAAAGCCCTGAAAGGCCTGCCCAGGCGAAAGGATGTTGACGCGCTGTTTTTGACGGAAGCCGGCACCCAGGCCAGCTATCTAATCATCAACCGGGCGTTCAAGAAGCTCAGGAAGGTTGCCAAGTTGCCAGCCGTCCAGTTTTCGCAGATTCGTGACGGCGGGTATACCGCAGCCGTGGAAGCTGGCACAGATTTGAACCTATGCCGATTGTTGGCCGGCCATGCAACTGGCATTGCAGATCATTATGTTAAACGCCGGCCGAACATGGTGGCCCCCGCTTGCCAGGCCATCGCAAAAGCCTACAACATCGAAGAATGACCCCACCACCCTTGCAGATTACATCTTCCGCAAGTACCCCCGCCGACCATGCCGTGTTTTATGGGTGATTCTTCATTCTGGACACATGGAAAACGGCCATTTCCCCGAACAGTCACCTACCAGCCTGCAACATCCAAGATTCGCCGGTATAATCCGTCTCGTCGTGGCAACCGCCGACCGATTCCAATTTCTGTACGGACCTTATCAATGCCCCAAGGCCCGACCCGGTAAAAAACTGTTTTGCGAAATTCGTGGCACGGTCACCGTGGCGGGATTCCGGGATGGGCCAATCCCTTGGCCGGTGGCCAAATGGCCTGGCACCCGCCCGGCCATTCTCTGCGGTGATCTGGTCAAAGCCGTGCGGCGCGAATCTGAAGTGGCCGTGGCCCATCACTTCGGCGTCAGTGTTGCTACCGTGAAAATGTGGCGACGGGCGCTGGGCGTGCCACGGATCACCGAAGGCACGCGCCGACGATGGCAGGCCATAGCCAATTCCCGCATCGACAACAGGATCGAACGGGCCAGGTTCAATTCCAAGCAGCCCGCGGCGCTGGCGAAAGCCTCAGCATCATTGAAAGGTCGGATACAGCATCCGAACACCATCGCTGCGGTTCGCATGGCCGCACAACGTCCAAAGTCAGCGGCTTGGAAAGCAAAGATGGCGGCATACTGGCAAAAGCGTGGACATCCACCGGGTCATCCTGAGCTTCGGTTTTGGACAGCGGCAGAAGATGCCATGCTGGGAACGGCCACCGATGCGGCAGTGGGCAGCCAGATCAATCGTACCGCGCAGGCAGTCGCCAATCGGCGAGCCAAGCTGGGTGTTGTCGCATTCTGCCGCCAACAACGGACGACCATCGGCTCGATGGCAATGCCCAAGTAATCATTTGAAGATGTCGTTCAGAATCGTCGCCAGCCGCACGCCGGCACGTTGCAACTGAACATCGATCACCTTGCCGGCGGCGTCCACGTACGCCTGGTTCAGCTTCGGCGGCGGGCCGTCCGCCGGCACATCCTTGTAGGCGCTGCTGATGGCCAGATCGTGCGATTCATTGGCCCAGTCAACCGTGGTGCCCGTAGCCCATGCTGCGGCCTGTTCCGGCTTGATCCCGGCGTTCAGCTTCTCGGCGTAATCAAGATTGCGCACGCCGCCCTTGTGATTGATCAGAATGGCCGTATCCCAAACGGAATGCAGGTTCACCGCTCGGGGGTGGTCCAGAAAAAACACCAGCCTAGCGTTGCCGCCCTTGTCCTTATTGCGTTCGGCACAATGCAGCGGCTGGTGAATGTCGCCCACAAAATGCACGAGGAACTTCAGGGCCTCAACTCGCGCATCCTTCGTGGCTTTGGCGTCTTGCAGCACGGCTTTGAAATCATTGATCTTGTCGGTGACGTTGTTGCCGTTCTGACCGTCACGCTTGGCATCGAAGCCCTTGGCATCGGTCGGGATATCCACGTAATGCCAAGGTGCTGTTTCCTGACGCTGCCGACGAATTTCATCGGCCCAGCTTGCGATCTCCGCATCCGAGATATTGGCGTCACCCAGCAGTGCGTGAATCCCCGCTTTGGCGGCGGGCGTCAAACGGTCTTCGGCGATCAGGCAAACGATTTGATGACCGTCTCCACCCCAAGCGTGGACGATGGACGGCATCAGCAGCAGGCATAGCGCGGCGGCAACAGCGCCATATTTGGTGGTGTGTTTCATGCCCCGGAATGCTACTCAAGGCGTGATAAAATTGCATTAAGGGGACGGCCTTTTTACAGCCTTGTCAGCGTGGTAAGCCGGCGAATCCTTGTCCCGTCCCGCCCGGCCATTAAAATGTCGCCATGCGGCCTTGGCACTACTACACCGTTTTGGCGTTCATCCAATACGACATCACCACCGCCTACGTCTGCCGCCATTTCATCCAGCAGGTGCCTTACGCATACTGGTGGTATCCTTATTTCTTTGTCACCGCTCCCCTGATCTTCACCGCCGTCGTTTACTGGCGATATAGGGCCGATGCCCCACACCGGCGCAAACAACAAGGCTTATGCCCGCAATGCGGCTATGATCTGCGCGCCACGCCTGACCATTGCCCGGAATGCGGCACGGTGCCCCCGAAAGATGGAATGATTTCGCGTTGACCAACTGCCCATCCAACCGCTGCTATCGCTCGTTCAGACTGCACCGGTAGGCCGTAGCTTTCCAACTGCGTGTCTGGACAACACCAGCAAAAACAACATACTTCCGGCACAGGAGAATCATTTATGCCCCGTTTTTCGCCGTTCGTTTCTTTGGAAAGGTCGCTGACAAAGTTGGTTGCTGAACGCCAGACGCATGTTGATGCCCTGGCCCGCATTGACGCCCTGTTCAGCAAGTTTGGCATCGGTGTAGCGACCCAGGCACCGGTAGCTGATGTTGCGGTGCCTGCCCCTGCCAAGGCCACCAAGTCAGGCAGGCACAAAGTCACTGGCCAAGAATTTGTCCTGTCCCTGCTGAACGGCAAGAGCTTGGTCACTGCCGACATCAACAAAGCATGGATTGCCGCTGGCCGCAAAGGTAATGCCGATACCACGCTTTTCCTTTTGAACAAGAAGAAAGCCGTGAAGCGTGTGCCGCTGACGGTTGGCAAAGGCAGCACCTACAGCGTTGCCTGACGGCAGCACTGCTGGAACCGATGGGTAATCGTAGCGGCTTGGATAAAGGCGAATGCTAATTCGCTTCTTATGCCGTCTTCGGAAGCAGCTCACGGTTGATTGGTTGCCCACGGGTTGATCTCCCGTTCCACATTCCCGGTAGCGGTGTCAATTACTTTTATGATGTTCGACTGCCTCTGCAAGTGCTCGATGTTCTTGTCCTTGTCGAACGACACTGTTTTCAACGGAGGCAGGGCAATAATGTGCTTGCCATCCCCACCGAGCGTCAGGGCACTTTTCTCGTCCACCAATAGCCGGATAGTCCGATTTTCCTTTGGAAACACGATCTTCCGGTTGCCGTCGTAAACGCCGATAAAAACATTCCCGTCGCGCGAAATCGCCTGCACATCGCGTGCAGAAGTGAAGGGCATCTGCCACAATGTTTCCCCCGAGTCCATTGACAAAGCCAACAATCTCTCTGTGCTGGAATTGAAGACGACAAGCGGTCCGGCGCAAAGCGATTGGGTTGGCAGGGCTATATTATTGCCGTTGACGGCCGGCCGGGTATCTGGCATTTCGACCCTCCAGATCCGACCCTTAACCGGATCACGGCCCTCAATTGCTATGTCGACGGTCGGTCTATCACCATTTTTGTCCGCCTCCGGGCGTCGGGCGTATTCCCGGACGGCGAACTTCTCGCCTTCTGCTGAAGCTTTGAGAAACTCGTATGGCCGTTTGATTTCCCCGGCGAACCACTTTTCCTCGCTGGTTGTCCAATCCACCGCCACCACGCCGGAAACGGCGAGTTCCCAATACGCCGTCTTTCCATCTCGTGAGAAACCCAGTAGCTTGGTGGTTAGCTGCTTGCCCACACGAAACGTAGGGATCTGTTTTCCGCCAATTAAGTCGTAAGCAGCTACGATGACGCGGGGGCGGTCAGCGTAGACGGCTCCCTGAACAACCATCGTTTTCTTGTCCTTGGGTCCAATAATGAAGATGCCCTCCGCCTGGAACGACGGAGCAACCTTGATGGCGGATAGCTCCTCGCCGGTCTTGATGTTGAACGAGATGATCGTGCCATCCACGCGAGCGCAGCTCATGATGTCCGCGTCGACAGCACACTTATAAATGTCGTCGGGGTCAATCTGAGCAGTTGGAAACCTGCTCATTCCCCAACAACAACTCGGGTTGCTTCCAAGTGCCAAGCAAAGGCTGTGGATGAGTGATAACCAACACAGCGTTCTGGCCATTCGGGCTTTACTTTTGCGATCGAGCATGTCCAATACCTCCCATTATATCATTTTCGCTCAAGGCGCGTAACTCACCACCACCAGCTCGGCTATTTGGTGGCCGGGCCGGCTTCCGTCGGCCGATGATCGTCTGGTGATTTTCGTGTGGTCGCGGCCTCGTCATCACCAAGTTCCACCTCATCTCTCGCCTCCACAAACTTGTTCATGGCATCATCCAAGCTCTTGAATTGGTGACTGGTAATTTCATCACTGATCTTCGACGCCAAGGCCGTTATTTGGTGGTCCCGTTTCTGAATTCGTTTGGCAACTTCTGTGGTAACTGCGCCACTGATGTTAAAGTACGCTGCGGTGTCTATTTTCCACTGGCCGCCGCGACGGACCAAGCGGACGGTCTCATTAGAATCCTCTATTCTTATGGCCAGCGACGCCGTATCTCCTTCCACGGACGCCTTGCCATTAGCAATTCCGGCCGATATCTCGTCTAGTACCGTCTTAGTCAAATGCTCCAAATCAGATGGCAAGCCCTCACGTTGCTGCGGAAAAGTAGTTACAGCAACCTTCATAAGGTTTCGTTCGGCCGCGACAAGCTTGCAGTAAGACGCAACAACAAGCTCTTCCTCCTTGCTGGCAGTCTCGAAGCAGCCCTTTAGCGCGACCGAATCATCCGAACCAATTGCCCTGACATAGCCCTGCATGACGATCTTCGGGTCTTCGCCCCCGTCGCCGCCAGCGCCTAGCACGGCGGCAAAGACAGCAGTCATACAAACCGCGAGAATTGTGCAATGCGTCGTTCCTTTGATCATTTGTTACCTCCGCACATTGGCCCGTGACGAAACTCCTGCCAGTGGCCGCCGACATCGCGCGGCCGACCTGAAGTCCGAACCACGCCCGCTGATCCGCTGCACGCGACTAGCGACATGTGCTAGCCATACCTGATGCTGGACGCGAATCCATCGGACGGACAAATGGTCCAGTGCCGGCGACAAACTAACACCTATTCCCTGACGAGCGTCAGGGGAGGAGCGCAGAGGGAAGTCCAGGTCGGGTATCCTACTGTGGCCGAAACTATGCCGCCGTTATTCAAAGGCGTTAGAAACAGCGGCCCGTTGTAAATGGGCCAATTAGCTGGATTATCCCTGCCCCCGGGGTGATGGTGTTGATAATGGGCGCTGCCGCCGTACTTCCAAGACACCATACCGACCGGCACAAGGTTGCCGAAGACAGCAGAGGGCTCAAATAGCAGATACGAGGAGAACGTAATCGTCACCCTGACGTCGTCCGAAAGCGCATCGGGCGCATTGGGCGGAGACATTACGCTCAGTGCAGTGCCCGGGGAGTCAAACATTTGCAAGCCAACAAAGGTACCGGGGGCGGCCGGGTCCGAATTTAGGACGTATTGGACGGGAGAATAAGCAACGGAAGTGTCCAGCGCATCAGTTGTCGGGATGTCATGAGCCCAATAACTTCGCCCTATGAATGGCTCAAACCTATATCGATCACTGAGGGATGGAATTGTCTGTGTCCACTGAGCGCCCGCGTCCAGCGTGGAGAAGTGGGATGTTTTTTCCCCCCACGTCCCCGTGTTAATGACCCCCCACTTGGTGATGAAATATTGTACCCCACTAACGGTTTGCTTGCTGGTGCCGTCCCAGAAACCGGTGTGAATGAAAGGAGGTGGGCACGGGGGAAAGCTGTTGTCCAGATGGGTTGTGTCACATGCTTGTGAAATGTTAAAACTCGGGCACTCCAACCCGATCGTGGCTCCGGCGGTAATTGTATTGCCGCCGTAGGAAACCGAATACTTGACCTGTTCTTGCTCTGTCGCCCCGGGGTTGGATGGCATGGTCCAAAAGAAGTGAATCGTGGACTCAAATGGCGATGTTGATAACGGGGGTGGCGCTTGGCTTGATCTAAGCGTGGGAGCCCAAGGGTGGCTAGGATCAATCGCTTCGGCACTGCCAGACGCGCTTCCATTTGCACCTGGTATCGACCACGACTGGGTAACATTGGGCAAGTCGGATGGCGAAAAAATTCCCGTCAATCCAACATCGCCGCCTATAATAGCGTATATATTTTGATTTTTAATTGAACTGCCATTTGCTATGGTTGCCCCAGGCGTACCATCGGTTGGCGCAGGACTAGACCCAGCCCAAAGGATGTCTGCGTTAGCAGCGATCAGATAGGCGTTGCCGCTGGCTGGAACGGAGTAATTGTTGCCGTCGCTGTCCGTAAACGTAGCGGTTCCAGAGAGGGATATATCGTAGTATGCCCCGACCGGAAATACGCCGCTGATGGTGAAGGTAGCGTCCGACCCTGACCCGGTGACGCTTAGCGCTGGGCCGTTTCCAGGCGACAGCGTCAAGGAAATACCGCTGTCGGCCGAGGGCGAGGCATAGCTTCCAGACAGGGAGCCCTTACACAGCACCGTGGCGGTGAGCGTGTACCCCGTCGACGTAACCGTCGCCTCGGGGTCGGAGGGCGTGGGTGCCGTGGTACTAAAGGTAACGGTGATAGTGACGGGCTGAGTGCTGGCCTGAATAATCGGGCCGGGAGCGGACTGCATGGAGGTGGGGGACACAACCAGTATCGCTTGGCCATTTGGGACATCGGCCGATGCCTTGCGGTCTAACCAAACCACAGCGGCGAAAACAAAAACCGCGACAAGTAGTGAAAGATAAGCTCTGCGAAACATAGGTATTCTCCTTTTTTCAAGGAACATTCCACGATCATGGATAAACACGATATTTTGTACTCACCGGTCCCCAGACTGGTTGAACTTCCAACCAAGCACGCGATACGGCTTCATTAAACTTGCAACGATCCTCGTCTTTCCAAAGACGCATCGACCACCGCCAGGGTAAAGATTGACGATGCTTTTGACGTTTAAGTTCCTCCGCAGGGTTGTAAGACAGTTTTAGACACCGATGGAAGTCATAAATGGCAATTCAACTTCTAATCAATCAAGAACTCTCGATCCATTTGGGGGGTTCGACATAGACCAGTCACCGCAACTCTGTGGTTTTTTCGCATTTGCCATCGCCGATTCGGAATACCTGAATCGCATCAATAAGCGTAAAATCCACAGAATGGTTGACGGCACAAGCGGCCGGGTCGGCCAGGGCCAACAAATGGGTGCCGTTGGGCGAAAAGGCGAGCCGCTGGCTGCCGGCCAGATCGCCAATCATGCACTTGCGGCCCTGACCGTCCCACAGCCAGTAGCTGTCGTCGTCGGGATCGCGCGTGACGATGTAGCCGTGGTCGGCATCAATTGTCACTATTTCCCGCATCGAACCGGCGAACCGCATGGGCGACATTGCGCCCGTTCGCAGTTCAAGGCGAGTAGGCTGTCGGTCAGTTGCCACCCAAAAGGCCGTCGCATCGGTGACCATCGGCACGTCCTGAAGGTGCGGCGGATGGAAAACGGATTTGTCCGCCGCAGGCCGCCAGCGCGCGTATGGCACGTTTTCCGCCGGTGCCGTTACGTTTGGCAACGGTTCACGCCAGCGAATATGGCCCTGAAAGTCATAGCCGATCGCCTCGCTGCCCTGGAAGTGAACAAACGCGCTGGCATCACGAAGTGCGATCACCACGGAAAACTGCGGGCCGGCCGGTTGTTTGGGCAGTTCAATGACTGATGTGACGCGTTTGGCCCGCAAGTCGAAGCAGCCGACGTAATCGTCATTGTTTTGCGCCGTAATCATGGTCGAACCATCAGGCATGATCCCGATAATCCGCTGGATCAATCCATTCGGCAACTGCTCGACCCCCTGAAAGTCGCTGAACACAGCCAATGTTTTACCCGATCCGTCCAACACGCGCAACGACTTACTGTCCTTCGGGTCGAGCAGTCCTACAAAGGCCGTGTCGGGCCCGCAGGCTATGCCGCCCTCGGCTCGCGGCGCATTCAAACTCTCGCTAAACCGCGCCGCTACCTCTCCGGTTTCGACGTTCCAGGCTTTCACCGACCCGTCGCGCGCGCAGAGCGCCACGTATGAACCTGCTACTGACCATGAAACCACCGGATCGGCAGGTCGCGTTGTCTTCGGCTGGCTCGACGCGTCGTCGGGCGAGGGACGGTGAGCGAACACGATGGCGTCTAGCTGCGTGTCATAGGCATGCGTTGCTTCAAGAAGTGATTTATAGTCACCACGACGTATCTTGGCGGCGATATCGTCGCACAAGGCGGTTTGCTCCCGCTCTTGGGAGATAAAGTCGTGATCAGCGTTAGCGTTATCCCGGGAAACTCGTCCATTCATCATGGACGTGAATTCGATCCGCCATCCATCGTCGGTCTTGCGCACAACGGCAGTGGAACCTTTTCCCGCCTTCACCAGAATGGAACCGTCGCGCAGGGGCTTTTCCGTGCCCGCATGCCAAGTGTCGCATTCTTTGTCCAGTGCCTGGTCGATGAACGGAGCCAACCTGGATTTCTCCAAATCGGCAGATTGATCAGGAAAACGCTTGTCGAGCAAGGTGATAAGCGTACGCAGCGCCATCCGCTCGGCGATGAAGGCATTTATGGCGTCGGTGACCTCCGGTGTCGTCGTCGCATAACATCGCTTTGCCGCTTCCGCATCCGTCGTTTTAATAGCAGACATAAGCTGCATGATCACGTCTTTCGCTGGCGTCGCCGCATCAGCGCCAAAGGTGGCCGCCCCGATGGCAAGCGTGAGCAGTCCCGCCATGCTTGGCCAAAACGCCCTGCAACCTTTGCAATAATTAAACTTCCCAGCCATGGCTTTACTCCTTGACAGGCATCTCGACATTTCCGGCGAGCTGCGACCATTGATACCAATCGGCGACATTCCCATTGTCGTCGAACGCTGCGGCTGGCGCGATAACGGGATTCCAGCTCGCGTCAAGCAGAGGATTCTGGCCAGCAATTAAGGACATTGTTCCCCGTACGTGCCATTGAATACTGTACAGGGGGACAAACTGAGCGTCCGCTGCGGCTGGCTTGTACGCCCAATATGTATTAAAACTGCAAGCCCAACTAACCTTGTCATCGTCATCGGGGAAGCTGGGGTCGCGACTATTGTCGCCGTCATACGGTTCGGACGGGTTGTCGGACCAGATCGGCAGCGGCGCAGCGTTATTTCCGTACGGATATTCCGTGTCCAAGCCACTACCCGGTTTTAGTATCACCCAATAATCCGCATTGCCGTTAGATGCGGGATGATGAAATTGGCAGGTATCTGACAGCAGTTGCACGAACTGTTCAGCTTCGCTTTGTCCCGGGTGTTGCGCGGGGGTCCAATGCGCCGGGGCCGTCCAAGTGGGATTGAGCCAAACACCCATGTTATGAACGGTATTCACGAATTGCAACATCAGGTTTGAAAACGCAAATGGAAACATATTTGTATTCGGCAGTCCCTGTACTGGCGGCCCTAGCAGATTAATCGAGGTTGGCAGTTCGTAAGTAAAATACGAGGTTGCAAACAACGCCGATCCATTTACAGTGACGGAGAATTGCACCGTCTTATTACCCGCGCTATTATCGCTCCAAAAAAACTTGTCCGTAGTGTATTGAGTTAAGTCGCTGCCTGGATAGGATGTCGGCGAGCCGGTGCTTAGGTCGGCCGAGACCGCAAAATCGATTGTTTTTGTACCTGTCATCGTCCATTGCGGATTGCTTTTGGCGAGGTCGCTCGGTGACACTGAACCGGTAAATCGGCATTCTACGCCCGTAGCGATATAGCAACTCTTGTTCGTGATGATGGAACCGGTTGCCATGTTGTTGCCGTCCGTATCCAGCAGAGTGTCGACCCCGTTCCAAACGATGTCAACTTTGACGGCCGTCACATAGGCGTCGCCGCTGGCTGGAACGGAGTAATTGTTGCCGTCGCTGTCCGTAAACGTAGCGGTTCCAGAGAGGGATATATCGTAGTATGCCCCGACCGGAAATACGCCGCTGATGGTGAAGGTAGCGTCCGACCCTGACCCGGTGACGCTTAGCGCTGGGCCGTTTCCAGGCGACAGCGTCAAGGAAATACCGCTGTCGGCCGAGGGCGAGGCATAGCTTCCAGACAGGGAGCCCTTACACAGCACCGTGGCGGTGAGCGTGTACCCCGTCGACGTAACCGTCGCCTCGGGGTCGGAGGGCGTGGGTGCCGTGGTACTAAAGGTAACGGTGATAGTGACGGGCTGAGTGCTGGCCTGAATAATCGGGCCGGGAGCGGACTGCATGGAGGTGGGGGACACAACCAGTATCGCTTGGCCATTTGGGACATCGGCCGATGCCTTGCGGTCTAACCAAACCACAGCGGCGAAAACAAAAACCGCGACAAGTAGTGAAAGATAAGCTCTGCGAAACATAGGTATTCTCCTTTTTTCAAGGAACATTCCACGATCATGGATAAACACGATATTTTGTACTCACCGGTCCCCAGACTGGTTGAACTTCCAACCAAGCACGCGATACGGCTTCATTAAACTTGCAACGATCCTCGTCTTTCCAAAGACGCATCGACCACCGCCAGTTTTCCAACAGAACGGCGCTGGCATTGGCGGCGTTAGCGGTTCGATAGGCCAGCACCTCGTTACACCAATTTGTTTGCACCGACTGATTCCGTTCCGACCGGGATTCATTCCAGAGTTGCAGGCTCTGCCGAAGGTCACTCGATTCTTTGCTTGTCGTTTCTTCCGGCACAGGCGGCGGATCAAAACGAACGTCCCCAAACCATGGCAGCGGGATTGAATCAACGAATGTTACCGGCCCGGTCAAACGATCAATAAAAATCCCCGATAAAATCGCGTTGTGGCTATAATTCTTTCCGATGGTAAACAGAAAGCTCCCAGGTCCGCGAACGCGGAACTGAGCATAAGCCCCACCCCAGAAATGAACCACTCGGGCGCTCGCCAAAACATTCGACAGTTCTTGAGATGTTTCAGGCATTGCGCGCTGAACGCTAATCAAATAATCGCGGTAGCGGTTCGAGTCGCCGTGTCCGTCTTTGTTGACAAAATAGAGGCTGATGAGCTGCTCGCCGGGTGTATGAACTTTGATCCACACCCGAATGTCTGGACCACATAGCGACATCGAATAAGCCTCACCGTGGTCATCCCATTCGGACTCAACTCGGTGACCGACCATGGGATTGTATAGGCATCGTCGATAAGACGGATTGGCCCAATGCATCCAATGGCGCAATGCGTCTCGGTTGGGGTGGTTTGGACCAATGTCGCCTTGAATATCGTAGAATATCGCGCCGTGGCTGATGCAGTCGTCGAGCGGCCAATGTGCAGAACAAAGGACGGCGTACTGTTTACCGTACCTACCCACCCAATCACCGCCTGTGCGCCAATCTTGGCCAACGTAAGCCGCAGTTGGCTCTGCCGCAGATGTGCTGACGTTTGCAATAGTCTCGGCAATCGCCTCTTCCGTAGGCAATTTGGCACCCGAAGGCAATTCAGGGATGACGATCCCCATGTCAGTTGGTATGGGAGTTGAAATCCTCGGTGCAGTTTCCTCACAAGTCACACCATCCCCGTAATTACCAGTGAACATTCCCTTAGCACTATCGGTGATTGTCGTCGTGTATGATCCGTGTGCTGAGATACTTTTGATAAGGCTGGTGGTGGAATTGAACGCTTCATAGCCTTGTTGCCGATGACCAATCCAAGGCGTTTCATCGTTACATTCGCCCAAACAGGTACAATAATCTTCTGCCAAAGTGGTTCCGGTTGTTTCCTTCCAGTCTTTAGGTGTGCTACCAAATCGTCCTTTTACTTTATCGACCCAGTCATTGCCACGGATATATTGCCAATGTACGCCTTTATCCTTGCTCCACGCCAACCCCGCATCGGTGGCGGCGTAAATAGTGAACAGTGGTGAGGGGCCAGTGGTTAATGGGGCAGAGCGGGGATAAGTCACCAGGATATCGTTAATCAGATTGCCGGGCAGACCGTCGCCGGTGGCTGTGGTGGGTTCATCATCCGGGCCTTTGACCTGCCGCCAGTGCTGGTAATCGTCGGCAGCAGCGGCCATGGCGATACCATCGCATTGTGTGGCGGCATAGATGTTGCCATCTTTGTCGAACGCCATACTACTGGCTTGGTCACTGGGCAAGCCCTCGGCACGGGTATAATAGGTCCAAATGTCTTTGCTTTCGCTATAGCGGCTCAGGCCGGCGTTGGTGGCGATCCAGACATCGCCATCTTTGGGATTGACTGTGATGTGGAAGACCCGCTCCCCCAGCGGGCCAGAAAGCGTGTCGGGGCGGCTTAGGCCGCCGACAACTTCATACGTTTGCCACCTTTCACCATTCCACACGCTGACGCCATGGTTGAGATGCCCGGCCCAGATTCGTCCTTTCCGGTCACAGGCAACGGCGTAAACATAATTGTCGCCCAAGCCGTCCCTGGTTGTATATTGCGTCCATTGGTGCAAGGGTGGAGCTGCGGGGTCGAAACATTGCACACCACCATCGGTATCGCCCTCCGTGTCGGGTTCGCAGCCAACCCAAATCCTGCCGCGCGGATCGGAACACATGGACATGACGAACTTGCGGGATTCTTCCATGTGCAGGTTCTTATCGATCAACGCTGTCCGCGCAATTTCATTATCACCCTGAACATTGGAGGTTGAGCGAGGAGTTTGGGGCACCGGGTTGGTTGCTGGGGTTGAGTTGTCGCTGGAGCCGTCAATGTTCAAACGAATAATGGGCACAGCCGCAGCAGCATTGGCAACATGATGGCTGATAGAAGTCAACTGGGTGCTGCGATATTTCAGCGACGGGTGAAGGGCCACGTCCATCGCCGTGGCCCGCCCCACCGGCACTATGGGCACTTGGGCCGGCGGTGTCGCAATTGCGGCTGAAGGTACTGGACTTACGCCCGCCGCCGCGATGGTGTTGCCGTGGCCTAGCTGAATCAACGGCGTTGCAGTTACTGTGGCCGAGGGTGCTGCACTTACACCTGCCGGCAGCACGTTGGCCGCAGTGCCGGGGCCGGAGCCAAGTTGAACTACGTCGGGAAGGCGTGATTTGGCCGTGGAAAGACGCTGTGGATCGGGAACGCCGGGAATGTGAATCAGGGGGACGCGATCAGCGGAGGAAAGCCGCTCGGCGGCATCCCAACGCTGATCATCAGACCGAATCGCCGGAATGCCATGCAGGTCTGAGGCGAACCAACCCGCGATGCCGCGATAGATAAGTAACGCAGTGCCCAACACCAAAGCGATGGCCAGCGTGGCCAAGGTTGATATCAAAATGGTTCGCCCACTGCGAAGCATGATTCACGATCCTAAAATGTCATCATCACCTCCCGGCAAATCCGGGAGAAGAAACCTCATGGGTTGCTCGTGCCGCCTTGATTGCGCTCGCTAAGAATATAGGCGTTAGCTGGCCCCACGCCGCCAGATTCGGCGCGGATGGCACGGGCAACATGTTCAATGGCGTCGCCCGCTTTCTCGGGTGGAACCACCACGTACGCCTGCTCGAACACGGCGCGGGCTTCCTTGGCCTTACCTGCCGCCAGCAGCAGGTTGCCCTTCATCACTAAACTCTTGAAATCCTCGCGATCAATCTTGGCGATGGCCGGTTCAAATGGCGTGGGATCAATCTCGATGGTGGGCAGGATCGGTGGCCCCAAATCATCCGCCGCCGGCACGGCAGGCTGTGTGGTCGATGGCGTCTGCGCCGCAGCTACCTGCTGCTTTTTGAACCGACGACCGATGCCAGGATCGTCGGGCCGAGCCTTGATGAGGCATATCGCCATCATGTCAATAGCATCACCGGTGTCCTTCAGCAGAGCGGTGTAGTAATAGCCCTTGGCTGCCGCCAGCGCCTCGACCGGCTTGTTCTCGCCGAGTAATGCCTTTGCCCGCAGTTTTTCCAGCGCCGCCACCGAATCAGTATGGAAGGGGTCGAAGAAAATCAGCCGCATGGCCATTTCATCGGCCTGGGCGCACATCTTGCACTCAACCAACACCTGAAGCACGGTGCCACGATATTTGTAAGGGGAAGTTTTCTGTGCCCGGATTTCGATATCCTGAACGGCTTGGGCCACCCGCGCGTTATCGCCGCTGTTAAGTTCCGCCAGATAATGGGCGTGCCCCCAATCCTCTGGTGCTGGCTTTGCCGCCGGTGCGTTGCCATTATCCGCCGCAGGGGAGGTCGCTATCGCCACCAAGCATAACATGCTGACCAGCGCGCCGATCCATCGCTTCCCTAGAGCCATAGACAGCCTCTTTCTCAAATGTTATCTTAGCTTTGGCCGAAAAGACAGGGGCCAAAAGGCAGATAACTCATTGATTGTCCAACTATTAATGGCATTTGTCAAGCCCAATGACGTAGAAAAGCAAATATTTTTTCGACGGCTTGGAAATGCCGCCATACGTGGGCAAGCAATGCGTGAACGTCGGGTAAAAATTGGGGCGGTGGGGACTTTGGGACACCATTCTGGCAGACCATCGATCATCCGGATCATATCTGCCGGTTTTTTCTGACGTTTGAACATCATTCGGTCAGAACCCGGGCCGTAACGCTGTTGGCTATAGGCTTCTTTAATCGATATCAAGGCCCGTGATTCGGAATGGATGCGGAGTAATGTGTTATCGTTTGCAAAAGTCGTGATAACATGTGGATTAAGGGGTTGGGTTTCGCGCTTACACCGGAAGTTTTGTTACGCCTTTCATCAGCTTTAACCGACGCCCACGCCCGGTTAAGCTGGTCATTTCCGTCAAATGGAACCGAAGCCGCAAAACAACTCGGTGAGTCGAACCGGTTCAAACGTGCCGCTGCCGGTTGTGGTTGCCGAACCACGGACTGACTGGCAGCGGCCGGCATGGCGCATCGTGGTGATTCTGGCCATGGCCGTTTTCACGGTGGTCGTGGTTGGACATGGAATCGAGCTTCGCAGACAGGTATTTGAGCAGACCAAGCCGGTGCGTTTCTGCGCCGACATTGCCCGGGGATACGAGCGCGGGTGCCGGGCGGCAACTGAAGGATATTTCAATCTCTACGAAAATTACATGGCCGAGCAATGGCGGCGCGGGGACGAGCAATACGAAATGGATTACGGCCCGCTGCGTTTGGCAGTGATGATGTGCTGGGCAAGGGCCACCGAAAATGAATTCCCCGGCGCATTCAAAAGCCAAACGTGGAAAGAAGATCGGCAATCGTTCGAGATCAGTTCACCGGTGTTGAATTTCAACACTTGCAGCGAAATGTTAGCTTGTGCGGCGGCGTTCGCCATCGTGGTGATTTGGAGCCGGCGCGAATATCACCGGCCGCTGGATCAATACCGGGGAAGCATTGCCGGGCTAATCGCGCATCACCTGCCGGCAACGTGGCGGCAATGGATGCAGCGCCGGTTTGCCTGCTGTGCGAACCATTCCATTCAACTTATTGATGCGCCGCCCGCAGTTCCACCGTTTTTCGCTGGTTGGTTACGCGGACTGATCGCCATGCTTTTGTTGTGGTACAGCCCGGCCATGCTGATCAGTACGCGCGGTTGGCCTATTTGGGATCAGTGGGTGGTGCCATTCTATTTGCTGTCGATTTTGTTCGCTTCGTTGGATTGGTGGTTTGTATCAGGCGTCGCGATGGGCGTCGGGGCGATGTTCAAAGGTCAGCAGACCTTCGTGGCGGCAGTCTTTATCCTCTGGCCACTGTTTGTGGGATCACCGCGAATCATCGTAACCTGCCTGGTGCCGGCTATAGCGGCTTTGGCTTTGCGCAGTTTTCTGGGCGCGGGGTTGAAAAATCCAGTTTGGTCAGTGATGTCGGATATCAGCTTGTATATGGCGGTGATCGGCGCGATTGCCGCTGCCGTAACGGCGATTTTCACGGGGCGCATCATGCAGGCGATTAGCTGGGTAATCGGGTTTGTTTTCGCCGCCATGTTAGTGGTTTCGCCATGGATGGTACGCGATGGCCCCCTGCGTATCAATCATTGGCTAGACAATCACCTGACGATGCAGCCGCAAACCGAACTATACGGGGAATACGCGGCGTCGCATCCGTTCTTTTTGCCGTATGCACCCGGCACACCCTATTGGGCCACGATTCAATGGCCGGCGCTTTACTGGGTGGTGGGCACGATGGGTACAGCTATCGGCACACTGCTGCTGGTGATGATCTGGCGGTCGGCACAATATCTGTGGAAACGATATCGACCTGGATCAAATGCCCAGCGCGGCCACGACGTTGTGTCGATTGTGCTGGCATCGTTGTTCTTGCTGGGTGCCGTGGCGCGGTTGACCTTTGTATCCCGCCCCAATGTGCCTGGAGAATTGCCGGGCACCTTGGCGGTGATTGCCCTGGGTATGCTGATCGCCCTGTCGGCCGTCTGTTTGCCGATGCGACATTATCTGCTGGTTATCGCCTTGACGGTGGCGGCATCGCTGTTGCTGTGCATCCCGTTTTTCGATCCATCGCTGGCTTGGTACGAACTGGGGTATCGGTTTCCCACCTGGCATTGGCAGCAAGTGGCAGTGGGTAAGGCTTCGACATTCCCGGCAATTCTCAGCGCCAGTTGGGGGATGGAATCGCTGACTTACATCGCTTGGATCATCCCGCCGCACACTTTTGGATCGTGGCCCAGCGTGGCTTATCCGGTAACCATCAAGGAGTTGATGGTGAGCATTTACGCGGCGGTATTACCGCTGGCGGCTGCTGGCGTGGCACTCCAGGCGCGGCGCAACAGCCGATTGTTTTTGGTGGCGATGGTTACTCCCTGGCTGCTGATGTACTGCATTCCCACACAAATCCACGAGCGATATTTGCTCTTCGCCGCCGGTGCCAGCGCCGTATGTATCGGCTATCGGCTGGGTCCGGCGCTGCTGGGTGTTTTTCTATCGCTGGTGTGTGCCGCCAATATATTGACGGAGTTGATTATGACCGAGCAGAGTCACACTCGGCCGAAGAATCCGTGGCTGGATGCAAGTGATTGGCATAAGGTTCTTCGTGTGATTGAACCGATCCAGCCGTATATCGGCTGGGCGGTGCTGCTGTGCGCGGTGATTTTCGTTTATATGTCAATCACCACGGAAGATGTTCCAGTGTGGCGTAAACGTTGCACTGGCCCGCCAGAGAATTTGCCAAGAGCAAAATGACAACCGAATTTACCGATTACCGGCCAACTTGGCGATATCGTTGTATTCACGCGACCGGCGACGCACACGGCGGGCGTGAACCTGGGGCAGCACCGCTGTTGCGATGCCGAATCAACGAAGTCTTGGTGCCGCGATAATTTGAGTGTTCAAGAAGAAACCGGGGATTACGCCTGGGCTTAGGCCTTCGCAGCAGCCTTGCCATACTGCGATTCCAGCATCAGCACAGCCGTCAGCTTCTGCTGATCCGTGGCGTCGTTCATCGCCCCGCCGCTGATTTCCTGGCACGCCAATGCAAGCCGCTCGGCATATTCCATCTCGGCCACCTCGCGTGACCGGTGGGTGTTCAGAATGTTGGCTAGGACTTCATCGGCGATCTTTCGTTTCACCGTGGCCGTTACATATTTACCGCGTGTTCCGCCCGGATTGTTCTTCTTAAACGCTTCGACCGCATCGGCGGTTTGGACGTGGACCTCAGCCATGATGTCATTGGCCTTGGCCATCACGGCCATCAACTCACCTGTCGACAAGGTCGGCAGCACTGAAAGCCAGTTGACGGTTTTGCCGGTGGCTTTGGTGTATTCCGCTTCGGTCAGCACGTATTGGGTGGGTAGGGCAAACTTCTCAGCCACGATCTCACGCGAATCCTGGTCCATCTCCTCGGTGGCCACCACCAGGTAAGCGGTGATGCCGTCATCGCCGGCAACCAATCGGGCTTTGGCCTTGGTGGGCTTGGTGGTCTTCATGTTGGTCTTCGGCTGGCTCTTGCCCTGCTTTTGCTTGTTGGCTGGCTTAGGCTGTGCCTTTGGCTTGCCGCCGGTGGGGATGCCGCCGCCCTTCTGAGCGGCACCTGGCCCCAGGTTGTTGGCACTGGGCGTGGGCAGGAAGATGCCCGTGCCGGCCTTCTGGAGCTTCTTAATTTTCTCCATCCGGTCCTGGATGGCCGGGAAGCTGAAATCCATGGTCTCGATCGCCGTCTGGTGATCGATGATGCCATTCATCACTAAATTCATCAGCAGCGACATGAACGTGGTTTCATCTTCCATGTTCAGGCGGTCGAACTTGGCCGTGACCTTCCATTTCAGGCCGATGGCGGCGCGGAACAGGTCCACCTCGTGCTGGAGGAATTCGACGAATGAACCCTGGCCGTCTTCGACTTCCTCCTTGACCCCCTTGAGGTTGAGCATGGAATTGCCGATGGCACCCGACGTGCCGGACGTGCCGGTAACCACCTCGGAAATCCCAAAGGCGGTGCGGATTTCAGCATTCCACACCTCGTATTTGCTGATGTCGTTGAAGGTCTGATTGGCCGGCTCGATCCATTCTATGTTGAGCGTGTGATTCCAGAAGATGGTCAAATTGCGGGAGGGTGAATTGAAAATCTGGGCCAGGGCCTGGAGCTGCTCATTGTCAAAAGCCGGATAGGCATCGCTGCCGATGGTGACCTTCAGGATGCGGTCGCGCATCGACTTGGCGGTCACCTTGTCCATTTCCAAAAGCAGGTACTTCATCTCCAGCGCCCAGTCGGCGTGGAAAGCGATCGGGGTGGGATAGCGCTCGTAGGGCTGCTTCTCGCCATAGGTGATGGCAAAGATGGCCGGCGACAGGGCGACGGCCGCATCGCCACGCTTGATGCCCGCCATGATGTCCGCCGGCAGCTTGGCCAGGATGTTCTTCTGCATCTGGGTGGGGTCGGTGACCACATTACGCAGGTCCTGGCCGACGATCAGCCACGCCTGCCGCAGCCAGGGCATCTCGGCGGGGCCACGCACATCGACATTCAACGGGTTGAACACGGTGTACGAGCCGGGAATCAGACCGTCCATCCAGTCTTCTTCGGCGGCAGCCTTAGCCTTGGCCAGGATTTCCAAGCGCGCGTGGGAGCACAACCCGCGTTTGTTCATTTCTTCAGCCGTGAACCAGGCCGCGAACGCCTGCTCGTATACAGCGGTGACTTCTTCCTGTTTCTTGAGCAACGCCGCCGTGGCTTCGTCACTGCCGCTCATGTCGGTCATCTCCGCTTCTTGAGCCATTTGGGCCAGATCGGCTTCTTCAGCTTCTTCCACACCCTGCTGGGTTATTTCAAACGCGGCGTCGAAATTGGCGTCTTCAATATCGGTCGGCGCGCGGTCGAGTTCCCAATCGGTGGACGCTTTGGTCATCTTCAATTGTGGCTTGGGTACATGGTTGGGATCGAACCGGATGGGCTTGTACGGCACCCGCGTGCGCATGGTCGGCACCATGCTGCTGCGCCAGAATTCGGTGAACCAGGCTTTGCGGAACGAATGGGGCATCACGCTTTCAAACCAGTTGGCCACCATCGCTGTAGCATCGTCATTTTCTGACGACCAGGTGACGCGGGTATTGGCGAGCTGCGCCAGAATCTTCACGCACTTGAAGACCAGGGGATCGATGGCCCACCACCGCAGGGCTTTACGCATGGTTTCTTTGCCATCACGCAGATTGGGCAGCAGATCGTAAGATCCAAAGTTGCCGAACGAATCCGCGTTCCATTCGCCGGCGATGGCCCCCGGCGCGAAGCCGACGGTGCCGACCGCCAACTCGGGGATGTGCGCCTCAAATTCGTCGCTGGAGTTGCGGATGAACTGCACCCCCTTGAGGGCCGGATGCACGGTGCCCTGTGCGAATTTGGGCGTGATGGACTGACTGTCCATATTGAACTGATACCGCTGCGCACAATTGCCCGGATCGGCCGCCGCCTGGGCTGACATGACATCATCACTGACGCTGCTTGCTTCGGCGTTTTTGGTTTTTCGCTTGGCCATGTTATCTCCCCATGTGTCCGTAAGCTGGCATCCAGAAACCTGCCGCCAACTTCGTTGGTTTGTTGTTCTCACCGAGCACCCTGAGTGCGGCGTTGAAGCCGATCAAGATGGCACTGTATCGATCCTTACGCATGGTTTTGGTGGGTGTGTCCCAATGCAGGCGTGAGCCAAGCGGCGTGGTTACCACGCTGGCCCATTCACTCAACGCCCGTTCCATTTCTTCTTCAGCTTCTTCCAGTTCGGCCGACCAGATATTCCACGGTGCGATCGGCATCGGACTTTTGGCGGCGATCTTCAGCTTGCCGTGCTGAAGGCCGCTGAGCAGATTGTGGTTGGCGTCGTGAACCCACTGATAGCAGGAGAACTGGATCAACGGACCCAGGATGCGGGTGCCGGTTTTGAGCTTGTGCTCGTCGAAGTCCTGTTCCAGGATCAATTTCTGGCCATCGGGGCAGTTCTCTTCACTGGCCAGCAGATCGCGGATGGTGGTGCCACCCCCGCCCGCGTCCATCTCGAAGTATTCAACTTCGTAATCCTTGATAAGCTGCCGCGTCAGGCGATGGCACAGGGGGAAGTCCTTCTTGTTCCAGCTCGCTACCCGCACCAGCCGGATCACAGCGGCATCGGGGTCGATCTCGAAGATGGCGATCGAGAAGTTGTCGCTGGTACGGGCCGGGTCAACCCCCATGGCGTAAAGACATCCCTTGCGGGGCTTCAGCACGATGCCAAATTCCGCCTGATTGCGGGCATTATCGATCACTGATCGACGGAAGAAGCCTTCACTGTCGGGAGGGAAGTAGCAATTGTGGACCGTCATCCCCGGCAGTGAATAGCTGTGATCTTCGGCAACCTCCAGGTTGTAGACCTTCCCCGTGTAGTGGTAGGTGTTTTGCGATCGAATCAGATGCGTACTTTTTATGTTATCGTTCGTGATGTAGCCATTGCGGCAACGGTGAGTCCGAAGGTCCAAGGTCGTGCCATCTAGCCAGGTAGCGAATTCGCGGCAATTGTCGCCCTTGATTTCCACGGACGTGACTGCATTACATGAACACATCCTGCCGAGAACCATCGCAACACGTGCAGGTGACACATCACGCAAGGTGCTGGGGAAGCCAAAGTAACTAAGCACAAGGCGAACTTGTACTGCTAAGTCACGACTGGTTGATCCGGCAATAGCCTGCGGTTTGTCATTGACACAGCCGTCACCATGCCAATATCCGCGAATGAACCCTTGCATGAATTCCGGATTCGAGAACAGAATCTCGGGATCGACCCGTTTTGAAGATGCCAGACCAGGGCAAATCGAGGACATTAACCCGGCAATTAAGCGGCTGCTGAATCCCATCTGGGAGACGTTGCCATTTGGGTATACCGAAGGACACTTTCCGAAGACGGCTTCCATGGCGGTGGACAGCTCATTGACCATCGCCACCAAAGGTATATCGTGATGCCCATCCAAAGAGAATTGAACCAAGCGGCCATCGGCACCGATGCTACCCTCGGCTGCGTAATAGCCAACAATCAGACCAAGATTCCTCCCCAACTCGATGCGTCGCCGCATGGAAGACTTGAAAACCTTGTTCGTTCCCTTGTCGGTTTTGGCCTGTGACGGGCGTGGGTAGAGGTATTCAACACCGTCAACAATCGACGTGAGAAAGTTGTTGGTGTGGTCAGCCAGGTCGATTGCTGTTTTACCGTTCAGGGCGATAAGGTTGGCAACACAGGTATAGTCAAGCCCTATGCCGGCCTGTGCCCAAGACTCAGCACCTTGCCATAACGGATGGTTGGCGGTGACGTGAACGGTGCGGTTGTAACCATACGTTTTCATGGCGACCATGGGGCCGGCTTGCCGTTGCGGCCTTCACCATTTCCGCCGCCTGCGGTGTTGGCCAAGCCGGTGTCGGTGGTATCCGCGATAACGTCAAGCGGGGTTTCGGCGGCGGCGTGGCCATCATCCGCCGGCGCTGC
>Ga0316217_10001431_pt1 | contig 31092 bp, 19 predicted proteins | sample 1anoAmetaG_FD_203633 | JGI IMG/M metagenome (GOLD analysis project Ga0316217, IMG submission 203633) | Freshwater microbial communities from Trout Bog Lake, Wisconsin, USA - 1anoA | ecosystem: Environmental > Aquatic > Freshwater > Lake > Hypolimnion/Profundal zone | place: USA: Wisconsin... | reverse complement strand
TACTCGCTGGCAAGGGGGCGGAGCGGGGCAAGGACGGAATCGGGGGCGAGGGTGTCGCAGGCTTGGAGGTCAGCGTCGATTGAACGGGGCGAGCGAGGGTTGGCAGCGTTGCTGGGCTGGCGGATCCCTCCTTGCGCAACGCTTGCCAGAGGCACAAGCAGCCGAGGAATACCGCGCCGATCGTGGTGAACCAGGGCAAACGCGCGCGCGCGAGCACCCCCGAGGAGGCGGTTTCGGCGGGCTGGAGCCGGGGACCGGGCGGGGACGATGCAGGCCCCGGTTGCTGGGCCATGCGGGCGCGTTTCAAAGCGTCGTTGACCAGGCTCATACGAAGATCCGTCCTTCGAGCTCTCTGACGGCGCGGCCGACCATGGTGAAGTCGATGCGTTCGCGCTGGCTCACGAAGCCCGCCAACAGGGCCTTGTCACAGACGGCATTGACGAGTCGGGGGATGCCTTGGCTATAGCGGAACACGCGCCACAAGGCCAGGAGGGTAAAATAAGGGGCGCCGTTGGCCCCTGAGATCTGGAGACGGTGGTGGATGTAGCGGTTGACTTCGGTGCGATTCAAGGGCTGGAGATGAAAGCGAACGGTGATGCGCTGGCGCAGTTGGCGAAGGCGGGGATTGTCCAAGCGGTCGCGCAGCTCGGGTTGGCCGATGAGCACGATTTGAAGCAGCTTGCGATTGTCGGTCTCGAGGTTCGAGAGCAGGCGGACTTGTTCGAGCAACTCGTCGGTTAGATCCTGGGCTTCGTCTATGATCAGGACCGCGTCGCGGCCCTCCTCGGCCTGCTTGAGCAGGAATTGATTGAAGGCGCCTAAGGTGTCCATCCGGTCCAAACCGGCCACTTGGAGGCCAAATTCGACCGCGATGGCCTTCATCAACTCCCCGGCGCTCAGGATCGGGTTCAAGATGAGGGCGGTCGAAAAACGGCTATCTAGCTCCTCGAGCATCGCCCGGCAAAGGGTCGTCTTCCCCGACCCGACCTCCCCAGTAATTTGGACGAATCCTTTGCGCTCGCGAATGCCGTACAGCAGGTGGTTGAAGGCTTCGCGGTGTTTCGCGCTGTAGAACAGAAACCGCGGGTTCGGCGAGATGTCGAACGGTGGCTCCGTCAGACCATAGTAGTCCAGGTACACGGTTTGTTCACAGCATGATTTATGCCGAAACTGGTCGGTTCGAACCTCCGGCACTGGCGGAACCAGGCGCTGGGCGGCGATTCTCGATCCGTCCCGTGGTTTGGTGAGGCCCAAGCCCTGGTGGCATGGGGTTGGAAGGCAGCTATAGCCAGACAGGAGCGCGGGCGTTCCGGGCGCGGTTCAAAAAATCCGAGCTGGAGGCGCAAAAAGCTCAATTTCCCGAGGCGGAGCCGGCTTGGGGAGTATGGCCCGCTTCAAACGCGGGTTTGAGGGAGTTGGTGGCGGCATTCAAGAGGTTGCGATCCACGATCTCCAGGTAGGACTTTGCGATGGGATTATTCTTCCAGTAGAGGCCCAAGGACCGTTCGAACCAGGGTCTGGCGGCGGCGTAGTCGCGAATTTGGACATAATGGAGGCCGATGCAGTCCATGGTGTAATAGCTATTGGGGTCGAGTTGTTCCGCGCGGTCGAAGTAAGGGCCCGATTCTTTGCCGCGGTCCAGCCAGTCCAGGCACCAACCATAGCCCAGATCGTTGCGACCATCCCATGGATTGAGCTTTTTGCCGCGATCGAACCATTCCATGGCCCGGGAGGCCATTTGGGGGTAGTTTTTGCCGCCGTCGGCGCTCAGGAGGCGGAAGATTTCGCCGATGGCGTAAGCGGTTTCAGGATTCTTCGGGTCCTGGGCAAAGGCGTGTTCAAGAAGGTCGGCGCGTTCGAGGGTTGCGGGGTCGGAGATCAGAGAAGCGCGAGCCAGCCAAAGGTTCTCCCGCGCGTGGCGCAGGCCCTGCGATCCGAGATAAGCCAAGCCGGCGATCATCACCATCGAGAGCAACAGCTTGATCGGGATTCTCGCGGTCACCCAGTAGCGATCGGTGGCAAAACGCAGGTGGCAAGTCAGCAGGGCCATGAGGGTTACCGCCAGCAAGGCGTTGGCGGGGATATACATATTGAAGTCCACCACCGAATGGAAGAAAATGGCGGCCAAGCCCAAGGCGGACCCGAGGACCAAGGCGAAGCGGGTGCTGCCCTGCCGGCCGCCGATATCGCTTGGCGGATTGCGAACAAAACTCCAGGCCTTCCGGACGCCCAAGCCGACCAGTGTCCAGGTAGCAGCCACCAAGGCCAGGCCCGCCAGCCCCCAGTCCGCCAGCAGATTGAGAAAGTCATTGTGAACGTGGTCCGGGCGGGCCTGGATTTCCTCGGGGCGGTAAGGGCGGAAGCGGTAGTCAAAATGCCCCGGGCCTCCCCCCCACAGCGGGTTGTCGCGCCAAATTTTGAGCGCGGGCGACCAGAGAGTAAAACGGGCGTCGTCATCTAATTTGCCGTGGACAAAGAGCTGCTTGGCGCGCGTCTGGAAAGTCTCGCTGCGGGGGAGGAGAAACACCGCGCCCGCGACGAGCGCCACCAAGAGGGTGATGGCGGGGATGCGGTAGGTCCGGTGGGTAGTCAAGACCAGGAAGAACAGCCCCAGGGCCAGCAGCGTTGAAACCCAGGCGCCCCGCGAAGCGGTCACCGCGATGCCGGCCAGAATGACCAGCCCCGCGTAGGCCAGCATCACCTTGGTGGGGGCTTTGTAACGACCGATCAGCGCGGCTGCCAGGCTGAGCGGCAGCAGCATCTCGAGGAACCCCCCCAGATGGTTCGGGCAGATGTAGGTCCCCGAGCCGCGATGGGGGTAGGGCTTTTGCAGGTGCCACACCCGGTTCGACCCGGTCAGGAATTGGTACAGCGCCCAAAAGGAAATCAGCATCGCCAGGGTAACCAGCGTAAACACGATGGCCTGCATCATCTCCTGCCGATGCAAGTTGTTCACAATAGCGAAGAACACGAACGCATAAACCAGGATGCGAATTAACTCTTGCCGCGCGACGTATTCGATGTCCGCCGTCCGGTACCGCGCGATCGCATAGATCACAAAAGCCAGAACGGCCCAGGCCGCCGGCGGCCATAGGAGGCGCGGTTTGGGGTTGATCCAGAGCCGCGCCATCCACAAGGCGAGCAGGGGCGCAATCAGACCCTGCGCCAGCAAGAAGGGGTTCAGCAGCCAAAAGTCCAGGCGACAGCCGGCTGCCGGCTGCGCCTCGCCGCCAAAGGCCAGGGGCATCGATACCAGAATGGCCAGCGCCAATCCCAGAATGCCGCGTTCGCACCACCGATCCAGAACATCACGATCCATCAGTGCGAAAAAACTAGGCCACTGTCGCGCCGAGGTCACGCCCGAAAATAGAAAAGCGGCGGGGCCGGGGGGGCGTCGCAAAGGGATTGCCCCCCCGCGGGCGCGCTCCGAAGAGCGCGCAACGATTGGATCGCGGCCGGGTTGGGGCTCAGGCGATCAGGAGATCGCCGCTTGACAAAATCATGAGATGTGTGAATGGTTCTGAAATATAAGCCTTATGGCGGCGGCGCCGAACGCTCCGCGTCCGCGCCGCCTGGGCGATTGGTTGCGGGAAATCGCGGTTCGAATCGGATTTATTGTCGCCATGAATGCGTTTTATACGGGCCGAAAGGCCTCTGGGGGTTTTTCGTTGTTCAATTCTGGCCGGAGGCCCGGTTCGCTGCGGGCCCGATTGGCGGTCGCGGTCGGGACGATCGCGCTGGCCGCGCGGACCGTAGGCGCGGCGCCGGCCAATGATTACTTCACGAACGCGCTGGCCCTGACGGGCGCGGCCAGCGCCACGAGCGGCAGCACGACGGGGGCGACCAAGGAAACCGGCGAACCGGCATTGATAGCCGGCAATGTGGGCGGGGCTTCGGTCTGGTTTCGGTGGGTAGCCCCCGCGAGCGGGACGGTAGTGTTCAGCACCGAGGGCAGTTCGTTCGATACGTTGCTAGCGGTATATACCGGCACGAATATCGCCACCCTCAACCTGGCGGGCGCCAATGACGACATCCAGGCTCCGGACCGGACGAGCGCCGTTACTTTCGCGGCGGCGGCCGGAACCGAATACCGCATCGCGGTCGACGGGTATAATGGCGTATCGGGAAACTACATTCTGCGCTGGCTCTACCCGGTGGTCAAAGAGACGGTGCTCTCGACCGCCGTCACCAACGTGAGCAATTTCGTATATGACTCGGATGCGCTCTACGGCGGGACAACCAACCGAGATAAGCTCTTGGTCACTTCGAGTGTCGCATCCACCAACCTCTCGCCGATCTTGCAGGCGAGCACCTATGTGCTGAGCTACCGGCTGCTGAATACGAACAACGCGCCGCATCCGATCCTGGACGCGAGCGGGGCGACCAACGCCGCTTACACCTATAACGTCACGAACCAGATCGTCATCGGGGCGTTCAGCACTGTCACGTCCACCACTCCGGCGGCCCTGAAACCCGCGGTCCCGCTAGACCCTTACACCGAGTATTGGGTGGAATTGAAGATCGACCGGCTTGGGAGTTTCACTGGGGCTATGGGCAGCAACGCGCCGAACATCTACCTGGAATTTACGAACTTAACGAGCCCTGATCCGGCCTTGAACACCATACCTTACCAGTTCTCATCGGGTTGGGTGCAAACTTACGCCATTCAAACCGCGCCCGGCCAAACCGCATTCGCGGCCGGTACCTTTCTCGCGCTCTTTCGCTATGACAATTTCGGCCAACCCTCGCCGACGACGAACAATGTCACGGTTTACATCAACTATGAACTGCGTAACGCGAGCAACGGCGCGCTCATTCCACTGAAGAATAGCGCGACCAATTTTGTCCACGCGGCGCCCAGTTTCACCGCGGGGACGGCCGCTCCGCCGACGCCCAATTCGGTGGCCGTCGTCTCCGCCACGGACACCTTCCTGCTCGAGCCGGTGACGCAGATTGACTCGGTGAATTTTAGCTACTACGTGGTGGCGCATCTGGCGATAGACAATGGCTTGGGGCCGCCGTATGTAAACGGCAACACGCTCCAGTCCAGCCCGACCCAGTTGCTGGGCTTTAACGGCAACGTTTTCTTTGGAAGCATAGGGACCACGCTCACCAGTCTGGGGAGCGCGCCCCCCACGAACTCGCCCAGCGGCGGTATGATCCCGACCACGCTCAATACCGCCGCGGGGTACGTCTCGGCGGCGCCGGATCACACCTATGCGGGAGCAGGGCCGTTGAATGTCAATCTCGATACGCTCGGCAATGCTTACGTCACCGCGGGCAGCGTGACGCTCAGCGCCCCCGCGCCGGACAAGGATAGCATCGCGCGGGTCAATTATCAGCGCGGCCCGGTCACCCTCACGCCCGCGGGGGGAAGCGCCAATATGACGGCGACCCTGCCGGCCGGATTCGGCTATCGCACCGGAGACGTCAGCAGCCCCGTGGTGCAAGGCAGTCTGTTCTTTAGTTCGGTTGCGTTGAGTCCCGCGCTGGCGCCGTCGGCGGCGGTCATGACCTATCTGCCGGGAAGCACGGTCTATGCGGCCGAGGAGAGCAAGCCGTCCTGGCTGGTTTCCGACCGGATCCATTGGAGAGTCAATGCCGGGACGTTCGATCTTCCCAATGCCACAGCGATGTCCGTGCGAGCGAACGCATTCGCTTACCTCCAATCGGTGTCGAACAACCTGGTTGACCCGCCCGCGATGGGCGACAAACGGTCGAATGATCATTACTGGGAATCTCTGATCGGGCTGGCGTCCGATCCCGTGATCGGAACGGATGCCGGCTCCAACGCCCTGCTCTCCACGATATTCAATTTCAGCGCCGGCGGTTTCCGCGCGCATTTCCCTTATGATACCCTGGTGGAGTGGACCGGCCTGGGGTCGATGAAGGTGGTCGATGACATGGTTCCGGTCGGCGGTGGCAGCCTGAACGGGGCAGGCGTGGTTTCGGTGCCTTACTCTCAAGGATGCCCGGATTGCGGCCCGAGCGGCGGCGGGACGGCCACGCCCTTTATAGCTATTACCAACGGTTTGTTCAGCTTCACGCCCGACGGCGGCTTGGTCGCCCTGGGAACCAGCGCGGGGATCGATCTGAAGTGGGGCTATATTCCCTCGATCCCCGCCTTCGCCCAGCAAGCCTTGAACTTCACGGATGCGGCGTTTCACATGCCAGGCGTGTTTCTCCGCGGCGATCAGAATACCCTGCCCGCGGTGCAGCGAGCGACGACCCTGCTGTACACTGGGTTTGCGGCGGCGAACCTAAACGTGGTGGAGCGTCCGCTCTCCTCAGGCTACAGCGCGGGCCTGGCGGATTATGCGGGGTTGAATTTTCGCTGCGTCACCGACGGCGCGCATACCGCCATCAGCACCATCGCGGGTACCACGGGGATCCACTGGCAGATCGATGCTCGGTCGAAGTACTACGCGCGTTATGCCGGCGTCAGCGGCATCCACGAGGCGGTGCCGGGCTCTTTCCCGGCGAACCTCACGCTTTGGGGTTATAAATTCACTTTTACGAGCTACGGCTTGTCGTACCTGGATAGCCAGAACAAGGACTCGGTGACCGATGGGGCGGTCTCCTTGCCGTATCCCGCCCAGTTTGTGCAAGGTTTTAACGATATGACGTTCTCCTGCCTGGGGTCGCCTCTGGGCGGGGACATTCCTCCGGGCGAGCCGTTCAAAGTGATGGCCTACTGGCTGGCGGACTTCAAGACGCATTCCATCCAGTTCAAGACGGCCAACAGTTGCGCTCCGAATGACGGCGGTTACCTGGTTCTGGGCATCGAAGGCTACGCCTCGCACGTGCCGAGTCCGCTGTACGGCCAGGTCGGCTTTTTCAACAGCGGCGATCAAATCCCTCCGGCTTTTGGGCTGCCTGGAGTCAGCTCGCGCCTCAAGGCGCCCAACATCATCAAGATCGGCGGACCGAACAACACGACGTACTCGTTTACGACGGTCCAGGACGCTTATTACAACGTGTGGAGCAATTCTCCGGCGGGGCCGACGGCGGGTTGGCTGAGTTTCTATGGGGATATGGGCGTGCCCTTTTTCAAGAACTTGCAGCTTCACCTGCAAACCAGTTGCCATACCAACGGCGTGGCTTCGAGCAACGCGCCCATCTATCTCTCCGGCGGTTGGCCACGACCGGGCAGCGGCAACCCCAATTATGGATGGCTGGACGCTTCCGCCCGCTCCCCTTTTGAGACCAACGTGTTTGATTACCCGAGCCAGGGCTGGCCGGGCGGCACGCTGGACATCGCTACGTACCGGGACGATCCGACCGACCAAAAGTGGCATCCCCGCGCCCAGCGGCTCTGGCTGGGAGTGATCGATTTCGACTATCCGCTATCCTGGGACACCTCGCTGCGCTCATTCAAGTCCTGGCAGGAGGTCAAGAACGACCTGCTGGTGATCAACGTTCAGCATCAAATTAAATACATGGACGCCAAGCGCGCCGAGATCGATTTCGGCGCCCAATACGAAGGTCTGCCGACCATCAGCATCGCCAACCTCGCCTTCAACGCCATCGACGAGGCCACGGGGGTTGGGGATGCCATCGTCAAGGCGGCCTCGCAGCCGGTCGAAGACGTGCTGAGCGCCGGCCTCGATGAGATGGACCAAATGCTCAACGCGCAGATGAAGCAGCTCATGGACGGGGTATTCGACAAGACCGTGAACCCGGTGATTGACAGTTTTTACGCGCAGCTCTCGCACGATTGGGCGAGCGCGTGGAGTTCGCTGCCGGTCAGCCAGCGCCAGCAATTCCTGTTGAGCGTCTCGACCAACACCCTGTTTTATTTTGTGGGCGGCGGCAGTTCGCAGGCGGCGACCACGCTGACGTCCTCCCTGCGCGGCCTGGCAAACGGAGTCAACCAGGCCGACAACCTCATCGGCCGCGTCGAGGGCTACCTCCAGGATGCGACCAACGCCATTCAATCCGTCGTTGGGGTTCTGAGTATGACCACCAACGGCACGTCCCTGGGGTCCAATGTCGTCGGGTTGGTGGCGCAGGACGGAAGCGGCGGCCGGCCCGTCGTGCCCAAACTCCTTCAATCGCTCGTGGGCGACATCGCGCCTCAATTCATTGACGCGGTGATTGGTCCCACGGTCAGCAACCTCCTGCACGACATCGAGCCGGAGTTGGCGGAGATCACCGACACGCTCCAGCAGACCGAGGCAGCGCTTTCGCTGGTAAGCTCCAACCTCGGAACCGCGGGCCAATTCACCCTGGAAATGAGTAATATTCTGGCCAGCGCCAGCGGTGAGTTGAGCAACATCTCGTTCTCGGTCTCGATGTCCGTAACGCAATATTTCGGCCAACTGGATTACAACATTGATAATCCGTTTACTCACATCAGCCCCACGGACATCAAGAATTTCATCCGGCAAAAGGTCGAAGATCAGTTCTTCGCGAGCACCGCCGCTTCCCAGATCCAGACGGCGCTGCGCCAGCGCCTGTATGATGTGGATGCGGCGATGAAAAGCCAGGTGGATTCGGTCTTCCAGCAGCTCAACGGGATGCTGCGCGATCTGATCAGTCAATCCCTCGCTGAATTGGATGATACGATCAACAAGACGCTGGGCGGCGCCAGCGATGTGATCGGCGCGGGCAAGATCAACGGCCATGCCCTTATCGATGGCGACTCGCTCAAGGAGTTGCGCATTGACGGGCATTTCCAATTCAAGGTGCCAGACGACATGGAACTCGATGCGTTCCTGCTCATCAAGGAACTTAATTCGGACGGCAGTTCGGGCTGTTCGAGCGGCAACGCGCCCGCCACTGAAGTCACGATCGGGGCCACCAAGATTCCGGTGGGCTGGCTCAGTTCGGATCTCACCGCCGACCTGGAGGCGAAGTTCACTTTCGACGGCACGCATCCCTTCCCGGTGAACCTGGGCGGACAGATCGCCTTGAATGGCGAATTGGATTTCGAGACGTTCCAATTGCATGACCTGGCGGCGGCGCTGGCGTTCGGCGAGTTCGAGAATTACCTGGCCCTCAAAGGCGGCGTGAGGTTCAACGGCTTTGATTTCTCCGGCGCGATCTTCTTTGGCCGGACCTGCAGCCTGGACCCGTTGATTCTAATTGATCCCGAAGTGGCCAAGGTGGTGGGGAATCCGCCGTTTACCGGGGCCTATTGCTATGCCCAAGGCTGGCTTCCGGTGTCGCAATTGGTGCTCGGGATTCCGGCGTCCTGTATCTTCGAAATCTCGGCGGGAGTGGGCGCGGGGGCGTTCTATTTTGCGGAGGGGCCGACCTATGGCGGGAAAATGTTTCTCGGCGTCTCCGGCTCGCTGCTGTGCATCGTCAGCATCGAGGGCGATATTACCATGATTGGCGTTAAGCATGGCGCTGATATGAATTTCGACGGGCATGGCCACTTCGAGGCCTCCCTCGGTCCCTGTCCCTTCTGCATCTCCATCAGCAAGGACGTGGATGTGAGCTATGTCAACAACTCCTGGAGCATCCATTGATTGGCATCATGAGAACCTCTGGTAAAAACTCCACTTCGATGAACAGCACAAACGGAGACGGCGTCGCGAACCCCGCGGGGAAGCTTCTGCTATGGCTGGGGTTGGGCGCCTGCCTGCTCTTGGCGCCCGCGCCGGCCCCAGCGCAAAGCGGCATTGGGGACGTGGTCTATACCGTCGGCACTGTCGCGCGCGACACCAATGGGCAGGATTGGGCTTATATTGTGTGGCAGGGGACCCAAACCAGCCTGATCAGCAACCGGGTCTTCGCGGTTTATTCCAAGCCCGGCGACCCGACCAACAGCGCGCCCTACACCCGCCTCTCGATCGTCGCGCTCCAGACCGACCCGCGAGTCATCGAACCGCTCTTGCGCCGCGCGGAGAATCTGGGAGATGATTTGGAAAAGCTCCAGCAGGATGTGCTTCAACTTTTCGCCAGCTTCATGCCTTCGGGGGCCATCTCTCGCGCCGAACAGCTCTCCGCCGTCATCCGTGGTTCGCTGACGGATCCCAACTATTACCAGAACCTGTTGTTGCTGGCGCGCAACCATGCCGGCATCGACCTGGCGCTCGGTTTCGCCGACGCGGAACTGATCGCTCCCGGCCGGACCACGTTCGAAGTGCGCGCGTTTGACGCCGCGGCCGGCCAGGACCTGGCGGTGATCGGCCGGGTGAGCGTCGACGCGGGCTTTCCCACGATTCTGCCGCCGCCAGGACCGCCCGTGCTGGTGCCCGAGACTTCGGCCATGGGTGACCTGAACCTGAAATTCCGCTGGGGCACGCCCGACCTCCTGCGGCGCCTGGGCCTCATGCAGTTCGGATACAACCTCTACCGCGTCAACCGCGATTTCGCGCTGAGCGGCGGTTGGAATGCGACCAATCCGCCCCCGCTGCCGTTGCTCTCAAACCTGGTGGCCGGCGTTCCCAGCGTGGCCAAGCGCGTCAACCGCGTGCCGATTACCCCGGGCAAACTCTTCTCGCTGGCCGATGCGGCCAATCTCACGCCGCCCGGAGACACCAACAGCTTTTTCATCATGGACGATGACGGCCGAGGGCGGCCGGGGTATGTGAATTATGGGTTCACCAACGGCGCCCAATATTTCTATTACGTCGCCGCGCGGGATGTGCTGGGGCGGGATGGCATCCTCTCGACCGGGTTGTTGGCGACGGTTTGCGACCGCATGCCGCCCTATCCCCCAACGGGGGTCCATGTCCAAAACGATTATCAATACGACCCAGTTACTCAGACTTCAACCCAGACCCTGGAGGTGCGGTGGAAACAGAGTACGCAGACGAATGACGCCGTGGTCAACTACTGGATCTATCGCTGGTTGAATGTGGCGCAAATGAACGCGCTGTCGGGCGATATCAGCAACCATCTTATAGCGGTCGTGCCTCACATCCCCGGGGCGACAAATAACACCTATCTGGACGACGGGACGGGATCTCCCACGGCGCTCAACGCCTACGGCGAAACGTTCTGGTATAGTGTGAGGGCAGGGGATGCGGGGGCCTGCGGCCAGAACCTGTCGGGCGCCGGCGGGCCCGCCTTCGGCGTGTTGCGCAACCGTCAGGGGCCCGCGGCCGCCACAGGATCCCTGGAGTTCAACTGCCTCGAGCCGATTGTCAGCGTGTTGCCGGGGAGCACTCCCTATCTCTACCCGCTGCCCTCCGACACGGTCAATTACGATTTGTTCCTCAACTGCGCGAGGACGGACGCGCGGTTCGAGTGGGCCGAGTTTTATGGGATCGCCACTTATACCCCGGCCCGAGGCGGGTCGCCCTACGTGGTCAGCAACTATTTCGGCCCGCTCTATTTCCTCGGAAACACCAACGTCTGGTGGTGGTGGACTCCGCCGCGCACCCCGACCCAGATCAACGCCCCGTTCACGGTGTCCTTGCAGGTCTGGTGCCGCGCCGCCCTGGCCAACGGGAAGATCTCCAATTTCGCCGTGACGAAGGTCAACCCGTTCACCAGCGACCTCTTTGCAAACGTCCCGTTTCAGGCCGACGCGGCCAGCATTCGCACGAATCCTACCCGAGATCAGAGCGACTGCCGCGAACATGATCCGGGTGGCGGCGGGGGCGGAGTCTTGGCCAGTAACAGTATTTGCGCGCACGTGCTGCCCTCGCCCGGGAGCAAGGAATACCGCATTTACCGGCGGGTGGACGACGGGCCGCTCTCTTTGCTGGACGCGGGGGCCGTCTCGAACGCCGCGTTCACGATCACGGCGTGCGACAATGCGCCGCCGGCCAACGGGGGAACGATGTGCTACTACGCGCAAATGTTTGACGAAAACGGCAATCCCAGTCCGATGGCGGTCTTGGGGTGCGTGGACAGCGCTCCGTTCGCGCCGTTGCCGGTTCCGGTCCTGGCCAAGCCGACCTCAGCCGGGGGGCAGAGTTCGCCCGGGATGACCCTTTCGTGGTTCTGCCCGCCTTACGGGGTTCAGCGCTTCGAGGTGAGGATTGCCGGTCTGCCCACGGCGCCCAACACCAACACGGCTGACGCCACGCTTACCCAATTCTCCACCACGCTTTCCTGTACGGGCGCGCCGCCCGCCTATATGGTGTGTACGAATTTCGGCACTAACTTGACCCTGCCGTTTTATTCGTACACTACGCCGCTGGCCGGGCCGGGCTTTGGCGCCAATGGCCCCGATTTCCAAGTCCCCTGCAATATTGAATTTGGCAAGACCTACCTCATCGTGGTACGCGCTCTCGGCAAGAACGGCAACGTCGGCGGTTTCAGCGAGCTGAAGACGTTCGTCTGGGCGCCGCCCGCCACGCCCTCCGGCCCGCAAGTTCCCTGGCCTGCGCGCGGGTTGCCCGGCACCAACGCCAATTTTGTGGCATTGGGCGCCTACCTCTCGCCAAATAGCGCCAACGTGGGGCAGCAAACCGCCAGTTACACCGGCAACGCGATCTTGATAGCTGCCGTGCCGCTGAGCGGCCGCGCCCTCGTCAAGCTGACCGCGACAAACACGATCATCACCTATACGAACCTCGACCCCTTGAAATTGGTGGGAGTCAACGTTTTGGGCCAATCGTTCTTCCCGGCCGCGCTCTACCGCTACCGGGTGGCCACGCCTTCATACCCGGAGGTCTCGGGCGACACCATTCAAGTGTCGCCGCTCATGGAGAAGATCGCCTACCAGTTCACCGGCAGCGCGGGCCAGCTTGGCAACACCGTCATTCAGGATCCATTCATCACCGCGACGACGATGACGGTGACAGATAACCTGCGGTATTTGTGGCTGTGGCTGATCGATACTCAACCTCAGATCTCCCGCGCCGGCTATCAGTACGTCGTGGTGCATTTCGGGGCCGATCACGAAATAGACCAACTCATTCCTTCCAACGAGGTGGACGTTCCATGAAAACCAAGCTCTTACAACTCGGGGCGCTCTGCCTCCTCGCAGCCGCCTGCGCGCCGGCTTTTGCCGCGCCTTCGTTTGTGTATGAAACGCCCTTCGAATTGCAGGCCAGCGGCGACTTCGACGGCGACGGTCGACTGGATTTGCTCATCATCGACAAGACGACGGGGGACTACCGCATCGGCTATCAACTCGCTCCCGGCGCTTATACCTGGGTTCCCGCGAGAGCCAGCGGGATCGCCGGCGCCACCGGCTTGGGGTTGGGCCGATTCAATTCACTCTCCTATGATTCGCTCGCGGTTACGGGGCCGGACGCCAACCGAATCAACCTTCTGGATGCTACCAGCACGGGGGTGGCGGGTTTGCCGGTCAGCGTTTTCATCCCTTCGCTAGGTCCGAACCTGGCGGTGGGGATCGACATCGGCGGACCCACGAATACCGCGCTGGCCGACCTCTACGTGGCCAGCCTTTACAATGGCGCGAACGCGTTCCGGGAGACGCTGATGCGGAACAACGGTGGGACCAATCAAACCGTGCTTGCGGACCATCCGCTGTCGTATGAGCGCGAGCTTGGCAATGCGGTGCTCGTCCATACCAACCGGGCGCCCGTGCTCAGCCTGATGGAGAGGACCGTCTCCCCGGGTTTTGACCACTTGTCGATCTTCGACCTCTCGCTGGGAGTGGCATCGAACCTGACCAGCGTTGCCCTCGCGCGCGCCCCCAGGCCGTGTCAGTATGTGACGGCGCAATTCGTCAGCACTAATCCTTACACTCAGTTCCTGGCCTATCCCCCCACCGCGTCGTACTTCTACGCTTGCCAGGTGATCGAACCGGCGCCCGGCGCCTATGCGCTAACCAACTGGAACACTTTTGCGTTGGCGGATGCGGTCCTTCGGCTATTCGTGCTGCCGGGCGCCAGTGGGAACCGGCTGCTGGCCATCAATACCAACCAGACTACCGCCACGGTTTATAGCTTCGATGGCTTCACCACTCCGGTAGTGATCCACCAGTTTACCGCGGACGCGGGGGAGCACTTTACCGGCGCCGGAGTTCTCGACAACGGAGGGTTTATGGCTTACTCCGCTCCTCTCGGTCAGAATGTTTCGACGAAGTTCAGGCAGTGGGCGTGGAATGGCGCCGCCTACGCCAGCACGGTTGCAGGCTCTCTGCCCCCCTCCACGGTCTATTCCGCCTCCGGGAATGTCATGCAGTTCCAGTTTGAGCCGTTTGTTACGAATAATCCCATCCTGCTGCGCCTGAACAGCGCGGGAGATTGGACCAGTTCCCTTAACTTTTCCGGATTGCCCGGCAACATCTCGGTCCGGACGGAGACCTACCTCAGCGCCACCCAAGGTTTGGCCAACCCGTCGATTCTGACTCTGGGCGCGGCTCATCCCTTGGCGGCTTTCGGCCTGGCCAACCAGTTCCGCAACATGATCTCGCTCTTTAGTTTTACTCCGCCCTCGGGGAACAAGGTCAGCGATGTCACGGTCTCGCCGCTTCCGGGCCGGTACTCGACCACGGTGCAACTCCAATTCACTGCCGCCAATCCCACCGACGCGATCTTCTTTCGAGTCGGGTCCGGAGGCTGGACGGCGTGGAGCAGCGGTCTTTTCGCGCCCGTTTTCACTAATACCATTGTGCAGTATTACGGTCAGCCCTCCGGCGGCAACGCCAAGTCCGCCGTGAAATCCGCCGCCTACTCTTTCACTCAGGGGCCCTCGACCCTGGATTCGAAGGGAGACGGTATTCCGGATTATGTGAAGATTGCCTTGGGCCTGAGCCTGACCGGCAGTCGCGACACCGACGGAGACGGCTATTCCGATCTCGAGGAGCTAGTTCATGGGACGAACCCGCTCGATGCCAGCAGCGTACCCACCAATTATCCTCACCTGGACGACCAGGCGGTCTTTGATTTGCTGGTGACGCCCGCGCCCTGGGATGGATTCGCCAACTTGCCCTCGCTTTGCGCTACGGGATCGGTGCTCCAAGCTTTCGATTTCCAAGGCTCCCTCCTGGGCAGCGGAGTCATGAGTAATGCCTGGCCGGCGGTCCGCGTCACCAACCTCATGATTGTCGCCGAAGATCGGCTCGTCGTCAGCGCCACGGACCTGCACTACAATATTCTGACCACCAACGCGGACACGAAGATCGGCCGGGAGATGATCGGTTTGACGCCCGTTCCCGCGCCCCCATTCCCCACGGTTTCTTACGCCTATGCTTACGGAAATATTACCAGCGAGGCCTACAACTGGATCGCCGCCGCGTCCAACGCCTACAATAACCTATCACGCGCCGTGGTCACGAACGACCTGACCATCCATAGCACGCTTGAGTCGTTGCTTTTCGAACTTAAGGTGGCGCAACTCCTCGGCGCTAGCAGCAACGCCTGGTGGACCAATATCACGCTGTTTCCGTTTCGTTCCAGCGACGCCGGCCGCACCAACCCCTCGCAGACTGAACTCCTGTCGCTTGAGACGGCCGTCACCAACCATCCGGGGTACGCGCTCGCGACCCTGTTCGGCTCGATCAGCAACCAGGTCGAGCACTCCGGCGACCCAGGCATCTCGAGCCTCCGCTCCGTCGCGCAGGACATTTACCGCATCGACAGCCTGCTGAACAACACGAACCCGGCCAAGTTCGTTTCCCCGGTCGATGAAATTCGCTACTTCCTTTGGAATGGGACGATGGACACGAACTACCTGGCGTGGGCGACAACCGTCTCCTTGTTTGCCAGCGCCACAAGCGGCGGCATCGACCTCCTTGGCGCAGTTTCCGCGCGCCCGACCACCAATGTCATGTTGACAGTGCGCGGCGACACCATGGCGGGCAACTGTCGCGTCCTGGATCTTTATGGCGGGGGCGCGACGTTTGTCCTGGTCGACTCGGGCGGGCTGCCCTTCGGATTCCCGAATAATTTTCAGTTGATCGCGGGCAGCGTCGTGCAGGTATCCGGCTATACAGACGCGGCCAGCGGCGCCTGCGGTTATCCCGCCATCGAGGTCACCTCCGCCCTCCTCAGCAGCGTCCCCGTCGCTACCGACACTGACGGCGATGGCAACCTGCTGATTGACTCATGGGAGAAGAAGTTTTTCGGGGGGCTGGGCGTCGCTAATCCGTTCGCCGATTCCGACGGCGACGGTTATAGCAACTTGCAGGAAATGTTGGAAGGCTCCGACCCGCGCGATTTCTACGACCGGCCGAATGTTCCTCCCGTTCATTTTGCGCCACCCCTATTGGTCTTGCATGAGTTCGCCGGGCAGGATGAAGTGCATTTCCAATGGCCGGCCTATTATATTGACCGCTTCATCTACGGGGTGCGCCACAGCGCGGCGGTCAACCTGCCGTTCGTGGACCTAATGGTATCGCCTCCGGTGAACGTGGCCGGCGATGAATTCAAGATCACCTTCCCCACTCCCGCCTCGGCCCAGCACTTCTACTATCTGACCCTTTCGCTCCGGTGAGGGGGGAACTTCCCGGTCCGGGCTGATTCGATCTACGGGCGGTTGCAGAACGGACGCGCAAAGCCGACTGGAAGTCGGCGCGCCGATGCCGATCGCGACGCGGTAGGGATACACCCCATGGATTGGAACTGGAATCGGCGACCGGATAGTGCTTTAATAAATCTAACAAGTAGAATGGAAAATCCTGTTGGCTGAAAATGGCGGGTTCGCGGACTGGTCGGGCGATTGGTTCGCCAACGAACGCGCCAGGCGCGACGACGAATCGCGCCAGCCGGAGGCCCTCGAATAGAGAAAGCGCCATCACGAAACAAAATGGAGAATAGCATGAAAACGTACTCGCGTCAGAAACCAACAAATCCGACGCGCTGGAGCCGCGCGGGCGGCTCGTCCCTGGCGCTCGCGCTGGCGATGCTGGCCGGGGCAAACTCGCCGACCCGAGCGGAGGAGGGTTACGCGGCGACCAACCTGGTGTCCGACCAGCCGGGGGTGGCGTTGTTGCAAGATACCAACCTGGTCAATGCCTGGGGCATGTCGTTCAGCGCTACCAGCCCCTTTTGGATTAGCGACAACGGGAGCGGTCTCGCCACGCTCTATTCGGTCACAAACGACAGCCTTGGGATGGTCCACGTTGCCAAGCTGGGAGTGCAGGTGACCATCCCTGGGGAGGGCACGCCCAGCGGCCAGGTGTTTAACGGCACCGGCGCGTTTCATGGGGACAATTTCATCTTCGCGTCCGAGGACGGCACGATTTCCGGATGGCGTAGCGCCCTCGGCGCGAAGGCGGAGACGCTGGTGGCGCGTCCCAGCGCGGTTTACAAGGGGATCGCGCTCCTGAGCGCGGCGAGCGGTCCGGTGCTTCTTGGCGCCAACTTCGCCGAGGGCACGGTGGATGCTTATGACACCAACTTTACCCTGACACAGTTCTCGGATTCCGGGGCTCCGACGGGCTACGCGCCGTTTAACGTTCAAATTCTCGAGAGTATGGTGTTTGTGACCTTCGCCAAGCAGGACGCTGCGAAGCATGATGATGCCGCCGGCCGCGGGCGCGGGTTGATCGATGTGTTCGATCCGAGCACCGGCATGTTCCACCGGCTGGATACCGGCTCCGATGCGGGCGGGCATCTACGCGAAATTAATTCGCCTTGGGGTTTGGCGCTGGCTCCAAGCTCTTTCGGCAGGCATGCCGGCCAGTTGCTGGTGGGCAACTTCGGCAATGGGACCATCATGGCGTTTGACTCCGATGGCAAGTTCCGGGGTTTGCTCGAGGGCGAGCATGAGAAACCTCTCATGATTGATGGTCTCTGGGGATTGGCTTTTGGCAACGGAGGCAGAGCGGGAGTACCCGCCACGCTTTACTTCACCGCGGGTCCGGCCGCGGAGAGCCATGGTCTGTTTGGCAGCCTGGCCCCAGCGTCCGCGCGCCATTCCGGCCACGACGAGTAGTCCCACGGAGCGACGACGCCCGCGCCGGTTGAGGCGGCAAGGGACCTGGTCCCGGTCGTAACCCCTTCCAGCGTGGGCTTTCGTAGCCGTGATTCGAGCCGCAAACGGCGCTTGCAAGGGGTCCGCGCGCGGCGTACCTTCTCGCGATGTTTGATACCATCACAGCCGAATTGACCACCGCAGCCGATAAACTGGCCCACTTGCGGAGGTTTCTTTGATGTACCCGGCGCGCAAAAGCGATTGGGCGAGCTAAACGCCCTGATGGCGGGGGAGACCTTCTGGAACAGCCGCGAGCAGGCGCAAAAGCTCATCGAGGAAGCCAATAGCCTGCGGGGTAAGATCGAGCCCCTGCTCAAGGCAGAGAAACACGTCGAGGATTTCCGCGTCATGGTCGAGCTCGGCGAAGCCGAACCTCCCGATTCGCAGGCCAAAGTCGAACGCGAACTCGAACAGGACCTGAGCCGTTTCTTTAAAGATCTCGACGCGCTCGAACTCCAGGTCTTTCTCAACGGGCCGCATGACAAGAGCAATTGCATCTTGAGTATTAATGCGGGGGCCGGAGGGACGGAGTCGTGCGATTGGGCCAGCATGTTGTTGCGCATGTACCAACGCTGGGCCGAGTCGCGGGGGTGGGGGGTGGACGTGACCGATGTGCTGATCGGCGAAACGGCCGGCATCAAGAGCGCCACCCTGGTCATCACCGGCGAATACGCGTACGGCTATTGCAAAGCGGAACGCGGCGTTCATCGCCTCGTGCGCATTTCCCCTTTCGACTCCAACAAACGGCGCCATACCAGCTTTGCGAGCGTGGATGCCATTGCCGAGATCGAGGAAACCTCTTCCGAAATCACGATTCCACCTGTGGAATTGCGGGTGGACACCTATCGGTCGGGCGGCAAAGGCGGTCAAAACGTGAACAAGGTCGAGACCGCCGTACGGATCACCCACCTCCCTACTGGCATCGTCGCCGCGTCGCAGAGCCAGCGTTCGCAGCATCAGAACCGCGCGACCGCCATGAAGATGCTGATCTCCAAGATTTACGCTCAACGCGTCGATGAGCAAAAGGCCGACATGGAGCGATTCTACGGCGATAAAGGCAGCATTTCCTGGGGCAACCAGATCCGCAGTTACGTCTTCCAACCGTACCGCATGGTGAAGGACCTCCGCACCGGGGTTGAAACCAGCAATGTGCAGGCGGTGATGGATGGCGAGCTGGATCCTTATGTCAACGGCTGGCTGCGGGGTGGCTGCCCGACCAAACGGATGCAGGGCGTCAAAGATGACGAAGAGTAAATCCCGCGAGTTTCACGCGTTCACCTTGTGACGATCCTTGATACCATTGTAGAACAAAAGCGCCGCGAGGTTGCCCTTCTGCCGGAAGTCGCGGTTTCCGTCGAAGCCTTGAGGCGCGCCCTCGCGCTCCGGGGCGAGCGACGGGATTTTTTCTCCGCCCTTCTTCAATGCCAGGCAAGCGCGCCTTCGGGCATCGCCGGCGCCCCGCCGCCTGTGGCCTTAATCGCCGAGGTGAAAAAAGCATCACCTTCGGCCGGCCTCATCCGCCCGGACTTTGACCCGATCCAAATCGCTCGTGAATACGAGGCCGCGGGCGCAAGCTGCTTGTCGGTATTGACGGATGCGAGGTTTTTCCAGGGATCGCTCGACTATCTCAAAGCCATTCGGAGCGCGGTGAACCTCCCGCTGTTGCGCAAGGACTTCATCATCGATGAGCGGCAGATTCGCGAGGCGGTTGAGTGGGGCGCGGATGCTATCCTGCTGATCGCCGCAATTCTAACCGATGGTCAGTTGCGCGCTTTTCAGGCGCTGGCGGCGGGCGCCGGATTGGCCGCGCTCGTTGAAGTGCATGATGAGGCGGAACTCGACCGCGCCCTGGCGGCGGGCGCCCAACTCATCGGTGTGAACAATCGCAATCTTAAGACCTTCCAGGTCGATTTGGCTACTACCGAACGGCTCGCCGCGCGCTTGTTCGCCGAACCGGCCAGTGGTCGCCCGGTTCCGCTGTTGGTAGCCGAAAGCGGCATCCATACCCGGGCCGATGTCCTTCGCCTGGCGGCCTGCGGCGCGCGCGCGATCCTGGTCGGCGAATCGCTCATGCGGGAGCGCGACCTCCAAGCCAAGGTGCGCGACCTCCTGGGGTCATTGGAGCGACACTAACTTCCCTTGCAGGCGGTCCACCACCGCCAGGTTCAAATAGCTTTGACGGTTGGGCGCGAAGGTCTGTGGCGACGCGCCAAAGACGCGCTTGAATTCGCGGCAGAAGTGGGCGTCCGTCGCGAATTTCACTTCCGCGGCGGCGGCCTTGCTGGAATAGCCTTGCGCGACCAGGTCTCGGCCCAGCCGGCACTGCAATTCGCGGAGCCATTGTCTGGGCGTGCGGCGGAGGTACTTTTTGAAAACCCGTTCCAACTGGCGTTCCGAGAGTTCGCACAGGAGCGCCATCCTGGCCGGCCGGAAATCCGCCTCCCGGGCGAGACGTTCCCAGTATTGAGCGGTGCGAACCGATTCCGCTCCATTCTTGGGCTCCTGGCAATTGTTTATAGTAATCATTCAACCTTCTTTCCAAGACATGGAACGGGTCCAAGCAGTGAATGCGCATCCATAATTGTCTATAAACGCCATATTGTCTGAATCCGTCACGAGTGGTCAACAAAAAAAAGCGGAGAATCACGCGGTCGCGTAAGGGCGAGCGAATAGCGGACGTAGATTGGTTACTGATTGCTCCGGAGTGGCGGCCGCAGTTTTGAACCCCTGGGAGCGGATCTAGAGCGGCGAGAGCGGGCGCGCAGCCGTGGCTCAATGACCCGCCTGGGACTGTCCGCCGCGACAGGAGCGACGCGCTTAAGACGATCCTTGCCTGAAGAAGAGCAACCAGATGAGCGCGAGCATGGGAACCATACACGGGACCGTGTACTTGAAGATATAGCCAAGAAATCCCGGCGCGGGGACTTTTTGCTGATCGGCAATGGCCTTGACCATGAAGTTAGGGCCGTTGCCGATATAGGTGTTGGCGCCGAAGAAAACGGCGCCCGCGCTGAGCGCGGTCAGACAGACGCTCAGGTTGCGGTTGCCGAGGAGGCAAGCGATTCGGATTTCGTCGGGCCCAACAGCGCCGGAAGCCAGGGCGGCGGAATGCCAGCGTTGGAGGGCCGTAAACGCGTCCCAAGCGGGGCCCATGTGGGGGCCTGCGCTCGGGCTTTGAACCAAGGCCCGCACCTGAGCCACGAGGTCGGGGCTGACCGCCGCGCCGAACAGGGCGCTCAGGAAACCGAGGTAGGTGGGGGCGTTGTCCAGCACGCTCGAAAGCAACCCGCTCCCCCAAAAGAGCGTTCCCGGCCGCGGCGAGCCCCATTGGCCGGCGTGGATTTGCAGCCAATCGAGCGCCGGCATCATTGTCGCGAAGATGCCGGCGAACAGAATGGCTACCTCCCGGAGGGGATGGAAATTGAATTGATTGGCTTCGTGGACGGTTTTTCTGGTGGTGAAATAGGAGGCTGCCGCGGCCACGGCCATCAAGCACTCGCGCAGGAACATCGGATGCTCGACAAAAACCGCCCCCAGCACGACCAGGAGCCAGAAGAGATTGAGGAGGCCGTCCAGGCGCCAGGTTGGGCGCGGCCCCGGGGGCGCGAGGCGAAGCGAGGGCCGTGTCCGGCGGTAGTCCAGGGTGTCGAGGACGAAAAAGATCGCGAGCAGAAAGCCGGTGGCCACCGCCCAGATCGGCCAACAGTGTTCCGCGACCCACCAAAACGGGACCCCTTTGAGGTAACCGAGGAACAGCGGAGGATCGCCCACCGGCGTTAGGCAACCGCCGACATTGGAGACAAGGAAGATGAAGAAGACGATGTGGTGGGAGGTAACTCGTCCATGGTTCATCCGGATCCACGGCCGGAGGAGCAACATGGACGCGCCCGTGGTGCCGAGCAAATTAGCCGCGAGAGCGCCGGCCAACAGGAACCCGGTGTTCGCGCCGGGCGTCGCCAATCGGGTCACATGAATATGAATGCCGCCCGAGACGACGTAGAGCGCCCCGATCAGCACAATAAAACTGATATACTCGCGTCCCGTGGCCGCGACACGCGGCAGAGCCTGGAGCCCGAAAAGGTAATAGCCGGCGGTGATCGCACCCAGCCCAAGACCGATCTTGGCATAGTGTCGCGACCAGGCGGCGGGACAAAGGAGCGGCCCCAGGGCGATCGCCCCGAGCAACAGCCCGAATGGCAAAATCAGCCATGGACTTGGCTCGCTGATCGGATGTCCCATTCATCCAGACTAGTCTCGCATGATTCCGGGTCAAATCGAAAACCTTCGCTAAGCGGCCAGCAGTTCGCGACTGCGGTCCCGGATCGAGGATTGCCGGGCGGCGCGAGCCGCCCCGGCGTTGATTTTCTCTTCGAACAAAACCGGGAACACCAGCACGGGGAACGGAGTCGCCCAGGCGATCGCGGCCGCTTCGTTGGCGGCGCGTCGCACCAGGCTGTTGAACTCCGGATCCCACACTTCGTTGAGGCGGTCGGCGAGCAGGCGCCGCTTGAGGCCCTCGAGGGGATCCTCCGCTTCCATCCGGAAGGGCGCGGCCGCCCGGGGCCGGATCTCGAACCGGATCTCCGGGTCAAACCGAGCGGGAAGTCTTCTATAATTTGCGTTCATGTAATTTCTTTCTTTATTTCTTTCTTTTTTATCGGCGCCGCCTATTCCGGCGATGCCCTTTAGGCCACAACAAAAAACCCGCGATTGACTGGCAATCGCGGGTTTTTTGAAAAGCTGGTTTTAGTTTTAGCAGTTTCCTCCCACGATGCCCGTGCGGCAAGCGCAATGGCGCCACTGAGACATCTGTCCCGTGACGTGCTGGCGCTTGAGGCCGACTGTAATCCGAGTCATCATAATCTAACGCTGCTTAATAAACACCTCGCGGGAGACTTTGTCAAGAATATGCGCGGCCAGAGGCCGTCTTCATTGAAGCTTAACATACATGTCGCTAGAATGTAACCCAATGAATGATCGGTTCGGAACCTCAGCCACCGGCGCCCTCTCGTTTGGGACGCGGCCCGGCGCGCGCCGTTTGGGGCGTTTGCGCGCGCTGGCCGCCACGCTCGGGGCGCTGTGGTTGTTGACGATGGTCAGCGCGGCGCTCGTTTTGCGGCAGGCGGTCCCGGGCGCGGTAACGGTCGCGCGGTTGGATGGGAGCGGGCTCTTCAATTTAACCAACGTGTGGAGGCTCCGCCTGAAGTTCAGCCCGGAGCAATGGAAAGCCCTGGAGCCCAAGGCCGGGGCCGGGCCATTTGGGGGAGCGGGACCCGGCGGGCCGGGAGGTTTCGGCCCGGGCGCGATCATCGCGCCGCTGTTCTTGAACCAGGGCGACACCAACCGCGACGGGCAGCTCTCGCGCGATGAATTTGTCGCCCTTGGCCGCAAGTGGTTCGCCGCCTGGGATACCAACCAGGCGGGCCAGTTGGATGCCGCAAAGCTGCGCGCGGGTCTTGATGCGGCCATGGGCTCGGTCGCTCGGGGCGAGCCCAACCACGCGGCGGCCCCGCAGCCACGGGACGCGAGTTCTCGTCCCGTGACGGGCAACCGCAATGGCTATCCCGTGGCGCGCGCCGACCTGGACTTCGATGGGTGGACTTTCCCGGACGTTTCCGTCCGTTACAAGGGAAACAACACTTACATGGTGTCGCGAAATTCGCTTAAACGCCCGCTCAAGATCGATTTGAATCACGGCTTCAAAGGACGGCGGTTGGGGGGCGTGACGACGCTGAACCTCCACAACAATGTCAACGACCCGGGCGCGATGAACGAACCGCTTTCTTATTGGCTCTACCGGGATGCCGGGGTGCCGGCCGGCCGCACCGCCTACACGCGCGTCTTTCTCTCCGTGCCCGGTCAATACACCAACCACTACGTTGGTCTCTATTCCATTGTCGAGAACGTGGACAAGAACTTCACCTGGTCGCGTTTTAGCACCAAACGGGGAGCGCTCTTCAAGCCGACGACCCGTCAAGTGTTCGAGGATGCGGGAGACAATTGGCCGGCCTACCAGCAAGCGTACCTGCCCAAAACTCCGATTTTCGATCACGAAGCGAAGCGGGTCATCGAATTCTCCAAGCTCGTCTCCCATGCGAGCGATCGCGATTTCGCCGCCCGAGTGGAGGAGTTTCTAGATCTGGATGAGTTCGCCCGCTTTATGGCGGTGACCGTTTGGCTCAGCAACATGGACAGCATTCTCGCGATGGGCCAGAACTTCTATGTCTATCTCCACCCCAAGACGGAGCAGTTTCAGTTCCTGCCCTGGGACTTCGACCATTCCTTCGGCCAATTCCCCATGGCGGGCAGCGCGGATGAATTGGAGCATCTAAGCCTGTTGCATCCCTGGAGCGGGCGAGTGTTGTTTCTCGAGCGGGTTTTCAAGGTGGAGAAGTTCCAGCGCGTTTACCTGGCGCGAATGAAGGAATTTAGCGAGACCATTTTCCGGCCGGAGCGGATCCAGCGGCAGGTGGATGCGCTGGCCGCGATCCTGCGGCCCGCGGTGCGCGAGGAATCGGCGCAACTGCTGACGCGATTCGATCGCGTGGTGGCTGGGGAAATGGACCCGCGGGGCGGTTTTGGCGGTCCCGGCGGCGGCGGCCCATGGAGCGGCGGCCCGGGAGGTTTCGAGCGGGCGACCAAGCCGATCAAGACCTTTGTGGCCGCGCGCGCGGCGTCGGTGAATGACCAACTCGCTGGAAAGGCCCCGGGCTCCGTTCTATCCGGATCGGGTCCCGGCCGCCCTCCCGGCATGGGTGGACCTCCTGGCATGGGCGGACCTCCTGGCATGGGCGGACCTCCTGGCATGGGCGGACCTCCTGGCATGGGCGGACCTCCGGGTATGGGCGGACCTCCGGGTATGGGCGGACCTCCGGGTATGGGTGGACCAGGAGGCTTCGGGCCGGGGATGTTCCTGGCTCAGTTATTCATGACCGCGCTCGACGAGGACAACGACGGCGCATTGACGGCAGCCGAGTTCGATCGCGGATTCCTGAGGTGGTTTGATTCCTGGGACACCGCGCGCCATGGCGCATTGAATGAAGAGCAACTGCGCGCGGGGATAAACAAGGACCTCTCGCCGTTCCGCGGCGGTCCGCCCGGAGATTTCGACCTGGGCCCGCCGGACGATGCCGACACTCTTTAAGCGCTCCCATCCATCAAATGAATTATGCAAATTGAACAAACACTTCATGAACTGTTTTGGAATCCGACCGACTTGGCCTCGCTGCCAAGCCTGATCTTCAGGCTCGTCACCGCCGCGTTGCTCGGGATCCTATTGGGTCAGGCTTACGTTCGCTTTGGACAGGCGCTCTCGAACCGTGTGATCTTTGCCCGTAACTTCATCGTGCTCACGGTGACCACGACCCTCATCATCAGCATTGTTCGGTCCTCCGTGGCGTTGTCGCTGGGGTTGGTGGGCGCGCTCTCGATCGTCCGGTTTCGCGCGGCGATCAAAGAACCGGAGGAACTCGCCTTCCTATTCCTGGCCATCAGCATTGGTCTCGGCCTGGGCGCCGGGGCCGCTTTGGTTACCATCGTCGCCATGCTGCTAATCCTCGGGCTGATTGCCATCCGCAGCCTGCTCTACCGCCAGTCAGGCGCGCCCAACCTCTACCTCACCGTGGCCAGTCCCGCGGTCGCCAAATTGACGCCGACGCAGATCATCGAAGCCCTGGCCGCCTCCGACGCCAGCGCGAGCTTGAAGCGGCTGGACCAAACCCCCGAGCTGCTGGAAGCCTCGTTCTTGGTGGACTTCAAGAACATCGGAGGCCTGGAGCGGTTTACGGGGCGGATTCGCGAGTTGAGTCCGCAGGTGCGAATCAGTTGTCTGGACGATCGCGGGTTGGGCGTCTGAACCAGTCAATGGCATGAACATGGCCCCAGAGCTCCCCAACGCGCGCTACGAGCGCAAGTTCACTACTACCGCGCTCAACCTCGCGGAGGTCCTCGCGCTGGTGCGCCGGCATCCGGCGATGTTTCGGGAAACTTATCCCCCGCGGACGGTGAATAACGTCTATCTGGACTCCGCCGAACTGCGGGATTACCACGACCACCTCCACGGAATCGCCCGCCGGACCAAGACGCGCGTTCGTTGGTATGGCGCTTGGGCGGGAGAAATTCCCGCTCCCACCCTGGAGCACAAGCTCAAGTTCGGTTTGGTGAGCGGGAAGGTGACGCGCCGTCTGCCTCCCGTTTCCGTGAACGGAATTCTTTGCGGCATCGAGGCGGTCTTCGACGCGGCGAACCTCCCGCCCTTGGCGCGCTCAGCGCTGCGCCACCAGCAACCGTCGTTGCTCAACCGCTATCACCGGCATTACTTTCAAAGCGCGGATCGCCGTTTCCGCCTGACGGTGGACTCGGGCCTGCAATTTGCGGCGGCGCGGCCGGCGGCGACGCTTGCGGCGTCCTTCCGTCCTCCGATCCCCACGCTTGTAATCGAGCTGAAATACGATCTCGCCCAGGCCGAGCAAGCCGCCGGCGTCACGAACGCTCTCCCGATGCGCCTGGCGCGTTGCTCCAAATACGTCCTGGGCATCGAATGCGTCGCCGCCTGAGCTTTGGGTTGCTAAAGCGGCGCGCTCCCGCATAATCGTCCGTGAACACTATGAATAACGATAATCCTGTTTCCGATAAGAACACCTGTGACCGCCGCGGATTCCTTAAGGCATCGGGCGCGGTGGTGGGGGCGGCCGCCTGGGGCGGGTTGAGCCTACCGGCCGCTGAGGCCGCCTCTTCCTGGCCGCCCGCCCAAAAGTCGTTGATCGGCAAGAACGATGTGGTTCTGTTCCAGGGCGATTCGATCACCGACATGGGCCGCAGCCGCGAGAAGGCCGCGGAGGCCAATGACCAGGCGGGCCTGGGTTCCGGCTATGCGGGTCTGGCGGGCGCTGAGTTGCTGGTCGGCCGGCCTCACGACGGTCTCCGGGTGTTCAACCGCGGGATCAGCGGCCACAAGGTCTTCCAACTCGCCGAACGCTGGCAGGCCGATTGTCTGGACCTCAAACCCAACGTGCTGAGCATCCTTATCGGGGTCAACGACTTCTGGCATACTTTGGACGGGAACTACAAGGGCACGCCGGAGATCTATGAACGCGACTATGTCGCCTTGCTCGAACGAACCAAGAAGGGCCTGCCGAAGGTGAAACTGGTGATTTGCGAACCGTTCGTCTTGCGCTGCGGCGCGGTCAACGACAAGTGGTTTCCCATCTTCGATGCCTATCGCGCCGCCGCGGGTCGCGTGGCCGGGAAATTTGGCGCGCTGTTCATCCCGTTCCAATCCATGTTCGATGAGGCGATCCGTTACGCGCCGCCGGCGCATTGGGCTGGCGATGGCGTGCATCCCACCGCGACGGGAGCATCGCTCATGGCCTATGCCTGGCTCCGCGCCGCGGCAAAGTAAGCGCGGAGTTTTCCTGGGTGGCCGGGTTTAGAGCCTCTTGCCTGTGAGGCGTTCATAGGCCTCGAGGTATTTTGCCTGGGTCCGAACCACCACCTCCTCCGGCAGCGCGGGCGCGGGCGGGGTCTTGTCCCAGTCCAGCGTCTCGAGGTAATCGCGCACGAATTGCTTGTCGAAACTGGGTTGCCCTTTGCCGGGCTGGTATTGGTCGGCCGGCCAGAAGCGGGAAGAATCCGGCGTCAACACCTCATCAATGAGGATGAGTTTTCCGCCGAGCAAACCGAATTCGAACTTGGTGTCGGCGATGATGATGCCCCGCTGCCGGGCGTAATCCCGGGCGGTGTGGTAAATCTTGAGGCTCGCCGCGCGGGCTTGTTCGGCGATGTCCGCTCCGACGATCCGGGCGGCTTCTTCGAAAGAGATGTTCTCATCATGGCCCGTCTCGGCCTTGGTCGCCGGGGTGAAGATTGGCTCCGGCAGCTCCGAGGATTCCTGGAGGCCCGGGGGGAGCTTGAGGCCGCAGACCGTTTGGGTTTGGCGATACTCCTTCCAACCGGACCCCGCGAGGTAACCGCGCACGACGCATTCGATCGCCAGCGGTTGGGTTTTTTTGACGATCATGGAGCGCGGCGCCAGGTCGGCATCGAAGGCCCGCAGGCTCGACGGCAGGGGCTCATGGGCGCGCGAGACGAGGTGGTTGGCCTGGAACGATTCGGTCTGGGCGAACCAAAAGTAGGAGATCTGGGTCAGCACTTCGCCCTTGCGCGGGATGCCATTGGGCATGATGCAATCAAAGGCCGAAATCCGATCCGTCGCCACAAAGAGCAGGCGATCATCCAGGTCAAATACCTCCCGCACCTTGCCGCTCTTTATTTTCTTAAGGCCCGGCAGGTCGAGTTGAAGCACAGTTGCGTTTCCCATGCCAAAAGTATGGACCAGGATCTAAAGGGAGAAAAGCGCATTTTTAATATACGCTGCCCCTCCGGGAATCCAGGTTAGAGGCCCTGCCTCCAGCCATTCATTTTGGCCGTCAACCGCGGGGGGGATTTCCAGTTAGCCAATTCGAGGGGCCTCCGGCCCCTCGGCGGAGCCGGTGGTCCGCCCCACTGCAGCCGCGGGAGTATTGCCGCCCCGCCTCGTCGATGAATTCAGAAGGGGCTCACTTGGCGCGGAGCATGAGCACCGGCACGCTGAGGGCGTGTTGGACGTGGATGGCGGTCGTTCCGAGCACGAGGTCGGCTACGAATTGATGGCCGTGGGTGCCCATCGCCACGAGGTCGCAGCCGTGCTTTTTAACCCAGGCGATGATCTCTTTGACGGGATCGCCATAAGCCAGTTCGGTTTCGGCCGCGATCCCGCTGGCGGCGAACTCGGCTTTGGCCTGGTTCAGATAGGCTTGGCTATCCTCGATTTCCTTGCCCGCCGCCTCCGACCCGAGATACTTCGCGGGCGCGCTGGTGGCGACGTGGAGGAACACGACCCGGCTTTGCATCAACTGGGCGATCGGCTTGATGTGGTCCATGATCGCCCGGTCGGCCGCCGTGCAATCCAGGGTCACGAGTATCTTGTTATACATGGGTTGCCTTAACAGTAATCATTCAGTTGCCAACGATAATGCGCCACGCTTCTCGGAGCGACTCCGGCAAGCTATAGAGATCCAGCGCCGTGATCAAGATCGCGCTGCTCCAGCCCAGCGTTAGGAGCCACCACCCGTTGCTCCACTTGCCCATCACCCGACGAGAGGTCGTAAAGTGCAACAAGGGGAACAGGGCGAATGGCAGGATCAGGCACAGGATCACCTGGCTGAGGTTGACCAGGTCGGTCACGCTGCTGCTGCCCCGGACGCTGACGATCCAGATGGCGGGCACGACCGCGACCAGGCGGGAGATCATCCGCCGAATCCAGGGGCGGATGCGCCAACTGGTGAAGCCTTCCATCACGACTTGGCCCGCCATAGTGCCGGTGATGGTGCTGCTTTGGCCGCTGGCCAACAGGGCGACGGCGAAGAGGGTGCTGGCGGCGGTGGCGCCAAGCAGCGGGGCCAGCGTCAGGTGGGCGATGCGAATCCAGTCGCTTTCCGGGCCGAACGCGACCACTTGTCCCCCCGCGATGGTAACGCTTTCCTTGCCGTAGAACACCGTCGCCGCCAAGACCAATATCGCGGCGTTGACCAAAAAGGCGAGCGTCAAGGCGACCGCGGAGTCAATGGCGTTGAACCGGAGGGCGGTGCGGATGGAGCGATCATCGCGTTTGAGCTTGCGGGTCTGCACCAGCGCCGAGTGCAGGTAAAGGTTGTGCGGCATGACCGTCGCGCCAATGATGCCGATGGCGACCACGATCATGCCATTCCCGCGGAAGCTGGGCTGGGCCAGGGCGCGCCCCATCTCCAGGAAGTCCGGGCGCATATGGGGGAGCACAAAAATCTCGATGGCGTAGCAGACCGCTATGGTCGCCACGAACACCCCGACGATCGCTTCGATGGTTCTCATCCCCAATCCCTGCAACGACAGCAAGAGCAATACGTCGAACGCCGTGATGACGATCGCCCACGACATGGGGATATGGAATAGCAAGTTGAGCGCCACCGCGCTGCCCAGCGATTCGGCCAGGTCCGTGGCCGCCACCGCGATCTCCATCGAAATCCAGTTGGGCCAGCGCGTCCATTGGGGATAAAAGTCGCGGCAACACTGCGCCAGGTCTTTCCCGGCGACCACGCCCAGACGGGCGGCGATCACCTGGAGGATCAGCGCCATGAAGCTGGCCAGAGCCACGACCCAGAGCAGTCCGTATTTGAACTGCGCGCCGCCCGCGAGATCGGTGCCCCAGTTGCCGGGATCCATGTAACCGACGCTGACGAGGATCGCGGGCCCGCTAAAGGCCCGCCATTGCCGCCAAAAGCCCGCCTGGTGGGGCGGCAGTTCCACAGAGCCATGCGCGCCGTCGAGCGAGGAGCGGTTGGCGGCGCCGCCGCCCTGTTTGGGTCCGTCGGAGGCGGCGGGCCTGGCGCTGTCAGCGCGTGGATCCGGTGTTTTCATCGGCGGCGGAGTAGTCGGGGTTGCCTGGCGCCGCGAGGGCCACCGCCGCGGCGGAAGGCCGAGCCGAAGGTGGATCCGGAGGCGAGCGGGCGGCTATGATGTGGTCGTATATTCAGAATGTAGCCTATACTACTTTAATTAGCTCGACTGTCAAGCCCGTCTGTGGTTGCATGGCGGAGAAAGCAAATGGCCTCAATGAAACGAGTAGTATCCGAAGCGGCGCGCGCCATGGACGGCTCCAGCCACCAGGCGGAAAACCTGTCCCAGACCCGCCGCGAGCACGCGAATGAGATCGCCGAGGACTACGTGGAGGCCATCGCTGACCTGGTGGCGGAAACCGGAGAAGCGCGGATCGTGGACCTCGCCAAGCGGTTGGGCGTCACTCATGTCACCGTCATCCGTACGATCGCCCGACTCCAAAAGGCTGGTTTCGTTACCTCGCGGCCGTACCGCGCCATCTTTCTCACGGACCAAGGACGCGGTTTGGCGGCGGCTTCCAAGACCCGCCACGAGACGGTGCTGGCGTTTCTGCGGTCTCTCGGCGTTCCTGAACGCGTGGCGGAGCGGGACGCTGAGGGCATTGAGCACCATGTCAGTCCGGACACCCTGGCGGCCTTCCAGAGCGCCCTGGCGAGACCGCGACGCTGACTATTCGGGCAACTTGCTCCATGCAAGCAAGAGACCATGAGCGCGGGCCTTCCCCGGAGGCGCAGTTCAATTAGGAGGTTTTGTGAAGACTCAGGACTCCTGATCTCGTGGAATTTGACTGGCCCGGACCGGCTCAAGAACCAAGCGTAGTTCGGTTCCCGGATAGGTCGTTTCTGTGGCGGTAAGTTCGGCGCACAGATGCTCCAGCGCTTCGTC
>Ga0316217_10001430_pt1 | contig 31103 bp, 23 predicted proteins | sample 1anoAmetaG_FD_203633 | JGI IMG/M metagenome (GOLD analysis project Ga0316217, IMG submission 203633) | Freshwater microbial communities from Trout Bog Lake, Wisconsin, USA - 1anoA | ecosystem: Environmental > Aquatic > Freshwater > Lake > Hypolimnion/Profundal zone | place: USA: Wisconsin... | reverse complement strand
CGATGTCGGCCCATCGCATCCTGGGGCTGAAGGCGGTCCCAAGGGTTTGGCTGTTCGCCAATTAAAGCGGTACGCGAGCTGGGTTCAGACCGGCGTGAGCCAGGTCGGTCCCTATCTGCCGTGGGCGTAGGATGTTTGAAGAGGACTCAACCCTAGTACGAGAGGATTAGGTTGGACGGACCCCTGGTATATCTATTGCCCCGCTAGGGGCATAGTAGAGTAGCTATGTCCGGAAAGGATAAACGCTGAAAGCATCTAAGCGTGAAACCACCCTCAAGATGAGACATCCCCATTAGCCTCCACGTAGACTACGTGGTTGATAGGCCGGAAGTGTAAGCGTAGTAATACGTTCAGCTGACCGGTACTAACAGGCGACAGGCTTGACCACTTTGATCGTCGATCGTTCCGTCGGAACCTTCCAGTTCCGACAGATCGCTCTCGATTCTTCAAAGTTGGTAAGCTGCTGAGTAACAGCGCTCTATTAATTTAGCGGAATGTGTTTTGCCCATCACGCAATCTTCATAGGCCAAAGGGCCTTTTGAAAAGTAAATATCGAATCAGATATTGTCTGGACGCGATCGGAAACGGTCGCTTCCGGTTTTCTGGTGCCTTTTCGTCGGGGGTAACACTGCTTCCCATTCCGAACAGCACAGTGAAGCTCTGACGGCCGATGGTAGTGTCCACAGATGCGAGAGTAGGTGAGTGCCAGATTTACGATTGCGGCCACGCGAAAGCGTGGCCGCGGTCATTTTTGCGTTTGGTGCCCCAGCCATTACAATTATCCGCGGTGCGGGCGATCGAGGCCTCGGCCAATGCCAAACAACTGGCCGGTTTGCAGCAGATGCGTGCCGATCAGGCCCGCAAGGGCGGTGCCGAGCGGTAAGCGGGAATGCGGGAAATCCGGCACGCGTGCTATAATCCTCTGGTAAGAGGTTTTCTATGACCGTTAGCACAACCAAAATGACGGCCGAGCAGTTCCTTATGCTGGGGGATGATCCGCCCGGCGTGCGCCTTGAGCTTAGCAACGGAGAAATTGCCGTGAGTCCCAGTGCGTCGTTCGGCCATTCGTTCCTCGATACCAAACTACGTACGCTCTTGTCGAACCATATTGACGCGCACGATTTGGGCGCTCTGGTGGGCGATGTGGATACCATCTTCGACCACTTCAATGTGCGGCGACCGGATCTTATTTTTATTGCCAAGGCGCGAATGCCGCAGATCATCGGCCGTGCGATTACCATTCCCCCCGACCTGTGCGTGGAAATCCTTTCCCCCTCCAGCGCGATGATCGATCAAGGCGATAAGTTTGAGCTTTATGCCCGGCACGGAGTGGCCAACTATTGGCTGCTTGACCCCAAGGCGCGAACGTTTGCGGCCTATCGCCTGGAAGATGGCCGCTACGTGCGCGCCGTCAGCGGTCGGGAGGCGGCCATCGTGCGTGCCGAACCATTCCCGGCGCTCGCACTGCCGCTGGGCGACCTTTGGCCGCCGGTGGCACTGACTTGAGCCGGCCGCTATTTCGTGGCGGTGGCAATCAGATCCACACTGGCTTCCCGGTCGTACGGGGCTTCCTGATAATTACCGAAAAATTCCACCCGGCGGGCACCGGCGTCCTGCAGCAGACGCTGTAAATCGGCCGCCTCCAGGCCCAGCAGCGGGACGCATTGGCTTTGCAACTTGGTCTCGGCCAGGGGGCAGACCAGCAGGTTCACAAATCCGCGGCCGCCAGCGCGGTGCACGCCTTTGATGATCAGCGTGTCCTGGTCGGCCAGGCGCGTGCGGAGGGTCTTTTGCCACTGGCACGGGCCATCGGGCAGGGCCCAGATATTCAATACATGGATCACCACGATGCCGCCGGGGCGTACGGCGGCGAGCATTTGCCGCAAGGCCGCCTGCACGGTGGCCAAGTCCGGGGCCAGGGCTAGCGAGTTGCCTACGCAGACGGCGGCGTCGAAGGGTTGCGCCGGGGTGATGGGTTGGTCGTAGCCGCGGACGGCCCAGCTCAGGCCCACCGGTTCACCGTGGTGGCGCCGGGCATGGGCGATCATGTTGGGGCTCAGGTCGGCACCTTGTACACGCAGGCCCCAAGAGTGGAACATGGCGGCATGATGGCCGGTGCCGCAGGCCACATCCAGTACGCTCTTGATGTCGGCACGGGCAAAGAGCTGTTGGTAAAAGGGCGCTTCATTGGCCAGGCGCTTGGGCCAGTCGATAATCAACTCGAAGACATCGGTCAGAATATTGAACGTGCCCGCGCTCATACGGGGGGCTCGGTTTCGGGAAGCCGTACCCGCTCGGTCCACAATTGCTCGAAGAGTTCGCGGGTGCCGTGCTGGTCGCACCAGTGGCGGATATAAGTCAGGTCCAACGCGTCGCCTTGAACGGCCAGCACATTGCGGACGTCATCGACATCCTTGGCGCGGCTTTTTCCGCCACGCGACCAGCGGAGCTTGGTGACGACCACATCCTCGGGGCGGGGGAGAAAGCTCTTTTGGCCACCGTAGGTGGTGGCGATGCGTCGTTGAAAGCGTGTGGCATCGTACGGCTCATCGTTAACTTCAAAGAGTTCGATCAGGAACGCCAGCGGTTGGTAGCGCACGCGATAGCGAGTGCTGGAAGTAATCGTTTCAAAGCCTATCTGCGGCTCGATGTGGAAACCCGGCGGGAGATACTCGAGTAATTTGCGCAGTGGAATCGATCCCAGTTGCACCACAAAATCTGCGTCTTTCGTGGATCGCTCGATCCCGTAGGCGTTGCTGGAAAGCGATCCGACGATCATATGCGGGATTTCTGCCGCATTGAGCGCCGTGATGAAGGCCGCCACAATTTCGATTTCATTCATCGGTGGAATCCTCACGACGTTGCGCTGATTCAAGGCGTTGGCGCAGTATCTGTTCGACCAGCTCTGCGGACGCCGCGGGGTGCTGGGCGCGAATTCCGGCGCGCATCGCCTCACAGGCGTACGCAAAAAGCCTTGGGCCGGCCAGAAGCTTTTCCGGGATCGGCGTGCCGCGGGCGCGCTGCACCTTTTCGCGGTAAATATCGTCAATCAGTTGTTGGCTCGGTTCCATACGGCACTTCCTATGGTCTGATTATATCGAAGAACCACGCCGAGTGAACAACCAGAGGATCATGAAATCTCTGTAAATCCATCAACATTCGCCCCACGGCACTCCCGTCATTTCCGCAACCCGCCCAGCAAGGCGCCGATGGTCTGGAGCGCCCGGTCCAATACTTCGGGGCTGGGCATGGGCAGCCGCAGGTAGCTTTCGCCGGTGGCAGGGTCGCGCTGGACGATCGACAGGCCCGCCGGCGTGGCGGGCGGTGCGGCGGGCGAACCGCTCGGGGCCTGCCGTGCGGCGGCGGCCAGTTGTTCCAGCAGGGTTACGCCGCTCTGGATGAGGGAGGTCCAGGGATCGCCGGGCGCGGCGGTGCCAGCCGGTGCACCGGCCGCCGTGGGGGGCGGGCGCGGCGCATCGGTTTCCGGCGTGCCCGCCAACGCCTCGGTCGAAGCATCGGCCGGGGCGGCGGTTGGTGCGCCCTCGTCGGTGTCGTCGGGCGTCTCTTCGACAATGGTTTCGGGAATGGCGCCGGTGGTCTTTTCGACTGTCTCCATGAACTTGGTCAGGCGGCTGCCGCCCAGGAAAACTTCCTTTTCCCCGCCATCGAGCACGCCGCTGAAGAGCGATTTTTTGAATTGCAGTACGCCCAGCATACCTTCTTCGATGGTCCCCTTGGCCACAAAGTTGACCACCCGCACGGGATTGGCCTGCCCCAGCCGATGCACGCGGCCAATGCGCTGCTCCAGGACGGCCGGGTTCCACGGCAGATCCATGTTGATCACGACCGAGGCGTGCTGGAGATTCAAGCCCACGCCGCCGGCATCGGTGGCCAGAAAAGCCCGGCACTGCGGGTCCTGGCGGAAGCGGTCCACCAGCGCCCCGCGCTGCGTGCCCGGCACGCCGCCATGGAACAGCACGTGCTCCCAACGCCGCCGGCGGAAGCGCTCGACCAGCAATTCGTGCATGCGCAGCCACTGGCTGAAGATCACGATCTTGGTTTCGGGTTCCTCAAAAATTTCCGCTACCAGCGTGGCCAGTTCGTCGGCCTTGGGTCCATGGTCGGTGGTGCGGTCCAGCAGATAGGTGTTGTCGCAGGACATGCGCATGTTCTGCAAGGCGATGGTCAGGCGCTGCTGGTCGGCCTCGGAGAGAAAATGGTTCGCCCGCCACCGTTGCACGATCCGTGCCACCGTCTGGCGGTTTTCCTCGTGATGGTCGAGCTGCTGCGGGGTCATGGCGACAAAGAAATTTTTGTCCAGCCGCGGGGGCAGTTGCTTGAGCACTTCGCTTTTGTGGCGGCGCAGCAGGACCGGCTGGAGCGTCTGGCCGATCTGATCCAGGTTGCAGTAGCCCACGACGCGGCCGGTTTCCGGATCGAGCGTCTGATGTTCGGCCAGGAAGCGGAAGGTGGGGCCAAGGCGATGCTTGTCCACAAATTCCACGATTGAGACGAGTTCCTGGAGGCGGTTCTCCAGCGGGGTGCCGGTGAGCACGATGGCATAGGGGGATGCGAGTTTTTTGACCGACCGCGCCGCACGCGTGTTCCAATTTTTGATGCGCTGGGCCTCATCCAGGATCACCAGGTCGGGGGCCCAAGTGTTAATCAGGTCCAGATCCCGATGGATGGTGTCGTAATTGGTGATCTTGAAAAAGGATGGTGCGGCGAAGAGCGTTTGGCGTTTGGGGCGCAGCCCGCCGATCACCGTGGCGGCCCGCCCGGCAAAGCGCGAAATCTCCCGTTCCCACTGGTGTTTGAGCGAGGTGGGGCAGACTACCAGCACGCGCTGCACGCCCAGGTGGCGGGCCATGATCTCCGCGGCGGCGATGGCCTGGATGGTTTTACCCAGGCCCATGTCATCGCCGAGCAGGCAGCGGCCGGCGCGGGCGGCGAACAGGGCGCCGGTTTTCTGGTAGTCGTAGAGTTCGCAGTTGAGGAGCTTTTTGAATTCCGCGCTGGCGGTGCCCTGGGGGAAGGCCTTGTCAATGATCTGCCGGCGGCGCTCCTGGTCGCGCACCTCGGCGATAAAGGCCAGGACGTCGTCGTAGCAGCGCAGGTCGTGGTCGAATTTGGCGGCGGCGGAAAGAAAAGTTTCAAAGTGTGCGAAGGCACCCGGTCGCAGGATGTTATTGGGTCCGAAATACTCGCCCGCCAGCGCTACAAGCTTGGGCGGGCAAACGCGGCCGGGGCGAAAACAGACGGCCCGCTGGGCGCCGTACTTGAGCACGATCTCGCTGTACGCCGGTTGAAAACCTGCCTTCAGGGCCGCCAAACCGCCGCGTTGCTGCTCGAGCGTGGCCAGTGTGAATTCAATGTGTTTGCAGGTACCCAGGGTGTTGGTGGCAAAGTCCGGGCAGGCACAGAAATTATCCCCCGGCTGCGGGCCGCGGATCGCCACGCGGTAGGTGCTGCCGCTGGCGGGGTTGGTGACGTGAAACTCGGAGAAGACTTTTTCGCTGCCGATGTTCTTCAATTGAAACGGCTGGGCCCGGCCGAATTGGCGGCGCAACTGGGTTTGCCAATCTTCCAGGGACATACCGGGCGGGGGGTGGAGGTGGGAGAGCTTGGCTTTCTTCCGGGGTCGTGGCGCCGGCTCCGCAGCAGCGCGGCGCGATGGCGTAAGAGTTTTCACTTGGGCGGACGGACGGGCCATAACAAATTCCTTCCCATTCAGGGCGTTGCTTGGGGCTTAAAAAGCTGCGTTCTGACTATTGCTGCCATGGCACCGTTGTGCACGCAAACTGGCCCATGGATTGCGATCCATGGGCGTGGACATTATATGCGATGGCCCTGATTTTGCCCGGACTCTCAACACGGGTCTACTCCGCTGCGGTGCTGCCAGTGCCGCCGGATTCCGGGGGATTAGCGCATTATGGGAACCGGCATCGGCTGGCACCGGCTGCCGCCCCCGGTCCGGAAAATGGAAAAAGTCTCATTTCCTTTTCTTTACATGGGCGGCCCAGCCGATATAATGGTCGATTCAGTAACTTTCTTCGCGGGCGTAGCTCAGTGGTAGAGCGTCACGTTGCCAACGTGAATGTCGAGGGTTCGAGCCCCTTCGCCCGCTGTCGGAAAACAGGTCCCGGGACAATCGCTCCCTGGGGCTTCACCCGGGTCTAAAGCAGAAACTAACGGGTCGGCGTGGGTCGCCTCTATGGTTGGCCGGTGCCGGGCACCGGGTGCAGGTTCCGCAATGGTATAATTGCGGATTGGCGATTGGCTTCATGATTTGGTATATTACAGTCAGACCAGTTCCTTAGTGGCAGGACAACGCGGGCGCGCGGGGTCTACAATGAACTGGTGCCCGGTGATGTGGTACGGGGCCTTAGGCCGGCAATGGGCAGGCACCGCTCCGCAGAACAGCACGGGCAATTTGCAGACGACAGACATTTCAGTTCCTCTTTGCAGGCCGTGGCCCGGGACTTTCCCGCGCCCAGCCATGCGGAGAAGAAGCGTGGGAACTGAAAGACGCGGCCGAGGACGGCACACGCTGCGATTTGAGAATTGAAAAACAATTAGTTGCCCTCGCCATGGCGGAGAGGGTGGGCCTTATCCGGCGCTCGGGCTGGAGGCGGCCAGGCTTCCATACGGGGTTGTTCCGAGTTTTCTGGCAGGATGCATGAGCAAGAATAACAAGCACCGGCACCATTTCTTCCGCCGCAAGCGGAAGGGTGGTGGAGGGTCGGACAATGGCGCCCAACCGGGGCCCCACCAGGGGCCGCAGGGCCAACAGCAGGGACCGGCCCAGGGGCAGCAGATGCCCAATCGCCCGTTTCCCCCCGGCCCGCCGGGCCCGCGTGGGCCGCGGCTGCGCGTCGCCTTTGAACTGGATGAAACCCTGGGCATGCCCATTATCAACGGGCGGGCCATCACCGGCTTCCAACTGCGCCCCGGCGCCCAGGATCTGCTGACGCGCCTCAAGCAGACGCACGAACTGGTCCTGTGGACGGTCGGCAGCCGCAGCCATGTCAACAAGTGTCTGTCCTTCGGCCTTAACCGGTACTTCCAGAAGACCTTCTCCTGGGATGAGATGCCCGACCGCTGGAAGGACGTGCGCAAAGCCCAGGTGGATTTCCTGGTGGATTCCAGCGAGGAGCACCGGGAACTGGCCACGCGCGTAGGGCTCGAGAGCAAATACATCCTGGTGCCGGCCTACGGCGACATGGAAGATGAGCGCGACCCGAGCCTGTGGGCCCGGCGGGTGGAAAAGCTGCTGCTGCCCAAGCCCCCGGTGCCGGTGGCACCGCCGGTGGTCCCGGTAGCGGCCCCCGTGCCGGCGATCGCCGTGGGCGCGGTGGCAGCACCCCCGGCCCCACCGGCCGAGATGCCGGTTGCGGCACCCGTGGCGGCTCCGGTAGAGGCGGCCGTACCGGCCGAGCCGGTGGGTACGCCGGCGGGAAGTTGAAGGGACAGATGAGGTAACGTCCAACATTCAACATTGAACGAAGGCGTTTCTTTGGACGTTGAGCGTTGGACGTTGAAAGTTGAAAGTTGAAAGTTGAGTTTTCTTCCCTAGGGGCAGCGTTCGGACTGTTCCTTTGCTGGTGCGGTAGCTAACGCACGTTGGCCCATGGATTGCGATCCATGGGCGTGGGTGGGGACAGGCCGCGCTGCTGGAAGTTGGCGGTATTTCCCCCGGGGGGCTCTCGGGTATAATCCCGGCCATGCGTACTTTGGCCATTGGCGATATTCACGGGGCGCTGCCGGCGCTCAACACCCTGCTGACGCGCATTGCGCTGCGGTCGGAGGACTGGCTGATCTTCCTGGGCGATTACATCGATCGCGGCCCGGATTCCGCAGGCGTGCTGCGCACGGTCAGTGCCTTTGCCCAAAGGCCGCAGACGGTTTTTCTCCGTGGCAATCACGAACAGTTGATGCTCGATGCCCGCCTGTCGTTCGATGCCTTCCGCGACTGGCTGCTCAACGGCGGCGATGCCACGATGAAGTCCTACGGCGGCCTGAGCGGTTCACTTCGGGAAATTCCCGACGATCACTGGCAGTTCCTGGAAAAAACCGTTAACTATTACGAGACCGCTACGCACATGTACGTGCACGCCACCGCCCAGCACGACCTGCCGCTGAGCCAGCAGACGCTGCGCATGCTCCAATGGGGCCGGTTCAACGATCCGCCGCCGCATATTTCCGGCAAGGTGCTCATCTGCGGCCACACGCCGCAAACCAACGGCAAGCCGCGCAACCTCGGCCACGCCGTCTGCATTGATACCTTTGCCCACCATCCCCGCGGCTGGCTGACCTGCATGGACACGGACGCCCGCCAGATCTGGCAGGCCAACAACGCCGGGCAGACGCGCAGTGCGAAGATGTGACGTTGAGAGCGTGTTTCAAAAATATTGTGGCAGAGACGTCCACGCCTCTGTTTCCCGTGCTCTTCGTCTGATCCACTTAATTTTTGAAACACGCTCTCAAGTTGCCTTTCGTGTCTGTCGGGGCTGCGGATATAATTAAATGAACCGGCCGGAGCTATACGCGCTGCCTGATGGGAGCAAACCATGACTGTTGCCGAGACGCTGACACACAAGGTGAGCCAACTTCCGCTTAACCGGCAGTTGGAGGTGTTGAATTTTGCCGAGTTTCTTGAGCAGAAACAGATGCATGCCGGCCCGCGCCATGATCCTGAAGGATTGCTGGGCGATCAGGCATCTGGCCTGAGCGTCGCGGACTTCGCCCAAGCCCGCAAGGAGGCATGGGGCAATTTTCCCCGGGAGATGCCGCGATGAGCGACTTGGTGTTGGATACCCATGCCCTTATCTGGTACTTGGAGAAGTCGTCGAAGCTATCCCACGCGGCAAAGGTCGCGATCAAAGCGACTCTGGCTGGTGGAGCTGTTTTGTACGTTTCGGCGGTGTCGTTGGCGGAAATCCTTTACCTCGATGAAAAGGGGCGCCTGCCGGCAGGAACGCTTACTAAAGTTCTGGCCGAGATGAACCGCTCCGATAGTGCTTTGGCCGAAGCGCCCTTCGTGGCGGGCATGGTGGAAGCCATGGCGCGCATTCCTCGCGACGTGGTGCCCGATCTGCCCGATCGGATGATTGCCGGGACGGCCCTTCACTTGGGACTGCCATTGGTTACCGCCGATAGTCAGATACGCGCTGCCAGTATTACGACGATCTGGTGATGAATGGGGCATGCCGTCTGCATCGATACCCTCGCCCACCATTCCCGCGGCTGGCTGACCTGCATGGACACGGACGCCCGCCAGATTTAGCAGACCAATAACGCCGGGCAGACGCGCAGTGCAAAGATGTGATGGCGGGATTTCAATTTCAATCACCCCGATTACATGTGTAGGACCGTCGAGACAATCCCCGGCCCCGTGGCATTTACAGAAAGGTTCGAACCGCAGAGAATGCCAAGCATGTTTCACCTCGATTCAAGTCAGAACGGTGTGGGAACTAGTCTTGTGGATGAGGTTGATCTCGCGCCAGCATTCTTGGTTGATCGGTTCGGTCAGCCGTTGCCCGGCGATGGCTCGCGCTGCACTGGACGCTACACGTTCGTTGGAGACGACGGGTCTCTTTTCACGGTGTACGAGTACAAGTCCACAACTGCGTATCTCGACGACGAGGAAGGTGCGCTGGTGCCCGAGGAGTTCTGGCGAAGCGCACAGGAACATGAGTTCAGCGTAGGCGGATTCGGGGCCTACGGGGATGGATCATCGCACGCTTTCATTAAGTGGCTTGCGCGACAGTATCAAGACTGGAAATTCACCAGATAGAATTGAAGAAACGCGTCCACCAGTGGTTCAAACGAAGGGCCATCGTGTCAGAATCGGTAATTTCGGTAATGCTTAAAGTTCCTAACCAGAGTGCCGCGGGGTAATTCTCTGCGGGGCCGACGACGTAAATTAGCCACAAATGAACACGAATGAAGACAAATCCAGAAGATTGAATAATCAAATTTCCGCGGAAGTCCAGTAGTGCCTGGTACTTGTTCCCATTCGTGTTTATTGGTGTTCATTTGTGGCTAATTTATTACCGGTTTGACGGTCGCTCCGGAGCATTTTATTAGTAATGATTAATGAAAATCTCGTGAAGCCGGATCGAGGGAATCTAAGGTTTCCGCATAAACCGGCAGGGCGGTGAGGTCTTGGGCGCGGTGGACCAGGACGTGGACCACCTGGCCCTGGCGTTCGATGCGGCCCCAGGCGATGACGCCGGTGCTGTGGGCCAGGGCGTGGCGGAAGCGGTCGAAAATGTGGGGGCGGACGATGAGGTTGGCGTGGCCGGTTTCGTCTTCGATGGTCATGAAGACAATGCCCGAAGCGGTGCCGGGGCGCTGGCGCACCAGCACCAGGCCGGCGACGATCACGGGTTGCCGGTCGGGACAGCGGCGGGGGTCGGCCAGGGCGGCGGCGGGGATGACGTGGCGCCGCGCCAGGTGGTCGCGGATGAAGGCCAGCGGGTGGGCCTTGAGCGACAGGCCGATGGCCTGGTAATCGTAGACCACTATGCGGGCGGGGGAAATTTCGGGCAGGGGGTCGCGGGGTTCGGGTGGAGCGGGGGCCTGTGAATGGGGCGGGGTATCGCCTTGCGTTAGGAGAGGTGCTTTTACGTGGCTTTGGGCGGTGGGGGCGTCAACTCCCAGGGCCAAAACGCCGCCTAAAGGCGGTACTCCAAACAAACACGTTCCCGGCGTGCATCTCATGCGGAGGGTTTCATCAGGGCTGCGTGAACTCTGAGCATCGGTATCGGGCGTGTCATTGACCGGCGGATCGAACATGGGCAGCGGGGTATCGCGCAGTTGGGCGATGGACCACAGGGCGGCCTGGCGGTCGAGGCCCATGGAGTTAAAAGCGTCCGCTTCCGCCAGGGCCCGCAGGGTGGCCACGCGCACGCCGCTGGCACGCCACAGTGCGGCCATGGAAGTAAACGGGCCGTGGCGTGCGACGGCGGTGGTGAGTTTGTCGGCTTCGGTTTGGCGCAGGGAACGGACGAGGCGGAGGCCCAAACGGAGGGAGGGGTCGAGGGGTCGAGGGGTCGAGGGGTCGAGGGTGGGAACGACGACTTCTTGTTTCCTTGGCCCCTTGACCCCTTGACCCCTCTCCAACGAACAATCCCACCGGCTGCAATGAACATCAATCGGCAGCACCTCCACGCCGTGGTCGCGGGCGTCGCGGACGAGTTGGGCGGGGGCGTAGAAGCCCATGGGCTGGCTGTTGAGGAGGGCGGCACAGGAGGCCGCGGGATGGTGTTTTTTGAGCCAGGCGGAGACGTAGACCAGCAGGGCGAAGGAGGCGGCGTGGCTTTCGGGAAAGCCGTACTCGCCAAAACCCTGGATCTGCTGGAATACCTGGGCGGCAAACGCGGCGCTGTAGCCGTGGGCAAGCATGCCGGCGGCCATGGTTTGGCTGTATTGCTGGAGCAGATCGCCCTTGCGCTTCCAGGCGGCCATGGCGCGGCGCAGGGCATCGGCCTGGCCGGGCGTAAAACCGGCCGCCACGATGGCCAGCGCCATCACCTGCTCCTGAAACAGCGGCACGCCCAGCGTGCGGCCCAGCACCTGGCGGATGGCGGCGTTGGGATACGATTCGGGCTCTTCTTTATTGCGCCGGCGCAAATAGGGATGCACCATGTGCCCCTGGATAGGACCAGGCCGCACAATGGCCACCTGGATGACCAGGTCGTAATAACACTGCGGGCGCAGGCGCGGCAGCATGCTCATCTGGGCACGGGATTCCACCTGGAACACGCCGACGGAATCGGCGCGGCAAAGCATGGCGTAGACGGCGGGATCTTCGGGGGGGATGGTGTGGAACTGGAGGTCTTGAAAAAGGGGACGCAGATCTTTTTTGCCGGCGGTCGGAAAAGATCTGCGTCCCCTTTTCCAGTCCCTTTTCCAGTCTCCCCTTTTCCAGTCGTTGGGCGTTGAACGTTCAACGTTAAACGTCCAACGCTCAACGTTCAAAGAAAACCCGGCGGATTTGGCTGTTTCCGCATTCACTAAATCAATGGCTTTGCGGATGGCGGTGAGCATCCCCAGCGCCAGCACATCAATTTTCAGTATGCCCAGCGCATCAATGTCGTCCTTGTCCCATTCGATGATGGTGCGGTCGGGCATGGCGGCGTTTTCGATAGGGACCAGGTCGCACAGGGGGCCTTCGGTGATGACAAAGCCGCCGACGTGCTGGGAGCGGTGACGCGGGAAGCCGCGGAGTTCGCCGGCCAGGGCGGCCAGTTGGGCCAGCACAGGATCGGCGGGGTCCAGGCCCAGGGGGCGCAGCACGTCCGGTTGCAGGACGGATTGGTCCCACCAGGCCTGGGCGGTCGCGAGGCGCTCGACGGTGTCCAGCGGCAGGCCCAGGGCCTTGCCGACATCACGGATGGCGCTGCGCCGGCGATAGGTGATTACTTCGGCGGTCAGGGCGGCGCGCTGGCGGCCAAAGCGGGTGTAGATGTACTGGATGACTTCTTCGCGGCGTTCGTGCTCGAAATCGATATCGATATCCGGGGGTTCGTTGCGCTCCTTGCTGATGAAACGCTCGAAGAGCAGGTGGATGCGCTCCGGATCGACCGCGGTAATGCCCAGGCAATAGCAGACGGCGGAATTGGCGGCCGCGCCGCGGCCCTGGCACAAAATGCCGCGGGCCCGCGCCCAGCGCACGATGTCGTAAACGGTGAGAAAATAGGCGGGGTAGTTCAATTCGGCGATCAGTTGAAACTCGTGGGCGATGGTCTGCCGCACGGCCTGTGGCACGCCGGCGGGGTAGCGCTCGGCAGCGCCCTGCTCGGTCAGGGCGATCAGGTGTTCCATGAGCGTGGTGCCGGGCGGGCAGACTTCGTGCGGGTATTCGTAGTGGAGCTGGGCGAGCGAAAAGGCGCCCGCCCGCGCGGCAATGTGCAGGGTGCGGGCCAGGGCGGCGGGATAGTCCTGGAACAGGCGGGCCATTTCTTCGGGGGTTTTGAGGTGGCGCTCGGCATTGGGGAATAGCGCAAAGCCGGCCGCGGAGAGCGTGCAGCCCAGGCGGATGCAGGTTAGCACATCCTGCAAAGGGCGGCGCTGCGGGTCGTGATAGTACACATCGTTGATGGCGACCAGCGGCACATGGCGGCGCGCTGCCAGGTCGGCCAGCGCGGCCAGGCGCGGCTCGTCGGCGGCGTGGTAGAGGCGGCTGATGGCCAGCGAGAGCCGATCGTCATCAAAAAGCTGCCGTAGAAATTGCAGGGCGGTGGTAAAGGTTTCATCAAGTTGCGGCGGCGGCAGCACAATGGCCAGCAGCCCGGCCTGATGCGCCACCAGATCCGGCAGGGTCAACCGGCAAGAGCCTTTTTCACTGCGGCGTTTGCCCAAGGTAAGCAGCTGGCATAGGCGGCCATAGGCGGCCAGGCTGGTGGGATACACCAGCAGGGAAAGTGCGGTGGAAGATGGAACGGCGGATGGTGGCACATCGGCTGGCGGCGCAGCGGGTGGGGCGGCCGATGGCGTACTTTCCGTGCCGGAGGGTTCGGCGACAGTTTCCAGCAGATAATTTTCGTAGAGTTCCAGGCGGCAGCCCACGAGGAACGGAAGGCCGCAGTCCTGGGCGGTGGTGTGGGCGCGGACCACGCCGGCGAGCGAGTGCAGATCGGTCAGGGCGATGGCGCGGTAGCCCAGGGCGGCGGCGGTGGCGACGAGTTCTTCCGGATGGCTGCCGCCGCGGAGAAACGAAAAGTTGCTGGTCACGGCCAGTTCGGCATAGGGAACCGGCGAGAGCACCCGCGGGCGGGCGGGCAGGTCGGGCTTGATCTTGGGTTCGGGCGGGTCGGGCATGGAGGCCTCTAGATTTCAAATTTCTGACTTTTTTAATTTCCAACCAGGCGACGCCAGATCAATCCCCGACGACGCAACGTAAATTACCCACAAATGAACACTAATAAACACGAATGGGGACAGATGATGGGGTTGGCGGATGCTCTGCGACAATTGATTTACTACGTCTACTGAATTTGTGTTCATTGGTGTTCATTTGTGGGTAATTTATTTTCCGTTGCGACTGCTCGCGGGGTGTTTTATCAGGAGTGATGGCACTAAGGGGTGACCGTTTCATTACGTCCAGATTCCGTGTACGAACCAGTGGGTGGAGTGGCATTGACGGAAGAGCCAGAGCCAGCAGCCGTCGGCGGTTTGGACTTTGTAGTAATCGCGGAAGGAGACGGGTTGCTCGTTGGCGTCGTTGTTCCGACGCGCCCGGGGCGCTGGGCTCTTGGACTGCAAATCCCGCCACCATTCGGCGGCGATGCGTTCGGGGCCCTGGCCGGCGATCAGAGTGTGCTGACGCCCGCGCCAGTGCAGTTGGCTGGGTGGATGATCGGGCTGGAGCGCCAGGGCGGTGGCTGGTTCGGGATGTTCGAAAAGGACCGAAGGGCGCGAGCGCGGGAAGGCGGCGGGTTGCAGCGGATCTGCCGGTGGGAAATCGGGGGGCAGGGGTGGTTTGGAAAGGGTGGGCGAAATAACTGCCGAAGGTAAACGTCCAACGTTCAACGTCCAACGTTCAACGTTCAACGAAGACACGCCTTTGGATGTTGGATGTTGAACGTTGAGCGTTGAACGTTCGTTAAGAACGCCGGAAGGTATTGCGGGCCTGCCTCTTCGTGCCTTGCGGGCCGGCGGTGGGGCATCGTCCGGCGGCTCATCGACGGGCACATACACGCGGGTGCGTTCGGGGATGTGCGAGGCGTGTGGGCGGACCCGCAGCACGCACTGGCGTCCCAGGCGGTTGGTCAAGGTGTCGAGGCATTCGCGCAGGGTGCACGAATCGGCATCTTGGCCGGCCCAGGGATCGGTGGCGGGTAAGGCGGCCTGCTGATGGCGCAGCCGGGCCCTCCACGTGGCGACCAGGCGCAGGGCGGTAATGCCAAAGCCCATGTGCAGCGCTTCGACGCGCGGGCGCAGCAGGGCCCACAGGTGGGCGGGCCGGCGGCTGGGGCGGCCGAGGGTAATGGAAACCGTCACAGGCGCGGCATCGGCACGGGTGGCGTGGAGTTCCAGGGTGCGCACACCGGATTCCTGGGCCGCCAGTTGCGTGCACAACTGGTGCAACAAATCCTGCACATGGTGCATTACAACGTCCAGGGCGCAGATGGCGCCCTCAAACTGGATGGCGCAGGCCACGGGGGTGGTCGGATGCTGGGGCGTGAGAACTTCAGGCCGGCGATTGAACGCCTGGTCGAGACGTTCGAGCAGGTCCGGACCAAAACGCCCCGGCAGGCTGGTGCGCAGGGGCAGCAAGTGGGCAATGCGCGTGATGCCCACTTGTTCTAAAGAGCGACAGAGGGCCGCATCGACGCGCAAGGCGGCCAGGGGCAGATCCGCCAGGGCGTAGCGCAGATGGTCCGGGCCGGCGATGGTGATGGGATCCGGACCATAGTGGGCCAGCGCCCAGGCGGCACCGATGGAGGGCGCTGCGGCGAGGCGGGTGGTAAAGCCGCGCCGCGCCAGGCGCGCGGCAATATCCTGGAGCAGCAGGGGCGTGCCGCCCAGGAGATGGGCGGCGCCGGAGAGGTCGAGGAATAACGAGGGGTCGAGGGGTCGAGGGGGAGGAGCGCAACGACGGGGGAATAGCGCGTGGCCCAGTGGGCGAGTTTTTCCAAGGCGGCGCGGGCTTCGTGGTGGTCAGGCGCTTTGGTGGCGGGGGCGGCCGGCGCGAAGAGGGGCGACGGTTCTGGCGGGCAATGCCGGCACCACTGGGTTTCCCACAACGGCAGATAGATGCAGAGGATTTGTGTCATGATACACCTCTTGATTGGCATTCCACCGGGCCCGCCAGTGCCGGGATACCGCCGGCGGCAGACCTTTGTCGCGGACACAGGCGATGGTCCAGCACGGCGCGGCCTGCGCTGTAGGTTCGGGCCGCACCACCCAGCGCGTGGCGGCCCAGGACGGCAGATGGCATTCCCATGGCGGGCGGGCCAGCAGGCCCCACGTGCCGCCGGCTTCGGCGGCCAATTGCAGGCGGCGCCCCGCGGCCGGAGCATCGACAATGGCGGCGGCGGCAATCACCACGGCAATGGCGGGGCAGTGCAGGGACTGTTCGATGGCCCACAGGCGATCGGCGGGGGTGGCCGGATCGAGGAAAATGTGCGCCTCAAGAAAGGGCAGCGCCAGGCCGCGGCGTTTGCAGCGCGGCGTGGTTTCTGGTGAATCAAAAAAGGGTTGCAGGATTTGCAGGGTGGGCCAGCAGTGGCGGCCGATCCAGAAGATCTTGCGTCCCGGTGCGCGCCGCAGTAAACCCGCCGCGATGGCCGCCAGCATGAGCAGCGGCGGGTCCCAGTGTTTTTCATGTTTCACGGTGGTTGGGCGGCTGGCGGGCCAGCCGGACCCGGTGCCTGCTGCCGGGTCCGGCTCAAAGAACCATTCGTGAAGGCCAACAGGCAAAGGAAGAAAATTCGGGGTCGCCGCGACCGGCGGGATTTTCATGGATGCGGGTCGTGCGGCTACGTCACCTTGGGACGCTAGGGAAGTAGTGTCTTGGCTGGCAGCCGCGGGTTGTTCTTTGGACTGCGACTGGAGCAGCGCATCGGCGGTTTGCAAGGCTAACCCACGAGCGGCGAACAACTGTTGTAAAGCGGCATGGTTGGCCATGGCCAAATTTCCCCAGAGGCGTTTTTTCATCCTTCCGTGGATGTGGTTCCATTCTAAGTTAGCATTATGTTAGGTAGCAGGTCGGCCGTCAAGAGGAAAATAGGAAAATCGCTTGTGGGGAGTATGGGAAAGATTTTGGTGCCATGCTTCTGCCCCGCATCACGCCGCAGCGGGATGGGGGGCAGAAGCATGTTGATCGCCGGACCACGGAGCGTCGGTTCTGGCGCGATTTCACCCGGTTCGCAGGGTGCCATGCCCAGTGGGGTCGGGGCCCCGCTGGGCATGCCGGTGCGCTCCGCGAAGGCCGGCCAATGCCGTCTGCCACCGCATGCTTAACGGGGCCCCTTCCCCGTTAAACATGGCACCCTGAAGTCCCCGCCGTACTACTAATTTGCCCTTTCCCCAGAAAAACGGGCGCACTGCAACCGGCCGGCGTCAGAATTGCAGTTGTTCGGTCAGCGTGATGAGCCGGTCGGTGGGTTCCTGGCCGATCATGCTGATCCACCGGCCCTGGCGGGCGGTGGTGATCAGGTTCAGCGTCCCAACGTGCTGCACATGATAGACGGCACCATTGTGTTCAACGGTCGGGCCGCCGGGGGCACACACATCGGCGCTTTGGGCAATGGCCAGGGTGATGGGTGTGCCCTGGTCAAAAAGCAGCATGCAGGACAGATTCTTATTTTTGATTTTTTTCATGCAGCAGCAATCCATGCGGCAGCAGCCGGGCATCTGCGGCAACGTGGGGAAGTGGTGATTTTCCGCGGCGATGGCGGCATTGGCGGCCTCTACTGAAGCGGCATGAATGCTGATCATCTTTCCGGTCACCAGTTCCTGATGCACCTGGGCCAGGAAATCCGGCGAGGCTTGGACGGCACGCTCCTGCAAGAGGCCGATCAGCAGCGCTGCAAGCAACATAAGGCTGGCGGCGATGGTCAGGGCACGCCGCAGCCAGTAGCGCGGGGCTGCCGGCTGGCCGGGCAATTGGGCGCGCAGCGCCTGGTCCAGCCGCGTGGTATCCACGGGCAGGGTGCCCAGCCGCGCCAGGCGCCGGGCCATGGCTTGCTGCTGGCGTTCGCCAATGTCATCGGGCGTAGTCATGGGCGTCCTCCTCGGGTTGGCCGTGGCTTTTTTGTAAAAAATCCGACGGGGCCAACGTAAATGAGCCACAAATAAACACTAATAAACACGAATGGAGACCGATGATGGGGTGGGCTGAGGTTTCACGGTAATTTGTTTACGGCCTCCGCATTTGTGTTCCTTCGTGTTTATTTGTGGCTAATTTATTTCCCGTTGCAACTATCTTGTCAGGAGCACTTGGTATTACTGTTCACCGCATTGCCGCCGGCACTCCCGGCCATGATTAGACGAGGCGGATGCGACGGAAGGTTCAATGAATTTACGGAGGTTGCAGGACGGCGCGCAACATATTACGGCCGCGGTGCAGGCGGGATTTTATGGTGCCGGTCGGCACATCCAGGATGGTGGCCGCCTCGTTCTGGTCGAGCCCTTCCACATCCACCAACAGCAGCGTCCAGCGTATTTCCTGGGGCAGCGTGCGCAACGCCTTAATGACTGCGGCATCGGAAAACGCATTCAACACCGCATCGGGATCGGCGGCCACCGCGGCGGCATCGAGCGGTTCGCCGGCCGAGATTTCGGGTCCGGCCAGATCCATGTCCAACTGCTCAAAACTCACTTCCGCGCTGGACGCCAGCCGGGCACGGTCGATGCGGGTGCGCCGCAGGATGGTCATCAACCAGGCCCGCACGCCCTGGGTATTGTGCAAGGTGTCCATGGCTTTGAAGGCTTTGAGCAAGGTTTCCTGGGCCAGGTCTTCGCCTTCGGCCTGGTTGGACATCAGGAACTGCGCCAGGCGCAGCACCGCGGCGCGGTGGGGCCATATAAGTTTATAGAATCGCTGGGTTGGATCGTCGTGTGCCATTCGCGGGGAGTATACGGGGTTACGGGGCGATCCTTCAATTTTTCTTCCGGCCCGTGTTCTTGACCGTAAAGCAAATCCAAGAAGAATAGCAATGTGATTGTCGTACGCGCGAATTGCTGGCGTTTGTTTTCGCATCATGCGAAAGTATTTTTCAATCGCGCTGCAATTGTTGAACCTTTATATGACCCAAGCCCGTCTGGAAAGGTTAGAGCCGCGGGTTTCGACGGCACTGCCGCCACGCGCGCAAAGTTTTGCCACGTTCCGGGAATAACACTGCCCATGTTTGGATGCCCGATGAATATTGCCAACCGGTTACTCGCGTGCGTGTTGACCGCCACCGCCCTGCTGTACGCCGGGTGTTCGCTGGCGCCCCCCGAAACCAAGGTCGAGCAGCAACGGGCCGCGGTCGCGGGGCGGGATTTTCAGAAACCCCGGGCCCAACGCGTGGCGCGGGAATTGCCCGCCCAACCCACGTGGCAGGATGTGCTCCAGCGTGCCTTCCTGGTCAATGGCGAACTGGAATCGGCGTATTGGGAATGGCGTGCGGCCTTGGAACGCATCGAAATGGCGGGGGCCTACCCCAATGCCAATGTGCAGGTCGGCTATCAATACCTGTTTTCCGGCGGCCAGATGAAATCCTGGGACCGCACCACGATTTCCGGCAGTTTTGATCCCAGCATGACGCTGCGCCTGCCCCAGAAGGTGCGGGAGGCCGCGCGGGTGGCGCTGGGCCAGGCCCAGGCGGCGGCGGCACGCTTTGAAAATACCAAGTTCACCCTGCAGCGCAAGGTGCTGACCGCCTACCTGGACTATGCCTTGATGGCGGAGAATATCCGCATCCAGAAGGACGATGTCGAACTGCTGCAACTGCTGGTGCAACTGGCCAGCGACCGTGTGCAGGCCGGCGCCCCGCAGCAGGATCTGCTCAAGGCCCAGATGCAATTTCGCCAGGTCAAGAACGGCCTGGCCACTATGGAGGCGCAACTGGGGCAGATGCGTGCCATGCTCAACGGAATGCTGGACCGGCCCGCGGAGGCGCCCCTGGTTCCGCCGGCGCAAATTCCGGCCCCGCGCCCGATACCGGCCACCGACGCCCAGCTTATTGCGGTGGCGGTGGATAAGAATCCCGAGTTGGCCGGCCTGGCGGCGGACGTGCGCGGGCGCACCGATGCCCTCAAACTCGCCAAGATGGCCTACCTGCCCGATATTCAGCCGAACTTCAGCATCAACGGCAGCGTCTCCCAGGCGCTGGGTGCGATGGTCATGGTGCCCACTGCCATCCCGCTGATCGAAGGGCAGATCAAGGAAGCCCAGGCGATGCTCCGGGCTTCGGAAGTGATGCAGCAGCAGACCCGCGCCGACCGCGCGGCCAGTTTTGTCGCCGCGCTCTACGCCCTGCGCAATGCCGAACGGGCCCGGGACCTGCTGACCCAGACGGTGCTGCCGCTGAGCCAGCAGGCGCTCGCCAGTTCGCGCGAAGCCTACAGCGCCGGCCAGGTTTCGTTTGTCGAGCTGGTCGACAGCCAACGGGCGCTCCTGGAGGTGCGGCAGGCCATTTCTGACGTGCGCATCGAACGCGAACGCCGTCTGGCCGAAATCGAAGCGCTGGCCGGGGTCGATATCGAAACCCTCGGCACCGCGCGCCCGACTACCCAGCCGACAACCCTGCCGGCCACGACCGGTTCCGCGACGCATCCCACGGAGAATGCTCATGTCAAGTAACGTCCTGCGCAATGCCTGGGCGGTGACCAAGGTGTTCTTGGCGCGCCTGCGGTTCCTGGCCGTATTCCTGGTGGCCGCCCTAGTGGTCGGTTATTGGGACACCATTCAAAACTACGTCGATAAATGGACCCGCCCGCCGGTCGCCCCCGATATGCTGACGCAGGTTTCCGATATCGAATATTACTGCGTGATGCATCCGAATGTCATTCGCAGCGAACCGGGCGACTGCCCGATTTGCGGGATGCCGCTGGCCAAGCGCAAGAAGGGCGAAAAAGTTGAACTGCCCGGCGGCGTGCTGGCCCGGGTGCAGTTGACGCCCCGGCGCATCGCCCTGGCCGGCGTGCAGACCGCGACCATCGCCCCGCGGGACCTGATCCGGGAAATCCGCGCGGCGGCCACGCTGGATTATGATGAAACCCGCGTGGCGCAGCTCAGCGCCCGCGTGGCCGGGCGGGCCGATGAATTGTATGTCAAATCCCTGGGGCAGCAGGTCAAGGCCGGTGATCCCCTGTATTCCATTTACAGCCCCGAAGTCTATACCGCCCAGCGGGAATACCTCTCGGCCCGCAAACGCGTGCGCGACCTGGCCACGGATGTCAACGATGATCTGCGGCACGATATGATCCAGGTCTACAACGCCAGCATGCAGAAGCTGGTCCTGTGGGGGGCCACCAGCGCGGATCTGGACCGGCTGGATCAGCAGTTTGACCAGACTGGCGCGGTGCCCACGCATTTTGTGGTGACCAGCCCCATGGCGGGCATCGTGGTCAAGAAAGGTATCTTCGAGGGCAGCTATGTGCAGACCGGCGAGATCCCCTACACCATCGCCGATCTGTCGAACCTGTGGTTGCAGGTGCGTATTTACGAGCCCGATGTGCCCCTGGTAAGCTTAGGCGAACCGGTCGCCATCAGCGTGGCGGGGCGGAGCGCTGAAGCGCTGGTCGGTAAAATTACCTTTTTGGCCTTTCAGCTCGATCCGGTCACGCGCACGCTCGCGGCGCGGGTCGAAGTGCCCAATCCCGGGCTGAGCTTGCGGCCGGGTCTGTTTGCCGATGCCACCATTCGCGTGCCGGTCCTGCCGGGCCGCGCCGCGCGTACGCCGGCGACTACCGCGCCGGCCGCCGTGCCCAATGCCGCCGCTATTTTCCAGGCGGCACTGGAGCCTTACCTGGTCGCCCAGGGCGCCTTGTCCCAGGACAAGACACAGGGTGTAGTCGAAGCACTCCACCAGATGGTGGCCCAACTGGAACCCTTGAAGGACAACGCGGACTATGCCCCCGGTTACCAGCGCCTGGTTGAGCTGGTGCATGTGACCCTGGGTGGCGCGGCCGATGTGGAAAAGCTGCGCAACCTGTTCCGCAAAATTTCCGCGGAAATGATCGCCCTCGGCAAGAGCACCGGCGTGCCCGACACAGCGCCCCCGGCCCGGGTGTTTCGCTGCCCGATGGGCGAGAAGCCCAACTGGATTCAGTATGCCACCACCACCGTCAATCCGTATCAGGGGCAGAAGATGCTGACCTGCGGCGCGCAAATCGACACGCTGCCGCGCATTGCCGCACCGGTGGCCACCCGCCCGGAGAGTGCCGGCACGCGCATCCTGGCGGTGCCGCGCTCGGCGGTTATCCTGGCCGGATCCCACAATGTTGTGTTTGTGGCCAATGCCGAGCTCGAAGGCGTGTTTGATATGCGCGGGGTCAAACTTGGACCCCTGGCGGGCACGGCCAATGCCGGTGATGGGGCGGATGCCGACTATTATCCCGTGCTTGAAGGGTTGCAGGCCGGGGACCATGTGGTGACGGCGGGAGCGTTCCTGCTGGATGCGGAAAATCGTCTCAACGGCGGCGGCAGCACCGCGGCGCCCGCGACGCCGGCGGCAACCCAGCCAGCAGGATAGGTTGCGGTACGGGCCGCATGGGCATGCCCAGCGGGGCCCCTGCCCACTGGGCATGGCACCCGAATGGTTGAATATGGCAGCGCGTCGTAAGGAATTTGAGCCAAAGCATGATTGCACGCATTATCGAGTTTTCCGTCCGCAACAAGTGGCTGGTGTTGATGGTCTGGCTGGGCGTCGCCATCTGGGGGCTCTACGCCGTCCTGCACACGCCGGTGGATGCCATTCCGGACCTGAGCGAAAACCAGGTGATCGTCTTTGCCGATTGGATGGGCCGCAGCCCGCAGGACATCGAAGACCAGGTGACCTATCCGCTCTCGGTGCAGTTGCAGGGGTTGGCTGGGGTTAAGGCGGTGCGGGCCAGCAGCGAATTCAACTTCTCGATGATCAACGTGATCTTCGATGAGAAGACCGATTTTTACTTTGCTCGCCAGCGGGTGCTCGAGCGCCTGACCACTGCGCAGGCCTCCATGCCCGCCGGTGTCGTGCCGTACATGGCCCCGGACGCCACGGCCCTGGGGCAGATTTTCTGGTACACCGTCGAGGGCGAAGGGCGGAGTCTTGATGAATTACGCGCCATCCAGGACTTCAATGTGCGCTACCAGTTGGCCAGCGTGCCGGGAGTCTCGGAAGTGGCCAGTGTCGGCGGCATGGTGCGCGAGTACCAGGTGGATGTCGATCCGGCACGGTTGCGGGCCTATGACCTGCCGCTGGGGCAGCTCTATGGCGCCATCGCCAGTTCCAACATGTCTGTGGGCGGCAAGATCATCGTGCAGAATTCCTCCGAGTACGTGGTGCGCGGCATCGGCTGGCTCCAGGGGATTAAAGACCTGGAGAATGTCGTCGTGGCAGCGCGCGGCGGTGTGCCGCTGCGGCTCAAGGATCTCGCCACCGTGCAGCTGGGGCCGGAGTTCCGTCGCTCGGCCCTGGAAAAAAATGGCCGCGAAGTGACCGGCGGCGTGGTGATGATGCGCTACGGCCAGAATCCGCTTTCGGTGACCGCAGCGCTCAAGGAGAAGATCCGCGAGTTGCAGGCCGGCCTGCCGGCCGGCGTGCGGATTGTGCCGTTTTATGACCGCACGCGGCTGATCGAATCGGCCATTCATACCGTCACCGGCACGCTGCGCGAGGAAATGATCATCGCGTCGATCGCGATCCTGCTGATCCTCACGCACCTGCGCTCGGCACTCGTGGTGTGCGTGACCCTGCCGATGGCGGTGCTGATCAGTTTCCTGTTCATGTTTTACCTGGATATTCCCAGCAACATCATGAGCCTCTGCGGCATCGCCATCTCCATCGGCATCCTGGTGGATGCGGCCGTGGTGATGGTGGAAAACGCCAGCCACGAGCTCAAGGCGCATTTTGATGCCTTAAACGGCGGCCGCCGCGGCAACGTACAGGGCGACACGACGGAAATCGTCGTCCGCGCCTGCCGCCTGGTGGGGCGGCCGATCTTCTTCTCGGTGGTGATCATGCTGCTGAGCTTTCTGCCGGTGTTCAGCTTCGGCGGGCAGGAAGGCAAGCTCAGCCACCCGCTGGCCTTTACCAAGAGCTTTGCCATGATCGGCGTGGCGGTGCTGGCGATCACCCTTGTGCCGGCGTTGATCCCGCTGCTGATCAAAGGACGCATCAAGGGCGAAGAAGATAACTGGATAGTCCGCAGTTTCATCCACATCTATAAGCCCACGCTCACCTGGGTTATCGATCGGCCCGCGGTGGTCTGGTGGCTCATGGCGCTGATCTTGGCCATAGGCGCCGCCCTGTTCAACGCCGGCTGGATGAGTGCCGGGGCGTTGTTCCTGGGCTTGTGTTTCACGGTGCTGGGCAGCCGGCGCGGCGGCTGGACCCTGTGGGTGCTGGTGGGCCTGGTGATTGGCGTGGCCCTGCTGGTGGCCAACCACCACGATCCGTTGCTGCTGGTGCCGCCGGAGATGGCGCACTATTCCCGGTGGATCATCCTGGGCGCCAGTGCGCTGCTGCTGTTGCTGGCCCTGGTGCTGCGGCACGGGCGCACGGCGGCGGTGCTCTCGCTGTTGCTCGTTACCTTCCTGGCGCACACGCATTTGCCGAAGCTGGGCAGTGAATTCATGCCCAGCCTCAACGAAGGGTCCATCCTGGACATGCCCACCACCGCGCCGCGCGTCGCCATGGGCCAGGCTATTGATGACGTGATGGTGCGCGACCGCGTGCTGGCAAGTTTCCCGGAAGTGGCCATGGTGGTGGGCAAGATCGGACGGGCCGACACGGCCACCGATCCGTCGCCGCTGGATATGGTCGAGACTATTGTGACCATGCAGCCGACGGATTGGTGGCCCAAGCGCAAAATGGAATTCCGCGATGTGCTGCGGCAAGGCGGCGCGGCGGCGGCGGCACTGCAGCGGGCCGGCTATCTCCAGGGCGGGGGTAGCCGCCCGGAAGATTGGCCCGAGGTGGCGCGGGCGGTATCGGATGCGGAATTCCTCAAGGGCCATCCGCAATACACCCAACCGGTGGCGGTGCTCAACACCGCCGCCTCGGTGGCGAGCGAGAAGTTTGATGCGGATCTGCGCGACCTGGCGCGGCGCCGGCAGCGGGAATATGAGCCGGAACTGGCCCGCGCGCTCGATCAGTTGGCGCTGGACCTGCTTGTGGTGCATATCCGCACGCTGCCGCCGTACCAGGGCCGGCCGGCGCTATTGCGCGACCCGACCGCGGCGGAAACCGCCGCCCTGCTGGCCGCCGCGCAACCGCAGGGGTTGCGCCTGGTGGAAGTGGTCCGGGCCGAAGAGGTGGACCACCTGCTGGCCAACCTGCGCGGCGCCCTGGTGGAGCGCGGCATCGCCGCGCCGCGCGACGACCTGTTGCTGGATCCGGAAACCTGGTTCAACAGCGCTGCGCAATTTCTCCGCCGCGCGCTGGGCTCCCAACCACTGGACTTTGCCCGGCGCGTGCAGGCGCAAATCGAGAGCCGCCACGAGGAACTGGTCCGGGCCCGGCTCCAGATCATCGATTGGGAACTGCGGGACCGGGCCCCGGGGATCATCAACGACTACCTGGTGGATCGGCTCGTGGTCACCGCGCACGGCACTCCGTTGGAAGGCTCCAAGGCCGATGCGGCAGCGCTCCGCCGCGTCCGCGACGAACTTACGCCGGCGCTGGCCCAGCGGCTGTTCCTGTGGCGCAAAACCAAAGACGATGTGCTTAAGGAGATCGATTCGGAACTCCAGATGCCCGGCTGGGGTAACGCCTGGACCCAGCCGATCATCAATCGCGTCAACATGCTGGCCACGGGGGTGCGCACGCAGATCGGCGTGAAGGTGTTTGGCCCCACGGGCAAGCCCCTGGTCCGGTTTGGGCGCGATCCCAAGACCGGCGAACTGGTGGACACCGGCGCCATTGCCGATGTGCAGCGCATCAGCGAGGCGATCGCCGCCAAGCTCAAGACCATCAACGGCGCGGTGGATGTCATCCCGGACCAGGCGGTGGGCAAGCGGTACCTGGAGATCACCATCGACCGCGAAAAGGCGGCGCGCTTCGGCGTGAACATGGCCGACCTGGCGCAGGTGGTCGAGACGGCGCTGGGCGGCGGCCGCATTACCACGACCATTGAAGGCCGGCAGCGTTTCCCGGTGCGCCTGCGTTACACGCGGGAAAACTGGCAGAATCTCGAAGACATCCGGAATGTGCTGGTCAACACGCAGATGACGCCGGTGCAACTGCTGGAAGTGGCCAGCGCCGGCAGCCGGGTCATGCCCGCGCCGGCCGGTGGCATGGCGCCCAAAGCCAGTGCCGGCGGCATGGGTGGGGATGCCGGGGGCCTGCGTGGTGGCGCTCCCAAAGCCGACAAGGTCCCGGCCCCCGCGGCCGGTTCGGGCGGCGGGACGGATTTGTCCCTGCCGGCCCCGGGCTCCAACGCGGTGCAGATCCCGCTGAACATGGTTGCGGACATTCGCATCGTCGAAGGCCCGTCCATGATCAAATCCGAGAATGGCCGGCTGCGCAATTATGTGACCCTTAACGTGCGCGGGCGCGACCTGCTGGGTTTCGTCGAGGAGGCTAAACAGGCGGTCAAGCCCATTGAGGCCCAGCTCGCGGGCACCGGCATGAGCATTGCCTGGTCCGGCGAATACGAGGCGCAAGTCCGCGCCAACCAGACCCTGGCCATTATCTTCCCCATGGTCATCATGCTGATCCTGTTCCTGTTGTATGTCACCTTCCATGACTTGCACGATACGCTGCTGGCGTTCCTGGCGGTGCTTGGCGCCCTGTCCGGGGCGATCATGTTCCAGGCGTTTTTCGGCTTTAATCGCTCGGTGATTGTCAGCATCGGCTACATCTCCGCCTTCGGCATGGCGACCGAAACCGCCGTGATCATGCTGGTTTACCTGCGTGAAGCCCTCGATCGCCACGGGGGGCTCGCGGGCATCCAGACCCTGGAGGAACTCCGGCAGTGTGTGATCACGGGGGCGGTGCATCGCCTGCGCCCCAAGCTGTTGACGGAGGGGGTGGCCATCGTGGGCCTGGTGCCCATGCTCTGGGCGCATGGCACCGGTGCCGAAGTAATGCGGCCCATGGCAGCGCCGGTACTCGGGGGCCTGCTGATCTCCGACGAGGTCATCGACATCATGATCCCCGTTCTTTTTTACTGGGTACGCCGGAAACGGTGGCTGCAATTGCACCAGCCCGTGGCCGTCCCGTCCGCAGGCGCCGCCGTGCCGGCCGCGCCCGCCGCCCGTGCCTGAATGTCTTTACGGTAGCTCCTGGGGTGTTACGCTGACGTTTCGGACGCCGCACGGTCACCGTTCATGACTTTGGCAATGGTTGTTTCCAAGGCGTGCAGATCCACCGGCTTGGTCAGGTGGGCGTTAAAGCCTGCGGACCGGCTCTGCTTGATGTCATCCTCCTGGCCATAACCGCTGAGCGTGATGGCCGGCAGCCGCGAACCGTTGGTGCGCAGGGTGCGCACCAGGTCCATGCCGCTGCCATCGGGCAGGCCCAGGTCGCTGATCAGGAGGTCAAAAGTCTGGGCGGAGGCCAGTTTCAGCGCCGTGCTGACATCTTCGGCAATCTGGACGTTATGTCCCTGGCCCGCGAGCAGGCGGGCCATGATGCGTGCGGTGTCGTGGTGGTCCTCCACCAGCAGGATCCGCAAAGCACGCGTCACCGGCGAGTTGTCCGGACCGTTGTGCCGCTGCGGGGGAGTCGGGCGGTTGCTCAAGGGCAGGCGTACGCGGAACGACGCCCCGCATCCTTTGCCGGCGCTCTGGGCCTCAATCGTGCCGCCATGGAGTTCCACCATGGTTTTGCTGATGGTCAAGCCCAGCCCCAGCCCGCCGAACTGGCGGGTTACGCCGCGCTCGCCCTGGTCGAAGGCATTAAAGATCCGCGAGAGGGCCTCGGGCTTGATGCCCACGCCGCTGTCGTTGACCTCGACCACCACATAGCCGGCCCCCGTGCCATTGGTTTGCCGCCGGCAGCGCATACCCACGCAGCCGCCGCTGGGCGTGAACTTGATGGCATTTTTCAGCAGGTTCCAGAACACCTGCTGGAGCCGCGCCGCATCGCCATGCACCAGGTAAGGCCCGTCGGGGGCATCGACCCCAAAATGGACCTGCCGCGCGGCAACGTCCGGCTGGCAGACTTCCACCGCGCGGCGCAGGACGGTATCGAGTTCCAGGGGGTGCTTGTCGAGCACCACCTTGCCGCGGGCAATGCGGGTAATGTCCAGCAGATCGTCAATCAAGCGGGCCTCGAGTTGGGCGTTGCGGCGGATCATCTCCAGGGTATCGTGCGTATCGCCGTCGAATTGCCGGTTCTGCGCCAGCAGGGCGGCGGCGGCCAGCACCGGCGTGAGCGGATTGCGCAGTTCGTGCGAAAGCACCGCCAGGAACTCGTCCTTGGCCTTGTTGGCTTCCTCGGCCTCCACTTTAGCCTGGTGCAACTGCGCCACAATGGCCTGGCGTTCGGTGGCATCGCGCAGGATCACGCTGAGCATGCTCCGCTCGCCGATACGCACCTGGGAAATGGAGGCCTCGATGGGGAATTCCTCCCCATCGGCCCGCAACCCGCTGATTTCCCCCAGGCGGCCCATGGCCCGACTGGTTTCCCCGGTCTGGGCGTATTTGCCAATATGCCCGCGGTGCGCCGCGCGGAAGCGCTCGGGAATAAAGCGGTCGATCAGGCTGCCCAGGGCCGCGCTGGCCGGGCAGCGGAACATACGTTCCGCGGCGGGATTGAAAAGAATGATGCGCTGGTCCTGGTCCACGGTGATGATGGCATCCATCGCCGAGCCGATGATGCCGGCGAGGCGCTGCCGATTATCCAACAACGCCCGTTCGGCGCCCTTTTGGGCCGTGATGTCATTGTTGGTTTGCAGCACCACTGCCGGTTGCTGCCGCGTGCCCGGCCGCAGGACCCACACGCTGGCCACGGTGACCAGCGCGCCATCGGCGCGGCAGTGGATCAATTCACCTTCCCAGCGGCCAGCGGCGTGCAACTTCTTCCAGATGGCCGCGAGGGGTTCGGGGAATTGGGTTTGCAGCAGATCAGGTAACAGATTGCCATGGGCCTGTTCGGCGCTATAGCCGTAAAGCCGGGCGGCGCCCTGGCTCCAGCGGATGATGCGGCCCTGCGTATCATGAACCACCAGTTGTCCCAGGTCGGTCAGTTCCGCCAACTCGGCCAGTTCGGCGGCTTGTCGGCGTTCGCGGATCCGCAAGCGCCGTTTTCTATCCGCCACCAAGCTTATGGCCAGACTGCCCGCCAGGAAGATAACCTGGCGTGCCACGTCGACCACACTGAGCAGGTGGAGATGGCCTGCCGGTGGAATAAACAGGACATCCATGCACAGCGTCGTGGCCAGAGCGGCCAGCAATCCCGGCCCCAGGCCGCCGAATATGGCCGCCAGAATAACTGCGGGATAAAAGGCCAGAAACGGAGTATCGGCCAGGATATCCGGCATGCCGCTGCGCAGCGCCGCAGCGCCTGCCACCAGCACTAACGCCGTGGTGTAGCGCGCTACCGTTCCCCACAAGTTCGGGTTTCGCATCAGGGCGTCCCTTTATGGCAGGAACCCTCATTCCTGCCGACACTCGTCCGGTATGCGCCTGTCGCGCTGCACACCTGCAAAGGCCACAGTTTCTCCACCGTGCGATCGCGTCGCGGTATATTCTAGGCAGTAAAAGCGATTTTAGGCGGCTCATCCTTGCGGGCAAGCACAACGGAGCCTTGGGATAACCAACAGCGGACTAATCAGTCCATATCTCTAGCTGTGTGGTTGAATGGATCGTGTCTTTCCAGTAGCTTACAGCACCCGTAAAGGCGGGATCCCGATGGACCTCTACTTTATTTTGGATTTTGCGCGAAGGAAATTTAATGTCAGCCATCGTTTTTGATCACGTTACCGTGCCCAGTGAAGGGCAGGCCATCACCATGGGCGCCAACCGCAAGCTGCAGGTCCCGGATCATCCGATTCTGCCGTTTATCGAAGGCGATGGCACCGGCGCCGATATCTGGCGCTCCAGCGTGCGCGTGTTTGATGCGGCGGTGAAGAAGGTCTACGGCGGCAAACGCAAGATTGCGTGGATGGAAGTGTACGCCGGCGGCAAGTCCTTCGATAAATTCAAGACCGGCACCCCGGAAGGCGATGCCAAGGCCTGGCTGCCCGATGATACCATCAAGGCGTTCAAGCATTTTCTCGTGGGTATCAAGGGTCCGCTGACCACGCCGGTGGGTGGGGGCATCAGCTCGCTTAACGTGGCCTTGCGGCAATTACTGGATCTTTATGTTTGCCTGCGGCCGGTGCGCTACTTTGCCGGCGTGCCCAGCCCGGTGAAGCGGCCGGAAGCCGTGAACATGGTGATCTTCCGCGAGAATACCGAAGATATTTATGCCGGCATCGAATGGAAGGCCGGCTCGCCCGAGGCCAAGAAGATTTACGCGTTCCTGCAGCAGGAATTTCCCAAGGCCTTTGCCAAAGTGCGTTTCCCGGAGACCTCCGGTATCGGCATCAAGCCGGTTTCCCGGGACGGCACCGAGCGCCTGGTCGCCGCCGCCATCGATTACGCCATCGCCCATAAGCGCAAGAGCGTGACGTTTGTCCACAAGGGCAACATCATGAAGTTTACCGAAGGCGCCTTCCGCGACTGGGGCTACGGCATCGCCAGGGAAAAATACGGCGCCCAGGAAATCGACGGCGGGCCGTGGTGCAAACTGCCGCAGGGCATTGTCATCAAGGACACCATCGCCGATATCACGCTCCAGCAGGTCCTGACCCGTCCCGAAGAATTTGATGTCATCGCCACGCTCAATCTCAACGGCGATTACCTTTCGGATGCCCTGGCGGCGCAGGTTGGCGGCATCGGCATCGCCCCCGGCGGCAACATCAACTACGACAGCGGCCACGCCATTTTCGAGGCCACCCACGGCACCGCGCCCAAGTATGCCGACCTGGACAAGGTCAATCCCGGCAGCGTGATTCTCTCGGGCGTGATGATGTTCGAGTACCTGGGCTGGCAGGAGGTGGCCGATGCCATCGTCAAAGGCCTGGAGGCCGCGATTGGCGCCAAGACGGTCACCTACGATTTTGCCCGCCTGATGTCCGGTGCCAAAGAGGTCAAGTGCAGCGAATTCGGCGATGAGATTATCAAGCACCTCGGCTAACCGGGGTGTGGTGCAAGATGCCAGTGGGCGTGATGGGAGGCCGTCAGTGGGGCGCCTCCCATCACTTTTTATTGGCATCTGGCCATGGCGTGCCCGATGGCCCAGGGCAATTGCATTTGGCCGGAGGCCGTTCGTAGTACCGCCTTTAGGCGCGTCGGGATGCACCATTGGAGCCGGCACGCTTGCGCAGCGTTGACCAACCGCCTAAAGGCCAAGACCGTTCAACGGAGGATCTCGATGGAATCGCGGAAGGGTCGTGTGGGCTGAGGT
>Ga0316217_10001429_pt1 | contig 31104 bp, 32 predicted proteins | sample 1anoAmetaG_FD_203633 | JGI IMG/M metagenome (GOLD analysis project Ga0316217, IMG submission 203633) | Freshwater microbial communities from Trout Bog Lake, Wisconsin, USA - 1anoA | ecosystem: Environmental > Aquatic > Freshwater > Lake > Hypolimnion/Profundal zone | place: USA: Wisconsin... | reverse complement strand
ACCAAGGTCGAGGTGCAGCACCACTCCGAGGAAGTGCTGGCCGCCATCGCCGCCGCGACCCATTGATCCTCTCAACCCGACAACCGCAAAGGAGACACCGTGTCCAATCACGCAACGCCTGAGCATCCTTCTCATGACACCCTCAACATCAAGCAAGGTTCCGTCAAGCCGCCGGTCGGCCAGGGAGAATCGGTGAAGCCGCCCGTGGGCAATTTGACCTCCGTCAAGCCGCCCCAGACAGAAAGCGATCTTTCCGTAAAGCCGCCCGTCGGCCTTTAATCCGATCGGCGCTCATTGAGCACAAGGGCCTCGCCAAGCGCGGGGCCTTTTCTTTTGCGGGCAGGATGGCAATTTCAGATGGGACTTCCTTAGACTGATTGAAGGTTGTCGCTGGAGACCGCCATGCCCACACCGCTTGCCGTTCGCTTTCGCGCCGAGTTGGATCGGCTGCACGCCGAGCTGCTGGCTCTGCAGCCTGCACTGGCCGATTCGCCCTGGCGCTCCGGTGGATGGACCCGCAAGCAGATCGTTGGGCATCTGCTCGACTCCGCCGCCAACAATCGCCAGCGCTTTGTGTGCGCTGCGATCGACGGAGCGTACGCCGGTCCGAAGTACGCGCAGGACGAATGGGTCGCAGCGCACGGCTATCGCGAGGAATCGTGGCAGACTCTGTTGCGCTGGTGGCAGATCGAGCATGAGATCCTGGCCGCGGCAGTGGATCGCATTCCGGAAGAGCGGCTGACGGCAAGCTGCACGATCGGCGGGGAGGCGCCCGTGACATTGCGCTTTCTTGTCGAAGACTATCTTCGCCATCAGCGGCATCATCTCGCGCAACTCGATCGATCTCAAGAATAGACTGCAAATCTTGCGGCGTTGTCTTTTTACCCGGCAGGGTGCGACATTCTTGCCGCGGTCTATTTGCGGCGTGGGTGGATGACTACGACGCATCCACGACAAGAGGAATCGAGGCGGCCGGGCGCTGCGGCACGCGTGCGCTGAGAGCACCTTCCGCATGCGGGCGCAAAAAAGCCCGGCACTGTGCCGGGCTCTTTTGCTTGCCTTGGGTTGCCTGTTGCCGGTGCTACTTGGTGGTTGCTTTCTTTGCAGGAGCCTTCTTCGCGGGAGCCTTCTTGGCGACTGCTTTCTTCGCAGGGGCTTTCTTGGCTACTGCCTTCTTGGCAGGGGCCTTCTTCGCAACTGCCTTCTTCGCGGGAGCCTTCTTGGCAACTGCCTTCTTGGCTACTGCCTTCTTCGCCGGAGCCTTCTTGGCAACTGCTTTCTTCACTGCTGCCTTTTTGGCGGGCGCCTTCTTTGCTGCTTTCTTAACGGCCAACGGAATACCTCTTTTGGTGGGTTTGGTGGATTTTCCGGCGCTCTTCTTGACCGCTGCCTTCTTGGCTTTGGCCTTTCCGCCCTTCGCGCCAGCACTGCTCTTCACGGCGGACTTTCTTGCGGCCTTTTTGGCCACAATCTTCTTTGCAGCGGCCTTCTTGGCGGGCTTCTTGACGCCTGCCTTGCCGCCCTGCTCGCTACTGCCGCTTTGGATCGCCGACTGCTTTGGACCCTTCTTGGCTGGAGCTTTCTTGGCGGGCTTCCTGGCGCCTGCCTTGCCGCCTTGTTCGCCGCTGCCGCTTTGGGTCACCGACTGAATCGGCGCCGCGGCGACCGGGGCTTTGCTGGCGGCCTTCTTTGCGGGCGACTTCTTTTTCGCGGCCTTCTTTCTGGCCGGCTTTGCTGCGGTCTTTTCGACGGCGACGATCACAGCATCGTCCACCACGCCCTCGTCGTCGTCCGAAGAGGTAAGAACAGCGGAGGTTTCAACATCTTCGTCGTCTTCAAAGTCTTCGTCGTGGTCGGGGTCAAGTTCTGCCGGCTCGCCATGCGGGTCGCCGTCATCCTTCGCGTACATCCGGAACACTTCTTCCATCCCATTGCCTCCAGCGGTTTGCCGCTGCCCTGATTTAGGTTTGCATTTTCACGCTGCCCACGCGCGGTGTTCGCGCGCGGAAGCCATTGTAGCAATAGCTTGCACGCAAACACCCTCGAATGACAAGTGTGTAATCGGGTCCCAGTCTATTTTTGTTTCGCAGTGGAAGGCTTGGCTTGCGAAGAACCTTTGCGCGAGCGCGCATTCTTTTTTCCGGAAGGTGCGCTTTTCCTGGCTCCATCGGCGGGCTTCGCGCGCTGTGCAGCTCCGCTCTTCGCAGCCGAAGCAGCGTGTTCCTTTGCGGAGCTGCCCGCGCCCGCTTTCGCGCCGGAACCCTTTGCCGGCGCGCCTTTCGACGTGGCTGCCCCGGATGGCGATGCTCCCCTTCGACGGCCGTGCGCGGCGCGCGCTACGGTCGCCGGCTCGGCCACATGCAGGCGCCGGCCCGGCTCAACCTTGACGCCGGAAGCGATCTTGTTCCACCGTCGTAACTGGCTCAGCGAAACGCCGAAGCGATCCGCAATCGTAACCAGCGTGTCGCCCTTGCGCGCCGTATAAAGCAACAAGTGCGCGGAGGGCGCGGCCGCCGGAGGCACCGGCACCACCACCGCCTCCATGCCTTGAATGCTCTCGCTCTCCTGCAACTGATTGGCCGCCGCCAGCTCCGCCGCCGATACGCGATACTCGCGCGCCACCGACGCCAGCGTATCCTCGGCAACCACGCGATGGTAGCGCCACGCGTTGCGCTTCGACTCCGGTATGCCGGCGATGCGCTGCGTGAACAGCGCTCCTGTCCCCGCGGGCAAATGCAGATCGAACGATGTATCGGGTGGCGTGATCAGCCGCAACAGACTGGGGTTCAGAGCCTCCAGCTCATCCACCGGCGCTCCCACCAGATCCGATGCCAGGCGCAGATCGACGGAATAGTTGATGGTCACATTGTCGGTCAGCACCGGCGGATCCAGCGTCACTTCGTCGAACCCATACTGCGTTGGATTGTTGGCGATGATGATGGCCGCCAGAATCTCCGGCACGTACGACTTGGTCTCCCCCGGCAGGTTGTTGCGCTTGTACAGTTCCCAGTAATCCGCGTAGCCGGTCTTCTGCACCGCGCGCTGCACATTGCCCGCGCCCCAGTCGTAGGCCGCCATGGAAAGATACCAGTCGCCCAGCTGGTCGTAGATGAACTTCATGTAGCGGGCGTAGGCCCGCGTGGATTTTTCCGGATCGAAACGCTCGTCCACATAGCCGGTGCGCGCCAGGCCGTAATTGCCGTGCGGCATGAATTGCCACATGCCCCCGGCGCCGGAGTGCCGGTTGAGCGCACGCGGATTGAAGCCCGACTCGGCAACGGCCAGATAGATCAAATCCTGCGGCACACCCTCTTCGGCCATGACCCGCTGAATCATTCCCCGGTAGCGGCCGGCGCGCTGAAAGGAATGCAGCAGCGTGTTGTGGCCGCGCTGCGAGTTGGCGAAGAAGTTGATGTAGCCCGCCACATAGTCGTTCACCACCAGCGGCAGATCGGACTTGGTGGTGGCCAATTCGGCCTTGGCCTTGGCGACAATGTTGGGATCTACTTCGAAGGTCGCTTCGCTGGCCACATCGGCAGGCGTCGGCTCTTCCTTGGGCGCAAATCCGTTGCCTTGTTTCAGCGCTTCCATCTCCAGCGCGTTCACCGCGTCCACAATGCGATCGAACTCGTCCTGGAGCTGCGCATCGCTCTTCATGTCCATGCCGCTGGTGAGCATCAGGTCCACGGCGCGATCGAACTCCGCTTTGGCCTCCGCCAGCCGGCCCTTGCGATAGTCCGCTTCGCCCTTGCTGTAGGCGCTCTCCACCTGCTGGATCAGGGCGCGCACCCGCTGCTGTTCGCGGCTGCTCCCCGTTGGCGTCGCCGGCAAGGGGATTTGCGGCTGCGCATCTGCGGTGAGTGCCGGGGCGGCGCCCTGCAGCTCCGGCCCCGGCGCGACACCAGTGGGCTTGGGCGGTTCGCAGCCCGCCAGCAACAGGGCCAGCATGGCGCAACCAAAGGATCGATACCGATTCGAACTTATGCGCATGTGTGGTTGGACTGCCCCGGCTTGGATATTGCTTCGGATGGCGCTATGCCGATGATAAGCTATGCCATGGAGGCACCGCGCGCGGAATGGCGCTTTTGCCCCTTTCACCGATCCCCACATGGACGCACGCTTCCTTCGAAACTTCGCGATCATCGCCCACATCGACCATGGAAAGTCGACGCTGAGCGACCGTCTGCTGGAATTCACCGGCTCGGTCACCGGCCGCGAGATGCAGGCCCAGATTCTCGACGACATGGACCTGGAGCGCGAGCGCGGCATCACCATCAAGGCCCACGCCGTGCGCATGATGTACAAGGCCCACGATGGCGTCACCTATCAGCTCAACCTGATCGACACTCCCGGCCACGTGGACTTCAGCTACGAGGTCTCCCGCTCCCTGGCCTCCTGCGAGGGCGCCTTGCTGGTGGTGGACGCCAGCCAGGGCGTCGAGGCCCAGACCCTGGCCAACGCCTATCTGGCCATCAACCACGGCCTTGAAATCATCCCCATCATCAACAAGATCGATCTGCCTTCGGCCGACATCCTGCGCACCCAGGAAGCCATCGAAAAGGCCGTGGGACTGGATGCCACCGACGCCATCCCGGTGAGCGCCAAGACCGGGCAGGGCATCCCCGAGGTGCTCGAGGCCATCGTTCACCGCCTGCCGCCGCCCACCGGCGATCCAGAGGCTCCGCTCCAGGCATTGGTCTTCGACTCCTGGTTCGATGCCTATCGCGGCGTCATTGTCCTGGTGCGGGTGATGCAGGGCATCCTGCGCAAGGGCCAGCGCATTCGGTTCATGTCCAACGGCAAGGCCTTCGAAGTCGAGTCCATGGGCGTACTGATGCCCAAGCCCGTCGAGATTGGCGAATTGCGCGCCGGCGAAGTTGGATTTTTCGCGGCCACCATCAAGAACGTCGGCGATACCAAGATCGGCGATACGGTCACCGAGGAGGCCCGCCCCGCCGCCGCCCAGTTGCCCGGCTTCGAAGATATCAAGCCCATGGTCTTCAGTGGCCTCTACACCGTCGATTCCCACGAGCACACGCTGCTGCGCGATGCCCTGGAGAAGCTCCGCCTCAACGACTCCTCCTTCTTCTTCGAACCGGAGAGCTCTGTCGCTTTGGGCTTCGGCTTCCGCTGCGGCTTCCTGGGACTGCTCCACATGGAGATCATCCAGGAGCGGCTGGAGCGGGAGTACGAGCTGGACCTGATCACCACCGCCCCCGGCGTGCGCTACCACATCGCGCTTACCGATGGCACGGTCCTCGAAGTGGACAACCCGTCCCGCTGGCCCGACCCCACCAACATCGAAAGCATTCGCGAGCCGGTCATCACCGCCAAGATCCTTACCAACGAGGAGTATGTGGGCGGCATCTTCAAGCTGGTGGAGGAGAAGCGCGGCAAGCAGGTCAACTTCGAGTACGTGACGCCGACCCGCGTCCTGCTTACCTACGAGCTGCCGCTCAACGAGATCGTGCTCGACTTCTACGACCGCCTCAAGTCCATCTCCCGCGGCTATGCCTCGCTGGACTATCAGCTTGCCGGCGAGTGGGAGTCGCCCATGGTCAAGCTCGACATCCTCGTCTCCGGCGAGCCGGTCGACGCCCTCTCCATCATCGTCCACAAGGACTTTGCATACGAGCGGGGCAGGGCACTGGTCTCCAAGATGCGCGAGCTCATCCCCCGCCAGCAGTTCGAGGTTGCCATCCAGGCCGCCATCGGCGCCAAGATCATCTCCCGCGAGACGGTGGCCGCACTGCGCAAGAATGTCCTCGCCAAATGCTACGGCGGCGACATCTCCCGCAAGCGCAAGCTGTTGGAGAAACAGAAGGAAGGCAAGAAGCGCATGAAGCGCATCGGCAAGGTCGATATCCCCCAGGAAGCCTTCCTGGCCGTGCTCCGCGTGGGCGAAGACGCACAGAAATAGCTGTGCTCATTTGATCTAACGCAAATCCTTGATTAAGAATCGTTAATCCGCAATTGTGGGAAAGTCGCGCGCCCCCCTCCGCCCTCATTGCCCCGTCCGGCGTCGATATGGTCCGGAGGAGCAAGCGGTTTCTACTTGATAACTAAAGACTTGCCGCGCCTAGCAGAAGCCGGCGTGCGTTGACAAGAGAAGAAACAGAATTATTGCCGGGAAAAGTCGGGAAGTATTCCACATTTTTTTCCACAGAAGGCCCCTCCTGTGAGAGATCTTTTCGCGCTCCGCTTCCAATCCTTTTTCTTCATTTATGAGAGGCGTCGCCAGACGCACAAAGGCCCCGCCAGGCGGGGCCTCTGTCAGCTCACCTGCGCGTGTCTAGTGCGCCGCGGGGCCTTTGGGGGCCGGCTTAGCCGCTGCCGGAGCGCTGGCCGGCGGGGGTGGAGGAGCGGGCACGCCCGACTTCACGTTGTAGGCGTCGATGACCGCCTTGGTGATGTTGCTCGATTCGGTGGCGAAGAGCACCGGGTTCTGCTGCTGCGCCACGTCCAACACCAGGGTGAATCCCTGCTGCTGTGCGTAGCTCGCCAGAACGTCGTATACCTTCGAGGCCAAACCGTTGTACAGCTCCTGCATTTCCTGCTGGAAGTCGTTCTGCGCGTCTTCGGCGTCGCGCTTCAACTGCTTGGTCTTGTCGTCGATGGTCTTGGCGCGGCTGGCGCGTTCGGCATCGCTCAGCTTGTCGCCCTGGGCCTGGAGCTGCTTGGTCAGGTTCTCGAGATCGTCGTTCAAGACCTTCAGTTGCTGGCGCTTGGGCTCGTACTTCTTCTGCAGGTCGGCGAAGTTGCGCTGGCCCTCGTTGGTTTGAGCCACGGCTACCTGGAAGGCGATGACGGCGATCTTGGCCGGTCCGGCAGGCGCCGCGGGGGCGGCCGGTGTTTGTGCAGCGGCGCTCAGGACAAAACCCGAGGCCAAGGTAACGATGAGTGCAAGCGAGCGCTTCATGCGAGTCTAAAACTCCTTCGGAATCCCTGTCTGGCTCTCCGCGTTTCAGCGCGAAGACAAGCCTGTACCTCCTGAGAAACCCGCACCGTCTTTGCTTCCACCCCGGAGTTGCGGGAAGCCGCACCGGCTGGTGCTGAGAAGGGAAAAGACTCGAACGGAGACGTCAGCAGGAACTATCAGGATTATAGGAGGGCCAGGTGGGAGCGTCAAACCTGCAGGCCGTGAATTTTGCCGCATTGCGCGGCCCGCGCAGCCTCCTGCGGACGCGCGCGCACCAATACAAAGGCCCCGCCAAGCGGGGCCCTTGCAGCGATGGTGGCACGCGGTTCTAGTGGGCCGCGGGCGCCTTGGGGGCCGGCGGAGCGGGAACGCCCGACTTCAGGTTGTAGGCGTCGATAACGGCCTTGGTGATGTCGGAAGAAGGGCTGGCATAGAGCACCACAGGAGCCTGCTGTTGCTGCTGCGTCACGTCCATGACCAGCGTGAAGCCCTGCTGCGTGGCGTATTGCGAGAGCACGTCGGCAACCTTGGTGGCTACGCCGCCGAAAAGCTCCTGCAACTCCTGCTGGAAGCCGCTCTGGGCGTCCTCGGCAAGGCGCTGCGCTTGCTTCTTCTTGGCCTCCAGGTCCCGGGTGCGGTTGGCCTTTTCCTGGTCGCTCAGCTTGTCGCCCTGGGTCTGCAACTGCTTGTCCAGGCTATCGATCTCGTCGCCAAGCGCCTTCAGTTGCGCACGCTTCGGATCGTACTTCTTCTGCAAATCGGCAAAGTCGCGCTGAAACTCGTTGGTTTGACCCACGGCTGCCTGGAAGGCGATGACCGCGGTCTTGGCAGGGCCTGCCGGCGCCGCGGCAGTGGGCATGGTTTGGGCAGCGGCGCTCAGGGCAAAGCCCGAGGCAAGGATAGCAATGAGTGCAAGTGAACGCTTCATTCGGGTGAAAAACTCCTTAGGGTTTCCATGATCTTGGACGCGCCGGGGCGCGGAACGAGCCTGTATCTCCAAAAGAAACCTTGCAGCTTTTTTCGGAAAATCCGCGCCGGACAAGGCACAGGCATAAAAGAGCGCGAGCTGGATACAGCGGCAGCAACCAGCCAGGATTATAGGTTGGGCAGGGGACAGCGTCAAACCCACGACCGCCGCTTCTGCTCGTTTCAGTGACCCGATCGGTTGTGCAAAAGGGCCGCTCCTCGCGAGCGGCCCCTCTTCGTGCGCAATCCTGTCTCTAGAATGTGGTCGAGACGGTCAGACGGAACGTCTTGCGCGGCTCGCGGAACAAATCCCGCGCTCCGTACGCCTGAATCGCCTCCTGGTAGGTGTAGTCGCCCGCGCCTCCCGGCGGGAACAGGTCGCGGGTGATCAGCTCTGCCGAGCAGCTCCCCTTGTTGCCCCCAATGACCACATCGTTGCAATAAGGCCGCTCGAACAGGCGCAGCGGATTGTAGGCAAAATACAGCCGGAAGGGCGCGTTGATGACCGGCATGATGACCGAAAGCTCGGCGCCGGTGGACATGCGCGGGACAAAGTTGGTCCCCGAAATCGGCCGGATGTCGGGCTTGAACCCTACCTGCGATCCGGGAATCCCGCCCTGGCAGGAGCCGTTGTTATACACCGGACATCCGTACAGAGGCGCGGTCAGCGAGGCAAAGCCCTCGGGACTCTGCTTCAACTGCCCCTTGTTGAGGGCCACGTCGATGCCGAAGTCGTTGAAGAACGAGAAGGTCACCGGCCCGGCAATGGGAATGCGGTATTCGGCATTCGCAATCAGGTTGGTATCGCCGCCGATCGAGGCCACGCCGTAGATCGGCAACGGCACCTGAATGCACTGGTTCAACTGCGGGTTGTTCGAGTCGCGGGGAACGCACGAGCCGTCGGGATTGGTCAACTGCACCGTGGTGCGGTTCGGAACGTAGCCGTAGGGTGTTGCGCCGCGAATGTCGAATCCGCGCAACTCGCCCTCGCCACCGGAGAACATGCGGTTGTTGGGCGGAGCGACATCGCCGCCGAATCCCTCTACATAACCCAATTGCGCACGCAGGCCCAGCACGTTGCGCCCGGAGGCCGACGGAACCAGGTAATGCATCGGCATGAAGCGCTTGTACGCCACCATCGGCGAAATGTAGCGGACGTTGCCGGCCAGTCCGGCAATCTGGAAGACGGCCGTGTATTCCTTGCCGCTGCGCGGACGCATCGGGTTGTTGATGGTGTTGTACACGTAGCTGAAGGACGCCGAACTGGTCACAATTCCGTTCAGCGCGTTGGACCCCTGAATGCCGGACCGGAAGCTGATGGTCTGGAAGAAGGTCTGCGACGCGGTGCTGAAGGCGGTGATCGTCGATTTGTTCAGGTTGTAGGTGAAACCCACACGCTGGAATGCATGGCGCTTCAGCGGATAGCTCACCGAGAAGTTCATGCCGGTGGACGCCTGATTGTAGTTCTGCGTCAGTTGCTGCTGCGCCTGCGTCAGGTTCGCCGACCCGCCCGTCGTTGTCTGGTAGTTCTTGGCCGCGTTGAAGTCGGACTTGTTGTTGAATAGTTGGAATCCAACATTCAGCGGACGGTTGTGCACGTAAGGTTGGGAGAACCCGAACGTGAACTGGCGGCTTACGTTGCCCAGGTTGCCTTGCAGGCTAAGCGTTTCGCCCAGACCCAGGAAGTTGTTGGTCTGGTAGTTGACGCCCAGGAAGGCGCCCGAGAGGCCGCTAACGCCGCCGTTCAGGCCGATCGAGTTCTTGCCCTTCTCCTTGACCTTCAACAGCAGGTCCACGGTTCCGGCTTCAGGATCCTGGTGGGCCTCGGAATCCTGGTCCACCTTCAGCGCCTCGAAGTATTCCAACTGATTCAGGCGCAGCAGGCTGTATTCCCACAACTGGGAGTTGTAAACCGAACCTTCGTCCAGCATCAGCTCGCGGCGGATGACCTTGTCGCGGGTAATGGTGTTGCCCGTGAACTCGATGCGCGAGACGTAGAACGGCTTGCCCTCGTCGATATCGATGTTCAAGGAGACGGTCTTCTTGTCTTCGTCGAAGGCAGGCTTGGGGATGGCGCCGAAGTTGATATAGCCCAACTGTCCGTACGCCTTCTTCAGGTTTTCAAGCCCCTTGCTCACCAGCGTGGCGTTGAACCACTCGCCGTCCTTGACGGCAAACGTGCCGCGCAGAGCCTTGACGTTGGTGACCGCCTTGTTGCCGCTGAAGGTGATCGCTCCCAGCCGGTAGCGGGCGCCCTCTTCGACAGGCATCAGAATGTCGATGCGCTTGCCCCGGTTGGGGCGGAAGGTGAACCAGTTCAAACCGCCCTGGTCGCGGATTTGCGTCTTGGGCTCTTCCAAAGCGGCCGCATAGTAGCCCTTGTCGCGATAGGCCTGGCGCACCCGCTCCGTATCCTCCTCCAGCTTGGAGGCGTCGAAGGTCTGAGAAAACAGATTCTCGAAGACGACCGAATACGGGATGCCGATGGGCTTCAGGTTCTTCATCGCGCGCCGCAGTTGCAGCGAACCGAGGTGCTGGTTGCCGGTGAAGTGGATTTCGCCCACCTTCACCGTCGGGCCTTCCTTGATATTGAAGTTCACCTGCACCGAAGCCGGCGGGATCGTCTTGACCTCCGTCTTGATGGTGGCGAACTGATGCCCGTGTTCCGAGAGAATGTCCTTCAGCACGGTCTCGGCCCGCTTGATGCGGGTCGGATCGTACTGGCTCTCCACCGAGAGCCCGACCTTTTCCTTCTTGAAACGATCCAGCACGTCCGACACCGAGACGGCGTTCAGACCCTTGTAGTTGATCTCCCGGATGGTGGGCTTTTCCCGAACAAAGATATTCAGGATGATGCCCTTCTCCGAGTCCTCGCGCTCGATGCGCAGATCGTCGAAATAGGCCGTATTCCACAACGAATTGAAGTCGCGCTCGATCGAGATCGGATCGTACGTGTCGCCGGGATGGGTAAAGAGCCGTGCCAGCACGGTCTCCTTGGGGATGCGCCGGTTGCCGATGACACGAATTGAATCGATGGTCTGCGGCTGCTGGGCCTGGGCTGCGCCCGCGAGAAAGGCCAGCGCGAGCAAAATCGTCACCCGCGCCAGGCGCGTTGCTGACCGCGCGGCACGGGAGATGGAAATGTGCTTGATCTTCACCGGGCTGGAGCCCTGCGGCGAGCACAAATACTGGTGCGGTCCATAGTTCGGCTTCACGGGAAGAATATGCACACCCTCATTGCTGAAAATCTGGTCCTGCTTCGAGGAAAGATTGATTATATTGGACCGCGCCCATCCCCCCCAAACGGGAGCCTGGAGCCCGGCCCGGAAACCCGGTCTTTCCCAAAATTCCTTTCCGCAATTGGCCCCTGCGGACGCGGGCTGGCCCCCACTGCTCCTTCAACGGCCAACATCTGCCGCCGAGGACCCCAGGGCGAATCTCAACCCCAACGGCCAACTCCTGCCGCTGGGGACCCCTGGGCGAATTGGGACCCAACCCACAGTCTACCGGAACCAGATGGGTTGGGAGGGATTTGCATCCCCTTTGTCGCCCGCAACATCTCTCTTGGACGTGCCCTCGGCCAAGAGGACATCCTTTTTTCACGGAGGTTTGGCGGCAATGGAAGGCTCCAAAAGGACCGTTTATGAATTCTCCGCCCCCTTGCTCGACGAGCGCATTCTGAGCCTTGGCGAGTTCCGGAACCAGGTCTTGCTCGTCGTCAACACCGCCAGCCAGTGCGGCTTTACCCCGCAATACGCCGGGTTGGAGGCGCTCCGCCGCGCCTACACGGACCGCGGCTTCGAGGTGCTGGGCTTCCCCTGTAACCAGTTTGGCCGCCAGGAGCCCGGCCCGGCCATCGCCATTGGCGACTTCTGCCGGAAGAACTATGACGTCACCTTCCCCCTCTTCGCAAAAATCGACGTCAACGGCCCCCACGCCCATCCCCTCTTCGAATTTCTCAAAAAGGAACGGCCCGGTTTCTTCTTCACCCCGCGAATCAAGTGGAACTTCACCAAATTCCTGATCGATCGCCGGGGCAGCGTGGTGCGTCGCTTCGGCCCCTCGACCAAGCCCCGAGCCCTGGCCGCCGGCATCGAAAGGCTGCTGGACGGCCAATAAGTCCAGCCATCGGTGGCTCCGCTCGTGCCGCGAAAAACGGATCGCCGACACCCGATTTCGCCGGCGGCGCACTTGCCGGGCGAGAGAGCCCTGGTCCCGCCCCCACTTCTTGGGAATATTCGTTCCCCTGCTTGAGTTTCCCCCGATTTCGCTCGCCCTCTGCGGTATGCTCTTCCTTGTCTGGCTCGATATCCGGTCACCTGTCGCGACCGGAACGGCTCGTCCCTGTGATAGAAGCGCCTGGAGGCTCCAGATGCGCCAAACCCTTCCCATGACCCTGATCCGGGTGATTGTGGGCCTGGTGTTCGTACTTGAGGGCGCCCTCAAGTTTGTCCTGCCCGCCGAACTCGGCGTTGGGCGCTTTGCCGCCATTGGCCTGCCCTTTCCGCAGGTGCTGGCGCCGCTCACCGGCGGAATCGAGATCGCCGGCGGCGCAGCCATGATTCTGAACCTCTATGCCGGAGACGCCGCTCTCTTTCTGCTGGTGGTCATCCTCACCGCCCTGGCGACCACCAAGCTGCCCATCCTGCTGGGGCGGCCCCTGGGACCGTTTGCCCTCGCCAAGCTCGCCCATTACGGCTGGCTGAGTTTCTTCCACGAAGCCAGAACCGACCTCTACACCCTCGTCGGCTTGATGGCTGTGCTCATCGATTCCGGCCTGCGCATGGGCCGCAGAAGACCCTGGTACCAGTCCAAAGGCCTCTAGAAGATGGCCGTTCCCTCGCGCAAATCTCCGCTCGGCGAGGTCTTCGGGTTCTTTCTGCGCCTCGGCCTCACCGCCTTTGGAGGCCCCGCCGCCCACATCGGCCTCATGGAGCGCGAAGCCGTTCAGCGCCGCGGATGGTTGAGCCGCGATCGCTTTCTCGATCTGGTGGGCGCCTGCAACCTGCTACCCGGTCCCAGCTCCACCCAGGTGGCCATGGCGCTCGGTTACAGCCGCGCCGGCTGGGCCGGCTTGTCCGTTGCGGGAGCCTGCTTCATCCTGCCCGCTTCGCTCTCTACCCTCGCTCTCGCCTGGGCCTACGTGCGCTACGGAAGCCTGCCCCAGGCGCAGGGGTTGCTCTACGGCGCCAAGCCGGTGATGGTGGCCATCGTCTTCCAGGCGGTGTGGAATCTGGGGCGCATGGCCTTCCGCCGCTGGCGGCTCGCCCTGGCCGGCGCGGCCTGTTTCGCCGCCGTCCTGGCCGGCGCGCCGCCCGTTCTCGTGCTTCTGGCAGCGGGCGGACTCTCCCTCCTGGCCGCCATGCCCCGCTCTCGCCGCACGCCGGCCTTGAGCATCGCGTGGTTGCCGCTTGGTCTGGGAGGCGTCGCCTCCGGCGCTGGACTCGCTTCCATCTTTCTGGTCTTTCTCAAGCTGGGAGTCGTGGTCTTTGGCTCCGGCTACGTGCTGCTCGCTTTTCTCAAATCCGACCTGGTCGATCGCCTCCATTGGGTCACCGCACCGCAATTGCTCGACGCCATCGCCGCCGGACAGCTCACCCCCGGCCCGGTCTTCGCCACCGCCACCTTCCTCGGCTACCTGCTGCGCGGATGGACCGGTGCCGCCGTGGCCACCGTCGCCATCTTCCTTCCCTCGTTTCTGATGGCCGGCCTTGTGGGCGCACTGGCCGGCCGTATGCGGCGCTCCCCGCTGGCCGGCGCATTCCTGGATGGCGTCAACGCCGCCGCCGTCGCCCTGATGGCCTCGGTCGCCATCGCGCTGGGCCGCGCCACCCTGATCGACGCCTGGGCCTGGGCGCTGGGCTTCGCCAGCCTCGCTCTGCTGCTGCGCTTCAAGGTCAACGCCACCTGGCTGATCCTCGCCGCAGCCGCGCTCGGCATCCTGCTCCACGCTGGCGTTTAGAAATGCTTTTCAGGCCGCCAGCCGTTCCGACCGATCAATCGAAGCACCTGGCATAGACATTGTCCCTCCGGCCGCGATCTGCCGATAGAAATCGGTAGCGGTTCGCAGTCCGCTGGTTCTTGCACCAACGCTGCGAGAACGTCCCGGACCGTACGAGGAATCCCATGTCTTCCTTCGCCATCTCCGCCATCGCCTCAGTGAGCAGCCAGGATAGTTCGTCTACCGTCAGAATCGCCCCCGCCCCGCGGCCCGCCCCCCAGGCCGCCCCGGCGCCCCAGGAAGACACGGTGCAACTGTCTGTTTCCGCGCAGGCCCAGACGATGTACCGGTCCGGCCAGAGCGTTTCCTCGATTGCCTCTTCCTTGGGAACCAGCGTCTCGGTGGTCGATAGCTACCTCGGAATCGCCACTGCGATTGCCGTTCCCACCAGTGTCGGACATGCTGCCCATGGACAACCTGCGGCTCAGGCGCCCAGGGTCGTCGCCAAGGGCTGAGTAGCCCGCCGAGCTGTCCGGCTGAATGCGACGCTGGCGGCGAGAGTTCTTTCATCTGGCTCGCAGTCGAAGCGCTAAGCGCCCATCGCCGCGTCTCTCGGCCGTCGCGAATGATGGCGGATTTCCTTGGCTTCGACTCCGAGCGTCTTCGCTCTTGACGACTGGACGCGGAGGCGGGCAGAGCCAGAATCTGGCCTGTTTCCACACCCGGCTCAACACACCGCTTCAGACGGTTTTTCGCATATAATCGCTCATCGTCATAGCTTTAAGGGCCGGGACTAGTCCCTGACAGGTATTCGCTACCCGGAGAACGATCATGTTCAGGTGTTTTATTGCATCGTTTTTTGTCCTGGGTTTCACGGCTTCCGCGCTTGCCAAATCAGCCGATGTCTATCCGGTTCCCTGCAAGGATCTTTGGGAGGCCGTGAAAGACATCCTGGGAGACGAGCACAATTACGGGGTCATCTCAGAGGACAACCAAACGCAGCTGGCCTTGTTCGTTGTAGTCGGCGCATTGGCCCATTACACCCAAAAGGTGGTTCTGAGGACAGAAAACAATGGTTGCAGGGCGGATGCCACCGTTCTGGAACTCGGCCCGGACAATTTGGATTGGCGTCAGTTTCAGCATCGCCTTGCAAAGTCACTGGCCAAGTTGCAGGCGGCGAGAGCCAGACCGGCTGCAATTGCGATCGGGCCGCCAGAATAGGGCCCGGCGCTTCGCCTTCCAATTATCCCGCAGCGTCGCAGCCCTATGGGTGGAGCGCATGCACCCTTGACCTGCTGCTCTCATCGGCGTTCCCTCAGTCGAACCGGTACGCGCTAATCGCCGCGCCCATCGGCTCGTCGGTAAAGACCCGTCTCCCCGGCGCTTCTCCTCCCGCTCCGGCTGCCACCAGCAGGGGAATCAGGTGCTCCTCCCTGGGGTGCGCATAGGCCGCAAACGGAGCTTCTCGCCAACCCGTCAGCAACACGTCGCGCGCCGCCGCGGGCGACTCGACCGCCTTGGTCAACCATGCGTCGAAGGCCCGTGCGCGTTCCCTCGTCTCCGCTTTGAAGTACCCGCGCAGGTTATGGAAGCTCATGCCGCTGGCTACGATCAGCACCCCTTCGTCCCGCAGCGGCGCCAGCGCGCGGCCCGCCGCCAGGTGCAGAGCCGGGTCGAGCGACGCGGCCAGCGAAAGCGAGACCACCGGAATCCTGGCCTCGGGAAACGCCACCTTGAGCGGCACAAAGACACCGTGGTCGAATCCCCGGCTCGGGCTGATCGCCGATGGCAGCCCCGCGCCGTCCAACAGCGCCGCCACGCGCGCCGCCAGCGCGGGATCGCCCGGCGCAGGCCAACTCAGCCGGTAGGTGTGCTCGGGGAAGCCGGAGTAGTCGTAGATCAACTCGGGCGAGAGCGCGGCGCTGGCGGTGAAGGCCGCCTCTTCCCAGTGCCCGCTGACCAACACCATGGCCTTGGGCGGAGCGGGCAACGTTTTTGCCAGCCCCTCCAAGAAACGTTGCGTAGCCTCCCAGGTATCCGCGGGTCCCCAGGTCCAGTCCATGAAGAAGCAGGGGCCCCCGCCGTGGGGGAGGAAGATTGCGGGTTGACTTTGCTGGTTGGCTGGCATGGGTGGTCCCTCCGGGGATCCTGGCCCTTTCTTGCAGGGGCAGAGATGGTTGTTTAAACAACTACATCATCGGATGCCCAAGCTGCGCCCGGGATTCAACCTTTGCGCCAATTCGCATCCAATTGCGGATCGGAGAGGAACATTCCAGATCAACTCGCCGTATGCTCTGTCAGCCGCAGGACTCAGCCGCAGAGCCTGAGCGCCTGTTCATTCGCGAACGGAAAGGTCCAGGGACATGACCACCCATCCACCTACAGGTCGGCGCTCGCTGGCCGCCCCGCGTTTCTGGGCCAGGCTCGCGGGGTTGTTCTATCTCGTCAATGTCGTCACATCGCTGGTGGCCTTCTCCGGCAAGGCCAGCCACTCGCTCACCGTCGCATCCGGAGTCGCGTCAACGATCAGCTACGTCGCCGTCACCGCCCTGCTCTATCTCTTGTTCCGGCCCGTGAACCCGAAGATCTCCCTGGTGGCGGCGCTCTTCAGTCTCGCCGGATGCGCAACCGGAGTCCTCGCCCCGCTCCATCTGCTCCCGTTCCAAATTCACAGCTTGGTCTACTTTGGCGTTTACTGCCTGCTAATCGGCTATCTCATCGTCCGGTCAGCCTTCATGCCGCGGTTCCTCGGCATCCTGATGATGCTCGCCGGGCTCGGCTGGCTGACCTTTCTCTCGCCTCCGCTGGCAATCGACCTGACCCCGTACCACTACGTCATGGGCGGCATCGGCGAAATCTCGTTGACGCTTTGGCTGTTGGTGATGGGCGTGAACGCCGAGCAATGGAAGCAGCAAGCCGGCAGCAGGGAATTGGCCGCCGGCTGAGCAATCTGCCGAAAAGCCCGAGTTGGGCAGCGCAGCGAGCCCGAGCCGCGCCCGCTCCAAGGCCTGCCATCCCCCGCCGCCTACTCCACCTTGGGAGCGAGAAACAGCGCGTAGCACAGCATGGCGATGCCGATGAATCCCGGAATCAGGCCGCAGAGATAGACCGGCTGGTTGCCGATCAAAGCCCGCAAGAAGATCAGCAGCGCCACGCCCACCGCCAGGTTGATCAAACCGCCGATCTTCAGCCCTTCCAGCGTCTTCATCCGCTTGAGGCGGTCTTCTTCGCGCAGCAAGTCGATCGCCGCCTTGGCGCCCTCGCCGGAGGACTCGGTCAGCCGCCGGATGGTGTCGGCTTTGTAAAACGCCTCCCGCTCCTTGCGCCGGTTATCCAGAAAGGTGACCGTGGGAATGAACACCACGAAGAGCGCCACCGCGCCGATCGACAGAAACATCCACATGCCAAGCTCGGGGTTGTTGAAAACTCCTTCGCCGCCAAAGTGCAACATGGCCAGATACAACATAAAATCCTCCTCATCCACCCGCAGGGGATTTTCTCCCTTGCGAACGGTGAGACCGGAGGCCGCGTCAAGCGGTTGCATTTTGTTTGCCCGTCTGCCGCAACAACAAAATGCAACCCGGCGGACGGCCCGGCTGTCTTACCCCGCGGAGAGTGCCGGAATTGAGCCCAACCCCTCAAAGCGCGAGCGAAGACCTGGCCGACGTCTCGCGCGTCCTGGCCGGCGATGTTGCCGCCTTCGAGGGCATCGTCCGCCGCTGGCAAGGGCCGTTGGTCAACATGGCCTGGCGCTACTGCCGCGACCGCGCCCGCGCCGAGGAACTGGCCCAGGAGGCCTTCGTCCGCGCCTGGAGAGGCCTGGCCCAGTGGCGGCGCGAATCCAGCTTCTCCACCTGGCTGTTTGCTCTGGCCGCGAATGTCTTCCGCACGGAGTTGAAGCGCGTTCCCACCGTAACCGTACCGCTCGAGTCCGCGCCCGAGCCGAGCGGCAACGCCACGCAGCACGCCGCGTTCCAGCAGCGCTCGCAGCAGGATGCCGTACGGCGCGCCGTGCTGGCCCTGCCTCTGCGCTACCGCGAACCGGTGGTTTTGTTCTATTTTCATGAGATGGACCTGGCTGCGGCGGCGCTGACCATGAGAATTCCGGAAGGAACCATGAAAGCCCGCCTCTCCCGCGCGCGGGCGCTCTTGCGAAGTCGCTTTCCGCAGCTCGAAGCTGAACACGCCGCCATGGAATTGGCAGGAAAGGAGGCTGGACGATGAACCCCGATTCGATCGATCGCATTCTGACAACGGAAGAGGAGCTGATTCCCTCGTCGGGCTTTCTGGCCTCGGTGATGGAGCGCGTCCAGGAGGAAGCCGCCGCCCCGCCGCCCATTCCTTTTCCGTGGAAGCGAGCGATTCCCGGCATTCTCTTGACCGTTGCCGTGCTCGGCGGAGGTGCATACCTGCTGGTGCGTTCCTTGTTGCCCGCCGCCAGAGGGCTTCTGCTCTCCCCGCCGCCGCTTTCCGCCGCCCTCGTCCAGTCTCTCCAGGACGCGGCCTGGGTCGCCGGCGCGCTGGCCGCCGCGCAGGTCTGCTGGCTTTTCTCCCGCCGCTTGGCCGGCCGTTCCGGGCTGCTGTAACGGCTCCCCTTATTTGCTCCGTAAAGGAGGCGCCGCCCATGGACGACCCCTTCAACCTCGACCGCTTCGTCAGCGCCCAGGCCGCCGTCTATCCGCAAGTGTTGGCCGAGTTGCGCGCCGGCGAGAAGCGCAGCCACTGGATCTGGTTCGTCTTTCCGCAGATGAAGGGCCTGGGCCATAGCCCGCAATCGGAGTTCTACGGCATCGGCTCGCTCGCCGAGGCCACCGCGTATTTGCAGCACCCACTCCTCGGCCCCCGGCTGGTCGAATGCGCCCGCCTGGTCAATGCCGTCGAAGGACGTCCGATTACCCGCATTCTCGGCTACCCCGACGACCTCAAGTTCCGCTCCTCGATGACCCTCTTCGCGCGTGCCGCCCAAGACCCGTCCGTCTTCGAAGAGGCCTTGGAGAAATACTTCGATGGCCAGCCCGATGCCCGGACGCTTGAACTGCTTGCCTGAGCGGTTTCGGTTCGTTCTCCAAATATTTTTCGATTTTCGAGCATCTGCGGCGGTCTAATGGATGTTCGGCCCAATTTGAGGAGTCTCATGAGCGTCTCCAGCCTTCGTATGCCGCTTTTCATCCTGCTAGCCGCCGTAGTTCTGTTGCCTTCGATCGCTCAGGAACCACAGCCTGTCCCGCCGCCAACCCCGGCGGCCGCGCCCGCCCAGGCCCCCAACCCCGCGCAGCCGCAGAAGAGCCCCGACGGCGCCTTCACCATCCGCTCGTTCTCCCGCCTGGTGGTGCTCGACACGGTGGTGGTGGACGCCAAGGGCGCGGTGGTCAAAGACCTCAAGCGCGAGGACTTTCATGTCGAAGAAGCCGGCCTGCCGCAGACCATCCTCAACTTCGAAGCCACCGGCGCGCACTTGCCCGCTCCTGAAGCGGTGATCGAATCCACCGCCGATTTGGACCGCCTGGCGCCGCGCGCGCCGGTGGACATCGTCCTGCTCGACGAGTTCAACACCCGCTTCGAAGACATGGCCTTCGCGCGCTACTCCTTGAAGAAGTATCTCCAGAAGCAGCCCGACAAGCTGGTCACGCCCACCATGCTCATCGCCGTCAGTTTGCAGCACTTTACCGTCTTGCACGACTACACCCAGAACAAGGACGAGATCCTTTCCGCCTTGGACCATCACTTCGCCGCCAATCCCTGGCAGATTCGCCAGGGCGCCTGGTTGGGCGAGCGTTATGCCACGGCCTTCCTCACCCTGCGCCGCGTGGCCGAGGCGGTGATCGGCCATCCCGGACACAAGAACATGATCTGGATCGGCCGCGGCTTTCCTGCAACCCACTTCGGCGGTTGGGCGATCGACACCGAGAACCGCATCGACAACGCCGTGCAGGATTGCGTGAACGTCTTGCGCGACGCGCGCGTCACGCTCTACACCGTCGATCCTGCCGGCGTCATGATCGACCCCTCGGTCTACGGCGGCGACCCCATGGTCGACCCGTTTGGGGGCAACTACGAGTTCAGCCGCCTGGCCAAGGCCACCGGCGGCCGCACCCTCTACGGCCGCAACGATGTGGATATGGAGATCCAGACCTCCATCCAGGACGGTGCGAACTTCTACACCCTCACCTACCGGCCCGCAAATACCACGCTCGATCCCCGCAAATTCCGCCGTATCAAGGTGACGATCGATCGGCCCGGCCTCAAGGCGATTACCCGCGAGGGCTACTACCTCCAACATGGCCCGGGCCGGGTGGACCCGGTGAACCCTTCGCGCCGCCTGGTCGCCGACCTCATCTCCGCCGACACCAGCAACATGGCCTACGACGGCGTCTCGGTCACGCCCGTCCGTTCCGCCACCGACCCCGACTCCTTCACGCTCCATGTGGACGGCCACTCGTTGGTCTGGACGCCGGCAATCGACCAGGAGCCGCGCCACACCGAAGTGATCGTGATGATCTCCACCTTCGACAAGAAGGACAAAGAGCTGAAACGCGAGGCCAAGGTGGTGAAGATCGACGCTCCCTCCACGGTCGCCCCGACCGGCAGGCTGCTGCGCGACCTGAACATCGCTTGCAAGGTCGATCGCAACCCCAAGGCGGTGCGCGCCCGGTTCTCGATCCGCGTCTCCGCCACCGGCCGCATCGGCACGGCGGATGCGACCTTGGGCCCGGATGCGACCAAAGCCGGCACCGGGCAATAGCCGCGCCACAACAATGGCCGCGCAGAAACAACAGTCCGGCAAGGGATCAGAACCTCTGCCGGGTGCCGGGTGCCCCCGGTCTCGATTTTGAGACCGGGGAAAGCACGACACTCCATCGCTTGTCTTCTACTGCTTCCCCGCGTGCTTTTCGCCGAACTGGCGCAGCTTGGCCAGCGTGGCCGCCGCCTGGCCGGTGTCAATCGCCTCCGCGCCCATGGCCACGCCCTGCTTGAGGTTGCCGGCCATTCCGTTGGCCACCAGCGCCGCCGCCGCGTTCAGCAGCACAATGTCGCGCCGCGCGCCGGGAATGCCGGTCAACACGTCGTAGAGCAGCGCCGCGTTGGTCTTCACATCGCCGCCGGTGAACTGGTCGAGCGTGGTGCGGGGCAGCCCGGCCATCTCCGGCGTAATGCGCGCGGCCCGCAGCTTGACCTCGCCGTCTTCGCCCTCCTCGACCCGCGCCACAATCGACTCGCCGGTCGTGGTCATCTCGTCGATGCCGTCGGTCCCATGCACCACGAAGGCGCGGCGGGCGCCCAACTCCAGCAGAGTCCGGCCCAGCAGCAGCACGCGGCTCGGCGCCAAAACGCCGATCACCTGCACCCTGGCTTCGGCGGGATTGGTCAGCGGTCCGCACAAGTTGAAGATCGTCCGGAAACCCAGCGCCCGGCGCAGCGGCCCCACCGCCTTCATCGCCGGGTGGTAGAGCGGCGCAAACAGGAACATGAAGCCGGTCTCGCGCAAACATTCGACGGCCAGCTCCGGTCCCAGTTGGATAGGCACGCCCAGGGCTTCCAGCACATCCGCCGCGCCGCACAGCGAGGTGACTGCGCGGTTGCCATGCTTGGCCACCTTGGCGCCCGCCGCCGCCGCCACCAGCGCCGCGCCGGAGGAGATGTTGAAGGTGAGCGGCCCGCCGCCTCCGGTGCCCACCACGTCCACCAGCTCGGCGCGCTCCTCGGCGGTGAACGGCATCGGCTCCACGCGTTCGCGCATTACCTGCACAAAGCCGGCCAGTTCCGGCGCAAGCTCGCCGCGCGTCGCCAGCACGGTCAGCAGCGCCGCGGTCTCCACATCCGGCACTTCGCCGGAGAGAATCAGGGTCAGGGCGTGCGCCGCCTGTTCACGGGTCAGGGCCGCGCCGTCCTCGGCCAGTGGTTTCAGTAGATCCTTCAGTGAGGCCATATCTCTTTATGGTATCGCGCGCTTGTCGGCAAGCTGGCGCATCTCCTTGCCGGTCTTGCTGCGGTTGATCGAGATCTGAATGAGCAGGTTGATCAGGTTGCCGGTGGCCCAGTAAATCGCCGGCCCAGCGGCGCTGCGCCACAGAGTAAAGCCCATGATTGCCGGGATCGCAATGGCGAAAATGCGCCGCTGCGCAGGCTCCATGCCTGGGGTAGGCGTAATGCACTGCGTCGCGAACATGGTCACAAGGATGAAAAGCGGCAGAATGTGCAGTGGATCGGGCGAAGACAAATCCGTCAGCCACAGCCAGGGAGCGTGATGCAACTCGACTGCGTTTTGCAGCACGCGAAAGTAGGCAAAAAGCAGCGGCATCTGCAAGAGCTTGGGCAAACAGCCGTAGACATTTGCCCCCTCGGCCTTGTAGACCGCCATCATCTCGCGGTTCATCTCCGCTCGTCTTGGATCGTCCGTCTTGAGATGCGCGTAGCGCTTTCTCAGGGCGTCAACCTTGGGTTGAAGACGCATCATTTTCAGCGAGGTCTTCATCTGCATCGTCCGCGGCCAGATCATCAGCAGATTGAAGATCGCGGTCAGCATCACGATGGCCCATCCCCAGTTGCCGACGGCGTGCTCGTCAAGGAAGCGCAGCGCAAGATAGAGCGGCGTGGCGATGAAGGTGAGCCAGCCGAATGGCGTCTTCGATTCCGAAGACTTGCTGTTGTTTTCCAACTCGTGCGTTGCCGCGGCGGGTTGCGGGGAATTCGCCGTTTGGCTCGGACCGTGCTCTCCGGCCGGCCGATTGGTTTGAGGATGAACCTGAGCTGAGGGTGCAGGCATGGAGAGGCCGGGCCTGGTGAAGTGCTGGTAGCCGAACAGAAGCAGGAATGCGATCAGGCTGGCCGCCAGCATCGCGCGCATATCGCCGCGAGCAGCCACATTTTGAGATTGAAGATTGGGATTGTGAGTTTCTGGCACAAGACACCTTTTCCTTCTGGGGCAATGGCCCAGCGAACCGTTGGAAGACAAGCGAGTGCATGGCGTTCAGAATGCTGCCATGCTTCTGCAATCCAAGGAATTAGGAAAAGAGGGGCGGGGGACGCTGAAAGGTGGGAGCTAAGCTCGGCCCTTGAATCACGGCAAACGAAGGCGCTGAGACCCAAAGGCCCCGGCGATCGAATACCGGTGAAACCCACGAAAACGGGAACGCTTTCAAGCAGGCTGCGATGGCGCCTTGAACGGCCGGCGAACCCTGCACCACAAACATCAGCAGGCAGGTAAGCGCCAGAACGGAGAGCATCCCGCTGATCCCGGCAAAGAAGAGCGCCTGATAGTAGGGAAGGCACACCGCCAGCAGGCAAAACATCTCTTCCGCCGCTGCTTGCCGGTAGCCTTGAGGCTTCTTCACGCGCGCACCCTTGCTGATCATTGTACAGCCAGCCCAATTCGCCCCCGTACCGCTGTGTGTCCCATCCATTCCGCGTTTTTTGCGGAAAGGGTGGGAAAGCACAGAATTCCCATTGGGACGGTTTGGCACACCCGGTTTGCCCCGCCTTTGGCCATCAAGATACTATTTGCTTACCGCTGGCAAGGCCTCGCGGGCCTGGAATCGGCCGGGCTCCACATCCCCCTACCGCAGCGGACTGGGCGGTCCCAACTTGAAAATCCACGAGTATCAGGCGAAAGAAATCCTGGCGAAATACGGCGTTGCCGTGCCCAGGGGCGAAGTGGCCAATACCCTCGAAGAAGCCTCGACGGTGGCCCGCAAACTGTTTGCCGAGGGCGCTTCCGGCGTCGTCGTCAAGGCGCAGATCCACGCCGGCGGCCGCGGCAAAGGCGGCGGCGTCAAGGTGGCCTTCGCCCGCGAGGACGCGGAGTTCCACGCCAAGAACATCCTGGGCATGACCCTGGTCACCCACCAGACCGGCCCGGCCGGCCAGAAGGTCCAGCGGCTGCTCATCGAAGAGACCGCCAACATCGATCGCGAGCTGTATCTGGGCATCGTGCTCGACCGAGTCACCGGCAAGCTGGTCTTCATGGCCTCGCAGGCCGGCGGCATGGAGATCGAGGTGGTGGCCGCCAAGACTCCCGAGGCCATTTTCAAAGAGACCATCGACCCGGCCATCGGCTTCGGCGCATGGCAGGCGCGCAAGCTGGCCTTCGCGCTGGGACTCAAGCCCACGCAGATCAACGCCTCGGTCGCCTTCTTCCAGAGCCTCTATAAAGCGTTCATCGAGACCGACGCCTCGCTGGTCGAGATCAATCCCTTCATCACCACCAAGGACGACAAGCTCTTCGCCCTGGACGCCAAGATCACCTTCGACGACAACGCCCTTTTCCGCCATCCGGCCATCAAGGCCCTGCGCGACACCGCCGAGGAAGACCCGCTCGAAGTCGAGGCCAGCAAGTACGCCCTCAACTACATCAAGCTGGACGGCTCCATCGCCTGCATGGTCAACGGCGCGGGCCTGGCCATGGCCACCATGGACATCATTCAATACGCCGGGGGCAGCCCGGCCAACTTCCTCGACGTGGGCGGCAGCGCCACCCAGGAGCAGATCGAACACGCCTTTGAAATCCTCCTCTCCGACGCCAACGTCAAGGCCATCTTCATCAACATCTTCGGCGGCATCCTGCGCGTGGACCGCCTGGCGACCGGCGTGGTAGCCGCGGCCCGCAACCTGCACGTGAAGGTTCCCATCGTCCTCCGTCTGGAAGGCACGAATGTAGAGGAAGGCCGCCAGATCCTCAAGGACTCGGGGCTGAATTTCCTGATTGGCGCAACGATGAAAGAAGCGGCGGATCTGGCGGTAAAGGCAGCTTCTAGCTGTTAGCTTTTAGCTGTTAGCTGTTAGCTGTTAGCTGTTGGATTTGACTGATTTTGGTTTCCTCGGATTTGCAGGAGAGAGCGACGAGGAGGCAGAATGCCGCAGGACTTTCACGACTTGGCGGTTTGGCAACGAGCTATCGATCTGACGGTAGGCATCTACAAGTTGAATCGGAAGTTTCCCAAGGAAGAGACCTACGGGCTCGTTTCACAGCTGCGCCGAGCCAGCGTATCGGTGGCCAGCAATATTGCGGAAGGGCGCGGAAGGTTGAATTCTGGGGAGTTTAGGCAGTTTCTCGGAATCGCGCTTGGGTCCACATTTGAGATTCAAACGCAGCTTTTCGTCGCACGAAAACTGGAAATGGGCGACCGTGAAGCGATCGGCGCGGCAGTCGCGTTAAGCGACGAAGTTTCGAAGATGCTGACGTCGTTCATCCAAACACTCGGCTCGAAGCCAAAAGCTAAGAGCTAAAAGCTAAGAGCTAGGAGCTACTTCCAATGGCAGTCTTGGTCGACAAGAATACAAAGCTGATTGTTCAAGGATTGACGGGCAAAGAAGGAACCTTCCACGCCAAAGGCTGTGCCGAATACGGCACCGTTGTGGTCGGCGGCGTCACTCCCGGCAAAGGCGGAAGCACGCACGAAGGCTGGCCGGTCTTCAATACCGTGGCCGACGCCGTGGCCGCCACCGGCGCCAACGCCACCATGATCTTCGTTCCGCCGCCGTTCGCTGCCGACGCCATCCTCGAAGCCGAAGACGCCGGCATTCCGCTCATTGTCGCCATCACCGAGGGCATTCCTACGCTGGACATGGTCAAGGTCTGGGCCAAGCTCAAGACCTCGAAGTCGCGGCTGATCGGCCCCAACTGCCCCGGCGTCATCTCCCCCGGCAAGGCCAAGATCGGCATCATGCCCGGCCGCATCCACCTGGAAGGCTCGGTGGGCATCGTCTCCCGCTCCGGCACGCTCACCTACGAGGCCGTTCACCAGCTCACCCAGCGCGGCATCGGCCAATCCACCGCGATCGGCATCGGCGGCGACCCGATCATCGGCACCACCCACATCGACGCCTTGCGCCTCTTCAACGACGACCCGGACACCGAGGCGATCATCATGATCGGTGAGATCGGCGGCACGGCAGAGGAGGCAGCGGCCGAGTTCGTCAAGCAGTACGTGAAGAAGCCGGTCGTCGGCTTCATCGCCGGGCAGACAGCCCCTCCAGGGCGCCGCATGGGCCACGCCGGGGCCATCATCAGCGGAGGCCAGGGCACTGCCGCCGACAAAATGAAGGCCATGACCGAGGCCGGCATTCATGTGGTGGTCTCTCCGGCGGAAATTGGCGAGATGCTGGCGCGGGTAATCGGAAAAGCGTAGTCTGTAGTTTCTGGCTCAAGGCAACGAAGGCCCGCCACGATTGCGGGCCTTCCTGCAAGAGGGATGTCGATGAATGAACTGTGGACCGCCCAGGTAGAAGTTCTCACACCGCCGTCGGTTTCAGGGTGCGGCAATACCAAGTGCTTCACCAATGTTGTCGCATGGGCCACCTGCCCTCAGGAATACGCCGCCCGCGTCTCCCGCCTCTTTGAGAAGAGCAGTTGCTCGGTGCTGCGGGTGCAACGCTGCGTGCGCGTCGAAGATTGCGTCGAAATCCCCGAAGAGCATATGCGCCAAATCGAGCGGGCCAAGACCCATCCCGACGATTGCGTCTTCGGGCCCCTCTTCTACTACCCCTCGAAACCCTGCTAGCGTTGGCGGTCTGAAGGCCCCTGGGCGCAACTGGCCCTTTCTTCCCGCCACCACTTCCGCGTCCATCGGAAGATCCCGCCAAATCCTTGAAACACCTCGGCATCGACCGGCAGGTCCTCCAGTGCCCAGGCGGGCAGCGCCAAAACGCCAAGCAGCAGCACGGAAAGCAGCACCGCCAGAATCACCCAGCCGTAGGCGTCGTACACATTGAAGACCGCCGTGGCCATCGCATCCCACAACGCTTCCAATCGGAAATTCCCCGTCGGCAGACACCCTCGCCCCCAAATGAATCGAGGAGGAGTACGGAACCCGCCCAAGGGCAGTTCCCACTCCTCCCCGATCCTCAAGCCAGTTCGATTAACCCAGTTGCTGCGAGCTGTTAGCTGTTAGCTGCCATCTGCCATCTGTCATCTGTCATCTGTCATCTGTCATCTGTCATCTGTCGACTGTCATCTGTTCCTCACCACACCCGGCACGGCTTCGCGCTCACCATCTTGTCGGTCTTCTTGCAGCGGAAGCTCTGGGCGAACTCCGGCAAATCCTGCAAGACCGTATTCGTCCGGTACTCGTCCGGCGCGTGCGGGTCGCCTTGCGCTTGCGAGCGCAACTGCTCGGGCCGGGTCTGCGTGCACCACTGCTGCGCGTAGGCGATCCAGAAGCGCTGCTCCGGCGTGTAGCCCTCGGTGAGCGCAGCCATATCGACATGCGCGGCGTGGGCCTTGTCCAGCCACGCCACCCAGGCCAGCCACAACCCGCCCAGATCGGCCAGATTTTCGCCCAGCGTCAGTTTGCCGTTCAGGTGGACGCCCGGCACCGCCTCGATGGCGTCGTATTGCTTGACCATGCAATCGGCGCGCTCGGTGAACTTCTGCTCGTCGTCCTTGGTCCACCAGTTCTTCAGGTTGCCGTCCTTGTCGTACTGCCGGCCCTCGTCGTCGAAGCCGTGGGTCAGCTCGTGGCCCACCGTCGAGCCCATGTCGCCGTAGTTGGCCGCGTCGTCTTCCTTGTCGCTGTAGAAGGGCGGCTGAAAATACCCGGCCGGGAAGTTCACATTGTTCATCTGCGGATCGTAGTAGGCGTTCACCGTGGGGGGCGTCATCTGCCACTCCAGCTTGTCCACCGGCTTGCCGATCTTGGCCAGGTCGCGCGCCTGGTCGAACTCATGCACCCGCAGGGCGTTGCCCAGCGAATCGCCGCGGACGATCTCGACTTTTGAATAGTCGCGCCACTTGTCCGGGTAGCCGATCTTGTTCATCACCGTGTGCAGTTTTTCTTTTGCTTTCACTTTTGTCTCGGCGCTCATCCAGTCCAGCCCGTCGATGTCCTTATCCATGGTCTGCTCGACGGCCAGGGTCATATCGAGAGCTTGTTGCTTCTCCGCCGGCGGGAAGTAGCGCGCCACGTACACCTGCCCCAGCGCCTCGCCCAACTCCCGGTCCACACGGCTGGTGCAGCGCTTCCAGCGCTCCTGCTGCTTCTCCGCGCCGTTCAGCGTGTGCGCGTAGAAGTTCCAGTTCTCCTGGTCGAAGCTCTCCGGCAAGGTGGTGCCGGCGTAGGCGTGCAGCAGATGCCAGGTCAGGTAGGTCTTGACCTGGTCAATCGGCGTGTCCGCTGCCAGCGCGTTGAACTCGGCAAAGAACTTGGGCTCCATGTCGTTGGCCTTGCCCTCCGCCGGGGCGTGCGCGGCGGCCACATAATCGGCCAGCGAAAAGTGCGTCAGCTCCTTGCCGAATTTGCCCACATCGGTCGGGTGATTCAGGTTCTGCGGATCGCGCTGCTCGGTAATGGTGAGCGAGGCCTTGGCCAGCCGCGTCTCGATGGCCATCACCGTGTCGGCATCCTTGGCGGCCTGGGCATCCGGCTCGCCGGCCAGCACAAACATCTTGTGCACGTGGGCCACATACTGCTGCCGCTGTTCGGCGCTCTTGGCGTCGGTGCGCGTGTAGTAGTCGCGCTCCGGCAATCCCAGCCCGCCCGCGCCATAGAAGCTGATCACCGAAGCCGAATCCGCGTAGTCCTGGTTCGACCCCATGCCGAAGAAGGCGTTCACGCCGATCGAGTGCAGATGCGCCAGCAGCGCGGGCAGCTCGCCGCTGGTCTTCAGCGCGGCGATGCGGTCCAGCTCCGGCTTGAGCGGCGTCAGCCCCAGCTTGTTCACCGTCGCCGTGTCCATGCAACTGGCGTACGCGTCGCCGATCTTCTGCTGGTTGGCCGAGCGCGTCGCCGAGGGCGCGGCCGACTCTTCCAGAATCTGCCTCAGATGCTGCCGGTTCAGTTCGAACAACTCCGTAAAGCGCCCATAGCGCGTCTGGTCGGCGGGCAGCGGATTGCGCTTGAACCAGCCTTTGCAACTGAACTGGTAAAAGTTGTCGCAGGGGTCGATGCTCTTGTCCACCAGCGTGGCGTCGAAGACCTTCAATTCCGGCGCGTTCGCCGACGGGGCGGGCGCGGGAGTCTGGCCCAAGGCCGGCAGGGCAGCGAGAGCAAAAATCAGGGCAAGGGAAGTGCGATAGGGTGAAGCAGCCATTCGAAACATGCCGACACTCTAGCAGATTCCAGGCTCTCCGGGGCAACCCCACCCGGCGCAAATTAGAATGAAGCTGTCGATTCAAATCGTTTCGAGGAGCAACACGCATGGCGCAACGCACCTTCAGCATCGTCAAGCCGGACGCGGTCCGAAAAGGCTACACCGGGGCCATTCTCGCAGAGATCCAAAAGGCCGGCTTCCAGATCCTGGCCATCAAGAAGGCCTCCATCTCTGTCGAACAGGCCAAGGGCTTTTATGCCGTACACGCGGGCAAGGGCTTCTTCAACGACCTTTGCGCCTTCATGTCCTCCGGGCCGCTGTTCCTCATGGTTTTGGAGAAGGACAACGCCATCGCCGACCTGCGCAAGCTGATGGGCGCCACCAACCCCGCCAACGCCGAGGAAGGGACCATTCGGAAGAAGTTCGCCGGCTCGATCCAGGAGAACGCCATCCACGGCTCCGACGCCGAAGACACCGCCGCCTTTGAGATCGGCTACTGGTTCGCGGGGTACGAGTTGGTCTAGACGCCTCAGCCTCTGCCAAATCCTCGAGATCTGTGTGATCATTGTGGATCGGATTCAAGGCAGAGTCGCTGCTCAACGATGACTGTCTGAGCTTGTAGCGCATAGCTTCGGAGATTTTCGCATCCAAGCTTTTACGCTCGGTTGTTGCGGCGGGAAATCGCAGGAGGAGTGGATTTGGACGATTTCGACAAATCCGTCATTGGTTGGGATCTGGTGACCTGGAAATGTGCCCTTGCCTTCTGGGAAGAACACCTTCCGAAAGACCTCTCCGGCACACGCTCCCTTGAGGTGGGCTGCGGACGGGGCGGCCTTTCGCTTTGGCTGGCCAAGAAGAACTCCCAGGTCGTCTGTTCCGATCTGTCGGACCCTCAGCCAAAGGCTCATAGCCTGCATGATTTTTGGGGCGTTTCCGAGCGAATCCGCTATGAAGCCATCGACGCCCTGTCGATTCCCTATGAAGACGAGTTCGATTTGGTGGTTTTTAAGTCGGTGCTCGGCGGCTTGGGGGCGGAGGACCACATCGATAGAATCCAGCAGTCGCTTCAACAGATGCATAAGGCGCTGAAGCCTGGGGGACGGCTGATGTTTGCCGAGAACCTGAATACCCCCTTTCACCATTTCCTCCGGACTGCGTTTGTTCGATGGGGGAGGCGATGGAACTATTTGGGTCGCGATGAGTTGCTGGCCTCTCTGCCCTCCTTTTCGAAGATCGAGTATGGTTCCACGGGGTTCTCGGGGTATTGGGGAAGACTGAGTGGCAAAGGGATATGTTGGGCGAAATTGACAAGCTTTTTCTCAACCGGCTTGTTGGGCCAGACAATCACTACGTTCTGTTCTGCGTTGCCGTAAAGTAGGTTCTTCCTGGCGGGTTCTGGGCCGGATTTTCAGACCGGGAATCCACAAACCTCGACTCGCCGACCTCGACCTTCTATCCATCCCCAAACAAATCGTCGATTTTCGCCCGCAGCGCAATAACTTCCTGCCGTAGCGCCGCCACCGTCGCTTCCAACTGCGCAATGCGCTCTTCCTGCCCCGCATCGGGCGCAGAGCTAGCCCCGGCTTCACGTTGCACAAACGCGTCGGGGGCTGCCGCACGCAGTGCCTCGACCGGCCCCGAGAGCAGGTGCGCGTAGCGCGACTCCTTGGTTCCCGGCTGGCGCGGCAGCACCGCCGCCAGCGCCGGTTCGCGCTCCATCAGCTTTTGCAGCCCGGCCATCACATCCGTGAGTTCGTCGAAGCGGTGCATACGCTCGGTTCGTCCGCGCAGCTCGCCCGGCGTCTGCGGGCCGCGCAAGAGCAGCACGCAGAGCAGCGCTGTCTCCGCGCGGCTGAAGTTGAAGGCCTCGCCCAGCCAGTGCTCGTACTTGGTCACCCGCCCATCGGCGCGCGCGCGGCCTGCCAGCTTCATCTCTTCCAGGCCGTGCAAGGCCTGGCGCACCTCCGCCTCGTCCAGATCGGTCACCGGCTCGCGGTTGGAGCGCTGGTTGCAGGCGTTGATCAGAGCGTTGAGCGACAGCGGATAGTAGTCCGGCGTGGTGACTTCTTTTTCGACCAGCGCGCCCAGTACGCGGGCCTCTGCGGGAGTGAGGAAGATCGGCTCAGTCGGCGGCATAGGTCTATTCTGCCACTCCTTCCGGCGTGAGAGACGCCCGGCCCCGCGTCAGCAGGAAATACACCACCGGCGTGACCACCAGGCTGAGCACCATCGACACCCCCAAGCCGCCGATCAC
>Ga0316217_10001428_pt1 | contig 31118 bp, 26 predicted proteins | sample 1anoAmetaG_FD_203633 | JGI IMG/M metagenome (GOLD analysis project Ga0316217, IMG submission 203633) | Freshwater microbial communities from Trout Bog Lake, Wisconsin, USA - 1anoA | ecosystem: Environmental > Aquatic > Freshwater > Lake > Hypolimnion/Profundal zone | place: USA: Wisconsin... | reverse complement strand
CGCGCGGCGGCGGAGCGTTATGAACGACACGAGTTAGCGTTCAGGTAGTTGATCGTGCTTCGGGAAATTGACGAGCAAACCGTCGGGCAGAGAGCGTTCGCAAACGGGGGTTTTTCAGCGGAATCTAGTTCCAGGCGTTGACGCCATTATCATCCGGCCTTTGGTACTGATATCCATGCCGGCCGTCGGGGTGTTTTTCAAAGTTCAAATCGATCACCCGCCCAAACGCCGCACTTTTTGCCCACAGACTCCATTCGTATAGATCGTTCACGGACAACACCGCATCCACGTTCGGATTGTGTTCAATCAGCGAGCGGAAAGCATCGGCCACGCAAAACACGATCGTCGCGGCTGGTTCCTCCGCACGAATAAGACGTGCGACGGGCTCGCAGGCGATGATATCGCCCATGTGCTCGATCCTGCTGATGCAAACCACGCGTCCTTCCAGCCCGTGGCCAACACTGCCAAGACCTTCAAGAAAGGCCGGCAGACGCTGGCGCACGGACAGGCGCGTTCGCCAACGGCGCCAGCCGCAAATCACCTCACGCGCGACGCGACGAAGGATCCCCGAATTATTGTGATCCGCGTTCATCACAAACGGTTGTGGTCATCGCCTTCAGCGTAACCGACACGGTTTGGCTCCAGTCGTCCCCCGCCGGGAAAGCGTCAATCTGGTGGATGACATTGAATATTAAAGCCCCCCGATAGCCATCCGTGGGCTTTTTTCCTGCGCGGGTTGGGTTGGAGCCGGTTTTCCCCCGCCCCCTTTCAGACGCATGAAATATTTCTCCAGCAAGTGCCAGCTTAAAATTCCCGCCAGCACCGATAGCGGTAGCGCCCAGGCGAAAAGCTGCCAGGGCGAGCGGTGATTGCCCAAGTGTTCCACCAGCAATTGCTGAATGGGAAACGCATACAGGTAGGTGCCGTAAGAAAAGTCACCCCAACGGCCAACCCAGGCCAGACGGATGCGCGGCTGGAATGCGAACCAGATCAGCCAATAGGTTCCCGCCAATGGCAGGATAACGTGCAGGGCCAGAGGCGAGGCCAAGAGCGTGCCAAGCATCACGGCCGCGGCGATCACGGCCAATAGATTGGTTCGGGGAATCCGCTCGCGAAAAAGATAGAACACCGTGCCGGCCAGAAAATAGCTGACAAAGCGCGGCCAGAAGGCTGGCATGCCGACGAACATCGCCAGATAGTCCGGCAGTACACCGCGAACGTGGCAGAGCAGATAAACCATTTGCAAGGCGATTGCCAAAGCCAGCGCCGCAGCCACGATTTTCCTGCGCGATAGCAGCCCCACCATCCCGGCCAGGGCCACCGCGAGGTAGCATAGGAATTCATATTTGACGGTCCAAATCGAAGCATTCAACGTGCCCGAAACTGGATTACCGCCGAAAAGACCGGGCCAGGAATACTGATTCAGCAAGATGGTTGCCATGGCGACTTTACGCCATGATCGCCAATCCCCTAAAGTGTGCTGGTGTGAAATCAACACCACCGCGGCAACGCTGACCAACGCCGCGACGATGTAGGCGGGATAAATACGCAGGACCCGGCTGCGGAAATAGGCGCGTGCGCGGCGGCTGCGAAACCAGCTCTGGGTGATCAGGAAGCCACTGATTACGAAAAAGGCATCGACCGAGAGTGCGCCAAAAGTCAACTGCCCCCGGGTCAGACGGTTGAGCGGTTCGGTTTCGTCGTTACCACGCAAGACTGGATAGCTGTGCGAATAAATGACCAGGCAGGCGAAGAACAGCCGCAGGAAGTGGAAGTTGTTTTGGTAATTCGTTTGGCCGGATTTCTGGTCGCGCATGGCATTAGCCTTTTCTGCCGGGAGCCCGAAGCAGACGGCGTACGCGTAATCCGGAATCCAAAACGTGCAGATAACCGCCAGCCAACCGCTGTTGCGCGGAGCCTTCGGCCAGCCGCCATAGCGGCTTGGCCCAGGCGGGCAAGGCGGCGGCCATTGCTCCCGGCGCCAACGTTTCCAGTTCCTGACGCAGACGAAACGCTTCGGTCAGCCAATCGTGGTTGTGCTGGCGAAGGCTGTAACACAGCAGTTCGTTGATCAGCTTCACGGCCAATCGTTGCAAGCCAACCAGCTCTGCCTGTGCCAGCAGCGTAGTGCCTGGGCGATTTTGCCTGAGCTGATAAACGTAATCCTGCGCCAAACGCAGATAGGCGGATTGGAGTTGCCCGGTGATCGAGCCAGCGTGTTCGCGATAACTGGCCAACGGCTGGGAAATCCCCACCACGTCGGTAAACGCGCCGACGCGATAGAAAAAATCATCATCGGCGATATGCCCGGCCTCTTGGCGATAGGCGCAGCGTGTGAGAAGCAATTCGCGGCGGGTGGTTACCCCGGGACAACGGTGAATGTGCTGATTGGCCAAGACGCCCTGAAAATAGCGCTGGGCATATTCGCCGCCGGTGTACAACACGGGTGTCAACGAATGCGGCGGCGGTGGCGTCTGGGTCGTCACGCCTTGGGAATCGATATACCGGCAAGCGGCATAAAGGTGTTGAGTCTGGGGGTAAAGCTCCAGGGCCTGTTCGATATGTCGCAGATAATCCGGGTCGAGCAGATCATCCTGGTGCAGGATGGTGACGTAATCACCCGTCGCCATGGCGGCGGCACGGTTAAAGGCGTCGGCAAAACCGGTGGCCTGGGTGTTGTAGTGGTAGCGTAAGCGTCCGGCCCAGCGTTCGGATTGGGCGATGGCCGCCGAGTCGTCCGTGGAAGCATCATCGACGACCAGGATTTCATCGGCGGGCCGGGTTTGTGCCACCGCCGACGCCAAGGCTTCGGCGAGGAATACCGCGCCATTGCGAATCGGAAGGACAATGGAGAAGCGTAGCTTGGCCACGGCTAAGGCCTCGCCCCCGCACGGTGTTTCAATGCCGCCGCAGCTTGCTCGCGGCCATCCACAACTTCACGAATGATCTGCTGCCAACGCGCTTGCCACGCGGCCATGCCGAACGCGCACCGGGCAACTTCCCATCCCCGCCGCTGCATCGTCAAACGTTCTGCCGGGTGATCGCTCAGCCACAGGATCGCATCCAGCAAGGACTGTTGATTGGGCCAACAAAGCCGGCCGTTGTAACCATCAATAATCTGGGTAATCATGCCGCCCATGTTTGTGGCCACGACGGCACAACCGGCGGCCATAGCTTCAACCACTGACAGACAGGTGGCTTCGCCACACAGCGACGGAATCACGGCAATATCAAAGTTACGATGTACCGCCAACGTATCCTGCACCGCATAGGATCCAACGGTAACGCGCTTGTCACCAGCAAACTGCTCGGCGAACAACTGTTGGTCGCGTCCCCCGCCGGCAATCATAATTTCAATGTTGGGCCGCAGCCGCAGGAGATCGGCAAAAACGGCGGCGATCAGACGGGTGCCCTTCTCGGGAACCAGCCGCCGCGCAAAAATCAGCCGTACCGGAGCATCCACATCAGCACGCCGCGCACGCGAATCATCCCAGGCGATTTCCCCGGCAGGGTTCGGGTTGTACCAGATGCGGCCGGGAAACACCGTGCCACGAAAACTGCGATACCAATTAATGAAATACAAATCGACGGCAACCCGGTTGTAACAATTCTCGAAATGCCCCAGACCACGGTATTGTCGCTTCAGTCGAAATGCTTTCTCCCCAAGCCTGGTGCGGAAGAGTTTCTTTTTCGTCAGCAGGTCAATGGCCGCGTCCCACGCCAATCCATTTTGCATGGCAATGGCCAGTGGGTTGGCGCTGCGCTGCGAGAAATAATCGGCGGCGAACAATTCGATGCGCGGCTCGGCAGCGGCCCGCGCGGCGGCCAACGCGCACAGTCGGGCAACCACCTGTTCGTTGGGTAATTTAGGCCCGGGATGAGGAACGGCGCCGATGACCTTGCAATCACCAAACGCGGTTTCAAAAGACTGTCTGGCACACTGGTAGACCGTGGTCTGAAACCCCGCCGCCGTGAAAACCGGGCACAGGTAGGAAATCAGCGTGCCGATCCCCCCACCGCCGACAAGCCCCGTGGTTTCGTCGATGAACTGCTGAAAGTAGATGTCCACGCGACGGGGATTATTCATGGCCACCTCTGGTGACTGCCGCGTGATGATACCGGTGCGGATGATGCTGCAAGCGTTCCTTTAGCAATTGCCTAGCCGTGGCAAACGTCCAGCCGATCCAGCCGGAAGGATTCTTCCACAAACGGTCGTCCGCTTCGGCGAATAAAGAGAGATAGGCGTCGAGCATTGCGGTGGTTGAAAACCGTTCACGCGCCGCCTGCGCCGCCGCCACGCCCATGCGCTGCCGCCGTGGGGCGTTCCCCAGCAACTCCGACACGGCCGCGGCAAAACCCGCGGCGTCTTGCCGGTTCACCAGCAAGCCGGTTTCTGCTGGCGCGACAATCGAGTCGGTGATGCCGTCCAAATGCGAAATCACCGGTACGGTGCCGCACATCATTGCCTCGGCAATGACCAAGCCGAACCCTTCCACCTGGGTTGGCAACAGAAGCATTTCCGACTCCCGCATGACTTGCGCGACGCCCTCCGGCGGCAATTTGCCCGTGAAAGTCACGCGTTCGGCCAATCCGCGCCGTGCGAATTCCTCTTCCAGCGCCGGGCGCAATGGGCCATAACCAACGATTGCTAACGACGCGGCGGGATGTTTAGTTAACACCCCGGACAGGATATCCGGCAGCAGATCCGCACCCTTGTTCTCGGCAATGAAACCCACGAACACCAGACGGCCGGGTATTCGGGTGGTATCACTTGCCGGTGATGAAAACCACCGCGAATCAATTCCATGCGGGATAATCTGAATGCGGCGTACATCGATCCCAAAGCGTGCGGCGAATTCCGTGGCCAGCTTTGGTGTGGGCGCGACCCAACGAAACACTTTGCCGGCGAATCGGCCGGCGATTCTGTAGAAAGCGGGATCATCACTGTGCAACACCACCACCGGCTTAGTCTGCGCATCGAGCAGCGGCAAGGCATAGTGCATGAGCGAACAATGGTTAATCAACAGAATATCCGGAGCCAGTTGGTTGACCATGGCGGCGGCGACAAATGGCTTGCGCAACGACAAGGGCACGGTGCTCAGATCGTGACAGGCCACGCGCGTACCAAACTCGGTAAATCCTTCGCCGCGGTAGTTCGTGGCGATGCAATTCACCTGCCAACCACGTGCTTGCAAGGCCGTGGCGAGATTAACGCCGTAGCTGGCCATTCCGCCGTATTTACCGATCCCCTCAAAGACCAGCACTATGCTTGGCGGTCGATCACCCCTATCTGACGATGGTTTGATCACTTCACTTCCGGCAAATCGGCAACACGCCACAAACCCAAGCTCTTATCAGCATATTTGCCGCCCATCTCCGTACACTGCTCGTTGATCAATCGCAATGGCGCGGGGAACGTAAACGGCGGAAGTTGCAAGTTGCGCGCACGCCAGCCGCGGGCGGTAATTAAATCCGCATTCTCGGCCGTGGCAGGAAAAGTCGTCGTCAACAGCAACCGCGATCTGCTGGCGCGGATTCGGCGAACCGCGCGCTCGCAGTCGCGCAACGACAGATGCACCAGGCAATCCCGACACAAGATCATATCGACCGCCGGCAAAGCATCCTTCATAAGGTCCAGCCGCACAAAGCTCCGAACGCTGTTTCCATAGCTGCGATTATTCTCGTCCACGAGTGGTTGCACGATATCCGCACCAAGATACCGTTCCAGCTCCAAGTCAACCTGGCGCATCCAGTGGAAATCCCCGCAGGGTATGTCCAGCAAGGACCGCACTTGGAACTCACGAATAAGCTTGGGCAATTCCTGACGAACGATGCGCGTCTGTTCCAGATCCGAGCCAGGCCCACTGACCGACTGGCTGTCGCCAAATCCCCGCGCGCGGTAGATGTCGGTGAACTTGGCGTCCGCGCTGCGGAGGCGAGAGCGCAGCGACACGTAATGATTACGTACCGACGCCAGCAAGTTCGCCGCTTTCCATCTGTTTCCGGCCGGTTTGTCAAATTCGCTCATAATGGCAGATCCACCTTTCCCGGCGCGGGATATCGGCGTTCGCCGATCTTCCGCGCCGGAACGCCACCGACAATGCTGTAAGGCTCCACATCGTGTGTAACCACCGCCCCCGCGCCCACGATGGCGCCCTCGCCAATGGTCACACCCGCCAGCAAGATAACCCGCGCGCCAATCCAAACATCGTTGCTGATTCTAACCGGTGCCTTCCGCATGGGCTGTTCGATCATCAGCTTGCCACGTTCACTCTCATGGTTGGTGGTATAGATCAACAACTCGCGGGCGATCATCACGTTGTCGCCAATCTCGACCCTATCCTCGGCGGAGATCCAGGCATTTTCGCCTATGCCAGAATTGTTACCGATAGATAGGTTCCATAGAGGATGGATATGTACGCGTGGTTGGATGTTGACGTTGCGTCCCATCTTCTTCACCAGCGGCGCTAACATGGTGCGACGGAGTCTAACGGCAAGCGCCTGCGGAGCGTTGCGCGAGGGCCAATCGCGCAATAGGCCATCATACGCCGCGAGGTAGCCGACACGCAAATATCCCCTTACCATCCGGCGAAATGACATCGGATCTTTCTCCAGACACGTCCTTGATTACCGGCGAGGGCGTTCAGGTAGCGGCCTGATGCCTAGCTGGTCGAGAAGCATCGCCAGCGCGCGCTTCCAAGCAAATAATCGTGAAAACCCAACTGTGGCAACGGTGCGAAACCAAGCCGGAAAAAGCATCTGTCCATGTCGGTCCCGGAGCATTTGCCCCTCTTGCTCACAAACCGTCATAATCGTGCAGGTCTTACTCTTGTCGTGAAGACGAAAGCATGCCACAGGGAAGCGAAGGGCACGGCAATGGCATCTGCGCGACAAGCGAAGCATCATATCATAGTCGAATGCGAAACGTAGCGACCGATCGAAACCACCGACATCGAAAAATGCACGCCTGCGCCAAAGTGAGGCCGGCTGGTTGTACATGCCGTGGAACAACACCTTCAAAAAAGTCTCGGAGACGGGTGGGTAATACCGCGGGTAGCCCCGCGTCGAGCGAATCGTGTCGCCCGCCGCATTGATAAGCAACATTCCTCCCACGAGAATATCGGTCTGCGGGTGGGCCGCGAAAGACTCACCAAACCGCGCCAAAGCGCCCGGCAGGTAAAGATCGTCGGAGTTTAACCAGCCAATGATCTCTCCGCTTGCCCGTTCAAAGCCTCGATAAATCGCATCCACCTGCCCCTTGTCCTTCTCGCTCACCCAGTAGCTCAGCCACGGCTGGTATTTCTTGATGATCTCCACCGATCCATCGGTACTTCCCCCGTCCATAATGATGTACTCCAGATTGGGATACCCTTGGAGCAGCACCGAGCGGATCGTCTCTTCCAGAAATTGCCCCTGGTTGTACGAGGGCGTGACAATGGATATGCGTGGCCACAGACGGCCATCCGGCATCCGCGCCGGCATTGCCGGCGTTTGTCCGGTCCAAGGCCAACCGGACCTGCCTTCAGGGATGGCAGGCATGGCCTCAATGCCACCTTGTTTTGCTACCGCCTCGCGCGAAAACAAAGGCGGCGTTTGGGCCTCCATCATGCAACCTCTGCTAACGAAATAAAGCCCTTGGCCTCGTCATACGCCAGCGGTCGGCCGGTCGCCGTGGGCACGCCCTGCACTTCCAGAAGAACCGCACGTGGACAGTCCATCCAGTAGCAAACGTTATGATCCGTAAGCGCAAGCCGAAGATAATAAACACCCTTGTGCATTCGCGCGGGCAATTCCAGCACCCTTCGCAGCGCGAATGTACCGCGCGAGCGAACCGGGCTTACCCCATGTTGGTGGCCATAGCCATAGAAGGCCAACGGCATATCGAAGCGATCGCACAACCATAGTTCAAGGTCCATTCGCAGTTCATGCTTCAGGACGCCGCGGAAGCTAATGTCGATGGTAGATTGCGCGGTAGAAATTGGCACAACATGGTCTGGCACGCCGTTCACGCTAACTTCTTCGACCACAACATCGGGGTGAACTGATCTCAACAGCGAAACAATGGGTACGTGCTGGCCATGCTCTGCTTGACTGTAATGCGATATACACTCATTGGTGTCACCCTGGTACTGCTTAATGCCGCCTCTTAGCAGTATGCAGGTCTGACACAACGTGCGAACGGCCGCCATGTTATGGCTCACAAACAGCACGGTCCGCCCCCCCGCTGCCACCTCGCCCATTTTTCCCAGACATTTTTTCTGAAACTCCGCATCGCCAACGGCCAGCACCTCGTCCACGATGAGAATCTCGGGATTCAAGTGAGCCGCCACCGCGAACGCCAGGCGCACATACATACCGCTGCTATAACGCTTCACCGGCGTGTCGATGAATTTCTCCACCTCGGCAAAATCGACGATGGCGTCAAACTGCTTGCGGATTTCGCCGCGGCTCATGCCCAGAATGGCCCCGTTGAGATAGATGTTCTCCCGGCCGGTCAGTTCGGGATGGAACCCCGTGCCCACTTCCAGCAAGCTGCCCACCCGGCCATAGACCTCGATGCGGCCGGTGGTCGGCTCGGTGATCCGGCTGAGAATTTTCAGCAGCGTGCTTTTGCCCGCGCCGTTGCGGCCAATGATGCCGACCACTTCGCCTTTTTTCACGTCGAAGTTGATGTCTTTCAGCGCCCAAAAGGTCTCACTCTGGGGTTTGTGGAACGGGCGGCGAATCCGCTCCATCAGCACGTCGCGAAACGTCGGCCGCTTCAGCGCCCCGTGCGTGATGGTGTAGGACTTGGAAAGTCCGCGAATGGAAATAGCTAAATCAGACTCGCTCATGACACCTGGCCCAAACCAACGGATGCGGCAGCCACCGAACTTCGCCGATCGCACGCCGCGGTCCGATCATATTCGAAAAATCGTTTGAGTTTGAGGAACTGCTTTTCATACAAATGCCAACTCACAAAAGCCACCGCGAAGGTCGCCAGAACCATGACACCAAGTTACACAGGGATGCCCAAGATTACAGACCGGGTCACCCCTATGAAAACGTCCAGTGGAAACCATTTCCCATAGAAAGGGTACACGAGAAAGTGAAAGACATACATGCCATAGCTGTACTTCCCAAGGCTGCGCATTGGCAGACTCCCGAGGAATCTGCTCCAGAGCGCACCAGAGGATAGACACAACGTCCGAACCAGAATCGCCCCGAAAAAGACGCCATAGGCCAAAAACTTGATGGCATCCTCAGGGCCTGGCAAGGGATGCGTGCGCGGACGAAACATCACCAAGGCGGTAACTGCCCCAGCAATCCACAACGCACGCCGCGCCCAGGGCAAAAGAACCGTCAAACCACCTGGTGCCCGCGCGGCAAGGGCCAGCCAGGCCCCAATCGCCAGCCCATCGGTTTGACAGGCTGAAAAATAGACGAAACGATGCTCTGCGCCGGCAGCCAAAATAATCGAGCGGATGGCAACCGCGCTCACGATGCCCACAGCGCTTGCCGCCAGCAGCCCCTTGCGAGGCAACAACCAAACCAGCAACGGCCAGACCAGATAGAAGTGTTCCTCTACCGCCAAGGACCAAAAGTGGCTAAATTCAACCCATGGACATAATAATGGCAGCCGAATTGACCAAGGAAGATTGATACCATAGTACCACAACGGCAATTGGTGCGTCCGAAGATCTCTGGAGGTATCCGCCAGCGGCCGAAAAACCGCCGGCAACACAATAAGCACACAGAACAGCACGCCGTAGTAGAGCGGGAAGATGCGCAGCACACGCCGCATGTAGAAGTTGCGGAAAAAGTGTGGTGTCCCCTTGGCATCGCAGAGGATACCGGTAATGAGGAATCCGGAAAGCACGAAGAACAGATCGACGCCGATAACCACTTCATGAGCTACTTTGCCAACGAGCGCTCCCAGCCAGCGGTGGGCCGGTTCCAGCGTCGCCAATCCCCCGGCGAAGTTATAGAAATGGCCAAGAAGGACAATGAGCACCGCCAGTCCGCGCAGCCCGTCGAGCGTAGGAATCCTGGTGGAAAGCTTCGGAGGCACTATCGGCGCGGAGCGGAGGGCACGCGCCGTCAACGCCCTTGGTGCGACAAATATCGTTTCTGGAATCTGTGTCACGCTGTTAGATGACATCGGCAAATTGCCGCTCCATTTTCTTGAACACAAAGGCACCACCGGCCAGGGCAACCATTGCGAATGCCAGGGAATAGCCGATGCCGATCATGCCGATATGGCCCTTGTGCAGCAGCGACCAGCGAAAGGCTTCGATCAAACCGGTTAACGGGTTGACGGTAAACACCACGCGCCATTTGGCGGGAAAGCCCGCTGCCGAGTAGCCGATGGGAGTGGCGTAGAGCAACATCTGCACCAGGACCGGGATCACGTATTGCAAATCGCGGAAGCGAACCATCAGGGCCGAGGTGTACAGCCCGGCACCGACGGCCAGGGCGATCAATATCACCAGCCAAATCGGCACGAGCAACATGCCCCAGAAGGGCATGAACCCGGCGGAAATCATCAAGATCAGCACGAGCACAAAGGCTACGCTAAAGTCGATCAACGTCGCCATCACGGTGGAAAGAGGAAGGATCAAGCGCGGGAAGTAAACCTTGGATACCAGCGGCGCGTTGCCGACCACGCAAGCGCTGGCTTTGGTGAGGGTTCCGCTGAAGGCGTTGTACGCCAACATACCGGTAAAGGAGAATAGGAACGGGGGAACGCCATCCATGGGGGCCTTGAGCAACTTACCGAATACGACGGAAAAGATTCCTGCGGCCATGAGTGGTTGCAGGATCACCCAGATCACACCCAATGCGGTTTGCTTGTAGCGCAGCTTGACGTCGCGCAGGGCCAGGGTGAACAGCAAGTCGCGGTATTTCCAGACCTCCAGCAGATCCAGCGCCGCCCAGCCGGAGCGCGGTTCGATCACCAGGAAAGGCTTGGCGGAGTTATCGGCAATTGCGGTCATGTTAATGGATATCGTTGTGGCGTCTTGTTGGCGGCACTCTCTGGCTACACTCCGTCCCCGTCGCTGCACGCAGCGAACTCAGCAACGCGCCAGCCGTAGCGACACCAATTGAACCGATGGCGTTCTCAGCAATTATCGACCGGCCAACCATTTGGCCGTTATTTTTTACGCTAACTTCAATTCCGCAAGCAGTTTACGCACTGGCAAATAAATACTATGGTTCACTTACGGGCAATTTTGCAGCCGTTCCGGTTCCGCCGGTCGTATATAGGGCATTATACAAGAATACTAATCCTTGTATTGCGTGGTTCACGATATATACTCCAAATGGCGCGTCAGGCCAACATCGGCGCGCAGATTGAAGCCAGACATGGCTTTACGCGCGATGGTGGGCCGATTTGGGGCCGTGATCCGTCGTGAGCAGCGTGCGTAGTTATCATGGTACTGCTCAAGCCGCTGCGTGCAGCGACGGGGACGGAGTGTATCCAGATACAGCGACAATATGAAGGCAATAAAGTGTTGCATCGCGTCGGTGCCAATGCGTGTGCCGCTGCCAATTGGCAGGCAGGTATGAGAGCAACGATTGACCAACGGCAACGTCTGAAGGCCAAACACTGGCTGCTGGCCGGGGCGTTGGCGGTCATCGCCTTGGCGCTGACCTCCAATGCCGTACTGGACACGGTTCGATTGAGCCTGCACGATGAAGAAACGCAGTACGTGTTATTGTCGCCATTTTTCATCGCCTGGTTGGTTTGGGCACGCCGCTTCCGCCTGGCCTATTGCCGTCGCGGTGGTGGGTGGGTCGGGGCGGTCATGTTGGCGCTGGGTTGGTTGGCGTGGTCGTTGGGGTATCGCCGCAGCATTCCGACGTTGTGGTTCGGTGGCCCGGTATTGATGGCGGCAGGCGCTTTTGTTTCGGTGGCCGGGTTTGACGTGATGCGCAAATTGTCGCCGGCATTTTTCGCTTTGGCGTTTGTCGTGCCCATCACCCCGGTTCGCCGCCAGATCATCGCCGCGCCCATGGAACGTTATGCGGCGCAGTGGACGCAAGGCGCCTGTGAGGAACTACTGGGCTTGCACGTTGATCGCCACGGCAGCCTTTTGAGCGTGAACGGCACCGAGGTCGAGGTGGCCGAGGCGTGCAGCGGCATCCGCTCGATCATCACTTTTTTCCTGCTGTGCTATGTGATCTCGTTCTCGCAGCCTTGGCGCTGGTATGTGCGGGCCTTGATCCTGCTGGCGATTCCCGTGGTGGCCATCGTCTCCAACGTGGCGCGACTGGTGCCCACCGTTTGGATGTATTCGCATGGGGCAGGCGAAACCGCCGACCGTTTTCACGCCATGATGGGCTGGATCATGTTGTTGCTGGCGTTCGCGGTGCTGAGCGGCATCGTAGCGCTGTTGCGTTTTGTCGGGGTTCCGGTGCGGCGCTTTGACGTGGCGTTGCCGTGATGGAGATGCTGTGAACCGATGGCAGGCAACCCTGGGCTGGGCACCGCTGGCGGCGATCATGCTGCTGATGGGAGTGGCCATTGATCGGGTTTATCAACCCAAGCCGGCTGATGCGCAAGCGTATCACCAGCGGGTGCGGGAAGCCGCCGCCGGTATCCCGATGCGAATCGGGAACTGGGATGGCAAGGAGGTGGCGGTGCCGCGCGGAGCCATCAACATGCTCTCGCCCAATGTCATCATGAGCCGCCGTTACCTCAATATCGCCGATGGGCAGGAAGTCAGCGTGCTGTTAGTGCAATGTGGCGATGCGCGGGACATCGTGGCGCATTACCCACCCGTTTGTTATGTCAACGCGGGCTGGACGCTGACGCAAAGCACCCGGCGGCATTGGCTGGTCAGGGATTTAGCGATCGAGGGCACGGAATATCGTTTTATCAACCAATCCTTCGACCGCATGGGCACGCTGACCATCGACAACTTCATGATTTTACCGGATGGCCGCCTGGTGCCGGATATGGCGGCGGTGAACCAGGCCGCCGGGGATGTGCGGCGGCGTTATTTTGGCGCGGCGCAGGTGCAGATTGTTTTCGGCGACGATCAAACCGTGGGCCGGCAGGACGAAATTTTTGCGGAGTTAGTCGCGGCAATGGATAAGACCATCACCACGATTCGCGCCGGAGACACGCGATGAACGACGAGCGTAAATTGCCGGCAGTGCGCGGCGGCCCGGGCGGTGCCAGCGAATTAAGCCAAGCGGACGGCAGTGCCGCGCCGGCAGCGCGTAACCCACTGCTGCTGGTGGTCGGGGCGTTACGCGGCCGGTGGCGCTGGACAGTGGCCTTGGCCGCGGTGCTGGGCCTGGCCGGCGGCGCGGCCGGCTGGCGGGCGGGAAGCGTAAAGTATCTGGGACACTCGGAACTGCATATTGCCGCCGAAACGGATCATTATGGTTTGATGTCCAGCGAGAACCTTCCGCCGGAAAACTTTGACACCTTCGCCGATATGCAGGTGGAATTCATCAAGAGCCCGCGGGTGATTGACAAGGCCATGGACAGCGACGACTGGCGTGGCTTGGGCCGGGCGGCGGCGCAGATCACCGCCGAGGCCTTGGGTGGACGTATCCAGGTGGCGCGGAAAGGCGAAATGGTCACCGTGGAGTTAATCGATGGTGATGCCGACGTGGCGATGATCGGCGTTCGCGCCGTGGTGGATGCCTACCAACAGCTTTATATCGATCGCGAAACGCAACGGATGCAAGCCAGCATCAGCTTTCTGGACTCGGAGATGGTCCGCTCGAACAACGAGTTGTCGCGGCTAAACGGGGTGATGAGCGACAAGATGAAAGCGGCGGGTTATGAGAATTTCGGTCCGGAGGATCTGACCTCGCTGGTGGTGCAAAAGATGACCGACATTTCCTCCCAAGAGATGCGTCTGGTGGACGTGCAAGAACAGCGGCAACTAGCCGAAGCCGATTGGCAGCAAAAGAAGGATGATCCGATTTCACCGGAGGTGGAGTGGAAGCGCCGCGAACTAGATGCCGCGAAAAAGGCGGTGGATATCGCGGTACTAACCGAGAAACGGCTGTTGGAAATTCGCAAGGAGGAATATGCCAAACTGGACGTGCTGACCAAACTCAAACACGAGATTCAGGACGACCAGGATCAAGCGGAGAAGGCCAGACAGCGGCGTGACGACATTAAGCGCAGCATCGAGGCCCGCGAGTCGCTCAATCGTGCGCCGGGCCGCATCAGCGTTCTACTGCCGGCGGAGAAACCGTCGCGGCCGATTACCGACACGCATATCAACTATGCCGCGATGGGCGCCGCCGGTGGCGCCGCCGTGGGATTTGCCTCCGTGCTGCTGATCGGTTTGCTGAATCGCCGCGTGCGCGGTTTCCTGGACCTGGGATTTGCCACCGAACCCAAAGATCTTCTCGGCCTGCTGCCGCAAATGCCCGCAGGTCTGGAGGATCCGGTGCAGGCGGCTGCGGCCAATTACTGCGTCAACCACATCCGTACCCGGCTGCAACTGTGGTATGGTGACTTGCCGCAGCTTGTCTTGGCCGTCACCGGCGCCACGGCGGGCGTCGGTAAGACCAGCGTGACCCTGGCGTTGGGCATGTCGTTCGCCGCGGCACGCAGCCGAACCCTGCTGATCGATTTCGACCTTCAAGGCGGCGATCTCTCGGCGCGCGTTGGCACCACCCGCCGGCCCAAATTAGGCCGGGTGCTGCTGCATGCCGGCGCGATCAGGCCGGCACAACTCAACGAGGCGCTGCGCACCGCGTCCAGTTTGGGTTTACGGTTAGGCGAAACCCTGGTAACGCTGGGCTACCTCCGCGAAGCGGATGTCACCGCCGCACTGGATTCCCAGGCCAAGCAAGCGGTGGGTGTGCTGGACGCCTTGGAAGATGAATCTTTGACCGACTATGTCGTCGATGGCGGGATGCCCAACTTGCACGTTTTACCGCTGGGCAATGCCACCCTGGATGATGGCGGTCGGATATCACCGCTGTCCATCCAGCGTTTGATTGACGTCGCCCGCACGCAATACGACGTGATTTTGATTGACACCGGCCCGATGCCCGGCAGCGCCGAAGGTTCGGCCGCCGCGGCGGTGGCCGACGGCGTGGTGTTGACCGTGTCCCGCGGTGAAGACCGCACGCGGCTGCGCGAATGCCTCGGCCACTTACGCACCGTCCGGGCGCACCTTGCCGGGGTGGTCTTTAATCGTGCCACCGCTAAAGACATCGCCAACATGCATTTCAGCAGCGAACCCTCCACGCGAACGCGAGTTATCCCGTGAACGACTTGACTGCCAACACCATCGCCGTTGGCCCGACCCTATGGGGGCGGTCACCCGCCGAATTGCATCACGCGTTTTGGCGCCAATGCGGCCTTGCGGTGGTGACGCCAGGCGCGGCCGGTGCATTCGCCCACAACGCCAACATTTTTCTGCTGACCGACACCGATACCCTAGTGCTATTCCATCCGCGCCAAGCCATAGATCGGTTCTGCTGGCTCATACCCAGGCTCTTATGCTTGCGTTTGCACGCGAAGAACCTGCCGGCCGCGTACCGGCTCACGCGGCTGGGATTGACCGCCGAACTGCCGCTTGCCGAAGCGTGGAGTCGCAGCCAGGACACCTCCGCGCTGTGGCGCAGTTGGCGGCGGGAAATTCCCCAAATGCGTCGCGCCGTGATGTCGCAGCCGGGAAGGATTTGCCGGCAACCATCCATGGCGGAGTTGACCGCGTTCATGGAGCGGCTGGCGGTGGTTTGGCGCAATCCCGAAGCGCAGATTGACCGCGCCCAAAAAGTAAACGCCCGCGTTTGGAAGGACGCGCAAACCCCGCTGGCGGCACCCGTGCCAGCCCACGGCGCCGCCACCATCTGGATGGGCGCGGGACAGCGTGCGATTTCTCCGCCCGACCCCGGCAAGGCAATCATCCTCTGGGATGCCCCGCCCGATTCGGCAGCAAACCGCACGCCGCAGGCAAACCACAACCCATTAACTGCAAGAGAACTATCGTGAAAAAACGCATCATCGCCATCGTGGCCGTCCTCATTTTGTTGGGGAGCGCCGCCGGATCGTTCGTGGCCTATCGGCATCACAAGCGGCAGCTACAGGTTCAGGCCTGGCACGACCAAGGCTTGGCGGCCCAGAAAGCGGGCAACTATCCCGAGGCGGTCACGAAGCTTTCCGCCTATCTGGCGGGCCATCCCGATGACCGGGAAGTACTGCTGGCCTATATTGATGCCCGTCCGCGCGTCGAGTCGCCGCAATACCGGCAGATAACCGACACGATTCGCGCCATTCGCTATCTCTTGCAACTTGATCCGGGCCGGATGGACTACCGCCTCAAGCTGCTGGATCTGTACCAACAGATGGGTTCGCACACCGAGAGCCTGGAAACCGCCAACGCCATCCTGAAAAGTGATCCCAACAACTCCCACGCCTTGGAAGCCAAGATTCGCGCATTGGTGCAACTGAAGAAGCCCACCGAGGCCCGGGAGACCGCCAAACTGTGGGCGCAGACCGATCCACCCAATCTCACGGCACAAATCACCAAAATAGCTCTTGACGTTAAAGCCGGTGTGCCCAGTCAAGATATTCTGGCTTCGCTAGACCAATGGAGCGGGGCGCACGGGCTGCACCGGTACGAGCTGCTGAAGGCCGAAGCGTATGCCGCCCTCGGGCAGAAGGACAATTGCCTGCTGTGGCTGCGTAAAGCCGCCCAAGAAACCGCGCCGGATGAGTTGTTTGCCAATATCCTGGTCGCCCGGCTGGCAGCGGTGGGTGATCCCGGTGAAGACGTGGCGGCGCTGCGGAACATGGTTGCCAATGGTGCCGGCGGCAATACCCGGTGGTTGTTAATCCAGCGGCTGTGGGAGTTGGGCCGATTCAAGGAAGTGGTGGAGGCCGCCCAAAAAATGGATCTGACGGATCCCAGCGTTCCGGTCACGCCGGTGGCGCTGGTGGCCATGGCCAACAGCGCCGTGGGTCAGGAGGCCCAAGCCGCCAAATTCAAGGCCATGCTTGCCGGCCGAACCGATTCGGTGGCGGCGGCGTGGGTGTTGATTCTCGGGCCGCGCGGCCATGATGTCGCCACCTGGCGTGCGCTGGCGGACCTGTGCCGCAAAGCCCTGAAAACCAGTCCAGGCAGCGCCTATCTCCGCTTCTTTTTGGGCGAAGCGCTGGAAGCCGTCGGCGAAACCGACTTGGCCATCGATACTTGGGAACAGGCGGCGGAGTTGAATCAAACCTGGGGCTTGCCGCTGACCCGGTTGGCCGGACTGTTCCTGGACAAAGGCGATACCGAGCGTGCCGCCCAAGCCGCCCAAGCCGCCATGCGCCGCGGCCTCAACACCCCCACCGCGTTAGTCGTGGCCCACATCTATGCTACCCTGGCCGGCAACGGCGCCGGGCTTTCCGCCGATAACCTGCTCCAACTCATCGATCAGGTGGAAAAGGCTTCACCGGGTAACCCCGAGGCGGCTTTGCTCCGTCTGGAGATCTTTGCCAAGGACGGGAAAAATGACCAGGCCGTGGCGCTGATCCATTCCCTGCTGGAAGCCAAAGAACCACCGGCGGAATCGTTGCTGCTGAAAATCGCCGAGATTTCCCGCGGCAATAAGCTCGGGATGGAGGCTGCTATTTTAGCCGCCGACGAGCGTTGGCATGGGCAAAGCTCGGCTCTGGTTCTCACCCGCGCCCTGGGCGAATTGGCCGCCGGGCGATTCGCCGCGGGTTTGCAATTGATCGATGCCGCGGCGCAGCAAGCGCCGCCGGCCAATGCCTTGGAATGGCAATTGATTCGCGCCCATTATCTGGACGTGGGCAACGACCCTGCCGCCAAGGCCGCCTGGAAACAACTGGCCGAACAGAATGCCAAGGACTTAGGCGTGCAACAGGGCGCCATGGCGGCCAACGTGCTGCAAGGCGACCGCGAGTTCCTGGCCGCGACCATCAAGCGGATGCAGGCGATTCTGGGCGACGACAGCTTGGTGTGCGCCATGGCCCGGGCCAGGCTGTTGGTGGCCACCCGCGCCAGCGATGCCGACGACGTGGAAATCACCGACACGCTCAAACGGATCATTACCGCGCATCCGGACCTGCCGGAAGCGCGGGTACTCTGGGCCGAGAATCTGGAGCATCTGGGCAAAATCGACCAGGCGATCGCCCAGCTTGAAGTGGCGGTGAGCGCCCGTCCCAAATCCGATCTGTTGTCACTGCGTCTGGCCAGACTGTATCGCGCCAATGGCGACGTGGAGCGCGCCGTGCAACTGCTGGACCGGGTTCTGGCCATGAGCAAGGGCAATCCCACGGCCATCACCCTGGCGGCGGGGATGCTGGCGGATGTGGGCGAGCTTGCCAAGGCCACGGCGGCGCTGGAACAGCTTGGCACGTCGGCCAGCGATACCGATCATCTGATGCTGGCCCGTCTGTATCAGCGGCAAAGCCAGTTGGATAAAGCCGAGGCGGCCATCGCCCCGCTGCTGCAAGAGCCTACGCCGGCTCCAGAAGTCATCGATTTTGCGGCGCGGCTGTACACGCTGGAAGGCAAGACCGCCGACGCCACCGCCGTGATGCAGAAACTCGACACCGCCAAACTGGCGCCAGGCCAGAAAGAGATGATCGCCGGTGACTACGCCGCTGCCGCCGGTCAAGCCGATCAGGCGATCCAGCACTATCGCGAGGCCATCGCGGCATCACCGGCCAATCCCAGCTTGCGGCAAGCACTGATTGTCTTTCTGTTTGCCACCGGACGAACCAATGAAGCCACGGACGCCACCAACGCCGCGGTGCAGGCGATCCCCACCGACAAATCGCTGGCGGCCATCAAGCACGCCACGCCAATCCTGCTGGCCGTGGCGGCGCGACCCGAACTGCATTCGCTGCTGCTGGATTTCCTGCATGAGCCGCTCAACAGTTCCGCCGTATTGGAAGCCTTGGACGCCGTCGCCAAGGCCTCACAACTGCACGATCCGCTGGCGGTGTTGACGCAGGCCCGGTCGCTGTCGCAGCACTATCCCCATTTCCAAGGTGTGCAACTTTGGGCCATCGCGGTCTATCTGCATGCCGGCAAAATCAGCGACGCCACGGCAACCATTGCCCGTGCCGGTGAAACCTTCCCGGCATCGGAAGACATCGCCCTGGTGGCCACGGCGTTCTATCGCACCCAGCAACGCTTTGCCGAAATGCTCGACGCCGCCATACGCTGGCGGAAGTTCACCGGTAATCCACTGCGGCCGGACTTGGCCATGGCGCAGGCACTGGTAGGGCTTAACCGTCCCACTGAAGCGCTGGCACAACTGAAACCATATCTGGCCGCGGCGCAAAAGGAACCTGACAAACAGGCGGAAATCCTTTTCGATTATGCCGATGCCCTCCGCGCCGCCGGAAAAACCGCCGAAGCCGCCAAGCTCTTGCTGCCCTTGGCCGCCGACCACCCGTCCATTGGGGCGGACTGCCTGGAGTTTGCCGCGCGACGATTGGATCCTAAGGACGGCCAGGTTTGGGTTGAACAATTAGCCCCAGCCGCCAAATCCATCGGAGAGTTGACGCGGCTGGGCCAGGCCTGGGCGGTATTGGGCCAGCGTTTGGGCGGTAAGAACGTTTGTCTGGAACGGGCCACCCAGGTCTTCGCCGCCATCGAAGCCACCAGCGACGCCCCGGCGGAAGCGTTGGAACAAGCGGCGTTGTTTGCCGAACAAGCCGGCGATGATCCCAAAGCCATCGCGCTTTACCAACGGACTTTATCCCTCGATCCCAAACGGGTGATTGCGTCGAATAATCTGGCGGCGACGCTGCTGCGATCCGGCGGCAACGTCCAGGAAGCCGCCAAGCACGCCGCCGACGCCCTGGCCATCGCACCTAACGAACCGGAATTCCTCGACACCATGGCCGCGATCAAGGATAAAGCTGGCGACTACCGCGGTGCCATCCAGTGCATGCAGCATGCCATCGATCTGCAAGGCGACAATATCCGCTGGCACATTCAATTGGCGCAGATACTGCTCGACAGCGGCCAAAAGAACGATGCCGCCAATGCCCTGGCGGTAATCGACGCCATGGGCGTGGATCTGAACCATGTGCCCGATGCAGTGCGGAAGCATCTGGAGTTGCTGCGCAGCAAAGTTGGGCCGGCGCCGGCCACGAAGGTCGGCGCGGCGACGCCGTGAGCCGCCGCGCCATCGACCACATGTCTGGGAATCCCCTTATGCCAACCACCAAATCCCTGGCGCCGCGAATTCTATTGATCATGTTCAGCGGTATGGCCGTGATATTTTTGACGCGGGGATTGACACGTCTCTTGCCGTCATCGAGCTTGACCAATGCCATGGACTTACGCTGCTTTTGGGATGAGTTGCGCGGGGTGCTTCACCATCACAGCCCGTACGAAATCGGTTATGCCGATCATGTGTCGGCCTATCCCGCATACGCCTTCGTTCCGAACCTACTCTTGTATTGGCCGCCGTGGTCGATGTGCCGCATCTATTGCGCAATGATCGATCTGCTTTGTCTGGCCGGCATTGCTTGTTGGGGATATCGACAGATTCTCTCCGTGGATTGCCATTGGGCCATGGCGGCGGGAATGTCAATCCTAGCCATGAGTTCAATTAACCCTTGTATAGGCAACGGCCAAAATACCATTGTCTATACCGCGATTCTGCTTGGATCCCTGGCTCTGAGCAAGGGCAGTCGGCCTATCGCGGCCGGTCTGTTGCTGGGAGTAGCCATGTCGAAAATCAGTTTGGCGCTGCCTTTTCTTCTTGTGTTCATTTTCCGCGGTAACTGGAAAATTGTGCTTGCTTGCATTGCTTTTATGCTGGCATCCACATTGGCTGTAGCCCTATGGGTTTCCTCATCGCCACTGGAAATGATCCACCTCTGGATCCACCGCGCCGAACAACACCTGGGGCAGGGATACGACTTTAGTTCGCTGCTCATCTGCGCGGGGGCCAACTTTCAAATAGCCACGCGGGTGGCTGAAGCTCTGGTTCTCTCCGCAGCGCTAACCGTATTCGTTTTCGCCCGCAATTTACCGCTCCTAACCTTGTTCGGCCTGGCAGCCGGATTTGGGCGACTGTGGACCTACCATCGCCTTTACGATAACTTCCTCCTGGCCATTTTATTGATTGCTCTGGCGGAAGTGGCTTTCCAAACACGCCGCGTTTCAACGTTCTTGACGTTGGCCATGTTCGGACTGTCGTTGTGGGTTTTCACTCGCTCCATGGACGTGCCCACCGTCCATATTGCGCACGTGCTGATCTGGATCGCCGCGATGGCGGTGCTTTGTCGTGATGCGTTTTTCCTCCAGCGGCGCGGACGACAGCGTTCCAACTCCGAGCCACGCGATGGCTTGATCCTTGAGGTTCCAACTGGCACTCAACAACAAGGCACATTGACCTCCTATGCATGAGCAGCCCAGCGGGGTCCTTATTCTCATCCCCTGCCTGCTGGTCGGCGGTACCGAAATGCAAACGCTGGCTATGGTCCGCGCCCTGCTGGACGGTGGATTTGCCGTGACGGTTTGCGCTTACTACGAGCACGACCCGATCATGGTCCAGGCCTTCGCGGGTGCCGGCGCGAAGGTGGTGCTGCTGGGCTTGTCGCGTGAGCGCAAAGGGCGCAATCTGGGGCGGATGCCGCAATTGGCACGGGCACTGGCGCGGGTGATTCGCCAGGAACGGCCGGAATTCGTACATGTGCAATACATGGCGCCGGGTTTGCTGCCGCTGCTGGTCGCCAAGGCACTGCGCGTGCCGCATGTCCTGGCGACGGTTCATACACCCGGCTCGGTGTATGGCAAGCGCGTCTGGTTGATCCGCCACGTGGTGGCCCGGATGTGCGCTGCGTTCCTATGCGTCTCGGAAGCCGCGGAAGCGTCTTTTTTTGGCAATAGCGCCATCTTTTCCAAAGATTTATTGGCCGGCGGAAGACGGCATTTCGCCATACCCAATGGCGTTGACATTCAGCAGCCCGACCCGTTGACCAGCCAGGAAGAGATCGCGGAATTACGGCAGAATCTGGGGCTGGATGGCCATGCGGTGGTGGGAATGGTCTCGCGGCTAAGCCGGGAAAAAGGCCCGCAGTATCTGCTGGCAGCCATGGCCAGCGTGGTGACACAGATACCGACCACCAAATTATTGATGGTGGGCGATGGCGCCGAGCGGGAAACGCTGGTGGCACAGGCGCAACAACTGGGAATTAACGAGCAGATCGTCTGGGCCGGACGTTTGCCACCCGAAACCGCGCTGCGGTACATGGCGGCGATGGATGTCGTGGCCGTGCCCTCGGAGTTTGAAGGGTTCGGGCTGACGGCGGCGCAAGCCATGGCGTTAGGCAAGCCGGTGGTGGCATCGGATGTGGCCGGATTGCGCGAGGTGGTGCAAGACCAGGTGACGGGTCTGCGCGTACCGGTCGGCAACGTCGCCGCGCTGGCCAGCGCCATCGCCGGCCTGCTGGGCGATATCGCGCAATGCCGGCGTCTGGGCCAAGCCGGACGGCGGCGCGTGGAAGAACGGTTTTCGACGTCGGTGTTTGCCGATCGCTATCTGCGGTTATACCGCAGCTTGCACGAGGCGCGGTTATGATCCTGTTGGTGCTGCCTTTCATGCTGGTAGCGACGCTATTGGCGGCGCAACTGGCATTCACCCAACCGCGCAAGTTCGGGCTGTTGCTGCTTCCCGCCGGGCTGCTGGCTTTCAATGCCGAAACCGAAGGCACCGGTGGCGGGCTGGCCAGTCTGTCCTCGCTCTGGCTCTTCCTGCTCATCGCCTTCTGCCTGATTGCCATGATGAACCTCCAAGGCACGCGGGTGCGGTTATCGGCACCGGAGATAACCTACTTGCTTTTCCTGGCCTGGTGTGTGTTGGAAGCGCCGCGGGCGAAGCATTTCGACTTTGCCGTCCGCGCGTTTTTGAAACTGCTGTATCCTTTCCTCAGCATGTACCTCGCCCGCCGCGCGATCGATTCGCCGGATGTGGCCGCGAAATTGTTGCATCTCCAATTTCGGGTGAGTTTCACCGCGGCGGCTTTAATCTGGGCTTGCATACCGCTACCGTTCATCTTCTGGTTGATAATGCCGTTGTTTTGGAACGGCGCCGCGCTTCTGGACCATGGCGCGATGATCGCCATGCTGGCGCTGGCCAGTTGGAAGTTGCTCGGCAATCGCAAAGCGATCTTGCTGGCAATGCTGATGGCCGTCACCAGTTTTTCCGCCGTCAATCGCACCACCGTCATGGCGTTCGCCATCGGTTGCAGCATCTTTTGCATCGTCGAGTTTCGCAAACTCGCCATTGTGGTCGTACCCGGGTTCTATCTGGCCGCGGGGATGATTCTGCTGACCGTGCCGGCGTTTCGGGAAAAGATGTTCTACCATCCCGAAGACGTACAAACCGGCTCCATGCTGACCGCCAGCGCCGTGAACGACAAGGAATTCAACAACAATGGCCGCTTTGCCATGTGGGACAAGGTTCTCAACCAGTTTTTCTGGAAAAACCCGGCCATGGGGTCGGGACTCGGTTCCACCCAGGCATGGTTCTACACCGGCGAAGCCAAGGAAGCCGGCTGCGGTATCATCAAGATCGAACACAGCGAATATGTGAAACTGCTTGCCGACGTCGGTATCATCGGCTTGAGCCTGTTCGCCAGCGCGATGATCCTGGCGATCTTCCAAGCCATCTGGGCTTACCGTCTCACCACTGAGCCAATGGCCCGGACGTTCGCCACCGCCGCCATTTGCGCCATTCCCGTCTTCTTGGTCTGCATGGCCACCGACAACGCCCTGCTGTACGTCCTGCCGGCGGCGCAATTTCCCATGGCTTTCGCGGGCATCGCCTCGCGGCTGGCCACCGCCGGCAAGACCGCCACCGTTCCAGCGGTTGCCGCCAGACCGGTGGATGCCCTGCGGTTGCCACGGCGCGCCGTGGGCCAGCGTTTGGCCGATCCACGTGCCGCCCAACCTGAAACCGCGGCTTTGCCCCCCACCATTTGAGTCTCCGTTTGGCATTCACTTCCATCAACTTCGCCTGGTTCGTGCTGGCCGTCATGGTCGTGTGCCAACTGGTGCCGCGACAATATCGGTGGATTCCACTACTGGCCGGCAGCTATGGCTTTTATCTAACTTGGCAATGGTATGGGGTGATCCTCCTGGTGGCGCAAACTCTGTGCGCCTATTTCGCGGCGCGGTTTATCGAACACTCGCCCAGCCCGTCGCGACGCCGAGCGGGATTGCTGCTGGGATTAGTTCCCGTGTTGGGAATGCTGCTGAAGGTGAAGTACGCCAATTTTGTCGCCCTGGCGACGACACAATTGCTTCAGTTGGCCGGCACACACGTATCCCCGCGGACCTTCAGTCTGTTTTTGCCGCTGGGCATCTCCTTTTTCACCTTCGCCCACGCGGGATACCTGATCGATGTTTACAAAGGGCGTGTCGCCGCCGAGCGACATCTGGGCCGTTTCGCCCTATTCGGTTGCTTCTTCCCACAGGTGATCTCCGGCCCGATCCCGCGTGCCGGCTTGCTCCTGGCGCAGTTGCGCCGGCCATCGCCACCAAGCGATGTTGGCCTGCAATCCGGCGTGGCGCAGGTGCTCTGGGGACTGTTCAAAAAAATCGTCATTGCCGACCGCCTGGCTTCCTACGTCAATCCTGTCTTTGCCAACATCCACGCGGTCAACGGTGCCACCCTTGGCCTGGCAGCCTACTTCTACACCTTCCAGATTTACTGCGATTTCTCCGGCTACACCGATATCGCCATCGGCACCGCCCGGCTGCTGGGCATTGATCTGGCCGAGAATTTCCGCCGGCCCTATTTCTCCCGCTCGGTGGGCGAATTCTGGCGACGCTGGCATATCTCGCTGTCCAGTTGGTTCCGCGATTATCTCTACATCCCGCTGGGCGGCAGCCGCGTTACTCTGCCCCGATGGGCGTGGAATATCATGGTCGTCTTCCTGGTGAGCGGGCTTTGGCACGGTGCGGCCTGGACGTTCCTGATCTGGGGCGGATTGCATGGCATCTACCTGATCGTTGAGCGATTGACTGATTCGCTGCGCAGTCGCGCCTGGACCGCCGCACGTGCTTTGTGGTTGCGGCCTGTCGTTTCCATGATCGTAACTTTCCACATGGTAACCCTCGCCTGGATCTTTTTCCGTGCCGCCACCTTCCACGATGCCATCTTCGTCATCCGCAGCCTGCCTTCATGCCTGCATGGCCACCCTTGGCAGGGAGATTCGCAAGTCACCACCACCATTTCCATTTTGGTGATCGCCATGCTCGTGCTCGTCGAAGCCTTCCAAGGCTTGCTGCAAAGCCAGCACCCGATCTTCCAAACCCTTTGGCGGCCAATGCCGGTGCGCTGGGGCGCTTATATCGGTCTGATCCTGTTGATTCTGCTGCTCAGCGTAAGTTCCAATGGCTTCATCTACGGCAAATTCTGAAATCGCAGCCACCCCGACGCCAACGGCAGCGCTGCCGCGCTTTTCCTGGCCACGCACGCTGCTGCGCCTAGCCGCGTTCCTGCTCCTGCTGCTTTTCGCCGACCGGCTGGTCGCCGCCGTACTCCGGCACGGCTTGGATCGCTATTTCGGGTTGGATCGCGACGCCACCGTGCTTTGTGTCGGGCATTCCCGAACCGTGCTGGGGATTGACGATGCCCTGCTGGAACGTGAACTGCGCGTCCCGGTTGCCAAGTACGCTGTCAATGGCGCCAACACCCAGGATCGCCTGGCCATCATCCATCAATATCTCAATCATCACGACAGCGTGAAGGTGTTGGTCTACGACGTTAGCGCGTTCACCTTCACTGACAAGGGTTTGAGTTCCAACTCGTATAAACTCTTCTATCCGTATCTGGACGACCCGGATATGTCGGCCCATATCCACCGCAGTGCAACTTCGAGCAGCGAAGTTCTTTACCGTCGCATCTTCGCCACCATGCGCTTTGACGAAACCACCCTCTCCCTGGCGTTTCGCGGCTATACCGGTGTGCGGGAGAATCTGAAGATCGGTCACGTTGATATCGCCGCCACGCAACAGCGTATTGCCCAGGGCCAAACCCGCTCGATGGCAATCGAGCCGGACAACGTCAAACTTTTTGAGCAAACGCTCGATTTTGCCCGCGCACGCGGCGTGCGGGTATTGCTGGTCTACATCCCCACGCTGGACCTCTTCAGCAATGCCGACCGACCGGCGCACGATCAAGTGATCGCCCTGCTCCAGCAGATCGCCGCCCGCCACGACGGGGTCACCTTTCTCGACTACAACACCGATCTGGAATCGCGGCACGAATTGTTCTTCGATCCGATTCACATGAATGCCGCGGGCCAGGCCATCGTCAGCCAACGCTTGGCCGGCGATTTGTCGCTGGTGCTGACGCGCCAACCGCTGGATCTTCCTCGCGGGGCCTTTTCCCGCTGACCGACTTTTTCTATGCCCCATCCCGACCCAACCACTTCGCCCGTCGCCGTTGCCGTGGTCATCCCGCTTTTTAACAAGGCGGCCCACGTGCCACGGGCCATCGCTTCGGTGCTGGGCCAAACTTGCCCACCGGCCCAAATCATCGTGGTTGACGACGGCTCCACCGACGACGGGCCGGAAATCGTCCGCGGCATTGCCGATCCGCGTATCCAGTTGGTCATGCAAAGCAACCAGGGCGTATCGGCGGCGCGGAATCGCGGCATTGCCCTGGCCACGTCCGACTTGATCGCCTTTCTTGACGCCGATGATGAATGGCTGCCGGATCATCTGCAAACCATCGTGCGATTGCGGCAAGCCTTTCCGCAATGTGACGTGTTGGGAACGTCTTATCTGGTGCGCGTCGATGCCAGCACCGCCGGCCGCCAACCCATCTTCCGCGGGCTGCCGCCAGAACCTTGGGAAGGAATGCTTGCGGATTATTTCGCCATCGCCGCCAAGTCTGACCCACCGCTTAATTCTTCGGTGGTGGCGGCAATGCGAACCGCCTTGGCTTCGATTGGCGGTTTCCCGGTGGGCATTGGACAGGGCGAGGATTTGCTCACCTGGGCGCGGCTGGCGCTGCGCTATCGCATCGCCTATTGCACCAAGCCGTCGGCGGTGTTTTGGCACCCGGCTTTCGACAGCAACGTACCGACCCGCCGGCCTGCCGAAGTGGATCGCGTCGCTACGGAACTGGCTACGCTTCTGGAGCAGGCCGATGCGCCGCAGCGCCCATCGCTACGCAAGTATGTGGGCCTCTGGCACAAAATGCGCGGGACCATGTACCTGCGGCTGGGTGACCGCGCCGCCGCGCGCGCCGAATTGCGCCGCGCCTGGCAATTCGCGGGATTCAGTTGGCGACTGCTGGTCTACCGCCTCGTCGCGCTCCTGCCCACGCCGTTGACCGGGCTGTTCCATCATGCTATTGGACTGGCACGGCGAGTGTATCGCCTGATTAACGCGCGCCATGCCTCATCGGCCAATGGCTCCTGTCAGCGCCAACCAGGCCAAGCAAACACCGGTAGCATGACGACACCGCCGAGGCGATCATGAAAATAGCCTTCGCTCATGTGCAGTATGCGCTGTATTGGCCCGGACGCTTGCGCGCCTTGGATGCGGCCTTGCGCCGCCGCGGCGATACGCTCAACATCATCGAAGTTGCCACCCATGGCACCGCCTATGACTTTGAAACTTTGCCCGAAGGCCGACACGATGGCTTGTCTTGGCAAACGTTGTTTCCGGGCGCGGGCGTGGATGCACTGTCGCCGGCGAAAATGTACCGGGCCACTTGGCAAGCCCTGAACGAAATCAATCCCCAGGTGGTGCTGGCGGTGGCCATCGCCTTCCCACCGGGCGCCGCCGCCGTGGCCTGGGCGCGGCAACACCGCCGCGGGGTGGTCATTCTGGATGATGCCCGCGACGTGGATTTCCCCAGAGGCCGGATCGTTAACGCCGTCAAGTCGCGTATCTTCCGCTTTGTGAGCACGGTGCTGATTCCCGCCGCCTCGCACGCACCGACCTACCAACACTTCGGCATTCCCCAACCGCGGATCTTTTATGGCGTGGATGCCGTGGACAATCACCAGTTCGCCACACAGGTAGCGGAATTTCTTGCCAACGGCCAGCGCACGGTTGCCGGCTTGGAATTGCCGCCGCACTATTTTCTCGGCGCCGGGCGGCAGGTCGAAAAGAAAAACTGGCTGACCCTGCTGGATGCCTATCGCGCATACCGCCGGATGTGCCCCACGCCACCGTGGGATTTGGTCCTGGTCGGCGATGGCCCGGAACGCGAACGGCTCCAACAAAGTGTGCGCGAACACGAAGATACCGGCGTGCATTTCCTCCCCTTTGTCAGCAGCGCGATGATGTGCCTGTTGTACGCCCACGCCGGTTGCCTGGTGCAACCCAGCCGCGTGGGCGAAACCTGGGGACTGGTGGTCAACGAGGCGATGGCGGCAGGCTTGCCGGCACTGGTCAGCCGGGAATGCGGCTGCGCGCAAACCCTGATCGAACCGGGGGGCAACGGCTGGACCTTCGCCCCCCAGGTCACCGGTGATCTGGCGCTGCTGTTGCTGCGCCTGGCCGCATTATCGGAGGACGCACGCCAGCAGTTGGGAGCACAATCGCGGCGGATCATCCAGAACTGGGGCTTGGATCGCTTCGTACAAGGAGCACTGGCAGCAATCGATGCTTCCCGGGACGTACCGCGTCCAACTGCATCCGTCGTCGATCAAATTCTGCTGCGGATTTGGAAAGGACGTTTTCGGGTTACATGAGTACGTCATCGCCTCATATTTCTGGTGTAGAAGCGCCGCCACAAACGACGCCGCCCACGCAAACGCCGCGCCTGGCCATCCTGCTGAACATGGTCGCGCCCTATCGCGTACCGGTGCTGGCGGAGATCGGTAAGCATTTTACCACGTCGATCTTCCTGTCCGCTGCGGAAAGCAATCGCGTCTCCTGGCAAGACGCCGCCCAACAGTTGAGCCACATCCAAGTGCGGCGCACGCGTGGCATTATGCTGACCTTGCGGCAGCACGATCAGGAGGGCACGTTTGACCTGAAATATCTGCACTTGCACCCGGGTTATCTGGGTGATTTGTACCGGCTGGCACCGGACGCGGTCATTTCCCTGGAACTGGGTTTCCGCACCTTTTGCGCCGTCATTTACTGCATGTTCGCGCAAAAACCACTCTGGGTCTGGTGGGGTGGAACCGCCTACACCGAGCGCAAGATCGGCTGGGGACGGCGTGTGCTGCGCTCCTTGCTGTTGCGCCGTGTGAATCGGTGGATCACCTATGGGCTGGCGGCCACACAATACCTGACGGCACTGGGGGTGCCGCGGGATTCCATCTGCCAAATTCAGAATTCCGTGGATCAACAACTGTTCCTGCCCAAGGTTGAACCGGCTTTTCAACTCACCCCACGCCCGGTGATCTTGTCGGTCGGACAGATGATCGGCCGCAAAGGTTGGCCGCAACTCTTGCAATCCGCCGCACGCCTGCAAAAAAATGGGGCGGAATTCACGCTGCTTTTGGTCGGGGGTGGGCCGGAACAGGCGCGCGTTGAAGAGCTGGCGACACAATTGGGCTTGCGCCACGTGCAATTCTTCCCTACCGTGTCACCGGAGAATATGCCCGCGGTTTACCGCAGCGCCGATTGCCTGGTCTTTCCCACTTTGGAAGATGTGTGGGGCCTGGTGGTCAATGAAGCCATTTGGTGCGGCTTGCCGGTGGTCTCCTCCATCTATGCCGGCTGCACGGGTGAGATTGTGCCCCCGGAGAACCGCTTCGATCCCCTGGACGCCGCGGATTTCGACCGCGCCTTGTTGCGGGCGGTGCGTGGTGAAGCCGCCCAGGTCCAACCCCCGCCATTGAAAACCTCCAGCGCGTTGGCCACCATGATCGTTGAGGATATCCACGGTGAACTGGCCCGCCGCAGGGAGGCGGCCAGCCTATGAAAATCCTCTGCGTCCACAACGCCTACGGCCGCCACAGCGGTGAAGAAACGGTCGTGGAGTCGCTGCAACAACTCCTGGTCAGCCGCGGCCACGAATTGACATCCTTCGCACGCAGCAGCGTCGAACTGGAAGGCCAACCTTTGGGGAAAATCAAAGCCTTCTTCACCGGCATCTATAACTGGTCATCCCAGCGGCAAATGCGGCGGATGCTGGCCGAGCATCGGCCCGATCTGGTGCATATCCACAATCTTTTTCCGCTGATCTCTCCATCGGTTCTTGGCGAGTGCCGCCGCGCCGGGGTGCCGGTGGTGATGACCGTCCACAACTACCGGCTGGTGTGCCCCACCGGCCTGCATATGCTGCATGGTAAGGTGTGCCAAGACTGTGTGGGTGGTCGGGAATACATGTGCGTGGTCCACCGCTGCGAGGGCGGACTGGGTAAAAGCCTGGGCTATGCCCTGCGAGCTTGGGTGGCGCGAAAAATGCGTTTCTATTTCGACAACGTCACCATGTACGCCGCCCTGACCGAATTCCAACGTGCGCGGTTGATTACCGCCGGATTCCCCACCGAACGCATTGCCGTCGTGCCCAATATGGCCAGCACTCATGGCGTGCCCGCCACCGCAGAACTGGGTAACTATGTTGGCTACGTCGGGCGGATCAGCTTCGAAAAAGGCATCCCCTCCCTGCTGGCGGCGGCCCGCGCCTGCCCAGACGTGCCTTTCAAGGCCGCCGGTTCCTATGAACGCATGTCGCACCTGCGCGAACAAGCCCCGGCTAATTTCGAGTTCCTGGACCATATCGATCCGGCACAATTAGGCGATTTTTACGCCCAGGCCAGGATCATCGTCCTGTGCAGCACCTGCTTCGAGGGATTCCCCACCGTGCTGCTGGAAGCCATGCTGCACCGTAAACCGGTGATTTGCTCGCGTATCGGTGGGTTGCCGGAAATCGTTGACGAAGGCAAAACCGGCCTGCTGTTCCAACCGGGCGACAGCACGGATTTGGCGCAGAAAATTCGCTATTTGTGGGACCGCCCGGATATCTGTCGCCAGATGGGCCAGACCGGTCAGGAAAAAGCCGCGCAAAACTATTCACCGGAACAGTATTACGCCAAGCTCATGGCGATTTACGATAAAGCCTTAAAGTTTGGCTCCGGTGGCGCGCCGGTTCGCTAAGAGGGTGTGTGAGAAGCCAATGGCCTCACGATGGGCCGGAAAAGGCCCGGATGCAAGGCGGAGGGCCGAAGCGTATCAACAAAACGATAC
>Ga0316217_10001427_pt1 | contig 31130 bp, 8 predicted proteins | sample 1anoAmetaG_FD_203633 | JGI IMG/M metagenome (GOLD analysis project Ga0316217, IMG submission 203633) | Freshwater microbial communities from Trout Bog Lake, Wisconsin, USA - 1anoA | ecosystem: Environmental > Aquatic > Freshwater > Lake > Hypolimnion/Profundal zone | place: USA: Wisconsin... | reverse complement strand
GCCGAAGCTCAGCCAGGTGGTGGGCCAGGCCACCGCCGTCGCCCTGGACCCCGGCCTGACCGGCCCCTATGTGTACGGCCAGGCGGTCCCCATCACCGCCACCGTGTCGGCCCTGCCCGCCGGCGGCGCCTTCACTCCCAACGGCGGCACCGTCACCTTCCTGGACGGCGCCACGAGCCTGGGCACCGCCCCCCTGGTCAACGGCAGCGCCACCTTGACCACAGGCGCCCTGGCCGTCTCCACCGCCGCCGCTCCCCGTTCCCTCACCGCCACCTACGGCGGAGCCTCCGCCGCCGCCAGCGGGTCGGTCATCTTCCTCGCCGCCCCCGCGTCCGCCCCGGTCACGCCCACCGTGAACCCGGCCACCCCCACGGTCGCCCTGGCCCTGGCCGCCGGCTCCCTGTCCACCATCAGCTTCCAGCAGCCGGTCAGCTTCACCGCCACCGTGGCCGCCCCCGCCGGATCCGCCGGGGCGGCGCCCACCGGCACGGTCACCTTCTACGCCAACGGCAGCACCAGCCTGGGCACCGCCAGCCTGGCCGCCGGGGCCGCCACCCTCGCCACTACCGCCCTGGCGGGCGGCACTGACACCATCACGGCGACCTACAACGGCAACGCCAGCTACACCCCGGCCAGTTCCGCCGCCCTGGCCGAGACCGTGAACCAGGACAGCGCCAGCGTCACCCTGGCCTCCAACCACACCCCGTCGTCGGTGACCGGGCAGGCGGTGACCTTCACCGCCACGGTGGCCCCCGTGGCCCCGGCCAGCAAGACCCCCACCGGCACCGTCACCTTCACCGTGGACAACGGGGCCCCCGGCGCGCCGGTCAGCCTCAGCGGCGGCAAGGCCAGCTTCAGCGCCGCCCTGGGCGCTGCGGGCTCGCCGCACACGGTGGCCGCCGCCTACAGCGGCGACGGCAATTTCAGTCCGGCCGCCGGCACGCTGTTCCAGAGCGTGGACCCGGGCGCCACCGCCACCGTCCTGGCGCCCAGCCCGAACCCCTCCGTCAGCGGCCAGCCGGTCACCTTCAGCGCCACCGTCACCGCCGTCGCTCCCGCGGCGGGCACCCCCGCCGGCGGCCAGGTCACCTTCTACGCCGGCGCCAACGCGCTGGGCACCGCCACCCTCGCCGGCGGCAAGGCCAGCCTCGCCACCCCCGCCGTCCCCCCCGGCAGCAACACCATCACGGCGGCCTACGGCGGCGATCCCGGGTTCGCCCCGTCTCCGGCCTCGGCCGGGATCGTCCAGACCGTGGTCCTGGGCAACAGCACCGTCGCCCTGGCCGGCAGCCCCAGCCCGGCGCCCTACAACGCCCCGCTCACCCTCACCGCCACCGTGACCGCGGCCGCGCCGGCCACCGGGACCCCCACCGGCACTGTCACCTTCCTGGACGGCGGCACGCCCCTGGGCGGCCCGGCGCCCCTGGCCGGCGGGGTGGCCAGCTTCAGCCCCGCCCAGCCCCTGGCGCCGGGCAGCCACCAGCTCACCGCCGCCTACAGCGGCGACGCCCAGTTCAACGGCTTCACCACCAGGGCGCTCGCCCTGACGGTGAGCCCCGACGCCACCGCCACCAGCCTGGCCGCCTCCGGCCCCAACCCCTCCGGGTTCGGCCAGCCGATCAGCTTCACCGCCACCGTGGCCACCACCACCCCCGGCGGCGCGGCGCCGGCCGGCAGCGTGAGGTTCCTGAACGGCGGCGCCACCCTGGACACCGAGCCCCTGGTCGCCAACCCCGGCAGCAATCCGCCCAGCGCCTCCGCCACCTTCACCACCTCCAGCCTGGCCGCGGGCAGCTACAGCATCTCGGCCGCCTTCGTGGCCACCGCCACCGCCCAGGCCTCCAGCTCCGCGGCCCTCGCCCAGACGGTGGCCAAGCTCATTCCCAGCCAGACCGCGCTGGCCGCCCTGCCGGCCAGCCCCGGCTACGGCCAGTCGGTCACCCTGACCGCCACCATCACGCCGGCGCCGGCCAGCCTCGCCGGCAGCGAGACGGTGACCTTCTACGACAACGCCGTCGCCCTGGGCACCGGGACCCTGGCCCTGAACGGCGGCTCCGCCGCCGCCAGCTGGACCGCCGGCGCCGCGGGCAACCCGCCGCTGGCCATCGGCGCCCATGCCCTCAGCGCCGCCTACGGCGGCGACGCCACCCTGGCCGGCTCCAGTTCCAGCGCGAGCCCGGTGGCCCTGACCGTGGTCCCGGGGGCCACCAGCACCGTCCTGGCGGTCGCGCCCGCCGCGCCCACCCTGGGCCAGCCGGTCACCCTCACCGCCACCGTGACCCCCGCGCTCCCGGTCGCCCCGGCGGTCTACGGCCCGGTCAGCTTCACCGACACCACCACCGGCACGGTCCTGGGCAGCGCCAGACTGACGCCGGTCCCGGGTTCGCCCACCGGCGCCAGCACGGCCAGCGTCACCACCTCCGCCCTGGCCGCAGGCAGCCACAGCCTCGCCGCGGCCTATGCCGGCGACATCCACTGGGCCGGGTCCACCGCCCCGGCCACCCCGGTCCTGGTGACCGGGCCGGCCATCACCGGCTTCAGCGCCAGCCCCGCCACCGTCTCCCGGGGCGGCAGCGCCAGCTTCACCGCCGGCTTCAGCGGCGGCACCGCGATCCTCTACCAGCAGACAGGCCAGGACGCCCCCGTGCCGGTGGGCAGCCCGGTCAGCGGAGCGCCCTTCCCGGTGAGCGGGATCATGGCCACCGCCAGCTACACCCTGCAGGTCACCGACGGCGTCACCACCGTGACCTCCGGCCCGGTCACCGTGACCATGATCCCGGGGGTCTTCGAGCCGGCCCCGGCCGCCGACGGCCTCGCCACCGGCCGCACCGGGCACACCGCCACCCTGCTGGCCGACGGCCGGATCCTGATCGCCGGGGGCACCGATCCCGGCGGCCAGGTGCTCGACAGCTACGAGATCCATGATCCGGCGGCCGGGCCGGGCACGGCCCTGGTCACGGGAACCCTGTCCAGCCACCGCACCGGCCACACCGCCACCCTGCTGGCCAGCGGCGCCGTGCTGCTGGCGGGCGGCACCGACGAGAACGGGAACGTGCTGGGCAGCGCCGAGCTGGTGGCCGCGGGCTCTGGCGGCCAGGGGGGAGGCCTCGGCGGCCTGCCGCCCGGCGGCTCCAGCGGCTCCGCGCCCGGTTCCGGCGGCAGCGCGCCCGGCGGCGGCTCCGCGGTCGTGACCCTGTCCGCGCCGCGCACCGGCCACACCGCCACCCTGCTGTGGGACGGGACCGTCCTGCTGGCCGGGGGCACCACCGACGCCGCCGGCGACCTGCTGGCCAGCGCCGAGATCGTGGACCCGGCCCAGCTCAGCTCCACCCCCGTCACGGGCCCGATGAACGCCTACCGCACCGGGCACGTGGCGGCCCTGCAGCCGGACGGGACCGTGCTCCTGGCCGGAGGCCTGGGCCGTCCGAACCTGCTCAGAGGCTCCGCCGGACCGGCCGCCGCGCTCACCAGCGCCGAAGTGTTCGTGCCCGGCTTCCTCGTCCAGCCGGCGACGAAATCCGCCGGCGGCAGCCAGCACACCGGCGAAGTGGGCCTTGGTGGCTCCAGCAGCTTCACCGCCGTGGGCGACCTGGTCGCCGCGCGCACCGGCGCCGCCGCGGTGGTGGTCCCGGCCACCTCCCGGACCCTGGTGCTGGGCGGCGGGGACCCCGCCAGCGGGCCGTCGCTCCTGGTGGAAAGCTTCACCCCGGGCGTCCTCGATCCCCAGAACGGCTACCTGGGCGGGCAGTTCGCCCCCTTCGCCAGCCTCCAGACCGGCCGCTTCCGGCCCCAGGCCACGGCGGCGTTCGACGGCCGGATCCTGGTGACCGGCGGCGCCGACGCCGACGCCGGCGGCAACCCGATCGCGCCGGCCCTGTCCGGCGAGGCCTACGACCCCGCCGCCGGCGGCCCCGGCTTCCTCACCCTGGCCGCGGCCGCGGGCCAGGCCCGCCTGGGCCACACCGCCACCCTGCGGCCCCAGGACGGGCTGGTGTTCCTCGCCGGCGGGATCGCCGACCCCACGGCCGCGACCCGGACCGAACTGCTGGATCCCCAGTATCCCTCCGGCTTCGCCCTGCCGCCGGCCCCGGACGCCACCCTGGACGGCGTCCCGGTCCAGGCCACCCAGAACGTCAGCCAGAGCTGGACCATCGAACTGGACAACCCGGCCAACCCCCCGGCCAGCGCCCCGCTCCAGACCCCGGCCAACGGCTGGACCCTCGTCTGGAAACCGCTGAACGCCGACGCCGCCGGCCCCCTGGGCCAGCCGTCCTTCAGCTACAGCTACCCGCCGGCCGCCGGCGCGCAGCCTGCGCCTTCGATCAGCGTGCAGGTGCTGGTGGTCAGCCCGTACGGCATCCCCGCCCACGGCGCCGGCAGCACCGCGCTGGTCCCGGCACCCGCCGCGCCGGTCATCCAGGTGCTGGACACGGTCAACCCCGCCGACCCCGACAACCCGTACCAGAACGGCGGCAACGCCACCGTCGGCGCTTCCTTCACCGCCTCGGTGAGCAACCCCGACCCGCGCCTCCTGTACACCTGGGCGGTCAGCAACGGCTCGCCCCTTTCGGGCAGCGGCACCAGCTTCGGCTTCAGCACCGGCAGCCTCGCCCCCGGCCAGACCCAGACGGTGCTCACCTGCACCGGCAGCGACGGGTCCGGCAACGTCTACCCCGCCTCCTTCACCCTGAACCTGCAGGCGGCGGGCGATCTGCCGGTGATCGCCGCCTGGTCGGTCCAGGAATCCAATCCGGTCCCGGTGGCCAGCCCGGTGGACTTCTCCTGGCAGGTCTCCAGCCAGGCCGCCCTCACGGCCCTCTCGCTGAACGTGATCGATCCGGTGAGCCTGGCGGTGCTGGGCAGCACCCCGCTGCCCGTCGACGGCACCGCCTACGAGGTGCCGGGGCTGTTCGCCGACACCACCTACCAGCTGCAGGCCACCAACCCGAACGGCACCGCCACCAGCCCGCCGCTGACCGTCACCGTGGACGCCTCGCCCGGCACGCCCCAGATCCGGAACTTCTCGGTCCGGGCCAATCCAGCCAGCCCCGGCGAATTCGACGCCCAGGCCATCATGTTCGACGCCACCGGGTTCCTCCCCGGCACCCTGGCCATGACGCCTCCGGGCCCGGTGCTCACCACCGGCGGCCTGCCCGACAGCTTCCTCCCGGACGCCACCCTGAAGGCCTTCCAGACATCTTCGCCCCAGGTCCTGGGCACCGCGGGCTTCACCCTCGCCGTCACCGGCCAGGGCGGCACCGCCACCGCCACCGCCATCGCCGAGGTCGCCGCCCCCACCGGCGCGGCCGCCCTGGCGACGTCGGTCCTGCAAGGCCCGGCCGCCGTCAACGGGGCGCGGGTCCACCACACGGTCACGGAACTCCAGGCGGTCGCGGACCGGGATGGCAACCGCGCCGATCCCTGGGTGTTCCTGGCCGGCGGCGGACTTTTCGACCTCTCCCGGCCCAACTTCCTGTCCCAGGCCGATCCGGGCCTCGCCAGCTTCACCAGCAGCACCGACATCTACGACCCGGCCAACGACGCCATCAGCGCCGGCCCGGCGATGCAGGCGCCGCGGGCCGCGCACAGCGCCACCCGGCTGCCGGACGGGACCGTGCTCCTGGCCGGCGGGCTGACCATCGGAACCGCTCCCGACGGGACCCCCGCGGTGGTCCCCCTGGCCATGCCGGCGGAGCTGTACGACCCCGGCCAGGGAACCCTCACCCCCGTCGGCAGCCTGCACACCCCCCGGTTCGGCCACAGCGCCACCCTGCTGCCAAGTTCCCAGGCCCACCCCGCCGGCGCCGTGCTCATCGCCGGGGGCCAGGACGGCAATCTGAACCCGCTCGGCGCCGAAGTGTATGACATCGCCGCCCAGAGCTTCGCCCTGCCCGCCGTGGACCTGGCCGCTCCGCGCTACGGCCACACCGCCACCGCCCTGCCGCTGCCGGGCGGGACTGGGCCCTACCCGGGCTTCCCGGACGGCGCCGTGCTGGTCACCGGCGGCACCGGCCTCCAGGGCGTCCTGGCCAGCGCCGAGCTGTTCGACCCCGACCTGACCCGCCCCGGCGACAGCCGCGTGGGCGGCTTCGTCCCGGTCCTGGGCAACCCGGCCCAGCCGGGCAGCGGCAGCCTGACCCAGCCCCGCAGCGGCCACAGCGCCGTGGCCCTGGCCGGCGGCAGGCTGCTGCTGGCGGATTTGCAGAGGCTCAACGCCATCCTGGATCCCTCGGAGATCTTCGATCCGGGCGGCGATCCCTCCCAGGGCAGCTTCACGCCCTCCGGCATCCTGGCCCAGGCCCGGTCCCATGCCTTCGGCTTCCCGCTGTCCATCGGCAAGGCGCTGGTGGCGGGCGGGGATGACGCCGCCACGGGGGCCGAATCCGACCGGGTGGAACTGTTCGACCCCGCGACCGGCTGCTTCACCAGCGCCGCCCGGCTGCAGGTCCCCACGGACAGCGCCAGCGCCGCCGCGGCGCTGCTCAACGACGGGCGGGTCCTGTTCAGCGGCGGGCTGGACGGCGACGGCAACGCTTCCCCGGCCATCCAGTTCTACGATCCCCTGGCCCTGGCCAGCCCGCTGCTGACCGGGCCGGGGGTGCTCCTGGTGGGCAACCGGCAGGATCCCGGCTACGTCGTCACGGCCGTGCCCAGCCTGGACGGCGTCAACCCGGCCGGCAGCTATCCCGCCAACAGCAGCAGCGACCTGTTCCACTGGTCCATCAGCAGCACCAACGCCGACGGCAGCCCCGCCGGCACCCCCGGCGGATTCCCGTTCCTCGACGAACACCAAGGCTTCTTCCTGCTCCAGACCCTCACCACCGCGGCGCCCCAGGCCGCGTTCATCCCCGGGGACGGCGCCACCTCGACGATCCAGTGCTACGTGACCCGGTTCGGCCACACCTCCAGCACCTTCACCCTGCCCCTCGCGGCGGGGCCGGCCATCCCGCTGGTCTCGATCGCGGCCATGCATCCCGAGACCGCGGGCGTGCCGTTCGACCTGACCTGGACCGTGGCCGACGCCACTTCAGCCACCCTCACGCTCACCCAGGCCGCCTCCCCGGTGGATATCGTGGTCAGCAGCACCGACCTGACCCAGGATCCCAGCGGCAGCCTATCCATCACCTTGAATTCGCCCGGGAGCTACACCTTCAGCCTGGTCGCCGTCAACGCCACGGGCTCGGCCTCGGCCTCGGCCACCGTCGACGTCGCCCCGGGCTCGGGCAGCGGCCAGCCCAGCCTCTCGGGCTTCAGCGCCAGCTACGTGGGCGCAGGCATGTTCAACCTGTCCGCCACCGAGACCAACGCCGACGGTTCCGCCGGCATAGGCACCGTGACCGTGCTGGCGCCGGGCCAGCCGCCCGCGGGATCCACCCATCTCAGGCTGCCCAGCGGCGCCAGCGTCCCCTGGGGCCCCTTCCCCGGCACCGTGCAGTTCCTGCTGACCCTCGACGACACGCCCGACGGCACCGCGACCCTCACCACCATCGGCGAGGTGCCGGACGCCGTCGCCGGGAGCGTGGCCGCGGACGGCACGTGGACCGTGCCCGCGTACCACAGCGCGACCCTGCTGATCCAGCAAGGGCCTTCAGGCAGCCCGGCGAACCGGGTGTTCTTCGCCGGCGGCGGCGGCGCGCCCAGCGCCGCGACCGATCCCTCCACCTTCTCCAGCTACACCGGAACCTATGACCCGGTCCAGGATGTCCTGACCCCGGGAACGCCCCTGGCCTCGGCCCTGAGCGGCCATACCGCCACCCAGCTCCAGGACGGGACGATCCTCCTGGCCGGCGGGCTCACCCTCGGCCCCTCGGGCATCGCCCTGGCGGCCAGCCCCCAGGTCTATGACCCGGCCGCCGGCACCGTGACCACCCTCGCCGGTACCCTGGCCGCCCCGCGGTTCGGCCACACCGCCACCCTGCTCGACAGCGGCAAGGTGCTCCTGGCCGGCGGCACCGACCTCGCCGGCAACCTCCTGGCCGCGGAGCTGTACGACCCCGCGACCGGCACCTGCTCCACCACCCGGGGCGGTTCCATGCTCTACCTGCGCACCGGGCACAGCGCCACCCTGCTCCTGGACGGCACCGTGCTGCTCGCCGGCGGCACCGGCGTCCAGGCCGGGGCCACCCCCGTGCCCGCGGCCGCGCCCCTGGCCAACGGCGAGATCTACGATCCGGACCAGGACCGGTTCTTCGGGCCGTTCCCCATGAATGAAGCCCGGACCGGGCATGCGGCCATCCTGCTGCCCGCAGTCCAGCAGAGCTACAACCCCGCCGGCCCGTTGCCGGGAGCCTCCCAGGTGCTGCTGGCGGGCGTCCCCGCCGGCGCCGCCCAGGACCAGGCCGAACTGTTCCAGTCCGATGGGCTGGACACCGGCCACTTCTCTGCCGTGGGCATCCTGGCCCAGGCCGCCGCCAATCCGTTCGGAGCGCCGCTGTTCTACACCGGCCAGGCGCTGGTCGCGGGCGGCCTGTCCGGCGGAACCGACCTGGCCATCGAGGAGATCTACGCCCCCGGCCTGGGCCTGTTCGGCACCGACGCGCCCCTGCCCGTGGCCATGGACAGCGCCACCGCCACCGCCACCCCGCTGCTCGACGGGCGGGTGCTGTTCGCCGGCGGATCGCTGCAGTTCCTGGACCCCCTGGCCAATCTCACCCCGGTCCTGCAGGGGCCCGGCGAGCCGATCTATCCCGGCCTGGCGAGCCCCTCCTACCAGGTCTCCGCCTACACGCCAGGCGGGACCTACCCGCTGGACGGCAGCACCACCTTCACCTGGAACATCACCGGCGGCACCTTCCCCGGCGGCGGCAGCACCGCCACCACCACCCAGCCGTTCGTCACCTTCATCCCGGGCGCCGGCCCCACGGTGAGCCTGACCTGCGCCACCACCCGGTTCGGGGTGACCTCGCCGGCTTCGGCCGCCCTGGTCATGCCCCTGGCCGCGGGCGACTTCAGCAGCGCCCCCGCGAGCGTCTCCTACACGCTGCCGCCGGCCTTCCCGCCCAACGTGACGGTCACCCCGCTGCTGCCCGCCACCACCGGCGGCACCCCGACCTCCTACAGCGTCGACCTCCCGGCGCAGCTGGCCGGCCTGGGCCTGATCCTGGACCCGCTCAGTGGCGCCATCTCCGGTCTCCCGGCCCAGCCTTCGGGCCCCGCCAGCTTCACCATCACCGCCAGCAACAGCGTGGGCAGCGCCCAGACCCAGGTGACCCTCGCGGTGGCCGCCCCGCCGCTCACCCCGGTGGTGACCCTGGACGGGTACGGCAGCTACATCACCGCGGGCCGCCAGGGCCTGACCGCGAGCATCCCCCCCCAGGGCGACGCCAGCCTGGGCGTCCACTACAGCTGGGCCCTGAGCCAGGGCAGCAGCATCACCTCGGCCCCGGACAGCCCGTCCATCACCTACACCGCCGGGCCGGAGGGCCCGTTCCAGGCCCAGGCGACCGTGACCAACCCCGCCGGCGCCGCCACCGGGTCCACCCAGGGCGTCACCGCGGTGCCGGCGCCTGACCTGGAGCTGCTGGCGCCCCTGTCGGCCCATCCCGGCGATTCCTGGCTGCGGGCAAGCATCCCGGCCCAGCCCGGACTGGACGGGATCGACTGGGTCATCGGCGGGGTGGAAGGCGACGCGGGCGCCGATCCGGTCAGCTTCACCGCCGGGACCAGCGCCTTCGGCGTCCAGGTGAACGCGACCAACCTCGCCCAGGATGTGTTTTCCGCCAACCGCTCCGTCCAGGTGCAGACCGGCACCTGGCTGGTGGAGAACGGCGGCCTGCCCCAGGCCTTGGCCAGCGGCAGCGTCACCAAACTGCCCGGCGGGCGGGTGCTGGTGGCGGGGGGCTACGACGGCATGGGCTACCCCCTGGCCGCCGCCTCCATCTATGATCCGGTGAGCGGGGTCTGGTTCGCCACCGGTCCCCTCCAGGTCCCGCGCTACGGCCACACCGCCACCCTGCTGGGCGACGGCCGGGTGCTGGCGGTCGGCGGCGCCACCCTGGACGGCAATCTCAACACCATCACCGTCAACAGTTGCGAAATCTATGACCCGGCCACGGGGGCCTGGACGGCGACCGCCACCGGGACCCCGGCCAGCCATGCCCCGCTGGACGTTTCGCGCTACAACCACACCGCCACCCTGCTGAACGACGGCACGGTGCTGGTGGCCGGCGGCACCTCCGTCTTCTACAATCCGGACCAGTCCCTGGGGAGCCTCTCCGTGTGGGATACGGAAATCTATGATCCGGGCGCCGATGCCTGGACCCCGACCGCCGGCTTCAACCTCGAGCACCACCCCGGGCTCAACCAGGAGCGCGCCTCCCATACCGCTACCCTCCTGGCCAACGGACAGATCCTGGTGGCGGGCGGCGTGGACACCATCGGCAACCCCCTGGCCAGTTCGGAAACCTATGATCCCGCGACCCAGACCTGGACCACGACCGCCAATCCCATGAACCTGGCCCGGCAGTCCCACACCGCCACCCTGCTGAACGACGGCACGGTGCTGGTGGCCGGGGGCATCGGCGCCTCGGTGTCCGCGCTGGACAGCGCGGAACGCTTCGACCCCAGCAAGACCCCGCCCACCTGGACTCCCACCCTGCACACCCTCGGCAAGGGGCGCTCCGGCCACACCGCCTCCCTCCTGGATGACGGGGAGGTGCTGGTGGCGGGCGGCTTCGACGACCAGGGCAACGCCCTGGCCAGCGCCGAGCGGTTCGCGCCCGCCGCCGGGATCCAGACCTGGACCCCCACCCAGGGCAGCCTGGCCATGGGCCGCGGGGGCCATGGGGCCGCCAGCCTGCCCTCCGGGAAGGTCCTGGTGGTGGCGGGCGGCTCGAGCCTCTCGGACTGCCTGGCCAGCGCCGAGACCTACGATCCGGCCGCCGACGCCTGGTCGCCCACCCGGGCCGGCCTGGGGCTGGGGCGCGCCTTCCAGACCGAGGTCCAGCTGGGCGATGGCGGGCCGGTGCTGGCGGCGGGGGGCCGGGACGCCGATGGCGCCATCCTGGCCAGCGCGCAGATCTATGACCCGGTCCACCGGACCTGGACCGACACCGGGGCCCTGAACACGGCCCGGCAGAACCAGGCGGGAGTCTTCATCCCTCCCGACACCGGCGCATCGCCGCAGCATCCCCAGGGAACCGTCCTGGTGGCCGGCGGCCTCGCCCCCGCCCTGGGCGGCGGGGCCATCCAGACCGGCAGCTTCGAGATCTACGACCCGGCCAGCCATAGCTGGACCGCCCCCGCGCCCACCGTGGACAGCGACAGCGTGTCCCACCCGATTCCCCGCTCCGACATGACCGCCGTGACGATCCTCCCCTGCACGGACCTGCCGTTCGGCCAGGTGCTGGTGATGGGCGGTCTGGGCACGTTCAGCGGCATCGCCACGGCGGAGACCTATGACCCGGGCACCCAGGCCTGGACGGTCACCGCCAACCAGCCCACCTACCGGTCCTACGGCACAGCCACCTACCTTCCGCCCGACACGGGCTTCCCGGACGGCTCGGTGCTGTTCGCCGGCGGCCTCGACGGCGGCAACGCCCCCCTCGCCACGGTGGAACGCTACGATCCCAGGACCCGGACCTGGAGCCCGGACACCGCCATGACCACCGCGCGGGCGTTCCACACCGCCACCTGGATCAAGCCCGGAACGGTCCTTCAGCAGCCGAACGCCCAGGCGGTGACCTTGTCGAAGGGCGCCGTGCTGGTGGCCGGAGGCGACCCGGGCAACGTGCAACCGGACAGCAACCACCCCAATGCCGAGCTCTACGATCTCAACACCCAGTCCTGGATCCCGCTGAGCCTCATGATCCGGGGGCAGCGTTCCGGGCACGTGGCGATCCGCCTGCCGGTTTCCACCGCCCATGCCGGCGGCGCGGTGCTCCTGGCCGGCGGCGACACCGATGAGCTGACCACGGAGATCTTCGATTTCTCCAGCGGCACCTGGTCCCCCTCCGGCCCCCTGACCGCGCCGGCCTACCGCACCACCGCGTCCCGGCTGGGCGACGGCTCGGTGATGATCGGGTTCGGCCAGTTCGCCGACGACATCACCCAGATCTACGTTCCCGCCCCGTAGAGGATCAGGTCGTCAGGGAGGACGCGCCGGCCCGCAAGCTGCGCATCCCGCCGCACAGCCGGTCCGGAGCGCGGCCGGTGTCAGCAGGGCAGTCCAGCCTGGGCCCGCAATCGCCCCCGGCGGCGCCCGCCCCGGTCCTTCAAGGCTCCGGAACCTGCGCGGACGGGCCCCTGGTTCGAGAATATCGATCTTCCGCAGTGAGGTTCGCCGCCGCGGCCTGGTCCAGCCTCAAGGCAGCCCGGCGATGACCCGGGCCAGGACCTCCGGATCCACCGGCTTGACCAGGTGCAGATCGAACCCGGCCTCCAGGGCCCTGTCCCTGGCCGTTCCGGAACCGAAGCCGGTCATGGCCACCAGGCGCACCCTTTCCAGGCCGGGCGCGCGCCGGATGGCCCGCGCCACCCCGTAGCCGTCCAGCTGTCCCGGCAGGCCGAGGTCGCACAGGATGACCTCGGGCCGGAAGCTGGCCGCCTTGTCCAGCCCGGCCCGGCCGTCGCAGGCGGTCTCCACGGTGTGCCCGAGCAGTTCCAGCAGGAGCCGCAGGGTGGTGGCGGCGTCCTGGAGATCCTCCACCACCAGGATCCGGCGCCCCCCCTCGGGGGCCGGGCCGGGACGGGATGCGGGGGCCTGGCCTTCCGCCTCCGGGGTCTCGAGCACGGGCAGCCGGAGGGTGAACCGGGAGCCGGTCCCGGGCCCGTCGCTGTGGGCCGCCAGCGTGCCGCCGTGCAGTTCGGCCAGCCCCTTGGCCAGGGCCAGCCCCAGCCCCAGGCCGCCCCGGGCCCGGCCGAGGGTCTCGCTGCCCTGGGTGAACGGCTCGAACACCGAGCCCAGCAGGCCGGCCGGGATCCCGGTCCCGCTGTCCTGCACCGTCACCTGGGCCCAGGCCCGGTCCGGCGCTTCCACCCACAGGCCGACCCTGCCGCCGGGGTCGGTGAACTTGATGGCGTTGAGCAGCAGGTTGCTCACCAGCTGGACCAGGCGCGCCGGGTCGGCGTCGATCCGGACCGGGGCCGGCGGCAGGCTGGCCTCCAGGACCAGCTCGTTCTCGGCGCAGACCGGCTGGTAGTCCCGCACCACGCCCCGCAGGAGCTCCGCCAGGTCGACCTGCTCCAGCCTGAGCTGGACCTTGCCGCGCTTGATCCGGGAAACGTCCAGCAGGTCGTCCACCAGCCGGGAGATGTGGGCCACCTGGTGCTCGGCGATGGCGCAGGCGCGGTCCAGCAGCGCGGGGTCCCGGCCGGCCCTGCGCATCAGGTAGATGGCGTTGCTGATGGGCACCAGCGGGTTGCGCAGCTCGTGGCCCAGCAGGGCCAGGAACTGGTCCTTGCGCTCGGCTTCCTCCTTGAGCACGGTTTCGGCCTGCATCAGTTCGGTGATGTCGTTCCAGAGCGCGACCACCCCGCTGATGGCGCCGTCCTTGTGCAGGGGCACGGCGTAGGTCGAGACGATCCGCTCCCTGCCATCGGCGAGGGTGATGGCGTAGGGTTCGGCGGTGACGGTCTCGCCGCGCATGGCCCGGGCCGACGGCGACCTGGCGGGATCCAGGGGGCTGCCATCCAGGTGCCTGAACCTGAGCGCGCCCAGGGCCTCCCGGTGGGTGAACTCCCGGCTGCCGAACCCGCCCGCGGCCAGGGCCGCCTCGTTGGCCCTGACGATGGCGCCGGCGGGATCGTATTCGACGATCACATGGGGAATCGCCGAGAAGACCGCCTCCAGGCGGGCATGGTTCTCCCGCCGGCTTTCCCGCAGGGCCTCCTCCCGGTCGAAGGCGGCGGCCTTCTGCCGGGAGCGGCGGTAGAGTTCGGCGCCCAGGCTCAGGAACAGGCCCATGGAGAAAAAGATCACCAGGCCCAGCCGGTCCGCGGGGGATGCGACGGCGAAGCGGCCGACCGGCTCCAAAAGCCCGTGTTCCACCAGGAGGCCCGACAGGACCGTGGCGGCCACCCCGGGGCCGAGGCCGCCCAGCATGGCCGCGGCCACCACGGCGGGATAGGCCAGGAGGTAGGGGGACAACCCCGCCCCGAACCACGCGGTCAGCGCGAGCCGCGTCCCGGAGGCCGCCGCGACCAGGGCCAGCGCCAGGAGGTGGCGGAGCGCCCAGCCCAGGAGTGTCCGGCGCTGGAACGCCGCGGCCAGGGGCGCCCCCGCCCCCTCCAGGGGCAGCCACCCGGACCTTCGGCCCGCCGCTGAAGCCGCCACCGCAACGCACAGGTAGACCGTCCCCAGGGCCCGGGTGCCGCGGGTGAGCCACTGGAGCGGCGAGTCGGGCGAGGCGATGAGCATGGACCCCGCCAGGCCGGCGGCGATCAGCGCCAGGCCCAGCGCGTACCAGCGGAGCGGCGGCGACGGCTCGCGGCGGTGGGCCTGCCAGAGCAGCGCGGCGGCCAGGGCGAACAGGATCACCGTCGCCGTCAGCACCAGGCCGCGCAGGAGGGTGCCGCCCTGGCCGGCCACGTAGAAGGCCGGCATCCAGCCGCGCAGGGCCCCCCACACGAACATCCCCACGGCCGCGAGGCCGCCCGCATGGGCAGCCGCCAGCCAGGCCGCGGTGTCCGCGGGCCGGATCCTGGGGCGGGCGCAGAGGGCCACGCCGGCGAAATGGCACAGGGCGGACAGCAGGAAGGCCGGATTGTAGATGGCCCAGTTCAGGTCCAGGCTGCGGGAGGCCACGGACGCCCCGCCCAGGACCCCCAGGGACATCACCCACATGCCGCACCCCAGCATGAGCGCCCGGGGCTGTCCGGTGGCCAGGAACAGCCGGGCCGCCGGGATGACGATGTAGACGATCGCCAGGGCGGCCGGGCCGTAGGCCAGGAGCCAGACCAGGGGCTGGGCGTGCCAGGCCGTGCGCGGATCCACCACCCAGACTCCCACCATGGCGGCCACCAGGACCGGCAGGGGCAGCCAGGCCAGCCGGGTCCCGGGCCCGGCTGGCCATGGCCGCGGCTCCGGCTGCGCAGACGAATCCATGGCCGCTCCATCCAGGGGATCCGGCCATTTTACCAGAGGAGCGGGCGCGGGTCGGCCGGATAGGGCTACATCCTGCGGAACCACTCCCTGGCCGGCATCATCGAAGAGCTGGATGCCAGCCTGTCGCCCGGACCCGGTGAGGGGATCAGCACCAGCTGCAGGAACAGGCTGATCTGTTTCACGGACGGAGTTCTGGCGTTTTTCAACAACCCCGCGGCAAGGAACCATTCCCCAGATCGCGCCATGAATAGGTAATAGATTTCGGGAATCCAAGAATTCCCGCGCCGTCCAAGGGGGACCACGCCATGACCCTGTTCCGTCCCAGCCCCTGCCCCGCCCTGGTCCGCCACGCCGCGCCCCGGGCGGCCATGCTCCTGCCCATGGCCTTGCTGGCCGCCGGCGCGCCGGCCCTTTCCGCAGAAGTGCAGCTCGCCTCCGACCGGTTCCTGATCCCCCCCGGCGGCGAGGCGGTGCTCGAGGTGGCAGGGGAGGGGGCGCCGGGTCCCGAGGCGCTCAGGTGGTCCCTGAGCGGCCTGGAGGACGGCAGCTACACGGTGGACGCCCAGGGCCGCTGCCATCTGCGGGCGCCCGCGGACCTGGCCCGCACCCGCATGGTCGGGGTCACCGCGCACTGGAAGGTGGTGGGCGCCCCCGCTTCCAGTGCCATGGACTCCGTAGCCGGCTGCGTGGCGTTCATCGCCCCGGACAGCCACCGGCGGATCCTCCTGCCCGGGGAATACAAGCTGCCCGGACCTCTGGAAGGCCAGCAGTGGGTGGTGCTGGACCGTCCCACCGGGCAGATCCTCCTGGAGGACGACCGGGGCCGCCGGAAACCCTGGCTCGGCAACCCGGACCGCAAGGCCCCGCCCCGGCCCGGACCGGGCCTGGAGGCCTGCTTCCTGGATCCCTGCGCCCTCGCCCAGCGGCCGTTCCCGCCGGACCAGCTGGAGCTGATGGAACTGGTGATCGTGGACCGGGGGGCGCACGCCCTGTACCGGGCCGACAGCAAGGGGATGGTGACCCTCCTGGCCGGCACCCCGGGCCAGTCCGGCTACCGGGACGGCAAGGCCGCCGAGGCCCTGCTCGACCAGCCCTCCGGCGCGGCGATCGGCGAGGACGGCCTGGTCTATTTCACCGAGGCCGGCAACCGCTGCATCCGCCGGGTCCGGGACGGCCAGGTGGAGCGGGTGGCGGGGGATCCGAAGCAGACCCAGGCGCTGGACCAGATCGGCGCCAAGGCCGGCCTGGTCCAGCCGGAGCTGCTGGCGCCGGGCGGCCCCAGCGGCTCGCTGCTGTTCCTGGACCAGCACCGGCTGCGCATGCTGATGCTGCCCTCGGCCCTCGTGACCACCCTGGCCGGGGACGGCCAGGACGGCTTCGTGGATTCCCCGCCCGCGCTGTCCGAAAAGGACGGACTCGCCCGCATGAAGGGATGTGCCTGCCTGCGCAACCCTTCGGGCCTGGGCTTCACCGACGAGGAGATCGTGCTCCAGGACCAGGACGGCAAGGAGGTGCGCCTGCTGTGCACCGTCAAGGGCGCGCGGCTCGGCGAACTGGCCACCGTGGCCCGGCCGGGCGCGGAGCCGGTGCCGGAATCCAAGGGCGAGGCCGGCCTGGGCCATCTGGAGACCAAAGCCGCGCCAGACCCGGACGGCCGTCCCGGCCTCCCGGACAGCCGGCTCGGCCTGGCGCCGCGCCGGGCCGTGCTGGTGGCGGGCCGGGGCAGCCACGGGACCCGCGGCCATGAAGGCAAGAGCTTCCCGGACTCCGGCCCGGCCTCCCAGTTTCCGCTCCACCTGCTGGAGATCGTGCCCCTGGCCGACGGCAGCGTGCTGGGCTGGCAGGACAAGTTCACCTGCCCGCGCTGCAAGCCCCAGTCCGCCAAGGCCCAGCGCCGGATCCAGGCCGGGGCCTGCCCGCACCGCCCGGCCCCGGGCCTGTACCAGCTCCACCCGGACTCCAAGGGCCGCTGGCAGTATCGCGCCCTGCCCCTGCCCAGGGGCTGGGATCCGGAGCCGTGCACCCTGCACCGCCGTCCGGACGGGTCCCTGTGGGCGCGGTCCAGCACCGGCAGCCGGCTCTGGCGGTTCCACCTGGCGGGGCAAGGCCCCAGCCTGGCCCTGGAGCGGGTCGAGCAGGCGCAAGGCTGGGACCTGAAAGCCCTGGGGCGCCGGTTGAACCAGATGGACCTGCTGAAGATCTGGACCTGCGAGCTGGAGGACGGCAGCCTGGTCCTGGCCAATGGCCCGAACCTCGCCGGGGTGCTCCCGCCGGGCGAATTCCGGGCCGAAGCCATGCGGATGTACACCCTGCCCTGGCTGTCCCCGGACCAGCGCGGCTGCTACCTGCCCGCCCCCGGCCCCGGGAGCACGGTCTACCTGGGCCCGGCCGGCGGCGCCGGCGTCCTGGAACTGGACACCCGGACCGGACGCCAGGCCCCGCTCGCCCTGGGCGAGCTGCCCGAGGGCTTCGCCCTGCACCACCTGGACGCCTGGCGCGGCCACCTGCTGCTCTCGGGGACCACCCGCGAGAGCGGCAAGCGGCTGGTCCTGCTGCAGTTTTCTCGCCCCGTGGAGCCGGGGGCGCCCTGGCGCCAGCAGCAGCTCGCGCTCCACCTGGAGGGCAGGTCCAGGTTCTACTTCAGCCCGGACGGGGACCTGGCGGCGCGGGAGGTCCAGCTCTCCAGCGACGGGATCGGGGAATCCCAGCGGCTGTTCGTGGTGCCGAACCGGCTGAAGCCGGTCCCGGCCCCGCCGGAACTCACCCAGGAGGAACTGGCCGGGGCGGCCCGGCAGGCCGAGGCGGCGGCGGCGGAACTCATGCGCGAGGCGGAACGGGAGGAGGCCAAGGAGGCCTCGAAGCCCCGCAAGACGGTTGCGGAGGTGGAGGAACCCAGCTTCGAGCCGGAGGACGAGCCGGGCTCGGACGACGACCCGGAACCGGAGGCCCCGGCGGAATCCCGAAGCCGGTCCCAGGGGGATTCCAAGGGCGCCCCGGACGATGCCAACCGGCCGATAAAGCGAACCAACAGGCCTGCCGCCAGGCGGGTGATGCTGCTGTCCGACCTGGCCGGGAGCGAGACCTGCAACCCCGGGGCGGCTCCCCGCAAGGTCTACCGGCTCAAGCCCCTGGTGGGGGCCCAGGGTATCGTCGACGCGCTGGGCAAGCTGGCCGCGTCCCCGGCGACCTTCAACCGGCTGTTCGACCAGGCCCTGCGCACCCACCGGAACTCCCACCTGTTCCACAACCACGAGTTCAAGGACAGCGACACCACCCGCCAGCGCATGCTGGAGCTCCTGGACCAGGTCAAGACCGGCCGGCGGGGCCGCGGCCACCGGTTCGAACAGAGCGTGTTCGGGCTGGGCAACAGCAGCGTGCGCAAGATGGTCCGCTGCATGCTGGCCCGCGCCGGCGAGGCCAACACCCGGGCCGACCTGGAGGGCTGGGACCGGCGCTCCCGGCCCCAGTTCCCGTTCGGCCTCTACTGGGTGGACGGGGACAGCCAGGTGGCCAACCGCCTGGTCCTGGAGCTGCGGGACGCGTCCAGCTTCAAGCACCTGTTCGACCAGTTCGACACCTCCTACCGCGCCCCGGCCCGGGGCGAGCTGGAGGCCGCCCGGGGCCTCACCGGCGTGGGCCTGGACGAGCACGGCCAGCCCTGCGGTACCCGCGGCCTGTGCGTCGTCATCGCCCCGGGCGCCGGGCGGATCGTGACCCTCTATCCCAGCGGCCCCGGCCAGCCGGACCCGGAACCCGAGCCCGCCCCGTCCGCGGCCAGGACGACGCTCCCCGCCGCGCCCGTGGACACCCGTTCCTGAGGCCCCGTCCAGCCGCATCCTGCGTTCACCGTATCGGAATAGCACGATCCACGGCATCGGTTCCACCAACGCTCCAATCGTCTTGGCGGAAATGGGCTCGGACATGGCTCGCTTTCCGACCGTCGGCCAGATAGTCTCCTGGGCCGGGCTCTGTCCAAAGATGGACGAATCAAACAAGAAGCGCCGGAATACCTGGGCTATGAGGTTTCCCTTGCTCCAATGGCCTGAGGGTTTAGGAATTATTTCGTCCTAGGACATCAGGGAGGCCCAGGACGGCGCCACGGCCGGCGATCTTCCGAGGTAGCCCGGAGGCAGGACGGTCGGAAGGGGCGGGAGCAGCGGGAGGGCCTGGAAAGGGCCGGGGACGCCCGGCGCGGGGGCTTGCGCCGGTCCCGGGGCGGGCACGGGGGCGCTGGCCGGAACGGGGCGCGCCGCAGGGGGCGCTACGGGCATCCCCAGGACCATCCCGTTCCCGGCCGTTCCGCCCGGGCGGCCCGTGGAACTGGAACTGGAACTGGAGGACTCGGACCTGGGTCTATTCGCTCTTGGTATGGACCTGAATGGGGCAGGGATAGGGTCGTCCGTGGCATTATTCCATCCCTTCGGACGGATGACCGGGTCCCAGTGCTTGGTTTCCTCCAGCTTCTTCAGCCACTCGTCAGGCAGCTTGTTCGTCTCGTATAGGCGCTTGAGCTTCCATTTGGCATTCGAGAAACGCTTGGACGCTTTTTCGGACAGGTGGGAGATGTCGTCCAATTTCAGCAGAAGCCTGCACTCCTCGAAAAGCTCGTCAGTCATCATCTTGGGTTTGGACTCGACCTTGGGTCTGATCTTGGCCCTTGAACGGGAACGGGAGGACGCCGGGGCGGCGGGTTCCGGGCTGGCCATGGCTGCCGGTACAACCTCCTGGTCCCGGCCGGCCTCCTCCCCCACGGGAGCGGGCCGCGGCTTCTTGGCGGCCGGGGTCCGGCCAGCCTGGGGCCGGCCGCTCCGGCTCTCGTTGCCCCGCGGGCGCTTGGTGCCCCTCCGGGACGAGGGTTCCGGCACCATCTCCTGGTCGCCGTCGGATGGCTCCGCCTCCGTCTCGGCCTCCAGGCTGCTCATGTCCATGTCCATGGGCTTCGGCTCCTGCGCCGGCTCCTCGTCGGCCACCCAGGTGGCCTGGCTCACGTCCACGCCCGCGGCCATGAAACGCGCCCGGTCCGTGAGCCGGAGGGTGGCGCCATATATTTCACAGCGTTTGAGCTTGGCTGTGCCGAACTCGGTCCGGGTCAAGTCCACATGGTTGAATTTGGCGCGGCTGAAATTGCCATTGCCCAGTTTGGCGTCGTACAGCGTGCATGAGGAGAAGTCGTGTTTGGAGCAGTCGACTCCGGGTTCGAACACCACCTTGTCCAGGCTGGAGAAGGTGGGATCCAGGAGGTGCTTGACCTGGATCACCTCCTCTCCTTTCCGGCCAATCACCAACTCCGTCTGATTGGGGTCGAAGGCCAGGACGGCGGGGGCCAGGGTCAGGAGCAGGGCCAGGGGGAGGCGGAACGGGGAGCAGAGCATGGTGACCTTTCATTGGGGATGGGTGTGGAGGCAGGTGGGCGGCCGAATGGACAGGAGTTCACTTGGCAGGTTTCTTGTAGCTCCCGCCCGCCCAGTTGGGCGGAAGGGTCTGGGGCGCCGGGGCCTTCGGGGCCGGCTGGGCGCGCTGACCCGCCTGCCCGGAAGAGGTCTTGCGCTCCGTCCGGGCCTGGGCGGAGTCCCCGGACCTGCGTGCCTCTGGATCCGAGGACGCGGACAGGGCGCTGGTCTCGCCGAAGGGGTGGCAGGTGGCCACGAAGCGGCAGGCCTCCCCGATGACCAGGCGGACCCCCAGGCAGGCTTGCGCCGGGCCGTTCGGGTTGAAGGTGAGACCGGTGCGGAAGCCGGTGGCCTTCAGTTCATCCCGCGCCCGGGTTTCCCGGGAGGTGTCGTACTGATCGAACGCATCGTCCCCGAACTTCTTCAGCACCTTGGACACGTCCAGCAGATCCACCACGATGCGGTTGTCCAGTCCGGCGCTGCCGGAATCGACCACATAGGAGACCGTGAACCAGGGATCTTCCCCCTGGTTGGCGTGCTTGACGTTGGCCAGCATCCAGAAGGCGATCTTGGCAAGGGTCTTGTTGCCGAGGGCGAAGCGGCCCCGCAGGCTGGCGGGGACATCCGCGGCGCCGCGCCGGGACCGGAAGATCCTGTCGATTTCCTCCCGGCACGCCGTGGTGTCCTGGTAGCTGTGAAGGTTGAAGCCCACCTTGTGGTCATGGCGGTCCAGCATCTCCTGGAAATCCTCACGGAACCGGAAGGTGGCGTACCGGCGCAGGGCGAAGGCGATACCTTCCCGGTCCCTTTTACCCCGGAACGGCACGTAGCGGCCCTTGGGCCCGTAGGGGCGCGCAGCCTGCGTGGCCGGTCTGGCGCTGGGCGCGCTGGCCCGGGGCGCCGGCCGCGGGGGTTTCGGGACCGGCGTCCCGCTGGCGTTCACCTTGGTTTCCACGGGAGCTTCGTCATCCGAATCGGCCGGGGAGGCTTCCCCCGGCTCCAGCGGGACGGTCTCCTCCGCGCGGTCGCGCTCCTTCCGGGCCTTGGCGGCGAGCCGCGCGGCCTCGGCCTGGGCCTCCTCGTTGCGGAGCTGGGCGAAGAACCGCTCCATGGCCAGGTCCGCCTTGCTGGCCGCCCGGGTCTGGGACGCCCCGGAGGGGGCCGGCTCCGGGTTCCCCTTGCTGTCCCCCGACTCAGGCCGGCCGGCCTGGGCGGCGGCGCGCCAGGCTTCGTTCCGCTCCCGGGGGGCCGGCAGCCAGCGCACCTCCCAGCGCCCGTCCGCTTCGGTCATGAGAATCAGGTCGCCCTGGGGGGTGATGTGGAAGTCCCCTTCGGGGCCCAGTTCCACCCGGGTGCGGGTGAGCTGGAATGGGCCGTCCGGCGCCCCCGGGGACAGCCGGTAGATGGGCCGCTGCTTGCCGCCCTTGCCGGGCCTGGCCGAAAGGTACAGGTGGCCTTCGAAGGCCTTGAATTCCAATTCCTGGATCTCCTCCGGCCAGGCCGTCCGGGCCAGCGCCAGGCGCTTGCGCCCGGTGGCGCCATCGTAGACCTGGATCTCCCGGGTGGTCTGATCGGTGGTGTAGATGGTGCCGTCAGCTTCCGATGCAATGGCCGGCATGGGCTCCGAGGAGTGCGGTTCGCCCTTGTATCCTTTCGTCGTCGGCACGGGCTCGCCTTCGTACCAGATGACCCCTTCCCGGCGCAGGCAGTGCAGGGGCACCATCGCCAGACGGCCGGGAAACTTGTACAGCAGGGAGCCATTGCGGCAGGGCATCATGGCGCTTCCTCCAGACACCGAAGAATCGCCTGGCTCCAGGCCAAGCTGCTCCCGCATCTTGGATTCGGCGTCCGCGCGGACACGCGAGTCCGGGGGCGGGATGAAGGGCAGGCCCAGCCACGCCCAGCGTTTTGGGTCATTGCCAAGCTGCAGGCGGTGCTCGACTTTGGCCACCTTCAGGGAGCCCGGCCCGCCGGTCAGGACCAGATGGTAGACGGTCGACTTGTCGGAGGTCACCGCATGGCCGTTATCCAGGGAGAACAGCTCCCTCATCTCCGGCGGCAATCCGGCGCGGTCTTCCACCGGCACGGTCCGGTAGCACCAGTCCCGGCCGCCGTCCTTGCGGTAGAGATGGTAGATGCGGGGCTTGGGCCCGTGGGCACACGTCCACCTGCGTGCACGGGCGCAGCCCTCACAGACTTTGGTGTGCAGGAGCACCAGGAGGCTGCCATCCTGCCGGAGACACAAGTCGGCGATCAGGTTCTTCTTTACATGGTGGAACGCGCTGGCCGGGCCCTGGTCCGGGTCGGGCCAGGGGGTCGGGTCCGGGACCGCCAGGGGCAGGAACTGGTCCGGATCCAGCGTCAGGGGCTCGACCACCAGGCCGGCGCCAGGCTGGTTCGAAGGCAGGGCTTCCTCCGCGGACCCGGAGCGCGACGCCTTGCCCTCCTCCCGAGGGAGGTCCAGGGTGGTCAGGGCCCCGAGGCCCTCGCCCTGGAGGGTGCCCAGCAGGCGGAGGTGCTTGCCGTCCTGGTCCAGGATCAGGATCCCCAGGTCGGTGAGACCCAGGCCGGAGGGGTTGCGCAGGCAGGGGATACCCTTCATGCGGGTGGGGGAGGGCTCGCGGTCCTGCCCGCCGCCGGAGCCAGGCTCGTCGGCGCCCGCCAGGGTGGTCACCCCGGCCAGGCCCTTCATCAGGTCCGGGACCAGCACCCGCAGGCGGTGCTGGTCCAGGAACAGCAGCCGCCCCTTGGGCTCGTCCAGGACGATCACCCCCGGGGCGTCCAGGCGGGCCTTGCTGCCCAGGCCATCCACCGCCCGGGGCTGGTCCAGCTTCCCTTCCCCGGGCTGGTCCGGATCTCCCGCCACCCGCTCCACCCGGTCGTTGCGCAGCCGGAAGATCCCGCGGTTGCCGGCATCGGTGAAATACAGGGTGCCCTTGGCGTCGAAAGCGGCGCCGGCGGGCCGCGCCACCCGCGCCTCCGTGGCCGGGCCGTCGAGGGTCTGGCCGGCTTGGCCAGGCAGGCCGACCAGGCGGGTCACCTGGCCCTCGGCGTCGGCCTGGAACAGCGCCGAGCCGCCCCGGTCCACGATCACCAGCCGCCACAGGCCCTCCTCCCCGGCCTGGACCGGCGGCGCCGCGATGGCGACCGGGTCCCGGAAGCGGGCCTCCAGGCCCTGGCCCTCCTTGGCCTCTGCGTTCCGCGTGGGGTCGCCCAGCCACGGCGTCTTCCTGCCGTCCCGGTCCTCCAGCAGGACCTGCCCGCTGGCCGGGTCCAGCACCACCCAGCGCTGGTGCAGCGGGGTGTCCGGGAGGTGCGGGATCCAGATCCGCAGGTGGCTGTCCGGGGCCTGCAGCCGCAGCTCTTTGAAGCCCTCCTCCGCCTGGGCGGCCCCAGGCGGGGTCCAGGAGGCCTTGATCCGGGCCAGGCATGAATGGGCCAGCGGCAGGGGCGCCTGCAACCGGCGCCGCCCCTGGGCATCCGCCGCAAGGGTGCCGGCCTCCGGGTCCAGGAGCGTCCAGTCGGCCGCGGCCAGGACCGATCCGTCGCCGGCCAGGGCGGTGAGCCCGGTCGCAAAGCCGGGCGGCAGCACCCGGTGCTCGCACTGGACCGTCACCTGGGCGCCCAGGAACGGCGCCGCCCCGGCCAGGGCAGGCAGCAGCCAGACGGCAGCGGGCTGGCCTTGAATGTAAAGCCTGGAATGGCTTGGCATGATTCCCTCCTGGGCCGGCCGGCGGGGAGTCCCAAGGGCGGCTGGCTCAGGAGGGATGCAATTAATTAATTATTTGTTCCTTGAGTCCCAAACCTGGGTGGGCGGATCCTTGCAGATCCTTCCGCTCCGCCGAAGCTGATCGGTTTCCGGCCGGCTGCGACTGCGAGCGGAGGAGCGCTGCCTCCGCCCGGTCCTGAGACAGCTGCTGGCCGGCGCCGGGGCCGAGGTCGAGCCCAGATCCATCCGCCGGCCGACTTTGGATCGAGTTTCAAAAAAATGAAACTTTAATTTTTTTGATGACATTCCTGTTCGGATGCTCCGGTCCTGCCGATGCCGGAGCCCTTCCCGTGTCCAAAGGAGCGCCCCGTGATGCCCCCCACCCTCATGAGCAGGCCCCAGGCCATGATCCGCGCCATGGGCTCCTACGTGCTGTATGACCCGGTGTGGGAGACGCGGATCGCCCTTGGCTGGCGGGACTCGCCTGACGACGGTCCCGAGCGCCTTCTGCGGGTTATCGGCTGCAACGATCCCAAGACCCCGGTCCGGTCCATGGGAGCCGCCGTGATCATCGGCGAACTCGGCCCGGAGTCCGGCGCGGCATCCCCCGCCGACTCCAAGCAAGCTTTCAAAGGAACCGAAAGCGCCGTGCCCCCCTTCGAGGGCAGCCCCCTGCCCCGCCGCGCGTCCGAGGGTTCAAAGGCGAAACAGGTCAGGAGCCCTCTCCTGCTGCCGGCGCCCCGTAAATGATCATACTCAGCGGGGTCAATCAACCTGATCGGCCCCCAGCGGCCCAGGCGTCCAGGTTATTCGAGCAAGCTCGGGAACTTTCGGGGTCCCGTGTGCAGATATAATAAATGAATAATTTAAATTGTTCATTATTTTGTCAATCCCAACCTTTCGGAGTTCCCGATGCTCACGCCTTGCCCGCACACCCGATCCTCGCTGACCTTCATCCTCGCCGCAGGCGCCGGCCTGCCGTCCTTCGCCGGCGGCTGGGATAACGCCGTCTCCAGGGTCGTGCACAACCATTTAGGGCAGTCCCTGGAACTGCACCTGGCCGAGGTCCCCGACAAGTGCCGGGTGGGCCTGCAGCGGAGGGGCAACGGCCAGTCGTGGGAGCCCATCCAGAGACTGCTGCCCGAATGGGATGGGGGAGACGGCAGTGAAGATGCGGAGGTCTCGCCGGCGACGGTGCAGCCCGGTGAAAAGGTGCGCCTGTGGTTCGATGATCCGGAGTCTTCCCATTCCCCCGCGAAGCTGAACATCCAGGACCATGCGCCGGGAGGCATGGCGGAGGTGCGCCTGTCCAGCAAGCTCTCGGAGACCGGAAACTGCGCCGAGGTCTTCCCCGGCTCCCGGCCCGGCGTGAAGGTCACCAACGGCAAGGACGGCATCTACATCACCAGAGCGCTTGCGACCCAGCCATCGGATGTCCAGATCAAGCAGGCAGCCACCCAGACCCCGGCCGTCGAGACCAAGGTCGACCACAACGCGGTCGGCACGCCGTCCCGGGCCGGGAGCCAGGGGAGGGCGTCGCGCGCCGATTCCAAGTCCGGCCAGTCGCCCTCGGCCACCCTCCCCAATCTGCCAGGCGTCCTGACGGCCGCGCAGGGCCGCACGTCCGGCAACGTCCCGCGGGAGAATGGGGCCGGGGCACGGTCCCGCGGCAACTCCGAGGTCGAATCCAGGGCCGGGCTGGTACCGGGGCAGCTCATCCTGCCCGACCTGCCGCGCCCCACGGGGGACAAGCCAGGGACGGCGGCCCCGGACCTCGGCGCCCAGACGGAGCCGACCCTGCAGGTCGTCCTGATCAACCAGACCTGGGACCAGGCCACGGTGATCTTCAGACACCGGCAGGCCCAGGTGGGATGGGTCCTCTGCAAAGCCAACAAGAAGCCGGAGAGCGATCCCAGCCAGGTCCTCCTGGGAGCCCAGGAATCCATCGTGATCAGCCACCCGCTCTCCGCCTTGAACCCCGCGGGCGATACGTCCTACCTGGTGACCGACGACAAGGGCGGGAGCCAGCTCCAGTTCACCTGGGAGGTGGTCAAGAACCACCTGCCGGCCAGCGGGCTGCGGCTGAAGGGCGGGAAGGTGGACGGCAAGGCGTTGAATCCCGTCCAGATGCAACCCATGGTCCGGATCGAGGGCAATTACGTAACCCTCCTCGACTGGACCCCAGGGGCCGCCATCAAGGCGACCCCCAGGAACGACTCCCCGGGCCACAAATACAGCCTCCTTTCCCCCGCGGGCTCCCCCGGCCTTTCCCGGGTTCCCTCCGCCATCTTCAACCTCAGCGCCCATTCGGCCTCGTCTTCCCCGACCCGCTCCCCCCTCAACCCGGGGAAGCCCTCCAGGAGCGGCGTGAACCTGCCGCCGCTGAACCTCAGCCCCAACAACCAATAGAACCGTCCCGGACGGCCGCCAGGGCGGCCAGATGGCGATAAGGGGGGATCATGAAATCTCCTGGGCGGTTGTGTTTTTCAGGTCCGGGCCGCCGTCTGGCCGGGCCTCCCGGCGCAGGGTGGGGACCGGGAAGGCGTCCACCACATCGCGTTCGAGGCCGGCCGGGCCCTCGACTTTCTCCGTCACCAGTTCGAAGCTGTGAGTGGGGCTGGTTGAAAAAGTCAGGATGTCCGTTGCCGGAACGCCTACTGCCTGGCCTTGGATTCGCCCAGGGGCCGGCGCGCGTCCCTGGGGGGCGTCGCGGGCGGCTGGACGGCCGAAAGCTGGGCTTCCTGGCGCAGCACCTTGCGCGGCCGCTCAGGGGTGGCCGGGAGGGCGCCCGGGCGTTTGAGGGACGATGGCAGACCGGGGGCATCCTGCACCGCGGCAGGGGAGGACGGCACGGCAGGCGGCAGGTTCTCATCGTTCCGGCCGGAGAACAGCCGTTTCGCCGAGGGGCTGGAGGAGGAACTCGAGGAACTGGAGGAAGAACTCGAGGAGCTGGACCGCATCCCGCCGCTCTTGGCCGGACTGGTCAGGCTCGCGCCCTGGCCGGCCCTGGGGACCCAGAGGCGCCTGCCGGACCCGGGATTCCGGCCGGTGGGCAGGGAGGCGACGAGGCTGAACGCCGGCGCGGGATCGTCTTCCGCCTGGGGCATGGCCTCGTCGCCGTCCGTCCCCGGGGCCAGGGCGGGCCCGTGCTGCTGCCTGGTCTCCACCAGCGGCAGGCCGGCCTTGTCCTCCTCCGGATCCAGCGCCACGGACCCCAGGTCCACCCAGGTATCCTCCACTTCCTTCCAGGATGGGCCAGGGACCCGCTCCAGCGCGCGGGGTCCCTCGTCCCCTTCGAACGGGTAGGCCTCGCAGAGCTGGTTCAGCTGGGCCAGGGTGCCCAGGCCCAGGCGGTCCCGGGTGACGCTCCAGTAGTTCCCCACCACCTCGGCGCGCTCCCGGCCCCGGCTGTCCGCTTCCGTGGCGGGCAGCTTGGCGTCGGCATCGAAGCCGGCCTGCACGCCCTGCATCACCTCCAGGAACACCGTCCGGGCCTGGGGATCGACGCCGGCCAGGAAGGCGTCCGCATGCGCCCTGAAGCGCGTTTCGGCCTCGGCATCCGCCTCCGGATCCTCGCCATGGCTGAAGTCGATGGAGTCCTTGGCCTCCTGGCTCCCGCTCCTGCGGATCACGGTGAAGGAGATGCCCGCCCAGCGCTCGACCACGAACAGGCCGTCCCGGGTCGCCACGGAGAACTGCTGCAGATCGCCATCCTTGGCCAGCAGTTTCCATCTGATCCGGCTGTCGGAGATCTGGAAGCCGTTGGACCCCAGGCAGCTGAACGGGGTGGAGAAGGCAGGAAGGCCGGCGACCACAACCGCCGCCGGAATGAGGAAGGCCCTGGTGTCCATCGGAATGCTCCATTGATTGGGGTTGTAGGGAACCGCCCCCGGGTCCCCGCCGGGCCGGAGGCTGAGTCATTTCAATGAAATGTTTATTCAGATCGTAAAGTTCCCCGGCCCGCCGCCTGCCCTTGGACGTTGCCGTCCTCAACCTCATGGAACCTCTGGGCGAAATTAATCACTAATTTGTCATACCCCCCCCGGGATCGCTCCGCAGGCCGGATCCGGTCCCAGGCTCCTGCCCGAGGAACCGCCATGCGCCTTGCCCTGCCCCGCCCCGTTCCAGCCCTGGCCGCCCTGGTGGCGCTCATGCCCGCGGCCCAGGCCGGCCTGACCTTCGGCCAGGGGGTCCTCCTGGGCGACGGCCGCGGCGCCCCGCCCATCGCCGTGGCCTGTTTCGACGATGACAACCTGTTCGTGCTCACCGACGGCGCGCCCTGCGTCAAGCGCCCGGAGGAAAAGGGCCGGGCCACCCGCCAACATGGCATCCCGGCGAAGCTGTTCCACTACCGCCCGCTGGACGCCGGGCGCCGGACCTGGAGCTGGACCCAGGTGCTCACCCTGGCGCCCGGCGCGATCGGCCTCCAGCGCGGCCCCGGCCATTCGCTCCTGGTGGTGGAGCTGAACGGGGACGCCGAACTGCTGCGGCTGGAGCCGGAGGGGCAGTCCTGGCGCAAGGCCGGCCGCACCCAGGTGCTGGACCAGAATCTGCGCGAGGCCATGAAGCTGGCCGGCACCCCCCTGACCGGTTTCGCCGCGGACGCCGTTGACAGCGTCTACCTGGCCTATGGCCAGCGGATCCTCCGCTACCGGGAGAACCATGAAGGACTTTCGAGCCTGGCCTGGCTCACCGGCCGGGAGGCGGCGCCCGCGGAGTCCAAGGCCACCTCTGAAGCCGCCGGGGTCGACCTGGAGCATGGGCCGGCGGCCCTGGCGGCGGCCCCCGGGGGCGGGCTGTACCGGGTGGACCGCGGCGACGGTTCCATCCTCTGGTTCGCCCCGAAAGCCAAGGAGCCGGTGAAGACCACCCCTGACTGGGGCATCCCCGGCTTCCGGCCCCAGGATGCGGCGGCCGTCGGCGACGATCTGCTGGTGACCGGCACCACCCCCGGCAACGGACGGGAACTTTCCCTGGTCCGGCTGACCGCCTCGGGCCCCGGCCAGAACGCCGCCCAGGGCGTCGCGACGCCCCTGGATCTCAACTTGGGCGAAGCCAGCGCCATCTGCCCCACCCCCCGCGGCCACGTGCTCCACGCCGATCCGCTGGAGAGCCAGGCGGTGCTGTGGCTCATGGACGGCGCCGGACCGGTCCGGGCCCTGGAATCCAAGGCCGTCCAGCCCGTCCTGCCACCGGAGTCCCTGGCCCTCCAGGACCGGAAGGATGCCCAAGGCCCAGCCCAGCCGCCCAGCGCGTGGGACGCGCCCCGCCGTCCTTCCGAACCCTTGAACCCGGTGCTGGGGGATCAGCAGGCCGCCCTGGCCGAGGCGCTCGCCGGCTTCGTGGGCAGCTACCGGGCCTCGGCCCAGGTGGGGGACTGGCTCGAGGGAAACCGGACCCGGGGCGCCAGGTCCAGGTTCACCCTGGCCGGCCTGCTTGCGGAAGGGGACCGTGCGCAGTCTCTGGAGCCCCCTTCCATCCTGCCCCAGGGCGACCGGAGGTTCGGCTTCAAGGACGAGAAATTCATCCCGCAGGTGGTCGGCTGGATGCTGGCCAGCGCCGGCCTGGCCAACGGGGCCACGGGCCGAGAGAAGCCGGAGGAGGCCCTGCCCCCAGGCCTGCTCAAGCTGTGGCGCTGGGGCTCCGACGGCGAGATCCTCATGGAGATCACGAACCTGCAGGAAATCGCCCCCCGCATCGACCGGTTCTGGCGCAATGACCTGGTGACCCGGGAACTGAAAGCCAGCGAGGGCATCGTCGGCCTGCGCGAGCACAAGCAGAGGGTCCATTTCGCCTATGGGTTATCCATCAAGCTGGACCGTGCCGGCCAGAACCTGCTGGCCATCACCCCGGCGGGGCTTCTGGCCCGCACCCATGAATGGGTGGAACCGGTGGAGCGCAAGTACGAAAACCCGGTCCAGACCCAGGCTTCCACCCCCCTGGCTTCATTCCGGAGCCTGGCGTCCCCTCCATCGGACCTCGAGAGCATCGGCACCGAGCTTTCCAGCGCGGCTTCCGAATCCGCGGCAGCCTGGGCATCCAGCACCTCGTCGCCCAGCCTGGATTCCGGCCAGATCCTCCCCCCGCAGCCCGCCTGGAACGGCGCCTTCCTCCAGGCGCCCTTCCTCGGGTCGATGCCGGCGCTGGTCAATGTCACCTACGTCCCGGTCTTCGTTCCCGCCATGGCCCTCGCGCCGGCGGCCAAGCCGCAGCCGCTGCAGATCCCCGCGGCGCCGGCCTGGCCGAGCGCCTTGGAGGAGCTGGGAGATGGGCCGATCGGGTAGCACTTCCAGGCCAGTCTTGATGGGATGGACCTCCAATAGGTGGAAATTCGGCGACCGGCTATACTCCCCCGGAAGTCTGGAGTCGTCTCCGCCATGCGCGTCGCCAATCCGATCTACGATGTCGTCTTCAAGTACCTTCTCGATGACGAGAAGGTCGCCCGGCTCGTGCTCTCCGCCCTCCTGGGCAAGGAAGTGCTGGAACTGCAGTTCCGCGCCAACGAGGTGCGGCATGAGGTCCGGCCGAAGCCCCGGAAAGAGGACCGCCGGCCGGTGGGACCCGAGATCCTGGTGCTGCGCCTGGACTTCACCGCCACCGTGCGCCTGGAGGACGGAACCCGCAAGCTGGTCCTGATCGAGATCCAGAAGGCCCACAATGCCGGGGACGTGCTGCGCTTCCGGCGCTACCTGGGGTCCCAGTACGCCGCCGGCGAGAATGTCTACCTGGACCAGGACGGCGCCAGCCGGGCGCTGCCGATCGTGACCATCTACTTCCTCGGCGAAGGCCTGGAGTGCATCGACGCCCCGGTGGTGCGGATCAACCGGCACTATACCGATGCCGCCACCGGCGAGCGGGTCGCCATCCCCGATCCCTTCGTGGAGGCCCTCACCCACGATTGCATCGTGGTCCAGATCAACCGGCTCAAGAACCGCCGGCGCACCGACCTGGAGCAGCTGCTGGCGGTGTTCGACCAGGGCCAGACCGC
>Ga0316217_10001426_pt1 | contig 31158 bp, 14 predicted proteins | sample 1anoAmetaG_FD_203633 | JGI IMG/M metagenome (GOLD analysis project Ga0316217, IMG submission 203633) | Freshwater microbial communities from Trout Bog Lake, Wisconsin, USA - 1anoA | ecosystem: Environmental > Aquatic > Freshwater > Lake > Hypolimnion/Profundal zone | place: USA: Wisconsin... | reverse complement strand
AAGAAGAAGAACAAAACAGATACAAACCTTACAATCCCTACGAAGATTCCAAAAATAATCTGAGAGCCAAGCCTAAAACTAAAGTTAACATCAGTGGCCTAAGGGCGATAGTAAATGATCCTACCTAATTGAAAGACAAAGTATCAAATATCTTACTTAGGGAAACTTACATTTCCAAAGCCTTGAATTCGAGAAAGCAATAAATTGCTACACATAATGTCTTAAAAAGCTAGATGAAGAAAACATTCCATTCTAGAATCTGAATGAGGAAAAGAAGAAGCTTAGGTGTGTAGTTTTTTCAAATAGATCCATGGCATACTTGAAAACTCAGGAGACTCTCAAGGCTCTAAACGATGCCAACGAATCACTTAAATACAATAATAAATACCCAAAGTCTTATTATAGAAGGGCTGAATGTTTGAAAAAACTTGGAAAGTACAAATAAGCTCTCAAAGATTTCAAGATGGTGAGGGCATTAGAACCTGGTGAAAACAAAGCAGAAACTGAGATCAAAAAGATAGAGTCATTTTTCGCAAAGAGAGCAAAAGAAACGAAATAGTCATTGTTAGCGGAATACAATCCGAACATTATGATGGGAAGCCGAAGAATATAAATAACTGAGGTAGATTAGTTTGAATAACAAAAGAAGAAAGAGGAAACAAACTACCTTGATTAACTATGATCAGTATGTGAAGATAGATACATCTTTATGAATAATGTCCGTATTAATATTATCGCAAAATCAAAAATAGCTATAACCTCTTTGATTGAAACCTTCCCTATTGATAGAAGAAAACTGTTGCTGGTACGGTTGATTAGGATAAGAAAAATTCACTGCACTAGATCTGACCAATGAGGGATTGAAAGTAACAGGAACACTACTTTGCCCTGACCTAAGCTCATTAGGAAAACGGCTCATTTCATTAATTTGTAGTGAGTTTTAGTTTCCATTCGACAGCCTCGTAGAATAGAATGGTTCAACGTAGCCATTACTAAGAGTGTTTGGATTTTGTATTCTTATCGGCTCTGAATAATGTGCAGTGGGCTGATTCGTTTCAAAATTTAGCTGCTTGATGAAAGTTTCCTTTGCAGCTTTATTCTGGAAAGAAAAATTACTATTCTGTACCTTGGAAGCTTTCTCGTTTTAAAACTAAATGTTTTGGACAGGGTTCAATTGAGTACTGCTACTTGAAATAGTCTACAGTATGATTCTATCAGGTATATCTAGTTGTTTTTGAAGACAGTACTCCTAAATTTGATGATAGGCATCCGCAAAGCAGGTTTGTTTTTAGAGATTTGAAGTCAATTCACTTGGAAATTAGTCGCTGCATTTTTGTTAAACAAGAGACATCACTTTTTTAACCATATTTTGCTCTTGCTGATAGGCTCTAGATCTAAGCTCATTAGCTGTTGTGATCTGCAAAATCGGCTTCTCGTCACTCGGATGGTTTTCACCGAAAAACTATGTCAGCCAAACTTTTAGTTTGCCTGAACTATTCAGCCCCATCATCCGCTCATTTATCTAAAACTACCCTACTTTACTATAGCAATCGTCATAACCTCTTATTGCCTCGCTTAAAATGTAAATCGATTCTCTTAAAGGCAACTTATTCGGCAAATCTGCGAGTCTCCATGGTATGCTCTCGACCATCACCTTTAGAACATTTCTATTTCCACAGAGATTGGGAGCTGTATCTTTCAGATTTTGCACAGCATAAACACTTACTAAAGCATTATCTTGCGTCCTGCGATAGTTGTATATGTCGTATTACTTTTCTAGATTCATCTTCTGCTCAACCCCTATTGTATGCAACTAGGCTTCATTATCAGTGTGCCGGTTTCGATATAGCTTCACTCCCTCCTTGTTAGTTTTTAGATACTACCACTACCTCTCTATGAACTTCAATATCTCTGCACTTTTGGATTCTTTAATACCCATGTAATTCAAATTATAGTAGGTTAAAATTTAATTGCCAGCAAAATGATGTAACTTCAAGGCTGAGTTAAATGAATGAAGAAATTAGTGTGGTTTCGGTTATACTTTTGAGTTTTAGACTTTGTAAGGCCGATTAATTATATTAAGAATTATTTATTGCGAGTGTAGAGATGATTGTAGAAGAAATCGTTTCTGATCTTGCTACCGACGTTTAAAACTTCCAAGATAATGGCCATTTTCTTTAGCAGTCATTTTGCAATGAGAATAGTCCTACTCCAAAAGACAAATAAAGTCAAACGGGAAGTACTGGCTCATATTTGAATCAGCTACTTGAAGAAACCGTCTTATCTCCGTAGAAATAAAGCGGAAAAAGAATAGCCTAGAACAAACTTAAGTACAAAAAGCTAAAACAAAAGCTCAATCTGCTTACCTAGCAACTCCAAGATCAAGGATTATTCAAAGATCAAAAGGATACCAATAGCCCCAATAAATCACGATTGCTGAAGTTGGCTCATGAGCTATAAAAATCGCTACAAACTCAAGCAATAGACTACCAACTCTTGGAGTTCATTCTAAAAGAAATACACAAAATTGTATAGCATAAGCGAGATCATGATATCTTGATTTTGAGAGGAGCCAGGCTTATGACCACCTTAAGCGCAATCATAAAAAGGTTTCCTTCATTGCACAGGACTTAGGCAGTTCAAGCAACGGTTTCTTTATAATCATGTAAAATTATTGTAACTTAGCACTCAAGTTACTCAAAATAATGCTTTCTCTATCCACGAATAGAGAACTCCTGCTCGTTACCAACCAAATGATAGCTCTAATAACTCTCCTAAACTGTGTTTTGACGAGATAATAAAAGAAGCTATCAGTTCTTTGCTTCAGCTTGCTGAATTTGATGATCGCTGGACCCCACAAAGGTACATATATTGAAACTTTAGTCTAGCTACAGTAAATCATGAGAACTAATCTCTAATATATGCTTTGCTCTTCACTGCTCAAAAGATTAAAAAGCTATATCTAGACTTGCATCTCCTACGATGACCCTTCCTATTCTGAATTCATAGTACTAGGTTTCAAATTCTACTATTTGCTGATGAGAGGCTGCTGCTAAAAGTAACTTCATTTTTATTGAGGTAGCTTGAGCGACCCATTTATGGTACTCCTGTAATGGATAACTTAAGCCGGGCAGTGAGTAGCTACTTTTAAAGTGGTATCCAGCACCTCAGCTTTTCTATACCTGAGCTGATCTTTGAGAAGGAGTTCTAAAACTAATAAAAGTATTCTTACTGCTAAGAGTAAATTCCCACCTTTAAGATTAATACCTTGCTTTACATTTTCAAGAGCTTAAATGTTATTTTTCATGTGAATATGAGTTTTTCTCAAGTAATTCTGATTCTATGAAGAAAATAATCGACTGCAATCCATAGTTTCTTAAAGCTCTATTGTTTCTTTTCAACTACACCAAAGAAAACTTCAAATAAAGCCAAGAAATGAAAAATCTTTGCAGTTAGATCATAATTTTCATAGGAAATCTTTGTTGTGAAAACTAACAAATGCAGAATATCATGAGATAATGTGGACTATTGGCATCCTTTTCCAACCATCCTCTGTAGTACATGATGGAACCACTCAAACACATATTTGTCCCAGCTTATTGCTCTTTGATATTCCAAAACTCTAAGAACATAGAAGAAGCTTTCAAAGAAAGCTCTGTTTTGACCCTACTTCAATACATCTAAAAATAGATATCCTGCAAAAGCTAAAAGAAACTCTTCTAGTAAGAGCCATACTCTGAGCTACCATTTGGCAACTTAAATCCACAATGTAGAGCTCTCAGTCGCAAAACATCAGTTAGCAGCATGAATAGCAATTACAGCAATTATTCCAAAGCATCAATGGCGGAATCCTATACAACCCAAAACAGTACAACCCAAAATATCAATAATAAGGAGTTTAGACTTTAATATAAGTTTAGAGTTGAATTTTGGGAGTAATTGGCTTGCTAATTGACTAAAATTGATGATTGATGTTAAATATTTTCAATTGTTAGGTTCTTTCGTAGTTAGCTGCAAATACACAATATTAATTTTAAGGCTTTGTTAAGCTGACAAATCCAGTTAATAAAGCTTAATTTGATAAAGGGAACTAAACTCTTTACCCTTTTGGATCAAGATTAGGAGACGATTATTATGAAGAATAATTTTGTCTAAAAAAATTTATCTTTCATAATGTCCGTTTAGGCTAGTCTGCTATTATAATACAATTAACGACTCATGAGTATTTTAGAGGGAGTAAGAGCTGCTAATATCAAGGCAGATAAACCTCGCTTCGTAATTAAGTCGAAGCCAACTTCAAAGGAAAATAGAGATTAGTATCATGATTAAAACGCTTCTAGCAGCGACTCAGAGGCGATGTTATTCATTTAGTACATGATAGGTAAAAGTGAGCGTTTAAAAGAGCTTATAAGCAAAAAAAACATCTTCAACCAGGAGTAATTCTATTCTAAGTACCTCTACGAAAGCATATGCTTGGTACCTTTCTAACTATATAGAAAACTATACTCAAACAAGTTCTAGAGAAAATGATGGCTGATCGCAGGTTGGGGAAAAACCTCAAAGGCATGAATAAATCAAACCTAGCTGAGATTTAAAATTCTATTTGGAACATCGTTTAAAGAGAAGCTAGCTTATACAAAAACTAACTGGAATATAATCGTTAGAAGAGGCAACTCGAAGAACAACTTATCAAAAGAAAAAGGTAGATTTTGCTGGAAATCAGCAAAATAAAGTAAAAAACAGGAGGCTAGACATCATTTACTCTAACTGAGCCTTAATAAAATGAAGCTTAGGCCTTGTGAAGAAGAATACTGATAAGTTAAACATTATTTATAATCACTCTAATTCAAGCAAAAGAATGCTTCTAATCTATCTGCTAGCATTACCTGAACAGCATTTTAGCAATTGCCGAAGTTTAAACTGTTGAAGGCAACTAAGCATAAAACTAAGAAATATAACTCAAAATCTTTTGATTCCTCATATTCTGAGAGATCATCGTTGTTAGCTCATCCCCTAAAGAATATTTGAGCTACCTCTTATACAGATTTGTGTCAGGATTGCTGATGTTTATTTCACTATGCTTCTTGTTGGCGATTTGACTTTTTGACAACTAGCCCTATTTCTCAGCGATATGCTCACGTTATTTGTGTAAATTGCTGCTTTTGAAAGGAGATCTCTCCTAAAATGAATAGTTTTGTCGCTTAATGTGCGAGTGTTAGTGGTCTTAATTTTATGAAGATTTAAAAATGTTTTGCTTTATAAGCCGTGATTTGAATATTAAAGACTATGACATTCGTGGGCTTAGCTTTTCATTTACTTGTGAATTCAATTTGGATATAAGCTTTACTTCCGTAGCAAGGTTTTATTAGGTTTGCGTCGAGACGCTCTTTTTCGCTTCTTTTTTCTTTTGTGGTGACTGGGTGAGCAGCTAGTTGTTTTTTATGATTTTAAACAAGTACTTACAATTAGGGCAGCATACCTTTTGAAACAACTAATTGGGGTCTATCTTCTAAGCTGAGGGTGTTGAAAGGAAATTCGGGCTCTTTGAGGTTGGACTTCTTGAAATTAAAACTACTTTCTTTTAGGGTGTTTTCTTGACTTTAAAGGCGTCTGACTTAAGATCTACTTTATCATATTTTTTTCTCATACTCCAACGTTTAATTATTAAATTTTCCTACACCAAAATTATAAGCTCAAGATTATTGTAATTTAGAGTTAGAGGGAAATTCTTTTTAGTATAACCAACTATTTAATTTATAGTTGAAGCAAACAAAAGAAGTCATTACTTTTGAATTAGTCATAATTTAAGTAGAAACTAAAGGTTAACTGACTTTGTACTAATTCCAATCTTCAGTCTATCAGCAAATATCACAATCAAAACAAATCATCTCATTTTTCTCTCAGGCTACTTTTTGACTTATTAATCCTGAGGTTTTTACACCATTTGCTCCTACCTACCCAAAGAGATTTCAGGTTTTTCATTTTCATGTTCAGCCTTCAATTCTTTTTCTTTTGTTTACAAAAACTCTTTCTTCAGCCTAGCCACACGAGCCTGAGTCCAAAGAATCAAATTTCTTTTGGTAGTAGAAACACGCATCATTGCTCTGGTGATTGCTTCACAAATAAACTTGCCTGCTGAATTTTTTTAATTTTTTTGCTACTAACTCATCGACTTTTCTCTTTATAACTAAATGTCTTCAAGTTTGAGACTCCTTTCATGGTGTCTGGTATAGTTTGTAGTTGCCATTTCTGACTTCTTAGGAGGAGGAGACCAAGTAACATTGTGGGTATTACTGGGCATCGAAGTTTGCTTTCTCACATTACCTATTACTTATGAAGAGTTGAATTTTTCACTGTATCTAACATTGAAAATGTTTTCGGTTGATGTATTATTTCTCTGTCGATTTAGCGCCATATCTATGAACTATTTTTGCGGATTTCTTTACTCATGATTCCTGTACAAGAATTGCACAAAATGAGAAGACTAGGCAAATTTTCTCATGAATTTTCCATTCGCTCTAGGATGAGATCTGACGAACTCTTCCAGCATAAAATCTTTCTTGAAGTGAAATCCTTTTTTCTTTTAAGTGAGATGAGTTATCTACTTGGCAGGGGATTTTAACTTTGATGGACTTTGTTGATGTTTTTGGCAAAAATCTTGATAATTTTGGATCAAAAGTAAGATAGTTTCGAAAAATATGTGTTTAATGTGTTAGGTACTGAAATGGCGTTCTTACTCTAGATGCACTTTAAATAAGTAGAACTGATCTTTGAATTTAAGCATTTCATCTACATGATTTTTAGAGTAGATGTCATAAATTCTCAACTTCTTCGTCGCTTCTTTAAAATGGTTGATGTGCAAGCTTTAATCAATATTTAAGATATCGTTCAAGTCTAAGAAAACTACCACTGATTACCCAAGCTTGTAGATTACCTAGTCAGTGGCGAAACTTAAAGGTATACTTCCTATCAAAGGCATCGGTGCTTGAAGGAGCTCAATCATATTGGCAGGCAGCATAGGTAAGATTACATTCTACCATTTCAAAGGATATAGAAAGGAAACCAAAGATTATATTGCATATCCGACAGCCACTTGAGAATCAGAAACAAAAATCACCGATTTTTACAGAAGAAGAGACTCAACTATTGCAACTATTTTGTCCACAGAAAGCATCTTAAAGAGACAGTGGACTGCTTGACGCTATGTATTAGAAAAAATACTGAAAAGCAGCGATGGTCGGACCAATTTGGGGAAGGAAAAACAATTTTGTTGCCATTCCACGCTATTTCCATTCGAATATCATCCTTCATATACTCGATTTCGTTGAAAGAGCGTTAGTACTCACTAAAGCCGATCTCATACTCTTCTATGAAATGATTGATAACTTCATTGAACTATACGTTATCTTCTCTCGAGTGGTTAGAAAACATCTTGTGTTTAAATTAGTTTTGAAGAGACTGGTACTTTCTGAAGATTTCTTAAAGCAAATTATGGAAAAACTAAGTGACGCAATATTTAGATACTAGACAGATTGCTTTTTAGGTAAAGAGCTTTTAGTGGTTATGAATATGCTTATCAATGCAGTTAACTGGAAGAGTTTAAAGTATTTACTCCTAAAGTTCCTATTTAATCTTTAGACAGCTCACGAAAAGCCGGTTCCCATCTTCTTGAGTTAGAATAAAATTGAAAATTGAGTAGCCATACCCTAAAATGCATTTGTTTAGCACTATGCCTTCAGGAAAACAGAAATTAGGGAAAGATTTGTACTAAATCTGCGTGCTTTTGTTCTTCATGGAATGCTGAAAAATGACCTCAGGCTAAAAATGCTGAACGAATTGATGTTGCTGGTCCTCTAGATCCAAGGTCTTGACAAGGAGATACCTAGTTTTTTAGACTAATTGCTAGTTGCTGGAGTTTTCTTATTGTTGGTTCTGACAGGCCAAAGGCAATCGCACGATTTCATAGTTGTTATCCTCGGGCATTTACAGTTCATTCTATGCACTGACTTCAACCATCTCTATATCTTCGATTATTCTTTTTTAACTCTGCTTGTCATTGACCACATAAAAAATATACTACTCCTCCAAGCGGAGTCCAGGGTATTCCAAAGGGATGGCCTAGTTGTTACTCTGGATCCGACTGCTCTTGATTTTGATGATCGGCTTTTTATTTTTTTCGCAAAAGGTAATCTTGAGGTATAGTCCGTTTCCGATCGGCCTGTATTTGACTAGTTTGTTCTGGTGATGGTTGTTCAGCTGGTCAGCTTCGAATTGACTATGCGAAACCAGCTACAGACTAGTTATCCAAACCAATTCTAGATCGCTACATGTCTACATTGATCATCGGAACGGCATTTACAATGCTTATTGAGCCCCACAACTATCACCTCTTCCACCAGAACTTTGAGTTCCGTCTCAGTTATCTCCTCCACAGAAAGGTGTTCTTCCTTCATCAGCAGCAGCCTTGTCAAGTAGTTTAAATTATTATGAGTTTTATTCAATGTGCTAAATTTGAACAAGTCTTCCTGCTTAGATGGGAATTTTTTAAGAAGATCTTTTATTTCTTAGCAATTCAAATTTTATGATCTTTCTTTATCTTAAATCATATAATATCGATTTGGAAACTTTCTAGACAAATAGGCAGTTTTCAATGCTTTATTAAAGTGTCTCCTTCACTTAAGCGAAAAGCTAAAACCTTATACTCTTGAAATCATAAATGTCTTGATTTAAGATTACAGTGATGCTTCCGATGAATATGCCTCTGAAAATCATGTTAGATTTTCAAAGAACCCCAAGGTTTCGAGAGTAATTTGAGTTAGAAATTCAATATAATCACGGTTTCCTTTGAGGAGTAGCTAAAGATATTCAAATTTAAGAAACATCGGTAAGTGATGTTTTTCTCTAAAAGCGATGAATATGCAGTAATGTAAGTTCAAATTATCATGAAAAACCACAGGAAAGCTAGCAAATAGAAGCATATATACAAAGAGCTTTAGCATGCATCACCAGCTCTTACTTAGTTGGGCATCAAGAGAAAAATTTGCAGAGACTATTTGACCCTCTTTAGATTCAAATTACATCAAAATCTCTAAAATAGACCAATTCTTCAACTTTTCTGTTACTCAAGGCCTTAGAAAGTAAAAATCCACAAATTTTTACAAAAAAGTCATTTGATATTGCAAAACTCATGAGTATTCATACTAGATTTGATTGACTATCATTTGCTGCCAAATTTACGTTGCATCAACATAGAACTAGCTATTTCCTAGTTGTAGCCCGCTTCTCTCAAAGCTTAAGCAGCATCAGCTTTTGAAAAACCAAGATCCATCAGTTTCTTTAGCTTCTTCTAAACTTCCTCTTTGGAAGTAGGCGGCTTGTTCTTCTCGATTTCTCCATCCGACAGAAATTTCGTCGTAATCAGCCCATCTTGAAACACTAGCAAATTTTTCTTCAGATCAATGATACACTATATAATCACAGGCTTACGTTGAATCTTTTCAACATGTCTAGGCCTAACAAAAACTAGGTCGAGTTATTTTAAATGATCGTAAAGGCGCAAGTCAAAAACTTGCCTTATATCTCAATTTCTGCTGCGTGAATTTTCCCTAGAATTTTGCAAGATCCCACTCCAATCGCCTTTCCAGCATATCTCTTATCCATCAACCTCATCAATCTAAATAAAGCAAAAGATACCCACATCTTTCGGCCAAAGATTGAGACATGATTGTCGATTGTGCTCCAGAGTCCACAAATGCTTGGATAGGTACCTTATTGATGGAAGCTTTAATGTAAAGCATGTTGATATGGCCGAACACTTCAGGTATGTACTCGTTTGCGAACTCTAGGTTTTTATCAATATTTTCTTGATTGATCCTTTCCTCCAGCAACCTCTGGTACTCTGGATTCATGGGGTCTTTAGAAAGCTATATAAACCTTCTCTCCTTTTCTTTCAGCTATTTTATTTTCTTTTCGTTGTTTCTGTGCATGACTTCGGCCAGCTGATTTACATCTCCTTTTTCAACCGCCTGCACAATATCTGGGTGAGTCTCACCGATATTGGCTAGCTTGATCGGATCGTTTTTGAGCTATTAGATGACTCTTTTGGCCTAGGGGATGAACTCCTCCACTCTCCTATGGTTGAACTAATAACCTTCTTCATTGACTTGCTTGATCTGCTTATCAAAGTTTTTGATCATGTCAGCAATCCCCATGCCTTTTTTTGGTTTCGGAGCTGGAGCCTGTCTTTTAACGATAGAAAAGTAAACCAGACTTGACTAATTGATACCTTTTTGGGATAGATTCTCATTGTCTTTCAAGAGTTGGCCATCAAGAAAAAGATCGATTTGGTTCATCGGTATTTTCGACTGCATAAAACGGACGTTACTTCTATTTCTAGCAAGGCTTTGACGTCTTAGATTTGTTGGTCTGGTTCTACCTCAATGGAGATAAAGTTGTTCCCGTCAGTGACTGTCAGCTTCATTTAAAAAAATGTTAAATTAATGTTTAATTCCATACTTAAAACCTAAAGTCTCGATATTTTAAAATTAAATTACGAATAGTTTTGTGTTCAGATTCGAGAGAAGATTAACTTATTTGCCGCAAAGACAATCCTTTATAGGGCATTCCTTGAAATCAATTTGGATACTATCAATTTCATCGATTATGGTTCGAATCCCATCGTAGGTTTTCTATCATGATAAATTAATTAATCTATTGTACTAATTTACATCAAAATTGGCAATAATGTCATTTTTTTAAGCTAAATGCAAATTACAACAGCTATAATTTACTAAATACCTAACCAACAGTCAATGTTTGGGCACCTGAAAATGCTAGGGTTTAGCATGAGTCCGTAATAGCTGAATAATGAGTTAGTTAACCACAAAAATTATTCACATAGCACATTATTGATGATATTTCTTTCAAGCAGATTTGAACTCTTAAATTGTGAATGATAAGTAAATGATGGTAAAGATGAGTAATCTGCATCACAGCTATTCTTGCTTGTAGGTCTATATTTCCTAACTTATGAGATAAGTAAGCTTATTGCTTTACAGCAAGACTAGGTATCTTTGGATCATATCCTCATGGAAATACTCGTTGAACAGGTAAAAAAGACGACGGATTGTGCTCGTTATCGACTGCTTGTACTTCTATTCAATTACACTCATCTAGAGCTCACTGACCTTTTAAACGTATGCCTCCACAATGTTCATCATCTTCTATCTCGGGAGTATCTAGAAAAAGTACTAAAAAACAATGACCAGTGGAAACATATAGCTATCTGTACGTATCTGGTGATAGGCGAAGTCCCAAACAGGATGTTGTGATAACTTTTTTTTGAGTTTTAGGTCTTTGACGAGGGTAAGGTTGCAAAGCATGACAGTGCACCTCTACACAATACTTTTTGTTAAAGCATCTTAGTGATATGCCTCTTTTCTCAGCTGCTTGTCTATTAAGTCTATGATGAACATATTTGTGACTAGTTTGTCCAGCGAGTTGTTGTTGTTCTCGTAGATTATCATATCCATCAGCTCCATGGCTCTGTGCTGGATCTTTCTCTCGCTGGAGTCCATCAACTGGCAAATCTTTCTCAAGGTTTCCTAAGGAATTGAATCGGCGAAATACTCAAATCTCTAGATGATGTTTGCGATTGCATTCAAGCTATTTTCAACCATTTTGGGATCATTCATGTTTATCAGGGCAAGGCAGAAAGCCAACAACTTCTATTTTTCATGACTCTGCATTCCCAAAATGTGTACCCCATTGATTTCGCAATTTTTTTACACCTCAAACATAATTTCATGCTGCAAGTACAAATAGATGATTTCTGAGAGCAGTTCGCAAAATCTATTCTTTTAAACAAGCCTTCTGTCCTCGATTAGCTCAACTATTTTGGAGCCTATTCCTAGTTCTTTCAGTCTGTGGTAAACAATTTCGTTAGGAGGGTTCATCATCTTGATAATGATCTGCAAAGTTTTATCCAGCAGCTGAAGTCCGCTGGCTGACTCAACTTCAATGTTTTTAAGCTGCAGTATCAGCCAAAAAGACTTTACTACTGTGAAAAAGGTTTCCTGGTTTAGGGCACTGTAATTCACAGAGTTTAGTAGGGTTAGTATGTAATCGGTCAGCTAAGTTTGCAGTTATGGAGACAGCAATTCGTAGCTATAGTTGTTCTATTCCACAGGCTAATTTCTCAAAACCAACTCAATAAGTTGGCTCACCTTGGAGCTATGTATAAACACCAAAGTTGAAGCATCCGGATCCTCTTGCACATATCGAATGAGGTGACCAAAATTCTGCAAACAAGGCTAGACATTTTTCTGGCGAAGATTGAAAAGAGTATTGTCAAGGATGCTCTAAAAGAGATGGACAGGTTATTCCCTATATTGCTATTACTCGATGGCACCCATAAGCAACTTTCTTCTCTCGTTGAATTATTTCTCGATTTGCTCCTTGCGTAAATACTTCTTTATCTGCTCGCGCTTTAGCTTCATTAATATTATCAATCTCAATTAGAGTCAAATCAATCATAGGTGCCAATTTAATACTATAATCAAATATACTAAAGCTATTCCTGTTAACTTCGTTTTCGATAGCTTTAAGGTCTTAGATGCGCAAATATTTGGAGGCTAAATTGCAGATTGGCAAGAGATTTTTAGAAAACCATCCTAATTATTTGGAATTTATCACTAAAAACCAAACAGAGAAAAAAGTCATTTAATCACTTAGATCGTTGTTATGTCTGTTCTATTGTAGCCAGCCAACCTTTTTGATGTAAGTGCATCTAAAATGATATATGAGTAAATCGACTTGTTACCATATTATTCACAATAATCAGCCAACTGTTTCTTTTGTTTTCATATCATTTAATTTATAAAGTCAAAATTCAATTTTTGGGTTTTCGGGATGAGAGTTTCGGTTGTTCTATCTATAAATTCTATAATGTCAAAAAAAGAGCAATAAATGCAGAAGAGCATCTAAAACATTGATATGAGAAGCACAGCAAACCAAGACTATATCCTCCACAAAGATCTGACCAAAAACTAGCTCAATCTAATACTTAAACGCCTCAACAACTAGATCCGCATTTAGCCCGATTAGAAACTTAGAGATAATCTGAAGCAGCTTCTCAGATAGCTCAAGTCCAAATACAGTATCTATCTCAGCAAGAAAATAATCGGCAAATTTATTTCAGTCAGCAACGAAAATCTGCTTATGAGTTCCAAGTCAAATTTTTCGCACATCTAAAAAGAAATAAGAAATACGACCGAAGAGATCTGTCGCAAAAGATACGTAATAACCAAAAACAAAGATATCTAAATCCCCAGCAAGCCGAACTCTAGTAAATGCAAGAGAAAGAACATCCTCAACAGTTCCACAACCATCATGTCTGGGATCAGAGTGGCCAAGCAGCTTGAATCGATGTTTGTGAAAGAAAAGTTGTTCATTCTGAAGGAGTTTGTGAGTTAAGAAGAGTTCAGGAAACTTAATGAGGATATTTTGGAATAAATTGAGAACATTAATAGCTAAAAATTTGGAGAACATGCAGAGAAAATCAAAAACTATACAATTTACGACTTTATCATACAGAAAATCTTCAGCCTCATACAAGAAGATACCTCTAATATAGCTATCAGGCAAAAGTATTACCAGGCCTACAAAAAGATGAAGGAGTAGATGGTCGCTATAGTCACCAATGAGGACGAAGTCAACAAACTTATCAAGGAAACCATGAGCACTCCAACCTACAGTCCTCCCGTCAACAAGCAGTTTTACAAGACCACGAAGAAAAACTATTTTCAGCTTGAAAAATAAAAGCAGGATATAAACTCACAAATCTAGTAGACTATAGACGCTGCCAAAAAGGTTATCGCTGACGCCTTCATAAAGCAAGGAAGACCAGATTACGCCTATGAGATGGGACTGGCTCTTGAAGGGAGAACTACTCCATTCCAGTCCAAAAGAAGGTTATGATCGGTTTTATGTTTATATTGAAATTGCATAAATACAATCTTTACAGAGATCAAGCGGAGAAGCTGAGGCTACGATATATCAAAATGTAAGCATTGCGATTGAAAACTTTCTCGATTTTATTCACTTTGGAGTCATTAAACACATAATACTGATTGTTTCGGAGGCAGATAGACCAATAATGGCCTCCTTACATTGACCCTTCATGTACAACCACGCTCACCAATCGATAATCTTTGCCTCCGAATGTTTACACATCATTGTAGGCAATCGGGTCACTATTCTTCATCTTTTTGCCCTCCATAGTTTTGAAACGATTCAAGTGGATGATTAGTATATCAGGAAATACCTTGACTGACATCTATTTGAGGGCTAATGCCATGTTATCACAATTGGCGCAATACCAAGCATTTTATTCATCCAGTTGTTCAGGTTGATTGAAGAGGCTTAAACATTCATGCAAAGTAGGGTCTCCGGTATTGGTGAGATCAAGCAGTTTAGTTTAGATGGTTAAGATGTCTCTTAAATAGACTTAAAACCTCACTTCAGTGTATTTCAAGGCAAAAAAGTCTTCAAAAGACTTGTCGAAGATCTTGGGAAGATCACAGTTTTGGCATTTCTTCTTGCAAAAATGGCAAAATCCTTTGATTTTTTTGAAGTCATTGACGTATATCTAAATGCCTATTTTTTAACTTAAAAGTTTCAGCCTAGTGTTGAAATGGTCTACAATTTTCTTGCACAGCTAACTTTCCTTTTACTATAGATCTGTATTTTGTGATTAGGTTTCAGTTTTAGTAGCGTTTTAAAGGTTTTCTTTCTTGACGGCTTATTCAATTTGACTGAAATATTATTTCTCTAGCTTGATAGTTTCTGCAACTATTTCTTAATTATGCCAAAAGTAAGTGCGAATGATTTGCAGCCAAAAGGTTCCAAGAGTTTTCTAAATGTCGTTAACCGATATAGCATAAGGTACACCATATGGTGATTTCATTTTTGACCCACATATGACCTTCATAGTCACAAGGTTGGTCACAAAAAGATATTAGTTTTCGTTGGTTTTCAGATTTTTGAAAAATATCAGTTCTCCTTTCAACCCTTTGACTGCTTTTTCTGGGTCTTTTTATTCCTAATCCAGTAAAACTAAACCCTCAGGTTATTTGTTTATAAAAACAAGGGTTTTTTCATTAAGTTTAAGATTAAATTTGATTTCTTTCCATGTTTAGCACAGATTAGCCTTTCCTCTAGTAAGATTATTCAATTAATCGACGATGCAGTAGCTGTAGGTTTGTTGTTTTGCTTTTGTTTTGATGGGCAAAGATAGCTGAGTGAAGATTTCATTGTTTTAGCTTTTTATATTGCAGAGTGGGCAGATTACGACCGAATGGAATTCTCCAACAAAAGGCTATAGAATTCTATGATATGCCTTATCCCCTGTTTTGGCTAAATGGTCGTTGATTAGATTAACGAAATTTATGAGGAAATCATTAGCATCATGTTGCTTATCCCCTTTGAACTATATTACAAAAGAGTTACTGGTGTTAGATTATAGTCAATTTGACTTTTAAGTGACCAAGGGGCGTATGAAGATTTCTCTTCGATCAATCCTTTCACAGTTTTACTCAACTTCCTTAAAAAGATGCAATTACTCTACTTCATTTCCTTCTCGTTCATGTACTTCAAGTATTCGTTTCTGGAGAAAAATTATCTGATATGGTCTAAACTCAAAATTGCCTGTAAAGTGCTATTCATGTAGCATGTATTTCCTAAATTGTCAAGCCCTGAAACCGGAGAATCTGATAATTCCATAGCCTAATACTACTAATCATCTTAGCTGTCAAAGGCGAAGGCACATGATTTTTGATGAAAAGTTTGATCGTTTATTCTGCATTTTCTACCACAATACCAAACTTCCTGGCATAGACAACCAATCACCAGCTCCTTTTTGGTCACACACTCCTCACAGTACCCTTTAACGACTTGATCGATTTAAAGATCAGTTTTAAACACTTCCCCTATCTATACGATGAGAGTATGTGTGTTTTTGATGTAGTCATCGAGTTCTAGATCTTAATATTTCTAAGCAGTCAGTTAACGACCTTTGATTAAGTACTTTTTTTATTTTATTGACTCTACTATGTTCTAAATCAGTGGATTTGTAGCTATATAGGCGAACCCCTTCCAAATCCTTATCTTGGAAGAGTTGTAAACGTATTTGCAATAATCACTTAGAAAGAGAGACAGATCTTTAAATGTCCATAAACTGGGTAACAACATTTTCTAGCTTGGAAACACTGAATTGTACAGTTTCTTGGGAGTTTTTTTAATCTTTTATTAAAGCTATTCATCTTCAAGATTTACAAAAATGGTGTCAACTCTCAACGAGTCGCCCTCATAATAAGTGGTCGTTTTCATCTTTTTGACAGGCCTCCTAATTTACTCGCCCTCGTAGTACTGAATAAAGGTAAGCCAGATGTCCTGGGTAACAGCAATGTAGTCATCATCTTTCTCTTTCTTCTCATTGATGATCTGTTTGAGATAGGCATACTATTTCATTTCATCAGGGATAGTATAGAACTAGTTAATCTAAGTGGTGGAAGCTATGATGTCAGTGTTGATCTTACCAGGATGCCTCCGGCCATACTTCTTATCTTTTTTGTTTTGTTGCTCGTCCTGCTCGCTCTCTGTTACTTTCTAATAGGAAACATAGTCTTTCCAGTCCCTCAGCCACTTTGTACTCAGGATGTAGCAAAATTCACCAGTCTATAATGCTCTGATTTTTGAAGTCCTGTTTTTGAGAAGTTCGTGCAGCTACAAGCATTACGCAAGGAGTTCTTCCTCGTTAACTTAGATCTTAGAAGTGGAGGAAGATGGTTGTTAAGGGGCTTTGCCTTTGTATTTATTGTTCCTCTTGCCCATGGTGTATGTTTGATTGTTATAATATTAGCAATTTGTCAAAGATTTAATCCGGAGATCATGATCCGACTGTGATATAGAAGCTGAAGCCGTGGTCTGCAGTGTTCCAATTGGTGGGCAGCACTGATTTCGAGCAGCGGAATTACTCAGCTCCACATTGTTTGAAGGTTTTCATAGCTTAGTCGTACCATATTTCATTTGAGAAGTGGGCATATGGGATAGGCAGTTGAGGGGGAACGTGGGGTACAATGTCTGCGTAGTGAATGATCCTGTATCTTTCAGAAATGCTCTTTGTTACGAACTCAGCGAAGGCTTCGTTTCCGACCCTTGGCTATCCAAAAGTATAGAGCTATTCCACCTTTCCAAAGATGTTGTGTAGATCCAATCCAGCAAGGGTGCTCAGTGCTGAGCCCAAACTATATCCAGTCACATATATCTTGGCGTCTCTGTAAATAGATAGAAGTTTCTGGACTTCGGCTCTAATGTATCCCTCAACTCCGGCAAAGGCGTTATAGAAACCTTGGTGAACTTGGCACCCAGAGCATCCTGGGTAAGGTACCTAGCTATTACTGTAAATACTTGAGTAGCATCAAAATTCACAACCCAATTCTGAATGCTGACCGCACTTCTAAACGCAACGATAACAGCTTGGTCGTCAGGAGAGAAACCAGTGTACCCGAAGATGTCCAAGATAGAATTGCTGAAGGCTTTGGTCTAGGTTAAAAAAATGTTTACATTGGTCAGCTTGTATTATGTGCAGAACCTGCAGGTCCAACTGTTGATTTCCGCTTCGGTGCCAAAGGTAGCACCACTGGCATAGGCCAAGTTTCTAGCTCGAGTGACGTTGTATGCGCTCAATACCCCACATACAAGGAAGAGGGAGAATAACACTGTCTTCATAATGATACGGAGATTATTTACTAAACTTGGATATCAGATTATCAAATATACAACATTTTATGCCCATTGGGCTTCTGCCGTCGTGAGATGGCAAATGTGTTGTGGTATGACTAGAAATAGGTAGGCTAGAGACAACTATATTATGATTTTAAGTTAAGTCGAAAATTATCATTTTTAAACTTAGGAATTGAAGGGGCGATCAGTTTTTTGTTGATGGATATCGTCTTTACTATTCTCCTTTGCTTTTATTGTAACTTTTTCTTACAAGCAGGGCAGCCACGTGGTCTACAGCACTTTGTTCTTGGAAATCAGGTAAAGGTCAACCAGATCGATCACGAAACTCAGATACCAAACATAAACAACCAGGGTTATCAAGAAGGCCACTGAAAACGCGGCTTTGAAGAGGAAAAGTATGAACATCCCCAGCATAATTGCCAGTGACTCAATGAGCATAACTATCTTTTGCTTGAAGTTTGCTGGTTTTTAAAGCAAGTAGTATCTGACTGCAGTGAAGAGTAGCTAAAACAGCAGAATAAGGATGAAATACAACTTGTTCTGGTAGGAGCAGGCGATAACGGATGCGTAGACTATTCTTTTTATCATGTAGACTGCAGATTCATTGAAATAGTTTGTCCTTTTCCACAATGGCGACACTACCCCCAAGTACAATCTTATGAGAGTATACCCTATAATGGCAATGATAAACATTACGGGGAAGCCTGTGTAGCTCTACTTGGTATCTGATTTGGAGTCTGAGTTGAAATCATACCTGAAGTAGGCTACAGCCCAGTAAAAGATGTTGAAACTTAAAAGCTCAACCATGCTTATCAGACTGTTCTTGCATATCCTCTCGTACCATATCTGCCACTTTCCGACCTTCACTTACAAATAATAGCAAACTACTGAAGCAATCAGCCATATGATGCCGAAAGTAAGCAACAGACTGATTGAGCATCCCGCGTTTCTGATGAAGTTGGCGTCTACATTGTGCAGGGCATAGGGCGGTATAGTTTGCTCATCAGCCGAGAGAAGAGACCAAAAGTAATTGGGATAGAAATTGACGTGCATCCAACTCCAGCCATAATAATACTGAGACACGGGATTGGAAATGAACACATCAGTGAACATGAAGTAGAAAATAGACTGAGCAAAAATGATGATGTTGTCCATTTTGTATGTGAGGCCATTCCCTACATAAACACAGTGAGTGAATAGAATCATCAGACTCAGAATGTAGCCGATGTAAGCTAAGGAGTGCTTGGTATAGCTGGCGTATGAGGTCTCCGCATTCAGCCCGTATAACGAATTCGTTGGGTAAGACCCGTCCACCGATTTGTAGGTCTGGATTATGCCTGAGAGGTTCAGGACGTAATAAGGTTTACTGCTGTTTACTGTGTAAGAATAGCCACTGCTGTCGAATGTGCCGCCACTCTGGAGCAGCCTACCTGCTAAGGCAGGTGTTTGGGAGAGAGGACTGCTGAAAATAAATCGGTGGAGGTATTGACCAGCACTGATTTGGATAGTCGTGCCATCTATTTTGAGATAGCCATTCCCACCGTTGTCAGCAGCTTTACACGCCAATTTTTGATAAAGTGAGTTCATCTCAGGTGCAGTATTCGAGGGACAACAGGCTATGCAACTAAGATCATCACTAAGAAACGACTGGCAAGTTTTAATGTTGATGCCAGTATTGTAGTAAGTCATATCTGCGATGTTGGTGGCTATGCAGCTCTGATCGTATGTGTAGAGACAGAGGAGACACCCTGAAGGACAAGGAAGGCAAGATTTATGGTCTTTAGAAAGTCCATACCCGTTTGAACACTGGTAGCAAATAGACTAAGATGTATGAAGTTGCGAGTTGATCGGATAGTTGTTGTTGGTAAGGTAGTAGTTTTTTGTAACAAACAGCTGATACCCAAAAGGCTAGTTCAGCTGCTATTTGCCACTTGAAGTTAGGAAGCTATAAATTTTGTTCTGGGAGACTACATTCAAGTCAAATGAGCTAGTGAGTTCGCGGGTTGAATAGCCTTGCACCTTGCATTGAGGAATAGTTGCGATGCAGGCTTGGTTGAGAGTGTAATAACCTTATGAGCAACTGCTGACACATTTGTTCTATTGGATAAAGTACCCATCTTGACACACTAAGCATTGATCACTTGATTGATAAATGCACAGCAAACAGTTGGCTATTGAAGCCGTACATTTGGTGAAGGTAGACAAACTGGTGGCTTAGTTATTATAGCACACGATATCTTTGAAACTGACGTAGCTTGATGAGCTGCAGCTGAACAAGAGATTCTTCCGCTAGCAGCTCACTGCTAGGGGAGATACCAGCAAAACATACTATGGCTTACAGACCAGACAATTCGAATTCAAACATATCTGGCAAGAGAGAGGACAGCTTTGAGAATTTGGAAGGTTCTGGCCTGAACAAAATGAAGTCAGATTGGATAGTACATTGAGACGAGTATCTGATGTGCATTGCTCTGCGTTATAACAGTGTTACGAATGCAAGTGTTATTTAGAAGCGAATAGAACGGAAGGCAAGCGATGCAACTATTCGACAGGCATATCAAACAATTCGAAGAACAGTTTCCGCTGTTGGATTATAAGCACATTCCATTGCTAAGGATGTATCCGCTTGCGCAGTTACTACATACTATAAAGTATGGAAAACCTGACTGAATGCTGCAGTTAGAGCAATGGCTTCCGCAGTTCAAGCAAATTCCTTTATAGGCCAACATTCCCGATGTGCAGTCTAAATTAGTTAAGGCATACTTTGGACACATTTCCATGTTGATTTGTCAAAAAATGAGTTGTTCCCACAGTAACAGCCAAAATAGTAAGTACTTGCATTAACACAATAATAGCTTTCTCGGGCAGAAATCTGACGATTTTTGCAAAAACAAGTTTTCTGAGTTTTGTCGTAGATGGAGTCTTGCTCGCAATTGAGTCTGCAACTGCCTCGGTCGTTTTAGATTGATTTGATGTATGAAGCTGGGCATTACAATAAGCAATCTCCTTGAAAAGCGAATGTACCTCGAGGACAGGGTCTGTAAAATTGCTAGTTAGCACTAAAAGAGTACTCAAATGCCATATAGCCCTCCTGGTCATAGATTCTCAAGACTGGCCAATAATCGTCAATAGCAAGGACAAAAGGACCTAAAAGCTCACTCTTTTTTCCGCCACATAACGTAGAGTACTTGATACTTTAAAATATTGCGCAAGGGAAGGTTTCATTATTTGCATCCCAAACTCCACTTTGGCTGAACAATGCAGCAGGCAAATTGAAAGACTGGCTAGTTATGTTTGACTGTTTAACTATGAGCTGACTCTGAGAAACATTTGGGGTCACAGTAAACGTCCAACCTTTGCTATTTGTGGTTTGGTTTGGTATTGCATCTGCAATTTTTTGAAATTTCTACAAAATACTGATCAGAGGGTTGGGCATAGAAAAGTCACTCTTTTTTACTTACTAATAATATGCATTTGGGGCTGTCTCAAATGGATTTCTTCTAACTCCGATGAGTCTCAAATTTGCCAAATCATCAACCAGCAAACGAACTTGTATTAAATCTGTCGAATTCAAAGACAGAAAAACGGCGTTAGTATCAGTTATAACTTTCTGACTGCTGATGGCAAGAGATTTACAAGAGCCAATTTGGTTTCCCTGGTATTGCTGGTTCCTATACTGATAACTCTGCGAAGTATTGTCGAACTGGTATAAATTCAAAGCGCAGTCCTTTTAAATGAGCACCAACTTATAGTAGCCTAAGGTACTAATTAATTCATCTCCTGGTTGGAGTGTCACTCCTGCTTTCAGACTGCCGTAGGTCAAGCCAGCTATGAACACTGTTTGAAGCAAAAGTAAGAAACACCTTGCCGACATTATTATAATAATCAGCTGAATCGACTATTTAAATAGCTTAATACTTCCACTCAAGCTTGGAATATTTATAATTAACTTTATGCACATTTAGCAAAAAATATCATATTGAGATGCTAGGGCTACTGAAGGATAGAAACTTTAGAAAGGATTCATTTGAAAATGGAATAATTGTTCCTAAAATGATTCAGTTGTCTATTTATTGCAGAAAACTAAAATAATATCACTTTTTAATAAATTTGGCCAAAGAACTTTTACTTCTTAAGCGTTCTTTGTTCTAAATTTTCAAATGTTTGAGGTACTAGTTGGTTGGATAAATATTTTCTTTATGCCCAGTCTCCTTGCAAATGGCTGAAGTGTTTTTCTTTGTCTGCTGATACTGTCTATCTATCTCTAATTGGTTTATCTTTCTAAATTAGTTACTATATACAATTTTATGGTAGAACATAATTGATCGTTTTTGGACAGCTATCTTTGAGTGTTATACAACCCCTTTAGTAGTAGCTTTTCTTCTTTTTACAGCTTTTTTACCGCAGCCTTCTATTTTTCGATATTTTTCTTTAAAAGCTGGCATTTCTTCTACCTGTCCCTAACTTAGTTTTATGTCAGCCCCTTTACTCGCATTTTCGGTTGCTGTGGGAGTCTATTGCAACGCTCTTGCAAATATGCCCACTACTCCTCTGAATAGTTATAAAGGTACATTTAGAACAATAATCTTCTAAGAATGCATCTATGATGTTATCTTTGGTAAGCTGCTCAAAACTACAATCAAGATATTCTGCTAATTCATGCAAATCGCAGTGAATCTTATGCTTTTCGTCAACCTAGCTCTTCAGTTCAATATTCTAATGCACTAAGTCTTGAATAGTCTTTGTCATCTGAATAAGTTACTTGTTGATTGTCTTCTCGCTGAGATTCTTGTTGTTTGATGTGGCCATGCATAGTATTTCATTGTAAAGATGGTTGATATTGTTTACATCCTTTAAGAATGTCGACTTGCTATATATTTTTTCAGGGGTAAATGCTTCAGTTACAGGCATTTTCTTCTTGTTTGAAGATTTTTTCTGCTTATTACTTGTTTAGATGAATTAGTTGATAACATTGTGCTCATTTTGTTCCTTCAGTGGCTACTTGAATGTTACGCTATGCCTGATACTTGTTGACAATCCTTTTTGCTATTTTTCAGTCTAGTCTTTCAACTAGCTACGACCTTTAAGAATACTATTTATTTTGCGTTACTTCAGAGGTGAATGAAGTAAAACTTTGTAAAAGTTCATTTGCTATCTTTTATTATTAAAATTTATAGACTTATGAAAAATAACTCTTTTCCAATACTCATATAGAAGGCAAGATACTTTTTGGGTAATTTAATAAGTAGTACATTTGTAGAATAGAGTATAAAATAGATGAATCAAAAGAATTTTAGGAAAAAGTTTACAAGGAATACGGCTATCAATACATACAAGAGTACTTTGTTTCTTGTCTACAGTTTTTTTATGGTGCTCTTGAACTCTCTGATTTCTGTATTCTAGATTTTTGAATTGGCTTCTTAAAATGCGTTGATTTAAATCATTTTGTTGCTTTTTCCTTACCTTTTTCTATACTTGGCCATGACTTTTTTGACCTGTTCTATGAATATGGCGACTCCAGCCTTAGCCTACTATTTGGCTTTATCATAAATCATCCTTTTAAACGTAAAATCTTTCAATTCAACCAACTTCATGTAAAATTGTATCTAGATGTTGCTAGAAACTTGTTTGCATATGAACAACCCCATAAGATAAAAGTTCTAAGTGAAAGGAGCATTTGACGTTAAATTTGTTTATTTCATGTGGAACTCTTCGTGACTAACCCAGTAGAATCTTATAGTCTGCTTGTTGTGGCATGTTTATGGCAGCATCGGCATTTTCGGCAGGTAATGGTCATACTAGATGATTTTCTAAGAATATAAAGGACAGTCGAAAAATGAAACACCCTATACTCCACTGAAATAAGTTGGGGGAGCGTTATCAAAGGGGAAATACTTTTCATTGAAGTTTTTATATTTACTCATAAGAGAGGCTTGAAAGTTTTAGTATTATTTGCCTCCAACAACGATTGGGTTTCCTGAATAGACAGTTCGAAAGAAGTCAACAAGGTGAGTATCTTCCAATACTAGAGTGTTAAAATGTTCATATTAGTTAACATTTTAAAGATCCTTTTCAATACTTTTCTTTCTCTTTTTAATAAACTACAATTACTCTTCGCTCAGAGCCATTTTATCTTCAACTTGCACCTACTAATTTATCTTTTCATTAAAACTATCCAGAGTTTTTTGAGTATTTACGTAAAATTTTTTAATGTCCCCTTATGTTTCGTCAATAAACTCCAGGTTTCCCATCTGAGTCTAGAGCTTGAACGTTTTTGTCATCATTTTCAACTACATATCCACACTTTCTATATGGACCATAGGAACAAACAGGGCCAAAGTATTGTCAAAAGCTTCAAAAAGCATACTTTTTTCATTCAACTTTAGCAAACCATTCGCTCTTTTCTTTTTGAAGAAACAATTCAATTTTTCTAACTACTTATCTTATTGTTTTGATTGTTTGGCTATCGCCTACAGCTCTTTGTAGAGTTTTTCAAGCTAATCAATTTATACATAGTTATTTGTTATTTCTATTTTCCAATCTTTCCATAGCCAAAAATCTTTCTTCGAGGGTCTTTTTTAAACTGGAGCATTAATTTCAGTGATATAGCTCATAGACATTGAGTGCTCTATCTTTTTTCTTCGATTAGGCTGCAGTGTCTAGAATTCTTCCTTTATCTTAAGGGAAGTTTCTCTAAAATCTTGATAAACTTTGTTAATAATATTGATGATATAGACTTCACTCAGCTGGTCATTTAGCATATCTAGGGAGCTGTTTGAAATCTATTCTTGCTTTCTTTATTTTGGCTAATATTTAGGGTCGAACCTGCTATGAGTCGGCGACTTTTTATGCTCCGAACATTTGATCAATGTCAAGGTCATTTAAGTACATTTACTGACGTTCTTTTATAGTTGAATGAGGTTGTTAAACGAGTAAACTAACTTATCTCCTAACTAGCTCAGATGTTTTAGGAAACTTTGGTAAAGGTTGACGGTTATTTTGATTTATTGAATATCGCATTAGTTGTACTCGTAATACTTATTGATGTTTTAAAGAAGCTCCTGTTACTTAGTTTTGAGCTCTTTGGTTTCAGTTGCAATCACAGAAAAACAGTCAATAAGCTGTTTTAAAATTTGAATATACTCCTAAATAACTTTGCGATATGCATTGGCTTAAGAAATTACAAGTTCAGAGAGTTTCAATCCCTCTGTTTTGTTTGACAATATGCTTACTTCACTTATACTTTTCTTCCTCGTGAACAGCTACTTTTGGTTTTTGATGTACTAATAGAGGTAGCTGAACATTTCAACTAACGACTGCTTTGAGTTCTTACAAAGCCTGGCAAACTTTTCTATGTTCTAGTACTTCTTTATAATCAGCTGCTGGCGATAAAACATAAGCTACTCGTCAAAAGATCTGCTATTTCTAGCCACAGTTTATGATAGCTCAGCAATTGTTTCCTATAAACGGTTCTTTTCCTTGATTTTGGATTAGATTGTTAGCATTTAGGAAGTGATTAGCCTGATACTGTAGTAGTTTTAAGCTTTTTTCATTTTCTGGACAGTTTCGGTGCTCATGAGTTCCAGTGAATCCACAAAAGTTTGGTAGTTCTTCTTCTCGTTGAATAATCTTTACTGTTACTGACCGTATTTTTCAACATTCGTAATGAAGTCATTGAAAGCAGTTTAGGTATTATCTTAGTTATCTCTGGATGTTCTTAGTCTACTCAACCCTTCAATCTGGAACTCTGACAACATATTGAAAATCTCAAACATCCTCTCCAAAAACAGTTTGAATTTCCCGATCTCCCAACGCATCGTCCGATTTTGCTTATCAAACAAGCCACTGCATTTACTTGGCAGCTCAAGTATCAAAAGGTAGTTGCTCTAGATTATCCTTCGAAGTGATTCGTAGAAGAAGCCTGACTTGCGACTATGCTCCTGCGTCAGCTTATAATGAGCTAGATCTAAAAACTCTTAGGATATCGCGTAATTGTTCAGCATCTAAACTATTGAGTCCATTCGTTTAGACTTTTACATTTTATAGCTTTTATAATAGCGAGTAAGCAAATGCTAAGTAATTCAGAAAACAAAACTACTCTTTTTTATCTTATATGACTACCAGCACCAAAACCTTCAGGATTGTTGAATCAAATGAATCCACTTTTAGTTATTCATATTTTGGACATTTAAATCGGCTTTATATGCTTCAAAATCAAAGATTGCTTTTTAAGAAGGGCATGGAAAAATTTAAGTAGTTTTAATTTTACTGATGACTGGACCAGAACTTTTTAAAATTGCTAAATATAATGTTTTGCCTTAAAAGTAATAAGATATTTAATTCCATTCTTGGAGCTTAAAAGATAACCATTTTAATTTCGTATTCAAACTCAATCTATGAACTTGGGCTTTTATAATTCCATTTTAAGGGTTTATTTAAACAAAATTTACATAACCCTAGTAACAATTCACATTCTGGCCTAAAGAGACCACTCCAAAATTCTAATAATTTAGATTATAATTGAGAAATGTGGTCTATTTTTACAAATAATAAACCAAACGATTAGAAAGTAAGTATTCCAAAAGGAAACCCTAGACTTGGCAAGCATATCTTCTTTCAAGAGTGTGCAGGCTGCCACGATTTCGATGTGAGTTCTGGTTAACACAGCTAGATAGCAATATAATGGAGGCACCACCTCTCATGGGAATAATTGGCAAAAACATCGCTTCAGCTCCCTATTCTTACAGCAAGGCCTTCAAGAAGGAGAAAGGAGTTTGGACTGTCTAAAAAATGTTCATATTTTTGTAGAAACCTTCCAGAATGTTTCCCGGCAATAGGATGCTATATCATGGGATGAAAGACAAGCAACAGAGGGCAGACTTAATTGCATATCTATTGACCGGCGAAACTTGACGGGCGTGATAGTTGTAAAGCAATAAATAAGGCTTATTAGTGTTATAATATAAAATGCATTGAAACACTACTTTACCTCAGCTATTAGTAAGTGAATCCTCCAGAAAAAAATAGATTTATGACTACTACTACTAATATTTTATAGCTTGAAGTTGCCGCCCATAAGCAAAATCTTTATTTTTGAACACATAATTATTATTATATGGAAAGCCGGCCAGCTCTTCGCAGTTAGAAGCAGTTAGCGATCATAAAGAGCTTCTAGTTCTAGCTGAAAGTCACTCTCCACTACTAGAACCTCCATTTACTCCTCTTCCATAGAATGTCTGGCAAACACTACCAGTAATCATACAACAATATGAACCTTTCTTATCTCCTTAATCGCATGTACGGCAACACTTCAAACCTATTTCAACATTTGGAGAAGATTTCCTCTTAGTAGCAGGAGAATAGTCTTTCCAAGTATTTCAAATTTGACCCTCCGAAACTGTAAATGATCACCTATATATGTGGAAATCAAATGAAGGTAGTCCTCGATTTTCACCTCGAGGAACTCAGCTAATTCATGAACAACCAACTTCTAAAATAAAAGCTCGAAATCTTGTAATCCTAAGAGAGAATTCTTAGTCGCAAATAGTAGCGTCTTCATCAAACATGGTTACAGCAGTAGGCGAATCGCAAAGGTTTAACAGAGCAAGTGATCGACTTGGGAGAACAATAACGAACGCTTCTCAATTCCAAAGCCAAAAAAACAAAAGGACTAGCGCTTACCAAGACACATATTGATCGGAAGTAAAAAATAATCAAGAAAACAGATCAGTTGAAACTATAAGATGAATTGAGCCCATAATAATTCTAACTAGAATTAAATGCTATCCAGAATATTTAGTTTTAAGTGGAGTATTAGCATTTTCTGGAAAAGAAAAATAGGAATGTGATTAGAGTGGTCAGGGATTTGACGATTGGTCGGCAAAAACTTCTCAGTCCTACCGTTATTTATCTCTAGTCTATCTTCAAGCTCAGCCTTAGGATAATTAACATGAATTTTGGGGTAATCATGGGAATCACCAAAAATTCAAAGCTATTCTAGCTAAACTACTAATCCTCAAACTGCATAGCTTTGTCTTGCCAAGATAATATCGTAAACATCTTCGGCAATCTCTCCTTCTTGGCAAATCCAATCAAAAGGAAATCTAATGATATCTTGACTATGCTTGTTGATAGGGTAAATAATAAGATTTAGTTTACGAACAATGATGTCACACTATTCGCGTTTGATTTCCCATATCGCGAGAGGGTTTATCCCTTTTTGTACCTCAATGCTGGTGACCAGATTGAACTAACAAGCTTCGACTAAGTGAATTTGATTAGAAAGTGATTATCTATAACACCATATAATTTAAATAGATTTTACTAAGAAAAGTTTAAATAAAAAACTTCCTTTTGCGCAAAATTTTGGTATCATATAGTGAATCGTAAGGTTAGACTAACTACTTTTTATATAAAATACAAATCACATCTTATCTTATTACTGGCATACTTTGATAAATTGCTATACATTCACAGCTTCCTTTTGAAATAAATAAAGTCAATAGATTTACCTTTCCATAAAAGTTTTACCTGAATTAATAATATCTATTTATAACTTATGCTTTTAAGAAGGATAGTTCAAAGCAACGCTTACTATTTTAGCACTTTGACCCTCCCGGAGGCTGACTCAAGAGCAAAGCTTATTCTCAAAAATAGTGTCACTTATCACTCCCATATTGCTTTGCACAAAGGGTCCACCTATAATGGCTTCACTAACATTCACTTTCAAACCACTGATAACTTTTCGCAAGACACAGAATCTCTAAGAATTGACTTTCAAGGCAAAAAGTTAACAGGGCTTATGGTAAATGAAAAAATCTTAGATGAGCCTTAGAAATTTCACAAAAATGGACAGATACTAATACCCTTTAACTACCTAAACAAAGGCAAAATAAATAATTTTGGGATACAGTATGAGAACGACTACGATAAAGATGGAAACGGCTGTGTAAGTTTCATCGATACTGATCAAAAGCAGTATTTATATACCCAGTTCTAGCCTTACTTCGCCAATCGAGTATTTCCGTTGTTTGACCAACCTGATATAAAAGCTCCTCTGAAGCTCACAATCTCTTGTCCAGCAGATTGGCAAGCTGTCCTCTCCAACTAATTCTAAATTCCATCCACGAGGAAAATATCTTTGACTAAAATTACTGAAAACATCATCTCTACCTACCAATAGAACTATGATAGCTTTGTCTCGAAGTACTAGTCTTTAATTCCTTCCGACTATAAGACTACAACTTTCAATCAAACAAAGCCTCTATCTTCCTATTTATATTGCTTTGTAGTAGGGCCATATAAAGAACTAGCCATAAACTTGAAGCCTCAAAAGGATTCACTTAACATACCTATGAGACTTTTTTCAATAGAATCTCTTTACCCCGAACTTCTCAAGCTGGCTCCATATATCTAGGAAATTACACTGAAGTCAATGGATTTTTTCCAACAGTACTTCGGGTATCCTTATCCTTTTTCCAAGTATGACCAAGTTTTTGCTCATTAGTATAAATGGGGAGCAATGTAAAATGCAGGAATCGTCACTTTTAATGACCTTTATCTCTTCAAGGACAAAGTTTCAACTTAACGACTGCTTTCTTTTGGAAACACGATTGTGCATTAGTTAGCTCATCATTGGTTTGGCAATTTGGTAACAATGAAGTGGTGGGATGATCTTTGGCTAAATGAAAGCTTCGCTGAATACATCAGCCACTTTTGTCTTGAGAAAATAAAAAAGGATCTCACAACAATCAAATTTTAATCAGCCATGATATCTTTCTTCAATAGGAAGAACTGGGGTTACCTTGATGACTAACTAATTACTACTCATCCGATTAGAACTGAAGTTTTTGATACTTTTACTGCTTAATCCATTTTTGATGGCATTACCTATTCCAAAGGAGCAGCTACAATGAAACAGCTTATGTATCTTATAGGAGAGTAATCTTTCTCTTAAGCTTTGAAGACTTATTTCAAGAAACATTAGTTCAGCAATGCAGTTCTTGATGATTTACTCGGCTCTATGAACACTTATTTTAAAGTTTCTGGGCTTACACTTAATGACTGGAAGCAAATGTGGCTATAAACTGCCGGAACAAATAGCTTAAAGCTAGATTGGTAGCCTGGAGCCTCGTAGCTGACGATAATTCAAGGATATGATAGGCCATCATTACCTCACTTACGTGTTCACAGAGTGAAGTTAGCCATTTTTCTGAACAATAACAAAGTTATTTAACAGTAAGTGACTGTTCTGCCTCAATAGAAAACAACCATTCAGCATCCTGTGCCTAAATAGGCAGTTGCGATATTACTGAACTACAAAGATCTAACATTTGCAAAGGTATAAATTGATGCTCGTTCAAGAGCCTATTTTTAAAAAAACATGCACAAAATAAATGACAGTCTTAGTAGGTGCATAGTGTGGAAAGCCTATTTCAACATGGTTAAGGATTGCACAATCTTTTCAGACCAGTTCGTAGAATTTTGTTTAAAAAATTTGCAGTACTAAAAATCAGACTCAATTCTTGAGGAACAATTGAATAATTTGAATACAATCATCTCGGTATATACTCCTAAAAAATATCGAATTGCCCTGCATGAATAAGTATTTAACTTTTTGGAAAAACTCATCACAACTCTTAATCCATCTGAGTAAAACAGAAAGGTGATTCTAAAAGATAAAATCGTTGACTTTTGCTTTACGCCCAATCATGCAAATGCTCTCTATGACTGGTACTTTCAAAGATACCCTTAGTTTTAACAGGAAACTCTGAATAATACATTGAGGTGGAAAATAGTTGTAAAGCTGTTTGGCAGACCTTAAATCTAGCATTAAAGAAAGCTTTAGCTTCTCTAGGATATGAAAAAAAGAGACAGTTCTGATGTCATGATTAATAAGCAAATTATCTGTAAAGTTTTAACTGCCTCCACAGAATAGCTTGCAGCTACTTATGCTAATTTCTTTAAAAAGGAGCATCAAAAAAGCTTGAATAACTTTGTAAATGAAATGAGAGGCTTCAATCATTAAATTCATTAACATTCAATCAGAAGTTAATATTTTGTTAATTATTTCAATGATTCTAAGAGACTTTTGTAAGGAAATGCAGCATAATCATAGAAATGGTTTGTCGAAGGCGATTACCTCGAAAACTTCATAGTTCATATGTAGCCTGCTTTGGACAGCACAGTAGAGGATCTCAAAGCCAGAAGAAACAAATTAAAAGACCTAGACACAAAAAACTCAAAAATAAAAAGAACCATTTTAAAAAAGATAGATCTCTTGTCCAAAAGAATAAACATATATTAGAGATATTTGAAGGTAAAGGAGCCAAAAGCATGATTTGCTATCAAAATGTC
>Ga0316217_10001425_pt1 | contig 31179 bp, 27 predicted proteins | sample 1anoAmetaG_FD_203633 | JGI IMG/M metagenome (GOLD analysis project Ga0316217, IMG submission 203633) | Freshwater microbial communities from Trout Bog Lake, Wisconsin, USA - 1anoA | ecosystem: Environmental > Aquatic > Freshwater > Lake > Hypolimnion/Profundal zone | place: USA: Wisconsin... | reverse complement strand
GCTCGGTTACCGGAACCACCACCAACGGAGTTTCAATGCAAATGGCGGCTTACTGGGTGAGCGGCACCGAGAATCTCGTCCCCGCTCCGCCCAATGATCGGGGAGCGACCTCGATGAGCGCCACGGCTGTCTCGGGTGATGGAACCGCTCTGCTGGTGGAGGATGGCAACAGCTATTCCACCAGGGTTGAGACTTTTATCTATAACCCTGCCAGCGGGGCATTTACGTCGCTGGGTTTCCTGGGCGGCACCAACCGCCAGACGTTCGCCACCGCCATTAACGGCAATGGCAGCGTGGTTGCGGGCTATGGTTCGCAGGACAACGGAAACATCAACGGTTTCATCTGGACTTCCAATGGCCTCATGGTTTTGGCAGTACCTCCCAATCATCCGAACACGTTTGCACTGGAACCGACGTGCATGAGCGATGATGGGGCGACCGTCTATGGCCGGCTCACGGAAGGAGGCGGCTGGGTGGGCTTTCGCTACAACCCCACAAACGGGTACCAGGATCTGTCGTTTCCTCCCAGCGCCTGTACGGCGGACGGATCAGAAGCCGTCGGGATTGAGGACCTTTATTTCCCAGCAGTCTGGTCCGTGAGCAATGGTGGTGGTTTTCTGGACCATTTGGTTTCCGCGAACATCGTGCCGCAGGCCTTTCCGACCCTGGGGGATCCATATAGTGCCAATTCGGTTACGATCTCACCGGATGGCACCGCCATCACCGCCCTTGGCCCGGATGCCTATCCGGTGGACCAAATCTGGTACGGCACCTGGCAAATATTCGTGCCGTCCCCGCTGAAAACAGCCGCGATTCCGTCGGCTGCGATGGCTTTCACGACGGATTATCAAACCATCTTGACCGAAGCTGCCGGCACCCTCACGCAATATGCTGAATTTAACCACGGCGTATCGGCGGTCTTGGTAAAGGGGCCGCGCTATGCCTCTTCCTTCACGCTGAACGCCGATGGATCGTTCACCTATACGCCCAAGCCGGGCTATATCAGCGCCGGCCTTGATCCTGAAACGGGAACCCCCACGGACAAATTCACCTATCAATTGGTGAGTGCAAATGGCACCAGCAGCAATGCTCAAGTTCAAATTACCGTGCTGGCTCCGATGCCGCCGACGGTGGCATATCCAACCTATGCCGAGGTGATGGCGACCAGCGCCACCTTGGGCGGCACCGTGACGGACAATGGAGGAGCGGCGGTGGTGGCGGTGGGCGTCGTGTATGCACCCACCGCGATTGACAGCGCGCCGCTGATCGGAGATCCGGGCGCGAGCGTCGCCACCGGAACTTACACTACGGGTGGGTTCACAATCGGCGTGAGCAATCTGCTTCCCAACACGACCTATTCCTATGCGGCTTATGCAACCAACAGCGTGGGCATCGGTTACAGCACGGTGGACAGTTTCACCACCCTGGCAACCTTCGGATCTTGGCAGACGTCATGGTATGGTAGCGCCAGCCCCAGCAGTTTGGCATATAACGCCGACCCGTATGGCACCGGTGTGGCCAACCTTGCGGTTTTTGCCTATTTGGGGCCGTATCGAAATCCCGAGACAGCCAACCCCGCCCAGCTTCCCCAAGCACAACTGAGCGGCGGCGCATTTTATTATGACTTCTTTGAACCACCGGGTGTGACCGGCGTTACGTACGGTGCGCAATCCTGCCTCGACTTGAGCTCCGGAACCTGGCAGCCGGTGCCTGACACCGGAAGCGGGACTGAGCACATTTTCAGCATCCCGGTCAACGCCAACTCACAGCAGTTCATGCGGTTGACGGTGACCCCCCAATAGGCCGATCACACCATGATGGGCAAGATGAGCATCGGCCGGCCGTTTTGATACAGCCGGCGCTGCAATTCAAAGACCGTGTGGTTGTGCAGCCAGCGCGTGACCAGGCTTTCGTCCTTGAACACCAACTGCCCGGCAAAGAACTGCGCCTGCGGATATTTCGCGGCGATGCGCTCGGACATTTTGGCCGCCTCATCCACAATGTCCGTGCCCAAGGCGTAGTACGACTCCGAATAAAATCCGCGCCGGCTCATATAGCCCACATACCGCTCCGCCTCCGTGCGCGAGTGCTCGCGGAGGTTCTCCACCTCCGCCGCGCCCTTGAAATTGCCGGCGTCCAGCACCCCCACCTGCACAAACACGAAATTGTGATAGACTTTCGGGAACATCCGCACCACCGCCAGCAGCGTGTGCAGGCCCAGGCCATTGAAACCATTCACCAGAAACACCGCGGTGCGCGCGTTGGCATCGCAGGGCGGCGCCGGCTTTTCCACCACGGTCAGGGCGTCGTCTGCGAGCGCGGCGGCCACCAATTCATTGAGCCGGTGCAGTTTTTTCTGGGTGCCCAGATAATGGCTTTTCACCCAGAACGATAGGCCGATCAAAACGCCGGTGACCAGCAGCGTCATCCAGCCACCCTCAAAGAATTTGACGATGCATAGGGAAATCAAAATGCCGCCGGTGAGCAGCAAGCCGACGCCATTGATGAGAATTCTGCGCCGCCATTTTGGCTCCTTGGCGCGCTCCAGCCACCAGTGGCGGACCATGCCCAATTGCGAGAGGCTGAACGTGATGAAGACGTTGATGCTGTAGAGCACCACCAGCATGTCCACCGAACCCCGGGTGGACCATAACAGCACCACGGCGACGCCGCCCATGAGGAATACGCCGTTTTGCGTGACCAACCGGTCGCTCAACGTGGCAAAGCGCGTGGGCATCCAGCGGTCCACCGCCATGTTGGCCAGCACGCGCGGGCCGCCGAAGAAGCCGGTCTGCGCGGCGATGATGAGCAGCGCGCCGGAGGAGGCCATCGCCGCGATCACGAAGCCCCTGGCCGCCGCCGGCGGCCACGCGGCGGTGATTTTTTCAAACAGCACGGCGTTCAGCGTCTTGTCCTTCACCGGCGTGACATGATACAGCAGGTAAGCCAGCAGCAGTCCGCCGACCACAAACGACAGCGAAGCGGCCATATAGACCATCGTGCGTTTGCCGGTTTGCACGCGCGGCTCGCGCAGGGTGTTCAGGCCGTTGCTCACGGCTTCGATGCCGGTGTAGGTGCCCGCGCCAAGGCTGTAGGCGCGCAGGACCACGGCCACCAACCCCAGCCAGCCGACTTGCGCCGCGCCGGCTCGCACGTCGTCGGCCACCCCGTGGGTGATGTCCGGCAATTCGCCAAAATGAGCGGAAATCGCCCAAACGATGGCAAACGTGTAGCTCAAGACGAAAATGAAAAACACCGGCACCCAGAGCACGACGGATTCCTTGGCGCCCCGCAGGTTCAACAGGGAGAGAAACCCGACCAGGCCGATGGCGAAGATCAGCTTCCACGGCTGCCAGGCGCCGGGCAACATGCTGAAGATGGCGTCCGCGCCGCTGGCCACGCTCAAGGCGATGGTCAGGATGTAATCGCCGATGAGCGCGCAGCCGGAGACCACGCCCATTGTGGGGGAGAGCAGTTTGCTGGCCACCAGATAGCCGCCGCCGCCGCTGGGAAACGCCTCGATGATTTGGGAATAGCTGATGCAGATGATGACGATCGTCAGGACCGTCCCGAGCGCCACGAACAGGCTCAAGCAGGACAGGCTCAAGCCGGCGGGGGTTCGCAAGGCCAGAAACGCTTCCTCGGGGCCGTAGCAGGCTGAGGACAAACCGTCCGCGCCCAGTCCCACCCAGGCCAGCAGCGCCACAAGCGACATGTGGTGAAAGATCCGGCGGTCGGAGAGGTTCCGCGCCCGGCCAATCACCACGTCTTTTGCCAAACGAAAAACATTCATCCAGTTATAGGGTGCAACGGCATAATTCAAACAAATCCGCCCCGGTTTGTCAATTTGGTCCATTTTGTGGCAGTGCTTAAATTGCGGAGCACGGGTCTGTGACCCGCAGCGACTTTCGCCAGCGGAACACGTTTGCGATCAACCGGCAGCACTTGGGAATTTGGGCGTTGCTGCGGCCGAGGACGACCGCGCTCCGAGGCCAAGTCAAGTCATTGCCCAATTTGTATTGCGCAGAACGCAGGTTTATCTAGCTTGACGGATATGAATATGTTTCCAGCGGCCGGAATCCTTGCCTCGGCAGTCCTCCTGCTCTCCTGCGCGGGGTTCAACGCCCCCGCCCAAATCACGAATTCGTCCGGCGTCGCCACGCCGGCTGCCGTCGCCGGCGTGGAAAACTCCGTCGTGAAGATATTTTCCACCATGCGCTTCCCCGATCCCTACCACCCGTGGACGAAAGGTTCACCTACGGACGTGACCGGCACCGGGGTGGTGATCAAAGGCCGGCGCATTCTGACCAACGCCCACGTGGTTAATTACGCCAGTCAGATCCAGATCCAAGCCAACCAGGCGGGCGACAAGTTGTCGGCCACCGTGGAATTCATCGCCCCGGGCATTGACCTGGCCGTGCTCAAGCTGGACGACGGGAGCTTTTTCGATGCGCATCCGGCGCTGGCCATGAGCGCCAGCCTGCCGGACATCAAGGCTCCGGTGATGGCCTACGGCTACCCCGAAGGCGGCAACAACCTTTCCATCACGAAAGGCATTGTTTCCCGCATTGAATTCGCGGGCTACAACTATTCCGTCAGCGGCTTGCGCATCCAGATTGACGCCGCCATCAATCCCGGCAACAGCGGGGGGCCGGCGGTGGTCGGGGACAAGATGATCGGTCTGGCGTTCAGCCATCTGGGCCAGTCGGAAAACATCGGCTACATCATTCCAGTCGAAGAAATTGAAGTTTTTCTGCAGGACATCGCGGATGGTCATTACGACGGCAAGCCGGCGCTGTTTGATGATCTCCAAACTTTGGAAAACCCCGCCCTGCGCCAGTTCTTGCAGCTCGACAAATCGGTCAGCGGCATGGTGGTCCACAAACCCGTCAGCCGGGAGGCGGCTTATCCGCTGAAGGAATGGGATGTCATCACCCGGATTGGCGACGCGCCCGTGGACGACCAGGGCATGATCAAGCTCGGCGAAAATCTCCGCGTGATGTTCACCTATCGGGTTCAGCAAGTGGCGAAAGCTGGCCAAGTGCCCCTGACGATTGTGCGCGCGGGCAAGGAACTGGCCGTGCAAGTGCCGGTGCTCAGCCAGCGGCCGCAGGCCGTTCCTGATTTGGAAACGGCGTATCCGTCTTATTTCATCTGCGGGCCGGTGGTCTTTTCCGACGTCACCAAGGAATTTGTCCGCTCGCTCCTCACCGGCGAATACAGCGAACGCTTTGTGCGAATGCTGACCTACACCGGCAGTCCCCTGCTCAAGCGCCTGTATGAACCGCCGGCGTTTGCGGGCGAGCGCCTGGTCGTGGTTTCCTCGCCGTTTTTTCCGCACGCGTTGGTTAAAGGCTACTCGCCGGCTTCCGCCCAGGTGGTCAAATCCATCAATGGGGTCGCGGTCAAAAACCTCAGCCACTTGGTGCAGTTGATCCGCGATTCCAAGGACGAATTCATTGTGCTCGCGTTTGACAGCAACGCCTCGGAAACGTGTGTCTTCCCGCGCAAGGAAATGCTCGCCGCCACCGATGACATTCTCACCGATAACGGAATCCGCAGCCAGGGTTCGCCGGATATCCTGGCCATTTGGAATGCGAAGCCCTGAAGTGCGCCACGCGAGCGCGTGAAATCCGAAGCCCGAAAAGCGAATCAGCGGAAACGATTCCGATTAGCCACAGATGGACACAGATGGACACAGATGGGGGGAAGATTGGAGCGCCGGTCTCCGACCCGGCTCGTATCCAAATTTAATCATGCCGACGAGCCGGGTCGGAGACCGGCGCTCCGTGACACGTGTCCATCTGTGTCCATCTGCGACTAAAATTTCGGCTTTCTTTCGGATTTTGAGCAATCGGATTTCGGATTTCGGCTATGTCCTGTTGTTGCTGGCGCTGTGCGGCAACGCGTTTGCGGCGGAGGAAAAAACGGCCGTTGAGAAAATCGTTCCGCCGCCGCCGGTCCGCGAATTCCGCGCCGCGTGGATCGCCACCGTGGCCAATATTGACTGGCCGTCCAAGCCCGGCCTGCCCGTGGCGCAACAGCAGGCGGAATTGAACTCGCTGCTGGATCGCGCGGCGCAGTTGCATTTCAACGCCGTTTTTTTTCAGGTGCGCACCGTGAGCGACGCGTTTTACGCCTCGACCATTGAGCCGTGGTCCGAATACCTCACGGGCACGCAGGGCCGCGCGCCCGAACCGTTTTACGATCCGCTCGCCTTCGCGGTGGCCGGGGCGCACCAGCGCGGACTGGAATTGCACGCGTGGTTCAACCCCTTCCGCGCCGGCCATCCGCTGGCCAAGTCGCCGCCGGCCGCCAATCACATCACCCGCCTGCTGCCCGAACTGGTGCGGCATTACGGCGACCAGACGGTGCTGGACCCCGGAGAACCGCCGGCGCAGGCGCGCGCGCTGGCGGTGATGTTGGACGTTGTGAAGCGTTACGACGTGGACGGCGTGGTCATTGATGATTATTTTTATCCGTATCCGCTAAAGGATACCCTTGGGGTGTATCGTGATTTCCCCGATGACGTCAGTTGGAAAAGATTTGGCGCGGGCAGCGGCTTGAGCCGGGCCGACTGGCGCCGCGACAACATCAACCGGTTTGTCGGCAAACTCTCGCAGACCATCAAGACGGTCAAGCCCTGGGTCCAGTTCGGCGTCAGTCCGTTTGGCATCTGGCGGCCCAAAAATCCGCCGCCCATCGCGGGCCTGGATGCCTACGAAAAAATCTACGCCGACTCCCGCAAATGGCTGGCCGCCGGCTGGGTGGATTATCTTGCGCCGCAGCTTTACTGGGCGGTGGCGTCGCCGGAACAGAGTTTTCCCCTGCTGTTCGACTGGTGGCGCGCGCAAAATGTGAAAGGCCGCCACGTCTGGCCCGCGCTCGCCGACTCCAACGTCGGCACGAAGTTTTTGACGGCGGAAATTCCCCGCCAGGTTCAGATCATCCGGCAAAGAAATGATCCGGGCGCGGTGCATTATCATTTGCGCAGCGTGCTGGACAACGCCGCGCTGGCCGCCGCCGTGGGCGCGCAATACTCGTTCCCGGCGCTCGTTCCCACCAGCCTCTGGCTTAACTCCACTTCCCCGCCGCCCGCGAAGTTGTCCGTTTTTCTCCAAGGCAAATCCGCGCATATCGTCTGGCAAGCCAACCCCACCCGGTCACCCGGTTGGTGGCTGCTGCAACTCCGCACCAACGGCGCGTGGACCACGCGGATTATCCCCGGACCCCGCACCGAGGCTTATGTGGACAACGTCAGTCCCGACGCGATCGCACTACGTGCGGTGAACCGCTTGGGAAATTTGAGCACGCCGTTGTTTTGGACGCCCAAGAAGTACTCGTCGCCGGACACCGCGCGGGGAAGGGGATTGATGAAACCGAAGCAATGAATCCCAGAGACACAGAGGGGAAATCATTCTCATCCTCATCCTCATGCTCATCCTCGCTGGTCTTGTCTTCATCTGTGTCCATCTGTGGTTAAGTTTTCGGGCTGCTTTCGGATTTCGGGGATTCGGGGCTCGGATTTCCGCCTTGGCGGAATGGTTTTGGAAGGGCTGTAAGCCGAATTTTGTCTGCGCCTTGCGGCGGAGAGAATCATTTGTCTTAGCGACCGATACCCGGAATCCGGCCGCTTTCGCGGCGCTGGAACGGGCCGTTCCGTGGATTCCCTATTTGGTCTTGCACCCGACGGGGTTTTCCGTGCCGTGTCGCTTGCGCTTCACGCGGTGCGCTCTTACCGCACCTTTTCACCATCACCACGCCATCGCTCGCGAGAGCAACGGCGAGGCTGTCTGTTTTCTGTGGCACTGTCCGTCGGCAAGCCTTGAAGCCTGCCGCCCGCGTGTATCCCGATCGCAGCGACCGGGTTACGCGGCGTCGCGCCCTGTGGAGTTCGGACTTTCCTCCCCCGGCTTGCGCCGGGAGCGATTCTCCGCCCTTCCAAAACCATGGACAGCATAGTTTAAGTGGCTGCAAATAACAAGCAGCGCTGACGCTGGCAGCAGCGAACCACTTGCCCAGGCTTACCGCCCGGGGGGATGATGGTGGCCGCTGATAACTCAGGCGGATGGTAAAAGGGTTCGGGCGGCGGCCACGAGCTCCGCCGTGGCAATGTTTTCCAGATACCGCGCGCCCGGCGGCTGGGTGCCAATAACAATGCGATACGGTCCGGATGCGGGCAGCCATTGGCGCAGGCCGGGATTGGGCCAGAACCAGGCGACGCACGGCGTGTTGGTCATCACTGCCAGATGAAACGGCCCGGTGTCCCCGCAGAAGTGTACCGCGCTGTGCTGGATGACGGCGGCAAGCTGCAGCAAGTTCAGATTGCCGGCGAACACGCGCCACGGTCGGCGCGGCAGCAGGGCGAGCAGCGCCTTCAGCTTTTCCCGTTCCCGCGGCGTCGGCGCGCACGAAATCGCCAGCTTCTTGTCCGGGAATTTTTCGCCCAGCGCGGCGATCAATTCGGCAAGTTGTGCGGGCGGCAATTCTTTGGCCTCCGCCGTGGTGAATGGGCTGAGATGAAAATAAGCATCGGTTGCGGAAATGTCCGCGGCCACCAGTCCCGCCGGATCCACTTGCGCGTGGAATTTCGGAGCGGTGAACGGAAAACCCGCTTTTTGCAGACAGTGGCAGCGTTGCAAATAAACCGGCTCGCCGGAAAAGGGATGGGCGACGTGCGCGGTGAACATCCTTTTCCAGAACGGCGGACCGCCGTCGTCGGGCAACCGGCCCAGCCGTTCGGCCGCGCCGCTTAGCAAGGTCAGCCAGCTGGAGCGGTCGGAACCGTTGAGATTGATGGCCACGTCGAACTTTTCGCGGCGCAGGCGCGCGACCATCTGGATATTCTCCCGCAACGTGGCGTGGCGCGGGTAACGCATGTAACCCCAGACGCGGTTGACCCACGGCACGCAGTCCATGAGCGAGGTGATGTGTGCGGCAACCGTGACGTGCAACTCCGCCTGCGGATAGGCCTGCCGCACCAGCCAGAGGGCCGGCAGCAAGTGTACCGTGTCGCCCAGAAAGCCGAGGTCGAGCACCATGACTTTCTTCGCCTCGCGCGTGCGCTCAAAGAAATGTTCCGCATCCGTTGCCGGCATGGGCCATAGCGTAACGCAGCAAACGGCAGGAACAAACTAGAATCGCTGGCCCAGCGGCGGCTAACCCGGCTTATCCGGGTGGCCAGGCCATAGGCCGTCCGCCCAGAATATGGCAGTGCAGATGGGGCACCGTTTCCCCACCGTCCGGGCCGTTGTTGATGACCAGCCGGTAGCCGCCCGGTTTCAATCCCAGCCGGTCCGCGACTTCAGCGGCTTTCAGCAGCAGGTGGCCCAGCAACTTGTGGTCCGCCGGCGTGGCCTCGGCGATGCGCGGCACGGCTTGTTTTGGAAAAATCAGCACATGCACCGGCGCTTGCGGATGGATATCGCGAATGGCGAGCACCAGTTCGTCTTCAAACACGATTTGCGCCGGGATTTCGCGCGCGACGATTTTCTCAAACAAGGTTTTGCTCATGGCGGAGAAGATTATCCGCAAAGGCCGCCAATTTTCACTAATTATTTTCTCTGATTTTCATTCGCGACCATTCGCGCAATTCGCGAAGGAACGTCTTATTCCACCATCAGCGAGCACTCGGTGGGCGCGGTTTCGTTGTGCGCGGTTTCCACGGTCAGACAGCCGCGCAAGTAATTCACGATTTGGTCCTGCAACTGTTCGCAGCGCGGGGACCAGCGGCGCGCGCCGGCAAGCTGCTTGACGCAGCCGCGCAAGCCGTGAAAGCGCAATACGCGCGGCGAAGTGCGGAGCCGGATGCGCATTTCGTCACGCAACCGGGGAAAGAAATGTAATTCCAAGCTGCCGCCGGTTTCGCGGGCGAGCAACCCCAGGTCCGCGTCGCTGATTTCACCCGGTTCGCCGCCGGGCGGGTGGGCGTGGATGCTGTAGCCGAGATGGTGCAGGGTCTTTTCCAGCGCCAGGGAGAATTCGCCGATGGTGACCGATTCCCGGGCCAATTCGGTCTTGAAATAATGAAACACGCTGGCGGCCGCGTGCCGGAGCGTTTCGGGTTCGAGCAGGCTGTTGGTCTCGCCCACGATTTCCACGGCGATCATGTCCGCCGAGCAGGGGACGCTTTCGCCATTGTTAAGCTGAAAGACCAGGCATTCGTTGTGCAGGGCAATCATCGGGCAGCCTCCAGTTTGCGGACTTCCTGCACGAAATCCGTGGCCTCTTGAAATCGGCGATACACACTGGCGAAGCGCACGTACGCCACGGAATCAATCTCGCGCAGGCCGTCCATGACCATGGTGCCGATGAACTCGCCGGGCACCTCGGTCTCGAATTTGACGGTGACGGTGGCAATGATGTGGTCCACGAGATCCTCCATGGCTTTGGGTGTCACGGGGCGTTTCTGGCAGGCTTTGCGGATGCCGGAGAGCAGTTTTTCGCGGGAAAATTCCTCATGCCGGCCATCGCGTTTTTGAACCATCAACCCTTCGTGCTCGACTTCCTCGTAGGTGGTGAATCGGTAATTGCAGGAAGAACATTCGCGGCGGCGGCGGATGGTCGCGCCTTCACGGGAGGCGCGTGAGTCAATGACTTTGTCATCCTGACAACCGCACTTGGGGCAACGCATAGAACCACTGCTTATTGTGGCTGTTTTGTTTTACCATACAAAGCTTTGTGGTGTCAAGGGTGCCTTTTGCTTTTATTTTGGGCTGCTGCTTCAGGCCGCACAACTGGCCGCCAGCCAATCCAAGTATTTCCGATTGCCCGCGGTCAAGGGCAGCGCCAGAAACTCTGGCGTATCGTAGGGATGCCTTGCCACCACCAGTTTTTCCAAGGCCGCCAGCTTGCCACGGGTGGTCTTCAGGATCAGCAGCACTTCCGTGCCCGATTCCAGCCGTCCCTGCCACCAATAATGCGATTCGAGCTTGGGAACGAGGTTCGCGCAGGCAATCAGCCTGGCCTGCAACGCCGCCTTGGCCAGCGCCCGCGCCGTCTTCAAATCCGGGGCCGTGACCAGCACAAGGGAAAATTTCGCGGCGGATTTCATTTGGCCTGCTTGGGAGCGTTTTTAAGAAAATTGACCAAATCTCCGGCTGCGGCCTCCAACGCAGTAACCGCTGATTTTTCTTCCGCCCGGCGCATGGTTTCGGACAGGTCAAGGTCGGAGGATTGTTTTTGTTCCAATTGTTCCCGGCTGATAACGCGTGTGAATGGAACCAAACCAGTCCTGACGTCCAGTAATACTAGCTCACAGGTGCTGTACGCCTTTACCTGATCCTTTGAAAAAGTCCGATATTGCGTGTAGGTGTCGCTGCCAAGGCGGAACACCAACAACAAATCCGCTTGCATTCGTAATGCGGCTTCACGCAAGGAAGGAATGGAAATCTGCTTCGGTGTCATCAGGGTCGGCAGCGGGGTGACGTCGGCTGCGTTTCCGGATTTCAGCAGCGCGTCGGACAACGTGTCTATTTGCGCCTGCTGGAGTTTCAGATATTCTTCATCCCGCCAATAAAACCTCCCGTAGTCTCTGGAACCCCAAGAGCCGTTTGGAAACTTCATGATTGCGACCCGCACTGTCTCCGGAAGTTGCAATTTGCTCGAGAGGATTCTGGCCACCGCTTCATCACTCAAAACCGCCTGGTCCGAAGGAAACAATGAGGTCGTCCTAGGCGGTGGCGCGGCATCTTCATACGAGGATGATGGAGCCATTGACGCTACCGGCATGGGGCGATAAGTATCGCAACCGGTTAAAATAATTCCTGTAAAAACCAAAACACTTAAGTGGGGTTTCATGATTTCGGCAATATGGCGCTGCAACTGCGGAATGCAACGGAAAAATGCGGGCGGAAAAATGCGGGCGCGCCAAGGAAAAATGACCAGCGACTCAATCCGAATGACTTGGACCCCATTTTTCTGTCGCTAAATCTTTCTGTCAGATTTCCTGAAAAACTTGAAGACAGAAAAATTTACAGACAGAAAAATAGAGCCTGGTCTCAAGGGCTTCCCAAATCTGCGCCGAAGTGCTGGCGCGGGTGAAGCTTGGTTGAATTCGGCAGGTGACCACAGCCGCATCCTAAAGCCAGATCAAGATCAAGCAATCCAACGGCGGCTCAGACGGCCGGTTTCTTCTTCCATGGCTGTTCGGGAAATTTGTCCGGCATCCGGATCACCTTGACCGGCGGCGGTTTGGGCCGGGCCATCTGCAGTTCCGGGTCACCGCCGTAGGAAGTCACCGCCGAGCTTTTCGCGCCAGTCGAATTGGATGCCGCCGCGGCGTTTTCGGCCCGCCAGCCGGCAATCCGCGCCTGCAGGCCGTGATGCTCGGCCGTCACCTTGTCGCCCGACTTCATATAAAACAGCGACAGATTGGTGTGAACGAGTTGTTCCTTGGGCCGCAACTTCTCCGCCTTGTGGCCTTCGACAATGGCGGCGGCGAAATCGCCGAGCCGGTAATATGCCACTCCGAGGGCCAGTTGCGCGTCAAAATAACCCGCGTCCCGGGCCAGCACTCGCTTCAACTGCTCCGCGGCGGCGGTGAATTCGCCCCGGCTGAAGTCGAACATCGCGGCATCATACTGTTCCTGTAAGGTCATGTCGTGAAATGACGCTAACCCATGGCGCGGCCGGTGACAAGGGAGGAGGGATGACAAATGGCAAGCGACAAATTGAGTGCCGGTTTCCCGAGGCGGCTATCTCTGGCACCCAGGGAAGGCAGGCATGACCGTGGGTCGTGCGGGAATTTGAATTTTGCTGCAGCCTAACCCGACCCACGCTCTTTCCGGGCGGCAGGGATGCCGCCCTCTACGTCAGGCAAGGATGCCTGACGCCACGGCTACGTCCGCCGCCGCGCCAACTGCTTCGCCAACCGGATCGCCGCGATCATGCTGCCCGGCTTTGCGAGATCCTGGCCGGCAATGTCATAGGCGGTGCCATGGTCGGGCGAGGTGCGGATGAAGGGCAGGCCGAGCGTCCAGTTGATGCCGCTGTCAAATGCCACGGCCTTGAGCGGCGCCAGCCCCTGGTCATGATACATCGCCACGACCGCGTCGAATCCGCCCTGCAACGCATAATAAAAAACCGTGTCGCCGCTCAGCGGACCCACGACCTCCATGCCTTGCTGTTGCGCAGCCATAACCGTGGGGGCGATCGTGGTGATTTCCTCGTCGCCAAATTCTCCGCCTTCGCCGGCATGGGGATTCAAACCGGCCACCGCGATTTTTGCGCGCGGCAGGCCGAGGTCCCGGCAGGACTGCGCGGCCAGTTCGATGGCCAGCATGATTTTCTCCGCCGTGAGCTTTTCGGGGACCGCCTTGATGGCGATGTGAACGGTGGCCAGCGCGACCCGCAGCCAGCGGCCGCGTTCGTCCGTGCCCAGCAACATCATGGCGGTGCGTTTGGCGCCGGCGAGTTCGGAAAGAAATTCCGTCTGCCCGATGAATTTGTGTCCGGCGCGAATGATGGATTCCTTGTTGACCGGCGCGGTGACCAGTGCGTCCAGTTCGCCGCGCAAGCAGCGCTGGCCGCCCTCGCGCAGCCAGGCAACGGAGGCGTTCGCGGCGGGCGGCGCACCGGCGGGCAAATTCTCCGGCAACCGTTCTCCGCCCGGATTGACACTAAAAAAGCGCCCCTCGTCGCGGTAGCTGGAAAATCGTTTGAGCGGCAGCGGGAATGAGAGTCGGGCGTTCAGGCGCGCAAGCACGGTTTCATCGCCAATGAGCAGGTACTTGGTGTCGTCGGCGCGAGCTTCCGCGGCGAGGGCTTTGAGGGCGACTTCCGGTCCCACGCCGGTGACGTCGCCGAGGGATATTCCGAGCCAGCCGTTCACAGCCTACTCGATGTAGCGGATGAAGGTCTTCTTCTTGAGGCCGTCCATCCACTTTTTTTGCAGTTGCGCTTGCTGCTGGGTGCGGAGCGTTTTTTCAATGTCCTTGCGGACGTCGGCCAGCGGTTTGGCGCCCGCGGTTTTCTTATCTTCCACCTGCATGAGATAGACCGCGTCGGCAGCGTCAATGGGCTCGCTGTTCTGGCCGGCGGCGAGGGAAAAGGCGATTTCAGCCAGATCTTTGCGGAGTACGGAACGCTCCACCCAACCCCACTCACCCTGTTGCTGCTTCTGTGAACCTTGCGAATAAATGCCGGCCAGCTCGCCAAAGCTGGCGCCGTCCTTGAGTTTGGTCGCGATCTCACGCGCAAACCGGATGGCGTTCGTATCGTCCGGCCCGGTTTTGTTCAACACGATCATGCGCAATTTGACCTGATCCTCGAGTTTGTACTGATCCTGGTGGCTTTGATAATAGTCGAGGATTTTGACCGGAGAAATGACGACTTCACGCTGATGTTGGTTGCGGAGCGCGGAACTGATATAGCGATCGCGGACTTGCTGGCGATATTGCTCGAACGTCATGCCTTTGTCCTGCAAGGTTTTGATGAGGGTCACGCGGTCGCCATAGGTATCGCGAATCTGCTCTTTCACCAGTTGATCCACCACGCCATCGGGCAGCTTGTAGCCATCAGTGTCAAAACTGTGCAAAATGAGCCGGTTCTCCACCAGTTGGTCCATGGCGTCATTCAGCAGTTCGTTGAGCTTTTTCTGCAACTCGTCCGGCTGGTTCGCGTATTGCCGCCGCAGCGCATTGACGGCGTCGTGCGCAAAGTCCTCCACTTCGGCGTAAGTGACAACCTTGTCGTTGACGACGGCCTTGATGCCGTCCGCTACTTCCGCACGCGACCACGCCGGCACAGTCACCGCCGTCGCCAACACTAAAATGAAGCGCAATAGTTTCATTGACTTTTGCCGCATGGTAGCAATCCGCCTTGCGTGGTCAAGCGTGGCTCGAACAAGATTTAGCCCGGCGATGCGCATCAAAAAGGTTTCGGGCGTGAGAACAGCCACAGCGTCACCGCCAATGCCGCGCCGGAAACCACCGCCACTGCCAGCGCCCAGCGCAGGAACAACTGCTGTTTGCGGCGATACTGTTTCCCGCCTTGACCGGGAAACAGGTAAAAACGCTCGTGCGGCTTGTGTTGTTTCCTGAAGAACACGCTGCAAGTCATACCAGATTTTGCCGGGGACAACAAGCCATGTCTGGACAAGTCCATGGGCTCAAACTTACCGAAACGTTTTGTTCAAATAGTCGAGGTAATTGCGCGAGACGGGTTTTAAAGCCCATTTTCGCGCAGAGCGGGTGAGCGCGTCAAATAGTGCGTCATACTCAGCCGCGCTGACCGCATGGCGACCCAGCAGCAACGCCGCGACTTGCCACATGAAATCATGCAGCGGACCCAGGCTGCGGCCATCCGGCCGCCGGCGCAGCGCGAAATAGATTTCTTCCAGCTCTTGGTCGGTTGGCACTTTGCCGCCCGCGCACAACGTCAACAGGTGGTTCTCGATGAAGTAAAAATGAGCCAAATACGCCGGCGGATAGTGATCCATGTCTTTGGGCGGAGCTTTATCGCCGCGAAATAATTCGGCCAGAGCGGGGACGTTCCAAGCGGTCATCCTCATGCCGTCAGTGATGGGAATCGAGTGTTTGTCATAGACCCTTATTTTCCCTTGATCGTTCATCTCGGCGGCGACCGTCAACTTGTTCGGGTTCAGACCAAACTTCTCAACCGGGATTGCCAGCGAAGGCATCGGCTGGAATGCCAGAATTTCACTTTGTTGGATCATACGCAACACAGTCTGGCACCGCGGGCGGGGAATCGCAAAAGTTTCTTGGAGGTTGAATGTTTGCCTCCATGCATTAATGTCAACTCATGCAACTTGAAGATCATCTTGGTGACATCATCCGCAAAGCCCGCGCGATGAGCGGCATCGCGGCGGCAGCGGCGGCTGGGGCGGCGGGCCTTGCCGAAGACGAATTGGCCGCGCTGGAGGAAACCGGCCAGTTTGCCTTGCGCAAAGTAAATCTCGCCGCGTTGGCCAGACTCATCGGGCTGCACCCGCAAAAATTGGAGGGCATCGCCGGCGGCTGGCTGCCAGCACCGCCCGCCCTGTCCCGCTGGCGTGAACTGCGCGTTTTCACCACCGCCGGCGAAGGCTTGACGGTGAATTGCTACCTGGTCTGGGACGAAGCCACGCGCGAGGCCGCGTCGTTCGACACCGGCCTCGACGCGCAGCCGGTTTTGGCTTGCCTGACTGAAAACGGCCTCGTGCTGCGACATGTTTTCATCACCCATTCGCATTGGGACCATGTGGAGGCGCTGCCAAAAATCCGCGCCGCGTGGCCGAAGGCGCGACTGCATTCCAGTTCCAAGACTGCCCCAGTGGAGCAACGCAACAAGCCCGAGGAAATCGTTCAGGTCGGCGGCCTGCGGGTGACCTACCGCGAAACCCCCGGCCATGCGGAGGACGGCGTGACGTATCTCATCGGCAACTGGCAGGATGACGCGCCGCATGCGGCAGTGGTGGGGGATGCCATCTTTGCCGGCTCGATGGGCCGCGGTAATCCGTCGTATGATTTGGCGCGGCAGAAGGTGCGGGAACAGATCTTGACGCTGCCGCCGGACACCTTGATTTGCCCCGGCCACGGCCCGTGTACGACCGTCCGGGAGGAAAAGGAGCACAATCCTTTTTTTTGAACCGGTGGCAGTCGACCCAAGCCGTTTATGTGGAGCTCCACATAAACGGCTAAGCAGGCTCCAATTAATTGATCGTTTCCAAGGTTGTTTGAGCTTCCTGCCACCACCATCATCCCACCAGAATCCAAAGGTTTGCTGCGCGTCGCTTGTTTTCTCAGCCGCTGCGCGCCGGGACGGCCCGCGGTCCGCCGGCTTCGGACCGCGACCGGTCCTCCCGTCGCAAGGCACCGCCTTGCCCGAGCCCGCTTCAACTCTTTTCACCCGTCCGCAAAATTTCCAAAAATCCCCCTTGACACCGCCGCACAACTGTCATACTGTACTATGACAGTAAACACATATGGTCCTGCAAATTGATTTTCCGTCCGGCCAGTCGGTGCCTCTGCAATTGGTGGAGCAGGTGCGGCATGGCGCCGCCGGGGCGGGTGGCAGACCGGCGGACGCCGCCGTGCGTCGCGACTTCCAGCTCGGTCCAATGGGTATGAAACACAACCGACAATTTGCAGCAGGGTTCACTCTGGTTGAATTGCTGGTGGTCAACAAAGACAGTCATGATTTTGCAAATTGATTTCAAGTCCGGCCAGCCGGTTTACCTGCAATTGGTGGAACAGGTGCGCCATGCCGCCGCCTCGGGCAGCTTGCAGGCCGGCGAACCGCTGCCGTCCATCCGCCCGCTGGCCGAAGAATTGCGCGTGAACCGCAATACCATTGCCAAGGCTTACGCGGAACTGGAAAGCCAGGGAGTCATTGAAACCATCCCCGGCAAGGGCTGTTTTCTCCGGGCGGTGAACTCGCTGCTCACCAAGTCCGCCCGCCATGACCTGCTCGCGCAGGAGATTGACCGCGCGATTGTCGCCGCGCATCACCTCCGGATCGGCGACGCCGAGCTGCTCGCGCTGGTGCAGAAGCGCCTGGACATTTTCGACCGAAACAACCAAGCCGCCAACGATTCCAAAGCACAGCCATGAACAACGACACCCCTGTCATCGAAATCCAAAACCTGGTGCGCCGCTACGGCAAGCACGACGCCGTGAACGGCCTGTCGCTCACCGTGGCTGCGGGCAAATGTTACGGCTTTTTCGGCCGCAACGGCGCTGGCAAGACCACCACCATCAAGTGCCTGCTGAACCTGCTCCGGCCCGACGCCGGCACCACGCGCGTCTTTGGCCTGGACCCGTGCCGAAACGAGGTCGCCGTCAAATCGCGGCTGGCCTACGTGCCGGACATGGTTGCGTTTTATCCATGGATGACCGTGAGCGACACGCTGGAATATCTGGCCTCGTTCCGGACCCATTGGAACCGGGACATCGAGGCGGATTTGTTGCGGCGCTTCCAGCTCGACGCCACCAAAAAGACCGCCAGCCTCTCCAAGGGTCAGCGCACCCAACTGGCGCTCATCGGCGCGATTTGTCCCGAGCCGGAGCTGCTCGTGCTCGACGAGCCTACGAGCGGCCTCGACCCGATCGTGCGCCGCGAATTCATCGAGACCGTCATCGGCGCGTATCAATCCGGCGATCCGACGCGCCGCACGGTGTTTGTCTCCACGCACTTGATCGCGGAATTCGAGGGGTTGATTGATGAATTCACCATCATTGAGCAGGGGCGCGAACTGCTGACCATGAACGCCGATGCCGCGCGCGACCGGTTCAGGAAAATCCACGCGCGGTTTCCGCGGGAATTGAAGCTGCCCCTGTCCGGCGCGTTGTCCGTGAAATACGCGGGCCGCGAAGTGGAAATTCTGGCCAACGGCAACAGCGAGCAATTGCTGGCCGAGCTGAAAGCACACCAGCCGGAGGAGCTGCGGACCGAATCGCTGACGCTGGAGGAAATTTTTGTGGCCTCCGACGTGCTGAGGCAGTCATGAATCCGCTTGTTAAAAAAGAAATCCGGCTGCTGCGGCCGAGTTGGACGGCGGCGGTGCTGCTGGCGCTGGTCCAAGGGATCACCCGGCCGTACGATTTCTACGTGGCGTCCCTCCTTTTCTTCGGATTGACGATCATGGCGCTGAGCACCATCGGTCGTGAAACCAGTCTCAACACCTTCTCTTCGCTGGTCGCCCTGCCGGCGGAACGCATCCGGATCTGGCAGACCAAACTTTCGGTGCTGGCCGGCGCGTTTCTGATTGTCTTCGCCGTCTGGCTCACGGCGTTTGGCATCGCCTGCCTGCATTCAGACCTGGATGCTTCCGACCACCAAAACTCCTACAACCTTTTCATCACCGTCTGTCTCATCGCCTCGGCGACCTTCACCGGCGGGCTGTGGACCACGCTGTTGCTGCGGCAGCTTGCGGGAGCGTTCTGGATCACCTTGCTCGTGCCGGCGACGCTGGCCGGTTTTTCCGGTATTTTTCTTGCTGGCAGCGGCGTGTCTGACCATCTGGTGATTGCGGTCTTGAGCGTGGTGATTGGCGTGTACTCGGTGGCAGGATTCCTGTTTGCGCGCTGGCTTTTTTTCCACGCGCAGGACGTAGGCTGGTCCGGCGGCGTCATTGCGCTGCCGGAATGGAAATTTTTGTCCGCACGATCAATTGGCGCCGTGGAAGTGCGAAAGCGGCAGCCGATTGTCGCGCTGTTGAAAAAAGAACTGCTGCTGCAACAGGGCGTCCTGACCGGCGCGGTCGGATTGCTCGTGTTGCATGTCGTCATCCTTGGGTTGCGGGTGGTACACCAATTTCCCAAGGATTCAGTAGGGGAAGGGGTTGGAGAAATTCTGACTTCCATTGTCTGGATGCTGTGGCTGGTGCTGCCGGTGTTGCTGGGCAGCAGCGCCGTGGCCGAGGAACGCAAGTTTGGGGTGATGGAAAGTCAGTTGTGCCTGCCCGCTTCGCGCCGCGTGCAGTTTGCCGCCAAGGTTTTCATGACCTTGGGCCTGGGTGTCTTTCTCGGAGGCGTAATGCCGATGTTGTTGGAGTCCATCGGTGAGGCCGTCGGCTCGCGGAATCCGATGTTCACGTCGGATAACCACCAGTTTGACCAATCCCAGCTTGGGTGGTTCCTTTGCGGCACGATGGCCTTTTCGGCCTGGACCGTGTTGGTGGGCTTGTTCGCCTCCAGCCTCGCCAGGAGCTTTTTGCAAGCGTTTGGCATCGCCCTCGTGACCTTCGTCGGCTTGATGATGTGCATTCCGGCCTTCACCAGCGAGCGGATGATCTTCTTCGCCTCAATTGCACCTCGATCTTTGCTGCCGCTTTTTGTGGCCGTTCCGACCCTCATCATCACCCTGGCCTGGTTAACTTGGTTGAATTTCAGGAATTTCCGCGATGGCTGGCCGCTGTGGCGGCGGCAACTGCTGGGCGCGGTCGGCGCCTTTGTCTTCATCGTCGCTGGCAGCGCTGCAATTTATCATCGCGCCTGGGAAGTTTTGGAGCCGGCCGAACCCGCGCACGGCCCGGCGCAATTTTCGCTGGCGAATCCGCCGGTAATCCATCACAACGACGAAGCTGACAACCTGTTGGTGCGGCTGCCCGATGGCCGCATCTGGTTTGATCGGCTTGGATTTGCGCCTTCTCCGGGCGGGCTTCGCTATGTGCTGCAAAGGAGCCTCGATCCATTTCCCGGCAGCACCGGGCCGCAACAATTTGTGGCTGGCTCCAACTGGATCAGCGCCGTTGTTCAAGACTATGGCCACGGTTTGTCCAGCATCACCAATTGGGATCAGGTGGATTTGGAAAAAATACCTCAACAAAATGGGCGTCCATTTCAAGCTGATGTGCGCAAGGATGGAACCTTATGGTGTTCGTTGTCCCACCGCCACACAAACCCGTCTGCCAAAGCCAAGGTTGAGACCTATCAAGTCGGAACAGAGACCAACTGGGTTTCGGCCGCATCGCTTTGGACGGGCGCGCTGGTCGCGCTCAAATCCGACGGCACCTTGTGGCAACGCGGCCTCAATGACCAGACCTCTTGGGCCATCACCAATCCGCCCACCCGGCTGGGGATTCACCATGATTGGGTGGCCCTGGCCGCCGTCCAGAACGACGTAGTGTCACTCGCGGCGGACGGCAGTTTATGGTTGTGGCCAAATCGGGAAATCATGTCTTACCAACAGCCCGTCCTGAAACTCCCCAAGCAGCCGAAATTTCTCGGCAACATCTTCACCGAGTCAACGTCGCGCCAGCCGGAAGGATTGAAGACTGAAGTGCACGGGAAATTTCTGGCGGCGGGTGACATTTTGAGAAACACAAATGAATGCTCTCGTTAAAAAAGAAATCGGCCTGCTCTTGCCGGGCGCGGGTGGCGTCCTGTTGCTGGAAACCCTGCTGCCATGGGTGTATCAGGACGCCGATTATGTTTTCAGTTTCACCCCGGTGGCGTTTTTTTTGGGCCTGATCATCTTAACCGTGGATGCCTTTGGCCGGGAATTCAGCCTGGGGACCTTTCAATCACTGATGTCGCAACCTATCGAGCGGCAAAAAATCTGGCGCACAAAAATCACGCTGCTCTTGCTGGCTGCCGGGCTGATTTCCCTCGCCTACGCCGCCAGTTGCGGCCTGCGGGTACATGCCGCCATCACCGCCCGGGATTCGGTCTGGCAGTTTAACTCCGGCATCATCCGGTCGGATTTTCATAACGCCATGCTGGCCAGCACCGCGCTGCTGCTGGTGGCCATCACCGGCGGTTTGTGGACCTCCTTGTTGCTGCGGCAAACCGCGTCGGCCTTTTGGGTGACGTTCCTCTGCCCGTGTACGCTGGCGCTGGGGGTGGGACTGTGCCTGCCCAACAAGCTGGCCGAAAATGAACATGCCTTGATCGTTTTGTTTTACAGTCTGGCGGTGCTTTACAGTTTGGGCGGTTTCTGGCTGGCGTACCGGCTGTTTAACCGGGCGCAGGACGTGGGCTGGAGCGGCGGCGTCATCAGCTTTTCCCGCTGGCGCTATTTCGAGCGCGGGGCGCAAACCGGCGTTTCGCGGCGCGGCTATCGGCCCTGGGCGGCGTTGCTGAAGAAGGAACTGCAATTGCACAGTGTCAGCTTGTTTTGCGCGGCCGGGTTGCTGGCAGCGCATCTCGGCATCTTCATGGTGCGGGCGCTGTACGGCCGGTTTCACGGGGATTCCATGGTCAACATTTTTGCCAATGGTTTCTGGATTTTCTGGCTGGTGGTGCCGGCGGTCATTGGTTGCACGGCAGTGGCCGAGGAGCGGAAGCTCGGCGTGATGGATGGGCAGTTTTGTCTGCCGGCATCACGCCGCCGCCAGTTTGCCGCCAAATTTCTGCCTGCCCTGTTCCTGGGAACATTCCTGGGCGGGGGGATGCCGTTGCTGCTGGAGTTCATCGCCGGACGGCTTGGCACGCCCAATGAGTTTTTAAAGCCGGATTTGCACCGCGTTGGCGGCAATGATCTGATGGACGGTTACTTTTTATTTCTAGGCTCCATCGTGGCGCTGGCGATGGGGTTGTTCTGGCTGGGCATGCTGGCGTCCACCTTGACGAAAAGTTTTCTGCAAGCGCTCAGTTCGACAATTGCTGGCGGCGTTCTGGTGCTGGCGCTGGCTGCTTGGGCACGCAGCCACTGCACGCTGGTGACGCCGCTGCCGTTGCTCATCGCCCTCCCAGTAGTTCCGGGTACGCTGCTCTGGCTGACTTGGTGGAACTTCAACCGGTTCCAGGAAGCCTGGCGCTTGTGGAGCCGTAATATCTTGGGTGTGGCGGGCGCCACGGTCTTTATCATGGCAACCAGCGCGGCGCTTTACCATCGCGTGTGGGAAGTATTTAAACCGGCGGAACCGCCGCACGGTCCCCCTATATTCAATTTGACGACCCCGCCAAAACTCGAAGCCGTGGTTAACGGTGATTTGTCGGTGCAATGGCCCGATGGGCGGGTTTGGTGTGACACTTTGGGCTATGGGGGTCAATGGCGTTTCTTCAGTTCCTGGCAATACCCGCTATGGCGGGAGCTTTCCAGACCGGTGCCAGAGAGTTGTGGGCCGCGCCAGTTTGTCGCCGGTTCAAATTGGGTTTCGGTAACCGCCTGGCAATTTGCTTATTGGAATCCAGAAGGGAAGCAAGAGATCATCCGGGGTTATTTGGACACCGTGGGCGTCAAGCGCGATGGCACATTGTGGATTTCCCATGAAACCAAGCCGGCGGTTTGGAATGGCGCGGATATGCAACAGGTGGGAAACGAAACGAACTGGCGGCAGGTGGTCCGCTGGCAAAACGGCTTTGCGCTGTTGAAAACCGATGACACGCTGTGGTGGTGGAGTCGAGGCACCAACGATCTCCGCAAGGGTTGGTGGCGGACCAACTGGCCAACCGTGCGGCGCCACCCAATCCTGCAAATTGGGACCGACGCCAACTGGCAAGAATTGGCGGATATCCATGGGCGGGGATGCCACGCTAGAAGAGCCGACGGCACCACCTGGTTTTTGGGCGCCACAGCGGGAAGTTTACCGCCCGATTTGGTGCGGGAAACCAATTTCGACCAGGTGGTGCTCGGAACTTTTTCCCAGAGTGGGCGCGGACACCAGGCATTTGTGGCCAAGGACGGCACTTTGCAGGCAAGCATCGAAACCAGCGGGCGTGGGTATCCCGCTGTTCAGCCGGTTGGGACCGAGACGAACTGGCTGGCGGTGCAGCTTTATTATAATTGGATGGTCGCCTTGAAGCGTGATGGCACGTTGTGGAAATGGAACCTGCCCCAAAACTGGAACCTGTCCGTGAGCGATGAGCAATACTCGTCGTTCTTCAAGCACACGCCCGCGCGGCTGGGCATTCACGATGACTGGGTGGGGCTGGGCGGCTCTTGGGACTGCTTGGTCAGCCTGGCCGCCGATGGCAGCCTGTGGGCCTGGCCCGGCACGGACGCCTACGAGTTTGCGCTGATGAAACCGCCAAAGCAGCCGCGGTATCTCAGTAATGTTTTCACCGAGTCAAAGTCGCGTCAATCGGCAGGATTGAAGGCTGAATTGCGCGGGGAATTTCTGGCGACAGATGAAATTTTGAAGATCAAATGAGCAAACGAGAATTGCATTGGCCGCGAGGCTTGCAGAGCAACTCCCTGGCGCTTTCGCGCGGGCGGTGGTTATCGTCTTATCGTCGGTTCCGGAGCGTGTCGCGTCTGCAAAAGCGGGCGAAGGTACTCGGTGGTTGGTGGGCGCGTTGTGCGGGCGAAAGCGGCGGTGAACACGCCGCACTCCAAAACGCTGGCGCGTACACGGAGGCTGCGGTTTTCGCGCCAGCGTCTTGGAGTGCGCCAGCCCTCTGGCGCTTTCCCATGGTCCGCCAATTCGCGACCGTTGCAAAACAACTAAACTGTGATGCGAAGGGTTCTCAATTGATCGAGGAAACGCCGCCTTTTCCAAATTCTGCAACCTTTATGTTGCGTGGGCGTCTGCGGCAGCATTTTGGCAGTCGCGGAGTGACCGCGAGAATTAGTCTTTCCCGACCGATATCCTCCCAGCGTCCCTCCAGGACGCAGGATGATACGGCTGCGCATCCCGGCACAGCGTGCCGGGCTAATTTCCTCGGTCGCTCCGCGACCATGTCAATGCTCGAGCATTTTGACTATTGCCTAAAAGCTTTATGAAGCCACTGGTTAAAAAAGAAATCCGGCTCCTGCGGCCGGGCGCGGGTGGCGTCCTGTTGCTGGAAACCCTGCTGCCGTGGGTGTATCAGGACGCCAATTATGTTGTCAGTTTTGCGCGGCCGGGCTGCTGGCGGCGCATCTCGGCGTCTTAATGGTGCGGGCGCTTTACGGCCGGTTTCACGGGGATTCCATGGTCAACATATTTGCCAACGGTTTCTGGATTTTCTGGCTGGTCGTGCCGGCGGTCATGGGCGGCACGGCGGTGGCCAAGGAGCGGAAACTCGGCGTGATGGACGGACAGTTTTGCCGGCCGGCGTCACGCCGCCGCCAATTCGCCGCCAAATTCCTGCCCGCCCTATTCCTGGGGACTTTCCTGGGTGGAGTGATGCCGTTGCTGTTGGATTCATGGAAAGGGCGGCACAATCAATCTCACACATAATATTCATCCACTGGCACACGGCACATTTGGTCACGCCCTTTCAGGACTTGATAAAAGGTTGCGACCCCAGACCCAGGGCGTTGCCCTGGGCTTTCATGTTTTGGGCTTTCAGCCCTCATGTTGGAGTCACGCGGCTCAAACCGGGGCGCGTTGGAATTTTGCCACGATCCAAACCAACCCGCGCCGGTTCCGGGCGGCAGGGATGCCGCCCTCCACGTCAGCCAAGGATGCCTGACGCTACGTTGTGGCGGCGGGCATCCCTGCCGGCCGTGGAGCCGGGCTTCCCAGCCCGGCGGAAGAAGGCTTGCGCAAACCGGGGCGCGTTGGAATTTTGCCACGATCCAAACCGACCCACGCCGGTTCCGGGCGGCAGGGATGCCGCCCTCCACGTCAGGCAAGGATGCCTGACGCCACAAAACCTGTTGAAAAAATCTTGCGAAATTCCGGCCAACAGGCAACTTAAGGCGAAAGGACTCAGTCCCGGGACTGAATTAACCGAAACCGCATGAACGGACACAATATGCTCATAGACACCGCTCGCATTCCGGCCCATCTCATCGCCCATATCAACGTCAAGCTGGCGCTCATCGGGTGCCCGCCCGTGGCGCTGCCCGGCGACCGGGAATTCAGCGAAATCACAGACGCCATGGCCGCGCAGTCGCGCGAAAAGGACCGGCTGCTGGGCCAGCATCTCTGTCCCGCCGACCAGCGCATCCAGACGTTTCTCTATGATTATTTGCAGGAGGTGCCGGCGCCCAAGCTGCCGGCGCGCACGTTCACGCTGGACCGGCCTGGCCTCGCGCGCGTGCTCTCCCTGCCCGTGGACCGCGACGACTTTGCCTCCGACATCATCAATTCCTACCGCGTCAAGCAAGGCGTGCTGCACAACCCGAAAAGCGACCGCCGCACCACGGCGGGAATTTTCCACGTGACCGAGGGCGGCCTGCCGATTCCCGATGACAAACTGGGCGTGCCGAAAATCACCTTTGCCCGAATGCTGGCGCTGGCACTGACGCCGCCGTCCGCACTGCTCAAGCTGCCCTTCACTTCCACGCAGCCGCAGCCGGCGGAATGTTTCGTCTCGCTGCTGCTGCGGCCGCTGGTCTGCCCGGCCATTCCCGGGATCACCGCGCAGAAAACGATGGAAGTGCGTTTCTTCGTGCCGGGCAGCCTGGTGAGCAATCTGGATTTCGTCGAGGCGATCTTTGAAAACGGCGGCGAACCGCTGCTGCCGGAAAACGACGCCGCGCTCGACAGCGAACATTGGACCGGCCACACCGGCTGCGTCATCCTGGCGCCGCACTTGACGAAGGTGACGAAAAAGGACGCCGGCCTGCCGCCCTTCGCGCTCGCCACCGAGCGTCAGCGCCGGGACGGCATGTGCTGGCAAACGGAGGACGAACTTTACAATGGCGGCCACGCCTTCAAACTCACTGCGCGGGACGCCACCGGCGTCATTGTGACCATCATCGCCGACAATTATTTCGGTTACTGCAAGAAAGAGGTGAAAACCCAGTTGAGCTTTGCCGCGAATCTTTTCGGGCTGGCCGAGGAAGAGCACGCCGGCGGCGCGCTGGTCTTCCAGAGCTATGATCTGGGCGAGGAATTCAACGGCGACATCCTGGCCCGGCGTTCCAATCATTCCTTCATGGAAATGAGCTCTCTGTTCGGCAGCCTCATGGACATCCAGCCGGAGGGCTACGCGGTGGATAAGAAATTTCCGCAAATCATCTATGTTCCCGCCGCGGCGCGGTTTGATTTGCATGCTCAGAAAATCTGCTGGACCAACTCCACCGGCGACCACAGCATCCGGCTTTCGCCGGAAAAGACCTATGTCCGCCCGTCCGGCTACAAGGTCAGAATGGAAAAGCCGCCCGGCCATGGCCGGCAATGGCGGCTGGTGGGCACGGTGGCCGAGGGCACGTTCTGCCACAAGCCCTGCACCGTCTCCGGCGGCGGCAAGTCGGAAATCTCCAAACCCATCACGGACGCCATTCTCACCGGCCCGGTATTTGTGGCGGACTTGAAGGCGGATTTTGATCGCGTGGCCGAATTGATTGACCGCGATTACTCGGATCGTTTCGCGGACAAGTCCCGCATGGACCAGCGCAAGGTGCTGTCACCGGAGCGCTCGCTAGGCTCGGTCATCAAGCTGCTCACGCCGGACGAGCATGATTACACGCCGGCGTACAACGCCTGGCTGGCGAGCGTGCCGCAGCACGTCAAGGAACTCGTTTTCGTCCTGAAACGGGCTTACCAGCCGGAGTGGGGCGGCAACTGGCGCGATCATTTCAGCGTGGACATCATCAACGGCACGCCCGGCAACGAGCTGAAATGCGACAATCGCAAGCTCGTCACCACCTATCTCCGCGTGGGTTTCGACGCCGATGGCTCGTGGCGCACCTTCGGCCTGCGCAAGGATTTTCATCCGGCGGTGAAGGTGCAGATGGAAGACGACATCACGGCCTCGGCCGTCGTGCCCGCCGCCCGAGTGGAGCACCTGCCGGAAGGCACGAACCCGAATTTGTCCCTCAAATTTGCGCAAAACTGCGAACAACGCCTGTTTCAGCGACCGGATGACGCCATTCATCGCGGCTATGACAAACAGACGGAAAACGACTTTGTGCAGCCGGAAAATTTCTTCTCCAATTACCAGCCGCTCACGCCGGCCGACGCCCAAGCCATGGTCGAGGATGCGCTCGGCTTTTACCAGTTCACCGCGCCGATGCAGCAATTTGTGCGGGAAGTGGCGGAAACCGGCGCGCCGGAGTATTTCGTCTGCTCGGCCAGCCCGCGCCTGGTGGAGGGCAAGCCCACCAAGAATCCGCGCTATCTCCAGAAACGGCCCGATCTGGTCCGCGCGTGCGAAACGTACCTCGCGGAAATTTCCGCGCGCCTGCGCCGCCGCGTGCCGCCGGGCCAGCCCTTGCCCACGCCCGTCACGGCCGTGCTGCCGGGCCGCCGCAATAATCCGCCCGAACCGGGCGTCCGCTCGCTGGCGTGCTACAACCCGATTCACTACATGGAACTGCCGGAGCTGTTCATGGAGGTGATTTGCAGCATGACCGGCAAATCGCCGTCCACCACCGGCGCTGGCTCCGAGGGCGCGCTCACCAAGGGGCCGTTCAACGCCTTGCCGCCGATCATTGATCTCAACAATGCGCTGGTCTCCTTCATGCTGACTGGCCATCCGGCGTTTGTGACCGCCGCCGGGTATGTCGGCCCCCATCTGCGCGTGGACCACGACGTGAGCCTGATCGTGCCGGAAGTCTGGTGCCGCATGACGCCGGCGGAGCGGGAGCCCCAATTCCTCATCGCCAATCTGTTTCTGGAAAAATGCGGGGATTTCGAGCACGCCGGGAAAACGGTGCCCGCCAGCCGGCTGGGCTGGCGCATCAATGCGCGCTTCGTGCATGCCTTTTTTGGGCGCGTGTTCAATCATCCGCACGCCGTCTTCACCGAGGCCATGCTCAAGCCGGAGTTGCAGGACCGGGACATTTTCGCTGACGGCATGGATAATATTCTGGCCACGCAGAAGCGCGTGGCGAAAATGTATTTTGATGATGGCAGCATCGAGCAGGCCTGCCCGCCGCTGCGGGCGCTGCTGCACATCATGCTCCATGACCAGTTCGAAGGCCGGGGCCTGGAGCATGCGGAAATCCGCAAATTATTCACGCGCGACCACCTGCTGGCCAGCCCGTGGTACGCCGCCCGGCTCGCCGCCAAGCAAAAAATTGATTGCGCTCTCTGGAGCCGGCACGTGGAATATCTGAACAATTTCCTGCGCCGTCCCAGCCATGAGGACGTGGCGGAGCAGATGGGCATCGCCGACCGGCTGACGCAAGCGCGCCAGACGCTGGCACAAGTGGCCTCGCCGGTCTATTTGCAGGCGCTGGCCGGCACGCTCGGCGCGGAGCCCATTGAGAATTACGTTTAATTGATCCGCTCGGCGACCTGGTATTTAAACATCCGTTTTTTCATCCAGCGCACGGCCAGCAAATCGTAAAACGACGCGAACAGCCGGTTCCAAACGCCATAGTTGCTCTGGCCGGCGAAGCGCGGGTTGTTGCTGACTTCGATCTCGGTGACGGTGTGCCCCTCGATTTTGAACAGCGTCGGCAGGAACCGGTGCATGCCCTTGAAAAACTTCAGGTTCTCGATGCACTCGCGCTTGAACGCGCGGTAGGTGCAGCCGGCATCGGAAATCTGCTCGCCGGACAATTTGTTCCGCACTGCGTTGGCAATGCGCGAGGACGCCACCTTGATGAAATTATCCCCTTTGCCGCGCTCCTTCACGCGCGTGCCGCAGACACAATCGAAGCTTTTCAGCGCCGCCAGGAACTTTGGCAGATCCTTGGGATCGTTCTGCAAGTCGGCGTCGAGCGTGAAGAGATATTTCCCGCGCGCCGCCTTGAGTCCGGCAAAACTCGCCGCGCTCTCGCCGCAGTTGAACGCGAACTTCTGCACGCGGATGCGCGGATCACCGGCCGCGAGTTCCTGGAGGATGGTCCAGGATTGGTCCTGGCTGCAATCGTCGGTGATGACGACCTCGTAGGAGATTTTCAGCGGCTCCACCGACTCGCGGATGGCCTTGATGAGTTCGCGCAGGTTGCCTTCCTCGTTGTAACAAGGAATGACCAGGCTGATTTCAGGTTGGCTTTCGTTCACAAAATTCTCAAGCTCGCACCTGCCCGGTGCCGATGCCGAGCCATTTATAGCTCGTCAATTCCTCCAGACCCATCGGGCCGCGCGCGCCGATTTTGTCGGTGCTGATGCCGATTTCCGCGCCCATGCCGAATTCGCCGCCGTCCGTGAAGCGCGTGCTGGCGTTCCAATACACCGCCGCCGAGTCCACCTCGGCCAGGAACTGTTTCGCGTGCGCCAAGTTGCGCGTCACAATGCTGTCCGAGTGGGCGGAGCCGTAATAATTGATGTGGTCCACCGCCGCCTGCACCCCGTCCACCACGCGCACGTTCAAAATGTAATCGTTGTACTCCGTGAACCAATCCTGTTCCGCGGCCGCCTTGAGCTTGGCGGCTTTGAAATTTGCGATTTCCGGCTGGAGCCGCGCCAGCGTCGTTTCATCCCCGCGAATCTCCACGTGTTTCGCAAACAACCGCGCGCCAATGGCGGGCAGGAATTTTTCCGCGACCGGTTGGTCCACCAGCAAGGTTTCCATGGCGTTGCAGACTCCGGGGCGCTGGACTTTGGCGTTCATCACGATGTCTCCGGCCATGGCCAGATCGGCGTCGGCGTCCACAAATACGTGGCAGACGCCCTTGTAATGCTTGATGACCGGCACCTTGCTGCATTCCGTCACGGCGCGGATCAGTCCCTCGCCGCCGCGCGGCATGCAGAGGTCAATATATTGCGTGAGCGCGAGCAGCACGGGAACCGCCTCGCGGTCGGGCGTGGGCACCACCTGGATGGCGTGCTCGGGAAAGCGGTCATGCGCGATTTTGCCGGCCTCAATCAGGATGCGGGCGATGAGCTGGTTGGAGTGCAGCGCCTCTTTGCCGCCGCGCAGGATGGTGGCGTTGCCGGACTTGAAGCACAGGCTGGCCGCGTCCGCCGTCACGTTCGGGCGCGATTCGTAAATGATGACCACCACGCCGATGGGCGTGGAGATTTTTTGGAGCCGGAGTCCGTTCGGGCGCGTGCGTTCATCGAGAATTCTTCCCACGGGATCGGGCAGCACGGCGACTTCGCGCAAGCCGCGGGCCATGCCGGCGATGCGTTGGTCGTCGAGCTTGAGCCGGTCCAGCAGGGCGGCGGAAAGCCCGTGTTGCGCGCCAAAATCCAGGTCGAGCGCGTTGGCCTGCTTGAGGGCGTCCGCGTTTTGCTCCAAGGCGGTGGCCATGGCCAGCAGACAGGCGTTTTTCTCTCCCGTGGTGAGTTTCGCGAGTTCGCGCGAGGCAACCCTGGCCTGTTTGGCCAGTTGCGTCATTTGCTCGATTAGGTTCATGGCTTGCGCAAAGCTGGCCTCCAAACTAAACGAATCAGCGGAATTGTCAAAATTCCTTATCGCGACAAATTCCTTATCGCCAACTGAAAACACAAATCGGCGCTGATGGGGCGCTTCATACACAAAAAATAAGGTCAGGGGAATGGGGGCGGAATTCACCCGGTTTGCGAGCAATTCGCCCAACGTACGGGGAGCCAAAATAATCGGATGGCCAACATGGATGGGTTGACGCCCAGGAAGAAGATTCGCCGGGCGTGGCGGGCCGCGCAAAGGAACCCTTCGCATCGTTTAACACTTGACATTAGGAGTACTGACTATTATCATAAGCATCAAGGATGCACCAATACTGTCAATTACTGCGCTGGTTGGCGTGCCCGCATACCCGGCTGGGATTGCGGGGAATGCTCCGCTGGACTACGGTCATCATGGCCGGTGTTCCAACCTCGGTGTCCGCCGGGTTTTCCGAGATCAAGATGGGCGAATACCTTCATTATGCGACGGCGGCGGCCAATCATGGCGTCTATGCCGGCATAGACGGCATAGGTTATGTGGGCGTGTTTGGCTCACCCGCGCTATTTACGACCAACACCGGCTGGGTTGGCCTTCCGGTGGCGGAGGGTTTCGACACCTCCAAGCAGATTTACGGAACCACAACCGGCATCAGCCA
>Ga0316217_10001424_pt1 | contig 31186 bp, 18 predicted proteins | sample 1anoAmetaG_FD_203633 | JGI IMG/M metagenome (GOLD analysis project Ga0316217, IMG submission 203633) | Freshwater microbial communities from Trout Bog Lake, Wisconsin, USA - 1anoA | ecosystem: Environmental > Aquatic > Freshwater > Lake > Hypolimnion/Profundal zone | place: USA: Wisconsin... | reverse complement strand
TCCGCCACCACGCCCAGGCCGCGATAGAACTGTCCATGCAGTTGCGCGCTGCCGCCCTGCATCCAGAAGGACTTGCCGCTGATCGAGTTCGACATCGTCGCGTTATACGTTACGGCCAGGTCCAGCGGATATTTCGGCGCGGCATTTGCCGCCGCACTCTGGCCCACAAGCGGAGCAGCCATCAGCGCCGCCGCCATCATCACTGTCATCTTTGCTCCGCAAAGGAGCATGCTGCTGAGTTGTCTGCGCATCGAATGTCTCCTTATGCGTTACTGCACGTTGAGGGTCACGGTTGAAGTGTGCTGCAAGTTTCCGCTGGTGGCCGTAATGGTGATGGTGTAGTTTTGCGGAGCCAGCGTCAGGAAGCCGTTGGCGCCGCCGCAGCCGCTCAGCGTGGTGGTTGCCGCGCCGCCCAGCAGAAGAGCGGCTACAAAGAGCATCCGCCGCAGGTTGCGGCTGTTTCTGCGCAGCGAGCCCATGCCGAACAGCAGCAGGAAGGCCAGCGCAAAGGGCGCCACGCGTCTGCCCACCGACGGAGCCGGCGGCGCGTGCTGTTGAGCCGTGGCCGCGGCCGTCTGGATGGTCACCGTGATGGTCTGCGGGCCGCCATTGGCTGCGATCGACGCCGGTGAGAAGGTGACCGTCGCGCCCGGCGGCAGTCCGCTCACCGTGAAGTTCACCGTACCCGCGTACGAGCCGTAGTCCGGATTCACATTCACCGTGTAGAGGATGCTGCCGCCTGGAATTACGGTCTGGCTCGTTGGCCCGCTGATGGTCATGGTAAAGTCCAGCGGCGCCACCGTCACCGTCGCGGTTGACGTGTTGCTGCTGGTCGCAAAGTCCGCGTCGCCGTTGTAAGTAGCCGTGATGGTGTGCGTCACGCCCGGCGCCAGCGTTGCGATCGAGTAGCTGGCCGTGCCTCCGCTCAGCGTCGCCGTATCCAGCAAATTACCGTTGTCGTAAAAGCTCACCGTGCCGCTCGGCGTTCCGGTAGTCGTCGTGATGACCTGTGCTCCCATCGTTACGCTTTGCCCCGGCGTCACTGACCCACTGCTCAAATTCAACGCGGTAGTTGTCGCTGCCTTTGCAATCGCCAGGCTGACCGGGATTGATGACGCCGCGTTGTAGTTGCCGTCGCCGCTGTAACTCGCCGTAACCGTGTACCCACCCGCGGTGAGAGTCGCGGGGATTGTCAGTATCGCCGTTCCGGAAGAGATCGCCGCCGTCTGCGCCGGTCCGCTGCCAATGGTGTAAGTAACGCTGCCACTCGGCTGCGAGATTCCCACCCCCGAGTACTGCCCCGTCACCGTGATCGGTATCGTGCCGCCCACCCCGTAGGTCAGGTTCACCGTTGTCGTTGGCCCGCTCAGCGTCGAGCCGGCCTTGTTGACAGACAGGCTGTAGGATTGGGTCCCTATGTAAGGTCCGGTTCCCGTGCTGCTATCCGTGGCCGCAATCATGAAATTAAATGGGCCCACCGCAGTAGCCGTTCCGGTCAGCATTCCGGTTGAACTCAGCGCGAGCCCGCCCGGCAGAGACCCGCTGGACACTTGATAGAGATAGGGCGCTGTACCGCCGCTCGCGCTGATCGTCTGGTTATACACGCTGCCGTAGGTCGGAGCCGGAAGCGTAGCCGGTGAGATCGCGATCGTCGGTGCAAGCACTTGCAGCGTGTAGGCCTGGCTCCCGGTGAATCCCAGGTTGTCCTGGGCCTGCACGATGAAGCCGTAAGCGCCGCCCGCCGTCGGCGTGCCTGACAACAAGCCGGCGTTGCTCAGTGTCAACCCCGCCGGCAGTGAGCCTGCGGTTACCGTATAGCTGTAAGTGGGTGTGCCGCCGTTGGCGGTGATTGCCTGGCTGTATGCTGATCCCACGGTGGCGTTGTTCAGCGTGGACGGCGACAGCGTGATGGAGATGACCGCGAAACTGCCGCTCGTTGCCGTGATGCTGTTGGCTCCGTAGTACGTAGCCGTGGCTGTCAGCGAATCGCTGTTCTCGGCGGTTGATACGCTCAGCCCGTTGAAGGTGGCAACACCGTTGGCGTCGGTAGTTACACTTGCGGTGCCGGTGAGTGTGCCCGCTGCCAGCGCAACCGAGATCTGTGCGCCAGGGAGCTTGATCGCTGCTCCGTTGTCCAGCAACTGCACGGCAGGCGCGGGCGACAGCGTCACGCCAAGCTTCTGTGAAGCGGACGGAGAGGCTGTGAAGCTGAGCGCGTAGAATGTCTGCACCGCGCCCGCATCCACGCAGACCGTGGAACCAAAGTCAGTCGTGCTGCGCGGATTTCCGCGCTGGTCGGTGGTGAGGCCGGTGGGAATCCCCGCCAGCAACCCGCTGCAAATCGCCGCGCTGCCGGGAAGCGGCATCATCGTCTGCGTCGGGCCCCCATAACTGCCCAGAGCAGACAGATTGATGCTTCCGGCGCTCACAACGTTGCCGTTGGTCCCATTGCTGGGGCACGCGCCGGTGCCGAAGTTATTGCACTCCCCGCCCGTGTCTCCCGACAAGATGCTGTTGTTCACAGCAAGCGCGCCATAGTTGGTAATGGCGCCGCCGCCTGCCGCGGAATTGCCAGCGAAGGTGCTGTCGTTGATCGTCACCGTTGCATTGTTGATGAAGATGGCGCCGCCAAACTTCCCAATCTGCGCGGAGTTGCCTGAGAAAGTGCTGTCGTTCACCGTCACCGTGCCGTTGTCGGCAAGAATGGCGCCGGCAGGGGCTGATGTATTCGCTGAGAACGTGCTGCTATTGACCACCAGCGTTCCGCTTGCGCTATAGATGCCGCCGCCGCCATTGCCGCCGCCGGTAATGTATCCCCCCGCGTAATTGTTTGACAGTGTGCTGTCTGTCACCGTGAGATCGCCGGCGTTGTTGATGCCGCCGCCATTCGACGCAGTGTAACCGTTGGTAATGATCAGATTAGCGATTGACGCGCCTTTCGCGCCAGAGGCAACGGTAAAGACTGAGAAGTTGCTTGTCGCGCCGCCGCCGCTCACCGTCACCAAATTGGTAAGCGTTGCGCCGCTGCCCGCGGTCGCTCCCTGGATCGCCGTGTACGACGGAACAAATAGCGTGCCGTTTCCAAGCGTGATCGTCTGCGCTGCGGAAAATGCGCTCGGGTCAAAGGTAATGTTGCCCGCTCCGGCCGCGCTCGCCGCTGCTAGCGCATCGCGCAGGCTGCAGTTGGCGCCGCCCCCGCCGTTCGGGCAATTGGCTGCCACACCCGCGGTTGCGTCCGTGGCTACTGTCACCACAAAGCCCGGCACACTCACCGCGATACTGTTGGTGGTCGCCGTCAGGCTGCTGGTCACCGTGTCGGTGGCCGTAATGGTCTGGTTGCCTCCAGTGACCAGTGTCGCCGTGAATGTGCCAACTCCGCTGCTCAGAGTGCTGTCGGCAGGTAATGTTGCCTTCGCATCCGTGCTGCTAAAGTGAAGCGTCCCGGTATAGCCGGCGGCCACGTTGCCGAACAAATCGTAGGCAACCACCGTTATATTGATGGGCGTGCCCGCAGTCGCAGTCGTGGGTGAAGTGAATCCCAGTCTGACGGCCGGTCCTGGATTTACCGTGATCGTATTGGAAGTGCCGGTGATCGAGGAATTCACTGAGTCGGTTGCCGTAATGGTCTGCACCCCGGCTGTCTTGAGCCCAAAATTGAAGGTGCCGGTTCCGTTCGTCAGTGGGCCGTTCCCGCTGGCATTCACATATGCCGGATCGCTGCTCGTGAACTGCACCGTGCCGGCATAACCGGTTGCGACATTGCCGTACTGATCGAGCGCTGTCACCGTTAGCTGGTTGTTGGCATAGCTCACCACGGGCGATGGCGCTACCACTGAAAAGTGCGTCGCCGCTCCTGCGCTGACGTTGATCCCGCCGGAGGTTCCCGTCGCCGCAGTCGTAACCGTGTCGTTCACTGACACCGTCTGTGTGCCCGCAGTCTTCAGAGTCACCGGGAACGTACCCACGCCATTGGTCAGCGTTGTGTTGGCGGGCAGCACGGCTGTCCCATCCGTGCTTGTGAAGTGAACCGTTCCGTTATAACTTGCGAGCGTGCTGTTGCCAGAGTCCTGCGCGGTGACCGTCACGTTGAACGATGTGCCGGCATTTGCCGAGGAGGGTGCGGATACAAGGAAGTGGTCCACTCCCGACACGGTAAAAGGTGTCGTCACCGTCTGGGCATCAAGAGTTGCGGTCGCGCTGCCCACGCCGCTGTTGGTCGGCGTCACATTCGCGGTTGCATTGCCTGAGGCATCGATTGCGCTGCTGGGCGTTGCTGAAAAACTGCCTACGCTGGCGTTGAAAGCAATGTTCAATCCCTGCAAGATGCCGGGCTGTCCCGGGGCGGAGCCTGCACTCGAATTGGTATTGACGGCCGCTACAAGCTGCAGGTTGTTGCCCACCGGAACCGGATTCGGACTTACGGCCAAAGTAAGTACCACGTGGGGATTGGTGCTCATCGAACCCGTGCCGGCGTCGTAGAGTACTGCCTGGTCGCAACTGTCAACGGTTGTAGGTCCGGCATTGCAGCCCCACCAATTCTCCGTGGCTGTTACCCCGCCTGCTCCGCTCTGGCCCGGCTCACCTACTGAAAGTCCGCTCGCACCGCCGGCCGACGTATTCCCGTAGAAGCGGCTATTGGCCACCGTCAGCAGGTTGCCGCTTCCTGCGGTCTCCAGTCCAACCGTGATTCCGCCGCCAGTCGTTACCGCGCTATTCGTTGAAAAATTCGCCGCTGCAATCGTCGTGGTTTCCGCAACTCCGGAATTTGCCGTGTCGTGGAAGATTCCGCCGCCTGAACCGCCGGAACTGTTGCCGGTAAAGCTCGTATCGGCAGTGATCGAGAGGCCGGTGACGGTGTAGATTCCGCCTCCATCCGAGTCCGATTGGTTCGTGCTGAAACTGCTGCCCGTTATCGTGGACTGCGGCGTGGCGCCGGAGCCTCGCTGATCCAGGAACAGCCCGCCTCCCTGGCCCAGTCCTCCGGGATCCGATGGATTTATGCTGAGCGCCGCCTTGTTTGAGCTGAATGTGCTCCCGCTGATCGCGGCTGCCGAGCCGTAGCTGACATCCACGCCACCGCCCTCTTCCGCCGTATGGTTCCCACTGAATGTGCTGCTGGTAATCGTCAGTTTGCCCACGCCACCCAGGCTATTTGACTCGAAGATGCCGCCGCCCGGGCCCCACAGCGCCGCGCTGCTTTGGATGGTGCTACTGGTAATGTTCAGATTTCCAGTGCCGTATGCCTCCCAATCGATCGCGCCGCCGTAGTTGTCTGAAAAGGGCTCATTACTAGGGTTATTGTTGTTCACGCCGTTCTGCAGCGTCAGATTTTCCAGCGTCGTGTTGAACGCTGTATCCAGGTTCGGATCGATGGAGAAAATCTTGTCGTACGATTGCCCGTCAATCACAGTGCTGCCCGCAACACCCTCGATCGTCATCGGCCCGGTAATGTCCAGGTGCGTGATGCGGCTGCCGTTACTGTCCGTGCTGCCGTGGTTCAGCGTCAGGTTGAAAGTTCCCGTGGGGACCATGATTGTGTCCACCGTACCATCGGCAATATTGATCGCCGCATCCAGGTTGGCATAGGTCACCGCGTCGCGCAGGCTGCATGATTCTCCACTGCCAAATGTGCAGCGGGCGCTGTCGTTCGTGTCCGCGCTGTCCGTCGTGGTGTTCACATACAACACATTTCCCGATGCGGGTATCGAGATATATGGGCTGATCGAGCCCTGATTCAACACCACCAGGCCATCGGCGCCCTGCGGGCTGATGCGCTGGCTGAGCGCCGCCACCACGGCTCCCGGATTAAGCGCGCTGCGCTGCACCAGCCCCTGACTTTGAACTGCCGTGTTCGCGCTCGCGCCTGCTGCCGGGCCCGCGTGCCGTACAGACACAATCTCCTGCTGCGCGGGATTCAGCACCACGATGTCTTCGCCGCCGCTGCCTGAAGCTTTGGCATGAAGCAGGATCGCTGCCGAGGAACCAAAACTGGACGGCGCGGCGCCAGGGTAACTCTCAATCTCTACCCAGGGCTGGCCGCCGGTATTGCCTGCCTTCTGCGCCAGCGTCTGCGCGCCGTGCTGCACTGACGCCCTGCGCGCCGCCGCAATCTCCAATCCGGTATACGGAGTCGCATCGAAGCCGGCATGAGCCAGCACGTGCACGTTTCCATCCGTGGTCAGCACGGCAAGCTGCAGTTGTGCGTGCCTGTCAAAGCTGAACTCGCCTGAGGTGACGGCCGCAACTCCGTTCAACGGCAGCGTCTCAAGCTGAGCGGCGCCCTGCAGCGCACCTCTGCCATGCAGCACCACCAACTGACCGCCTGCTACGATTGCCGCGTCCGGCGTAAAGTCTGAATCCAGGTTCGCAACTTCAATCGCGCTGGCAACTCCGGGCAGCGTGTACGCGGCCCGCTCTTGCAATCCGTTGCCGTCAGCCCTGAACAGCGCCACGGCCGAACCGGATGCTGAATTCAGTCCGGCGATGATTACATCGGAGGTGCGGTTGTCGCCCGCCTTGTAACTGGCCAACGCCGTAATAGCGCCGGAAACAGTCACCGGCGCCTGCAGCGCGAAGTGACCTTTCCCATCCCCCAGCAGAACGTATAACTCGCTCCCATTGCGCGCCGCAAAGACCAGGTCCAGGTGGCCGTCTCCGTTGATGTCCGCGGCCAGCAGCAATCCCGGCTGCACGGGCACTGAAATCAGGTTGGCCTGCGCCAGAAACGGACTGGCAAAGCGCCCCTGCCCCGCTGCCTGCCAGCTCTGATAGCTCTGCGGAGCCAGCGCATCCAGATTGCCCCTCATCAGCGCAATCGCGCCGCCCTTGTTCAGCGAATACCCGATCGCAAGATCGGCAACTCCGTCTTCGTCCAAATCCGCCGAGACCATTGCCAGCGGCTTCAGTTGCTGCACCTGGATCGCCGGGGAATGGCCGGAAGTCAGCAGGGATAACGGCTGACCCGGCTGAAACTGCGCCCTGTGCGCGGCGAGCCGCTGTGCATGCAGGCAACTCCCCGCGAACAGCGCTGCTGCCAGTGTGAGAAAAACCATGAAGGTTGATACAAGGGATACTGCGGTGCGGTGGATCGAACGCACTATGGTCACTAGCTGGCCTCCGGCTTGCTCTTCGCAAAAGAGCATGATGCTGCGCGCATGGAAACTCCGGGGCAACAGTCTCGGGGAATGCCGGGAGTTTCCAAACTTCGCTGTCAGTTGTTAGTCCGTCCGTCTATGGAATAAATGAGGCGCATCACTCTGCCCGGGTGCAGGCAGGAGTAGAACGGGGAAGTGAATCGCTCAATCACCCACAGACTGGGTTTCGTAATTCTCGCTTGCGAAAACAACTATGTCAACCGCTAGTGTTACAAACAAAAAATATTATGCAACGATTGCCCATCCGATATATGATCTGGATTCGTAACTGTGTTCCCCACTCTCACCAAGAGCAACAAAGACCCCATCGAGGCTGACCCGGACACCTCGATATGAAATCCTGGAGGTACGGCATGTCCCTGACACGGCGCCGTTTCATTGAGACGGCTTCTTTGTCGCTGCTGGCAAGCGCAGCTCTCCCCGCTGCATTTGCGCAACGCAACTCCGAGTTGATGAACGAAACGTTCAGCCCTGATCGTCTGACCGTCTTCAATGGCGTTTCCCTGCAGACCTTTCAGCGCCTCATCGGGGAGAGATTTTCGGTCAGCTCGAACGGCCGGTCGTTGGGCTCGTTGACGCTGCTTTCCGTCACCTCGTCGGCATCCGCTCCGGCTGTCGCTAAAATCACCATGACCGGTCGCGTGCCGGCGCCGGCGCAGCAGGTTTCCAGCAACTTCTACGCGCGTTTTCAGGGCTCGGGCGCAACCCTCCCGCAGGATACCTATACGCTGCGGAACGCAGGCCTGGGCGCCTTTGCGCTCTTTATCGTTCCTTCCGGTCCGGGAGTGGCTTCGCCAACCTACACGGCAGTCTTCAACCTACTCAACACATCGAAGTTTCTTTAGGTTCCAGACTCCGGTCTGATCGCTGCAGTAAATATCCTCCGGCAGATCCGGAGGCTTTTGGGTTGGTGACCCATCAAAGGGGCCTGTGCCCGAGCGCTCCAAGCCAATAAAAACCAGCCGCCCCGCGCAGGCAGAAACCAGTCGCTCCTCGCCAGGCAGAATCCCATCGCCCGCGCCGTAGGCGCAGTGTTTGTTAGCCCCGCGCTTCAGCGTGGGGTGGGGTTGGCGAATACAACAACACACACAGAGTCCCGTAGGGACGGCGTTCATGCTACTAACCTGTTTACTAGGAGAATGGAATCACACAGACCCGGCGCAACTCCCGCAAACGTCAAACTGCTACCGTCTCCCCGGCAGAGCCCGGGGTTTCCCCCTGTTGTATAAGCCGTGTAAATACCGCCTCGTAAACCATGCCTCCGCTTTGCGGGCCCAGTGGCACCAGGAACAGCGCCACCTGCCCCATCCCCGCATGAAGCAGCACATACGTTCCCTGCTGCAGCAACGGACTCGCAGGCCCCTTGAAGATCACAGAGAACTGCTCCACCGACGCACTTGACCGGTCGTTCAATTCCACCAGTTCCAATGCAACGGCCACCGGCGTTTCTACTTTGAAAATCGTGTGAATGTGGGCGGCAAAATCCTTGCCTCTCGGATGTTCCGGCATGAGTATCCTCTCTTGCGCTTTGTTGACAATGCTGTGCGGCCTTCCCGTCAGGCAGAACGAACGGCTGCCGGCTCCCATGTCATCTGAAGATACATGGCGTCGGCGCCGGTCTCGCGGAATCCCATCCGTTGATAAAGGCGATGCGCCGGATTGCCGCGCATGACATTCAGGTGCAGCGCGCAGCTTTTCCTGCGGCAATCGTCCATCAATTTCTGTATAAGTCCGGTGCCGATGCCGCGATTGCGATGCGCGGCAGCCAGAGCGATGTCCACCAGTCGCATCCCCTCTGGAACGCGGGCAACAAACAGGCGTCCAATGGCCGCTCCGCCGCAACAGATAATTTGATGTGCCGATTCCGGGTAGGCCGCCAGGTACGATCGCCGCTGCGCTTCAAACTGCATGAAGAGAAACGCATCCCGCTGCGCTGCCGGCCAGCCCCAGGCATTCACCTCAGCGCTGCGCACATCGCTGTACAGCTCAAGAAGAAAGGCCGCATCGTCGCCGCGGGCGTCGCGCAACTCCACCGCTTCAGGCATTCCCTCTCAACCCCGTGACGGAAAAATCCCCTGGAGGGATATACAGAAATTCATCGTCACGTAGGGCGGCATATTTTCGTGCGGCTGGCTGCTGCCGGCCATGCCCACTGCGGATGCGCTCATGTTGACCGTGCCCGAACCTGGCGCGCCATAGGCCGGCGGTTTGCCGCGCGAGCCGGCTGCAAACACGTTGGCCGCCGGGCTGGTGGAAGTGCCCGCCGCACCGCTGCAAGCAACAATATGGCTGTGTATCGGAATCTCGCTCGCCAGCAGGGTCACGGTCGGAGAGCCGCCGGTCTCGCCGATGACATAATCGCTCAGCCCGGCTCCCTGCCCATAATCGAGCGGAAGGCTCCCCTGCAGGTTCGGCAATCCGAAGGTCGATCTGCCGTCTCCTCCGTAATACGTCCCCAGCAGGGAAAACAGCGCGGTGTTCTGCGCAAGCGGCAGCAGTTGGCCGTTGCAAAGGGCCCAGCCCTGAGGCGCAAAATTGCAGCCAAACACTCTGATCTCTCCAAGAAATTGGTCAGCCATTTTTTGTTTTCCTTTCTAGTTTCGCGACGGAAAAATGCCGCTGAGCGCAATCACAAAATTCAACACAAGATAGGGCGGCATGTTGTTATGCGTCTGATTGCCTCCCTGCTGCTGAACGCTGACTGGATTCATGACTGCATTGCCGCTCGCGCTGTACGGGTCAGATGCCGAATCCGCCCATATATTCCCCGCCGGCGAAGCAATCGATGCCACCGCTGAATCTGCCTGGGCTTGGTGCGTGTGCTGCGGCATCTGGCCGGGCGCAAGCGCTACCGCAGCCTGCCCTCCGGTCTGTCCCTGCGTGTAAACATTCCCAAATGGATCGGCGCCCGCGTGCACCGGCGCGCGGCCTTGCAGATTCGGGAGCCCGAAATTGACTCGGCCGTCGCCTCCGTAAGTCGTTCCCAGCAGCGAAAACAATGCCTCATTCTGGTTGATTGGCAGTAATTGACCGTTGCACATGGCCCAGCCCTTGGGGGCAAAGTTGAAGCTGACCACTCTGATCTCCGAAAGATACGGCGTTCCCATGCGCTCTCCTTATTGAAGACCTGGCTAGTTCTGGCTCGGATAGACACCAAACAGAGAAATAACAAAATTGATTGCCTGGAAAGTTGATAGATTGCTGTGCGGCAGGTCGCCTCCGGCCTGCTTAAGAGCCGTTGCAGACATCGACGTCGACGGCGCGCCGGTCCCGAATTGTTCCAGTGAGGATGAGGCCCAGACTCCGCCCACAGGACTCGGCTTGTTGCCCGCCGCTGTATTTGCATTCAGCGCGTGCGTGTGAACCGGAATCTGATTCAGGTCAAGCGTTACGGTCTCTGTCCCGCCAGGCGATCCAATAACGTATCCGTTTCCCTGGTGCACTGGTATGCGGCCCAGCAGGTTGGGCAGTCCAAACGTGGTCTGTCCGTCTCCGCCATAGGTTGTGCCAATCAAATTGAAGAGTGTCTCATTCTCGCTGATCGGTACCAGGGACCCGTCGCAGAAGGCCCAGCCTGCCGGTGCAAAGTTGAAGCCCACCATTCGTATTTCGCCCACATACGGCTCACTCATCGGCTTTCTCCTGAAGGTTCAACATCGAATGAATTTTCGTTATCCGCGGTAACTTGCAAACGCAGGGTTTAAATTTTGGCGCTCATGAACGCAGTGAATCCCTGCTGCCCATCGCCTCACAGGACAACATGCCGCTCGCATCCAGGGCACTCCCGCTATGGATACGCGGAAAGTCCTCCGGGCACATCGCGCCTGCAGACATTCGTGCAATCTCTTACTCAGAGAAAATGTTCAAAATCGCTTGCAATGAGAAATGGGTGTTAGGGGAAACTCAGTCTCGCTAACCGATACTAATAAGAGGCCGTGCCTGTGTCAAGAAAAACTGAAGACCTCCCGACCCCATCGCATCAGGTGCATTCCTGTATCTCCAGCATCCTCGAATGCGAGTTACCCCTGAGACAGCAGCCACGCATCCAGCGCCTCCGCAGTTTCTGCAATCCAGGCCCCGGCCGCTGTGACGGTGATAACTCCTTCCTTGATCCAATGGCGTCGCGACGGCACTCCATTCGGCAATCCAATCTGTTCCAATCCCGGGCCGCATCTGCCAGGCAATTCGCCCCTTCTGGCCACGCGCCATGAACCAGGAGGTGCGTGCATTTCTGCCCGGCTGTCTCAGCCTCGCTGGGCCTCTCTCCCCGGCCCCCTGTCTTCTCCCGCGCAAATCGGCGAATGCTACCATATGGATAGCGAGCGGATTTTGTTTGCATCCGCTCACTGATTCAATCCCGGCAAAGACCGGAAAGTCCCCTGTTGTATCAAATGAATTAAAATTGGTTGCAGAAAACCGATTATTCTCTTAAGCATTTGATTCCAAACATGGCCCCGTAGCTCAGGTGGATAGAGCAGCAGTTTCCTAAACTGCGTGTCGGAAGTTCGAGTCTTCCCGGGGTCACCACTGTTTCTTTCTCCCCTTCAGTACGCGGACCTGCAGGTTCAAATCAGCCTGGCCTCGCATACGCACACTTTGACTTCGCGCCCTGCCCCCGGCTATAAATGTTGATGTCATGGAAATTCGTTCCATGACATTTCGGCTGCCCTTCAGGGAGCGGCGTAGTTCATTACAGCAATCGCCAGGATGCTCGGGAAGGCGGTGAAACTCCGCCACTGCCCCGCAACTGTGAGCGCCCCTGCCTCGGCACCCGTCGTTTAGGGTCAACCATGAGGCAGGAATTCAGCCAGGTTCTTTCGCCCCGCGCGCAAGGACCGCAAACCACTGGAAGCGAACCCCGGGGGGTTGGCTTTTGGGAAGGTGGCTGAAGTAGGCGCAAGTCAGGAGACCGGTCCTCGGTGCTTTTAACCGCTTTGCGTTCCGAGGGGGACGGAGGAGCTTTCATGCCTGTTTTCGCATCTTGGGGTTATGCCCGGTTAAGCCGCGCGCTGCCCTGTGCATTCGCCGCTATTCTTCTTGCCATTCTTGCCGTCAGTTGCCCTGCCGCGTCCATCCGCGGCGTCGTCACGGACGCATCCGGCGCCAAGGTCACCGGCGCCACTGTTTCTCTCATCAACAACGGTCAAGTCGTCGCTACCGTCGTCTCCACCGCCGACGGCGGTTTTCAGGTTCTTACCGGCATTGAGGGCCGGTTCTTTCTCGTAGCCTCCGCCAAAAGCTTCCGCCAGTTGCAGACGCCGGGTTTCTACGCCGGAAGGCTCGACGCCGTCGAGCGCAACCTGGTTCTTGAGCCGGAGTGGGCGCGCGAATCCATCGTCGTCACCGCCACCGGAACCCCCACGCCGCAGTCGCAAACCAGCGCCGCCACCTCCGTGCTCGGTCCGCTTGACCTGGCCCTGCGCACTGACCTGGCGGGCGCGCTTCGCCTCATGCCCGGCACATTTGTCGTGCAGGACGGACAGCGCGGCGCGCAGTCTTCCCTCTTTGTCCGCGGCGGCAACTCCGATTCCAACAAGATTCTCATCGATGGCGTCAGCGCCGGCGACCTCGGCGGCCGCTTCGACTTTGGTTCGTTCTCCTCAACCGCGCTCGAAAGCGCCGAAGTCTATCGCGGACCCAATTCCAGCCTCTATGGCGCCGACGCGGAAACCGGCGTCGTCAGCCTCACCACCCCCCATGGCACCACCAGCTTTCCTTCCATCACGCTCGAGGGCGACGCCGGAAACTTCAACACCTCGCACGAACGCGCCGAGGTTGCAGGCGCGCACAACAAGCTCGATTACCTGGGCGACTTCAGTTGGCTGCAAACCGGCAACGCCCTGCCCAGGGATGAGTTCCATGTGGCCACCACCGCGGCCAACGTCGGCTGGCAGCCTAATGGAAATACCCAGGTCCGCGGCACTCTCCACTATGGCGTCTCGGCCTCCGGCGTCCCCAGTGCGTGGGACTTCTACCACCTCGCCGACAATGCCACGCAAAAGGATCAGAACCTCTTTGCCAGTGGCGCCATCGACAACCAGACCACCCCGTCTTTTCACAACAGCCTTCGCTATGGCCTCACCCGCAAGCGCGAGCAGTACAGCCTATGGCAGCCTTCCGGCACGCTTCAGGTCTACGAAATCTATAACGGCATTCCCTACTCCGCCTATTTCGGCAACACCGTCACCATCACCGGAGCCAACGGCGACTCGGTAACCGGCCAGGCGCAGCTCGACTATCCTGAGACCTATCCGTATCGTTATCAACTCGCCTCCAATCGCGATCAGCTCGCCTATCAGGGCGATTACCAGTTCACGCCCCACCTCTCCGTCCTCGCCGGTTTCCACTTTGTCAATGAGCGCGGACTGGAGAACGTGCCGTCCTTCGGCACGCACGATGGAATCGAACGAACCAACTACGATTACGTCGCTGCCGTGCACGGCGATTTCAAGGGCCGCTTCTTTTACACCCTCGGCGGCAGCCTGGAACACTATTCCCTCTTCGGCACCCAGACTTCGCCCCGCGTTGGGCTCTCCTATTACGCACTGCGCCCGCACCACGGCGTCTTCAGCGGTACCCGCGTTCTGTTCAACTACGGCGATGCCGTGCGCGAGCCCGCGCTTACCGATCAGTTCGGCTCGCTCTACACGTTCCTCGTCAACAACGGCTTCGCAGCCACTGCGCAGCAAATGCACATCGGCCCCCTCGCCGCGCCCTCTGCCCGCACCTATGAAGGAGGCGGCGAACAAACCTTCTTCTCGGATCGACTCGTCTTCCGCGCCAGCTACTTCCACAACCAGTTCGGCAGAGAGATCGAATCCGTTGGCGGGCTATTGCTCCCCAACCTGATCCCCGGCCTCACTCCGGCGCAGAAACTCCAGCTTGAAACCGCGCTCGGCTTCTACTACACCAACGACTACGGCCTCACCGTCAACACCCAGGCCTTTCGCGCCCAGGGCATTGAAGCCACCGTCGAGGGCGGCATCGGCCGCAGCATCTTCCTGCGCGGAGGCTACACATATCTCGATGCCGTCGTCCAGCGCTCCTTCGACGGCGACAACGAAGCGCTCACCGGCGGTTATGCTCCCACTTACCCCTACGGTTGCACCATGGGAACGCCCGGTTGCGTCGCCATCGGCGCCATCTCGCCGCTGGTCGGCGCTCGTCCCTTCCGCCGCGCGCCCCATACCGGCTTCTTCACCGCCACCTATGCAACCGGAAAACTGACCGGCGTTTTTTCCTCTTCCTTTGCCGGACGCAGTGACGACTCCACCTATCTGGAGTACTCCGATGCCAGCGGCGGCAACAGCCTTCTGCTGCCCAACCGCAACCTCGATCACGGCTATGCCAAACTCGATCTCGGCGGCAGCTACCAGTTCCTCTCCTGGCTCGGCGTCTACGCCCAGGCTGAAAATCTCCTGAGCAACCGGCACATCGCCCCCATCGGTTATCCCAGCATGCCCTTCAACCTCCGGACGGGCCTGCGCGTCCAGTGGGGTCCAGGCAGCGGACGTTGATCCACTTTCTCTGCGGCAAAGCCGCAAATTAGACGTTCATAATGCGGGAGGATTGCAAATCCAGCCCTCCCGCATATCTTCCCTGGGAACGCACGCCGTGCAACACTATATATAGTTGCAATCGCCTCCAGAACAGATCGCACTTCGTCCCCGTTTTTCCACATTTCATCGCTCCGAAAAGAGCAAAATTGCGCATTATGTCCTTGGAACGGCGTGCATTGCTGCAACATACTATTTAGGCTTGAACATGGACCAATTCAGAAAGGGTGTGCGCAAGCGGAGCCTTGAGTTTATCCACTTGGTTTTCACGGCTTGCTCGCCGCTCACGCGAATCTGCTTAGGCCCGTTGCTGTTCGTATCGCAGCTTCGATGAAACGGCAAAAATCAGGTAGTTTACAGGTTTTTCATCTGGATTTTGTAGTGTTGCACCATGCAGTGTAAATCGCTGAAAGAAATCATTCCTAAATCCCTGATATGCAAGGGGAGATCGTCAGCGATCCATCGGATTGACGAAGACTATGGGAAAAGCCGGAAGCGCAAATCAACCCTGGAAACTATTGCGCAGCCGGACAGCGCCATGGTGCCATTCCACACCATAACGACCTTTTAAGGAGAGCCATGAACAAATTTCGAAATCTTAATTTGCAGCACTTTCTCACCGCGCTGGTTCTGGCGGTGGCATTCTGCGTGGCATGTACCGGCGTTCCCTCGGGAGCGCAAACGGCAGGTGCAGGCACCATTACCGGAACCGTAGCCGATGCCGCACAGGCCGTCATTCCCGGCGCTGCGGTCACCGCCACAAATTTGGATACGGGCATTACCCATACCTATGCCACCAATTCCGCCGGAATCTACGTAGCGCCCTTTCTGGCGCCAGGCCGCTATAAGGTCGACGCCTCGGCCAGCAACTTCGGAAAGGTGGAAGCCCAGAACCTGACCCTCCAGGTCGGCCAGACACTCACCATCAATCTCACCCTGACGGTAAAATCTGACACCACCACGGTTGAGGTATCGGGCACCAACGCTCTGCTCGATGTCGAACAGACTGAAGTGTCGCAGGTCGTTGATGCGCCGATTATCCAGAACATGCCGGTCAACGGCCGTAACTGGAGCGATTTCGTCCTTTTGACTCCCAATGTCGTCGCCGATGGCGGAACAGGAATGGTCAGCTTCCACGGCATGAGCGGCCTCTATAACCAGAACTACGTGGACGGCGCAAACAACAACCAGATGCTCTTCAGCGAAGCCCGCGGCCGTTCCTCGGGCGCGCCCTTCGTCTACAGTCTTGATTCCATCAAGGAGTTCCAGACCGAGGCTTCTAATTACTCAGCCGAGTTCGGCCAGGCCGCCGGCGGCCAGGTAAACGCCGTCACCAGGAGCGGCAGCAACGACCTCCATGGCGACCTTTTCTATTACCTGCGCTATCCCGATATGAACGCCCTGGATCCGTACAGCAAGTGGTCGGCTTTGCATAACAACGGTCCCGCTTTCCTGCTCACCCAGCCCATTCACCAGCAGAATGAGTTCGGCGGCAGCATTGGCGGTGCGCTCATCAAGAACAAGCTCTTCTATTTCCTCACTTCCGACGATTTCCGGCGCGCCGGACGCGCGCTCTACTACGAGACCAACACGGTCTCCTTGACGCCCTCGGGAACGTACACTTCCACCAGCGTCGTCACGCCAACCCAATGCCCGGTGTTGTCCGGATTGACAGGCGCGAACGCCAGTCTCAATGGCTCTCCGGCAATCAGCGCAGCGCAATGCACGGCTGCAATCAAATTTCTTCTCGGCCTTCAGTCCGCGCCCGTGCGTCACGCCAAAGAGACACTCCTGTTCCCGCGCGTGGACTACCAGTTGAACGACAAGAACCTGATCTATGCGAACTTCAACTTCGCTGATTTCGACAGCACCTATGGCTACTCTGCCAATCCAACCTATTCCAACTCTTCGGCCAGCACCAACGGCCCCACCAGCTACCACGAGCGCTTCCTCGTCGCTCACTGGACCTCGACCCTCTCCGACTCCGCGGTCAACGATCTGCGCTTCCAATGGGGCCGCGATCTCGAGACGGCGGGAGCCTATTCTTCGGGACCAAGCGTCGGCATGGGTGCAGAAACCTACGGCATGCCCAACGCACTGCCGCGCGGTGCCGAGCCGGATGAGCATCGCTGGCAGTTCACCGATGTCTTCTCCAAAGTTCGGGAAAGGCATACTCTGAAATTCGGCGGAGACGTCAACCTGGTTCATGAGGTCATGATCAACCTCTTCCAGGGCGGCGGAATCTACAGCTACTCCGGCACCAATACAACTGTTAACTTCCAGAGCTGGGCAGCGGACGCCTTTGCGCATCAGACCGGCGATATCGACCCCTTTGCCGGCTCCCACTACACCACTTTCGTCCAATCCATTGACCAGCAGAACACGGTGGCCAGCGGGAAGGCCGGCTCCGACGATTTCTGGATGAAGATGTACGACGGCTTTGCCGAAGACTCCTGGAAGGTGAGCCAGAACCTCACCGTCAATCTGGGTCTTCGCTATGACCTGCAACTCACTCCTTCGCCCTCCATGCCCAATACCTCCTCGGCTCTCGCGAAGCAATACAACACCACCATCAAGAACGTCACTGACCGGCTTCAGCCCCGTCTCGGCTTCTCCTGGAGTCCCCAGCCCGGCACTGTCATCCGCGGCGGTTACGGCATCTTCACCGGACTCAACCAGGGTGGCACCTACTACGCCATGCGCGTGGAAAACGGCGTATTCCAGGTCAACGAAAACTACAGCGGTTGCGGCGCCTCGTGTACTGCAGCAGCGGCGCTTGCCTTTCCCAATGTTCCTTTTCCTGTTACCGGCCCGGCCCTTTCGACGGCCTTGTATCCCTCTGGCGGTGAAGCACCCCAGGTTACCAGTGTGAATGCTACTGGCACCGGCTTCCACGGTCTGTCTCCCAAGTTTGTTCCACCGATCGTCCACGAGTACGACCTGTCTTTGGAGGAGGCTCTTCCCTGGAAGACGTCGCTCTCTATTGGCTTTGTCGGCTCCCGCGGACTCCGCCTCCCGGTATTCATGGATGCCAACCTTGTCGGCCAGACTCCGCATGGGCTGCGCTCGTTCAACGTCACCAACAACGGGATAACCAGCCTGATGACCGTTCCGTATTATCTGGCTACGGACCGCATCGACCCAACGCTCACCTCCATCAACGCAGGATTCAGCGTGGCCAATTCCCGCTACAACGCCATGGCAATCACGCTGCGCAAACCCATCGATCACGGCCTTGAAGTCCTGGCAAACTATACCTGGGCCAGGGCCATGGACGACGACATGATTTCGGGAAACTACGGCACCTTCTTTGGCGGCAATCCCGTCCTGGACCCCAACAATCTCAAGGGCGAATACGGCCGCTCCGATCTCGACATGCGCAGCCGCTTCGTTGGTACGATTCTCTGGAAACCCGCCATCCTTGAAAGCAATGAATTCATGAAGAAAGGCCTCGATGGCTTTACCTTCTCCGGTACTGCCACGGAATCCACTGGATTCCCCATCGTTGCCGGCATGACCGGCACGGTCTCAACTGTCACCGGTCTGCCCGCATCCGCAGCTCCGGCCGACGGCAACATCTTCGGCGGATCCATGAGTTCCTCCTCGGGTGCTGCAACCACCGGCCGTCCGCCCCAGATCCAGCGCAACAGCCAGGTGGGACCCGGCGTCCGCAACATCGACTTCCGGGTCACGCGCGAGATCCCCATTCACGACAACATCTCCGTGCAATTCATCGGGGAGGCATTCAACCTGCTGAATCATGAGATCGTATCCGGCGTGAACAGCTCGTTCTCCACGTACAACGCTCCAACCAAGGGAGGCTGCCCGGCGTCCGCAACTGTTCCAGCCGGCTCCAACTTCTACGGTTGCATCACACCCTACGCCGCATCGTCTCCCTACCAGGCCTTCGGCCAGAAGAGCAGCACCAACAACACTTTGTACGGGCCTCGTCAGCTCCAGGTCTCGGCCAAGCTGATCTTCTAGTACAAATCAACGCAGCACTTCACAGCGCGGCGGCTTCGGCCGCCGCGTTTCTTTGCTACACGCTATCTTGAAAGAATGGTTGCGCCCCCGCGGCAACTCAACCCCAACCCGGTCAGGAAGACTACGATGAGCGCCCCCCGCAAAATCGCACTGATCATCGGCGCAGGTCCTGCCGGACTGACGGCGGCCCTGGAATTTCAAAAACAGTCGGACATTCAGCCCATCATTCTCGAAGCATCGCGGGAGATCGGCGGCATCGCGCGCACCGTTCGCTACAAGGGCAACCGCATGGACATCGGCGGCCACCGCTTCTTCTCCAGGAGCGACCGCGTAATGCAGTGGTGGCTGCGGCAAATGCCTCTCGAGGCCGGCTCTGACAGCGCCGCCGCCATCCACTATCAAAACCAGTCGCGCTCCATCGCGGGCATCGGCGTCCATACCGGCGCCGCAACCGATGCGCGCGACCTGGTCATGCTCCTCCGTCCGCGCAAAAGCCGCATCTACTTTCTGCGCCGCTTCTTCGACTACCCCATCACCCTGACCAAAGACACGCTCGTCAAACTGGGCTTCGTGCGCACAATCAAAATCGGATTCAGTTACATGGCTTCGCGCTGCAGGCAGATCAAGCCTGAAAAATCGCTTGAAGATTTCCTCATCAACCGCTTCGGCAGACAACTCTATCTCACCTTCTTCAAGAGCTACACCGAAAAAGTCTGGGGAACAGCCTGCTCGCAGATTTCTGCCGACTGGGGTGCGCAGCGCATCAAGAGCCTTTCGCTCGCCGCCGCCGTCCGCCACTTTCTCAGCCGCACCTTCACCACGCACGATCGCGGTCTGGCGCAGAAAAAAACCGAGACCTCGCTCATTGAGCGCTTTCTCTATCCAAAGTTCGGGCCCGGCCAACTCTGGGAACATGTTGCGGAAAAGGTGATTCAATCTGGCGGTCAAATTCATCTTGGCTGGAAGGCGGTTCGCATCCACACCGCAGGCAACCGCGTGGTCTCGGTGGATGCGGTGAGCGATGAAGGCGAAACGCGCAACTTCGCCGCGGATTATTTCCTTTCAACCATGCCCATCCGCGATCTGGTGCCCGCCATGGAACGCACGGGCACGCCGGTTCCGGCCAACGTGAAGCAGGTTGCCGGGGGCCTCCTGTACCGCAACTTGATTGCCATCGGCATGATGGCCGATCGCCTCAACGTCACGGAGCCCGGCGGTGGCTTGCTCAAAGACACCTGGATCTATATCCAGGAGCCCGATGTGCAAATTGGACGCCTGCAGATCTTCAACAATTGGAGCCCCTGGCTGGCCGTCCCCGGCAAGGTCTGGCTGGGCCTTGAATATTTTTGCAGTGATTCCGATCCGCTGTGGAAGATGAGCGACAACGATCTGGAAAAGTTGGGCGCATGGGAACTCGAGAAGATCGGCATCCTCAAAGCTGCCGATGTGCTCGACGCCCACATCGTCCGCGCGCCCATGGCTTATCCGGCCTACTTCGGAACCTACAACCGCTTTCCAGAACTCAGAGCCTATACCGATCGTTTTCTGAACCTGTTCCTGCTTGGCCGCAACGGCATGCACAAGTACAACAATCAGGACCACTCCATGCTCACCGCCATGCGGGCGGTTGAAAACATCGTCCATGACATCACCGGCAAAGACAATCTCTGGAGCATCAACGCCGAACAGGATTATCAGGAACACAAGCCGGCCGACGGCGTTGTTTGAAATGACAAATCAGCCGTTTGCCCGCTATTCCGCTCTCGGGACTAAACTGTAGTTGCCATGAACACCGCAACGAATCATCCCCTTATTCAGCCGCGCTCGCCCCGGGGCGAGTTTCAAAACGAGCCTTTTACCAACTTCAAGACTCCTGAAAATGCGCGCGCCATGCAGGCCGCACTGAGCGCCGTCGCCTCCCAGTTGGGCCGCGAGTACGACCTGGTCATCGCGGGAGAGCGCCGGAAAACCAACGACAAAATTCTCTCCATCAACCCGGCGCGGCCGGCCCAGATTGTCGGCGTGCACCAGAAAGCCACTGCCGGGCACGCAGATGAGGTCATGACCGCGGCGCTCCGCGCTTTTGAGTCCTGGAGCAGGACTTCGGTCCAGGAGCGGGTTTCGCTGCTGCTGGCCGCGGCGCAAATCATCCGCGGGCGCAAGTTCGAGTTTTGCGCGTGGCTCACTTATGAGGTCGGCAAGAACTGGGCCGAGGCCGACGCCGACGTGGGCGAAACCATCGATTTCCTCGAGTTTTACGCGCGCGAGGCGCTCCGGCTGGCTGCCTCCGTCACCCCCATCCAGTACCCCGGCGAGCGCAATCAACTCCTCTATATTCCGCTCGGCGTGGGCGCGGTCATTCCCCCCTGGAACTTCCCTTTCGCCATCATGGCGGGCATGACGGCGGCTTCCATCGTCACCGGAAATACGGTCGTTCTCAAGCCATCGAGCGACGCGCCCACCATCGCCGCAAAATTTATTGAGGTGCTGGAAGAGGCAGGGCTTCCCGATGGCGTGGTGAACTTCTGTCCCGGATCGGGCCCCAGCTTCGGCAACGCGATTGTCGAGCATCCCAAAACCCGCTTCATCGCTTTTACAGGCTCCAAGGCCGTCGGGCTTGAGATACACGAGCGCGCGGCCAAAGCCCAGCCCGGCCAGATTTGGATCAAGCGGACCATTCTCGAGATGGGCGGCAAGGACTCGATTCTGGTCTGTGCGGACGCCGATCTGGATGCCGCCGTTGAAGGCGTAGTCGCCTCAGCCTTCGGCTTCAGCGGGCAAAAATGCTCTGCCTGCTCGCGGGCCATTATTGAAGCGCCCGTCTACGACGTCTTTGTGGAGCGCATCCGGGAACGCGTGGCGCACCTGACCGTGGGCGACCCCACGGCCAACCACAACCTCGGCCCGGTGGTGAACCAAGCCGCTCTCGCTTCCATGCTGGCCTACATTGAGACCGGTAAAAAAGAAGGAAAACTAGTAGCCGGCGGCAATGCTCCGGTAACCGCGGAAGGCGGCTATTATCTTGAGCCCACAATCTTCGCCGGCATCCAGCCCGATGCCATCCTGGCGCAGCAGGAGATCTTCGGCCCGGTTTTGGCGCTGATCAAAGTTGCCAACTTCGAGCAGGGCCTCCAGGTGGCAAACAACACCGAGTACGGCCTGACCGGATCGCTCTACACCTCCGACCCCGAAAAGATGAACCGCGCCCGCCGCGAGTTCCACGTCGGCAACCTCTACTTCAACCGCAAATGCACCGGCGCCATGGTCGGCGCGCATCCCTTCGGCGGATTCAACATGAGCGGAACAGATTCCAAGGCCGGCGGACCGGATTACCTCACCCTGTTCACCCAGGCCAAAAGCGTGGCGGAACCACTGCCTGCCGCGCGCCCTCGCTGATCGCGCACACAGATGGTCGTTTATCTTTTGAAAGGGAACGACCTCTTGGCCTGCCCTGAGCATAGCCGAAGGGTGCCATGAGTAAATATCCACCGGCAGAGCCGGTGGCTTTACGGTTGCTGGCCTCTCAAAGAGGGCTGCGCCTGAGCGCACCATGCTGGCAGAAACCAGCCGCCCCGCGCCGGCAGAAACCAGTCGCTCCCCGCCAGCAGAATTCCATCGCCCCGCGCTTCAGCGTAGGGTGGGGTTGGCGAATACAACAACAAACACAGAGTCCCGTAGGGACGGCGTTCATGCTTCTAATCTTTTTACCAGGAGAATGGAATCAAACATACCCGGTACGACTCCCGCAAATGTCAAACTGCTACTGCCACAGCGGCAGAGCCGGGGGATCTCCTCCCCTTTAGACTAAATACAGGCCTTTTCTCGCAACTTGTTCAGCCCCCGGGGAAAGACACTTTCGCAATCTCCGCCGGTTTGCGGTAATCGGAATATTCCCCTATTACGGCTCTGCCCCCCAAATCCCGCCCTACGCGACGGCGCCAGGCACAGCCATTTCCTCGGCTTCCAGCTTGCTGCCCACCTCGGCCGCCGCCTGCGCAAGCACCCGGTGATGAATCGTAAACAGCGCCAGTTCCAGACGGTCGCTCACCCCGGTCTTGTCGTAAATCGACCGCAGATAGTTCTTGATCACCTGCTCGGTCGTCTTCAGCCGGATGGCAATCTCCCGGTTCTTGCAACCCTGAACGATAAGCGCCACAATCCGCATCTCCTTCGGCGTCAGCCGGTCGCGGACACGCGTACCCATCATATCCTCTTCGGGAGAGTCGGCCTGCATCAGTTGAGGTGGCAGCCAGGTCTCTCCCGCCGCTACGCGCCGCACGCACTCCACCAGCGCCGGACCTGTGACACTGCGAAACACCACGCCGCGAAATCCCTGCTGCAGGTAAGTACCGGCCGTTTCGTTGTTCTCCGCAATCACAATGCCGCGGCTCCCCGTAGCCTCAAGCAGCACGCGCAAACGGGTCAGATCAGGGTGTAGCGAAGCAGCAAACAACACGATCGAGCCCGGAAATGTGGTCACCGCATGGTGCATGCGCTCCAAATCCGTGCATTGTGCAATGATGCGCAGATCTTCGTCCATCGCCAGCACTTTGGCTGTTCCTGCGCGAAAAATAGCCTGCGAATCGGCCAGAATGATCTTGTTCATGATGTGCGCCTCATCTGCATCGTGTCCCCGGTCCAGCTCTTGTCCGCCAGTTCAACGCTTCCTCCGGCCAAACGCCCGGCAACTCGAACTCTGGCATCGATTTCTGCCCCTTGCAAACCTATCGGCAAAGGGACAAAAATCTTGGTATTGTCTACTAACGAGACACTGCGGATGAACACGGACTCCTTTCGTAACCTCTCAATAGGCCAAAAGATTGCACTTTGGTAATTTCCTGTAGTTAAGATTACAGCTTCTTGATACAAATGGTCACGAAATTTTGCTCCCAAATGCCTTCTGCCTCACCACCCGTATGGCATGTCAAGGCCCTAAACTGAGGTTATATGCCAAGGCCTATTCTCCTGGCGGTCGACGATGACGTAAGCGTTCTGGAAGCCGTGGTGCAGGACCTGCGCCGCCATTACGGCGCAACCTACCGCGTCCTGCGCGCGGCCAGCGGTCAGGCCGCCCTGGACACCCTGGCCCAACTCAACACCCGCCAGGAGCCCGTCGCCCTGCTGCTCAGCGACCAGCGCATGCCCGGTATGACCGGCGTGGACTTTCTGGAGCGGGCCCGCGCTCTCTATCCCGACGCCCGCCGCGTCCTGCTCACCGCCTACGCTGACAACGAGGCGGCCATCCGCGCCATCAACTCCGCCCGCATCCACTACTACCTCAACAAGCCCTGGGACCCGCCGGAAGAAAAACTCTACCCGGTCCTGTCCGACCTGCTCGAGGACTGGAAGGCCGGCTACCAGCCGCCCTTCGAGGGCCTGCGCGTCATCGGCCATCGCTGGTCGCTCAAGGACCATAGTGTGCGCAGCTTTCTCTCCAGCAACCATGTGCCCTACCGCTGGCTCGACGTCTCCGGCAACGACGACGCCCTCAAGCTGCTGCAGGAGCGCCAGCTCGACCCCGACAAGTTGCCCGTGGTCTTGTTTGCCGACGGTAGCTCGCTGGTGGACCCCGAGCCCGAGGCGCTGGCCGCCCGCGTGGGCCTCAGCATTCAGGCCGCCCAGGAGTTCTATGACATGGTGGTGGTCGGCGCCGGTCCGGCCGGCCTGGCTGCCGCCGTCTATGGCGCCAGCGAGGGGCTGCGCACCCTGGTCATCGAGCCGGAAGCCCCCGGCGGGCAGGCCGGCTCCACCTCCCGAATCGAAAATTACCTCGGCTTTCCCTCCGGCATCACCGGCGCCGACCTCGGGCGGCGCGCCCACATCCAGGCCTCCCGCTTCGGCGCGGAGTTTCTCACCCAGCGCGCCACCGGCCTGCGCATTGAGGGGCAATACCGCTTTATCACCCTCGCCGACGGCCGCGAGGTCTCAAGCCACGTGGTGCTGCTGGCCTCGGGCGTCCAATACCGCAAGCTCGATATTCCCGGCGCGGCTCAGCTCACCGGGCGCGGCATCTACTACGGAGCCGCCTTGGTTGAGGCCGTCTCCTGCAAAGACGAAGACGTCTTCATCGTCGGCGGCGCCAACTCCGCCGGACAGGCCGCCCTCCACTTCGCCAAATATGCCTGCAAGGTCACCATGCTGGTGCGCGGCGACGGTTTATCGGCCACTATGTCGAAATATTTGATCGATGAGATCGAACGCACATCCAATATTGTGTTGGAGCCGCACACCCAGGTGCTTGAAGCCTATGGCGAGGAGCGTCTTGAAGCGTTGCGGTTGCGCGGCCCGCAGGGGGAGTCGCGCGTCGCGGCCACTTCGCTCTTCGTTTTTATCGGAGCCGCCCCGCGCACCGGCTGGCTGCCGCCCTCCATCCTGCGGGACGAGAAGGGCTTTGTCCTCGCCGGGCCGGATCTGCGCATCGACGGCAAGCTCCCGCAGCTGTGGAGCGAGCCGCGCGAGCCGTTCCTGCTCGAGTCCAGCGTCCCCGGCGTCTTTGTCGCCGGCGATGTGCGCCACGGTTCCGTCAAGCGCGTGGCCTCCGCCGTCGGCGAGGGCTCCATCGCGGTACAGTTTGCTCACCAGTATTTGGCTGGGTTCTAAAAGGAAAGTGAAGATGAGCCAGGGCGAACCGTTGATCGAGATTCTATCCACCCCCTTGCCGGAGCTGGCCGAAGCCCTGCGCCAGACTGCCCCCTTCGCAGCAACCAGCCCCGCAACTTATATCCAGGCCCTGCGCGGCGACGAGCGCGTGGAGCGGGTCGTCGCCCCGGCCGGCGCGGTGCTGGTCTCGCCCGGCCAATCGCTCCGTTATTACTGGGTCGTCCTTGCCGGCGAGGTGCGCGCCGAGCGCATCGAGCCGGACGGCTCGCGCACCACAGTCGGCTATGCGCGCACCGGCGAGGGCTTTGGCGAAACCCCGCTGCTCACCAGCAAAGCCCACTCGCCCATCTTCATTCTTGCTGTCGCCGATTCCACGCTCATCCGCTTCCACGAAAGCCAGTTCTGGTCGCTCCTTGCCTGCTGCCCCGCCGTGCGCGCCGTCGTGCTGGCCAACTCCTCGCAGCGCCAGCAGGCCTACCAGGTTGAAGAGCTGCATCGCCAAAAGCTGGTCTCGCTCGGCACCCTGACTGCCGGCCTCATGCACGAGCTCAACAATCCCGGTTCGGCCGCCCGCCGCGCCGCCTCGCAACTCCGTGAAAATCTCATGCGCCTCCAGGAGCTCAGCCTGCGCTCCTCCTCCAAGCCCAAAACTCAATTGCAGTTGCACTGCATGCATAGTTTGCTTGAGACTGCCGTGCGCGGCTGCCACGCTCCCGCTTTAAGCAGCCTGGAGCAGGCCGATGCGGAAGAGGCCATGTCGGAATGGCTGCAATCGGCCGGAGTCGAAAACGCATTCACCATTGGACCGGCTCTGGTAGCCATCGGCTTCAAGCAGCAGGAGCTGGCCTGCGCCCGGGATGCCTTTGAGTCCGGCGGCTTTTCCGATGCCCTCAACTGGCTTGAGGCTCTTGTCTCCAGCGTCTCCAAGGTCTGCGCCATTGAAGAGAGCATCGCGCGCATCTCCGATCTGGTCATGGCGGTCAAAAAATTCGCCTACGACGACCGCTCGGCAAACCGCGATCTCGACGTCCACGACAGCCTGCAAAGCACCCTCACCATCCTCGGCCACAAGCTCCGCCTGAAAAACATCACCGTCGAAAAACGCTTCGCCGCCAGCCCCTCCGTCATTCACACCCGCGGCTCCGCGCTCAGCCAGGTCTGGACCAATCTCATTGACAACGCCGTGGACGCCTCGCCCCAGAACGCGCAGCTTCAGATCGCCACCTGGACTGAACCGGCAACTGAACCCGGCCCCGCAGTTGAATCCACCGCGGCAGCCTCTCCGCAATGGCTCGTGGTCAGCATCGCGGATCACGGCCCGGGCATTGCGCCCGGCGTGCTCCCGCGCATCTTCGAAGCCTTTTTCACCACCAAGCCCCAGGGATCCGGCACGGGACTGGGCTTGGAAATCGTTCACCGCATCGTGACGGAAAAGTACGGAGGAACCATCGCCGTCGAGTCCGAACCCGGCAACACGCGCTTTATCGTGCGCCTCCCGGTCAACCGTACAGCCCATCCGGCAACCACCGAAACAACCCCCTGAGGAAGCGCAGAGCTAAGATCTTCCGGCAGAGCGGAGGCTTTAAGGTTGGCGCCACTCCAAGCGGCTTGTACCCGAGCGCTCCATGCCGGCTGAATCCAGTCGCTCCGCACCGCAGGCGCAGTATTTATTGGCTCCGCGCCGTAAGCGCAGTATTTGTTAGCCCCATGCCGTAAGCGCAATATTTGTTAGCCCCGCGCTTTAGCGTGGGGTTGGCGCAACCATACAATGGATGAGGAGTCCCGGAGGGACGGCGCTTCTGCCGCCCTGGCGGAGCCGGGGTTTTCCCTTGTTAAATTCATGCTGACGCTCCCAAGGTTTCCATCCGTGAAAGACCACGCAAAGCCCAAAAAACCGCGCCTTTTGCCCGGGCTCAAAGTCGCAGACGGCTACACGCTTCATCCCTTCGACCTCGAGTTCGGTGTCCGCACCAGCGGCCTCATCGCCGGCCGCCACCTGGCCAGCGGCCACAAGCACGACCGCCACAACACCGCGTACTACGGGGTCGCTCCCTCTGTATTTGAGGCCATGATCGTCCGCTGGCGCCGCAACCGGCCCCTGCCGCCCATCGACGAATTCACCTTCATCGATCTCGGAGCGGGCATGGGGCGCGCGGTGCTCCTGGCCTCGCAATTCCCTTTTCGCGCCGCCATCGGCGTCGAGCTCAACCCCACCCTGGCGCGGATTGCACGCAAGAACCTCGCCCTCTGGCGCGCGGCCGGCCGTGCCCTGGCCCCAACCAGAATTCTCTGCCGCGATGCGGCGGAGTTCGAGTTTCCCGCCGGCCCCTGCCTCGCCTTCCTCTTCAATCCGTTTGGAGCGCCGGTGCTGCGGCAAATCGTCGCATCCTGGAGCAGAACCTTCGCCGGCCGCGCCCGTCAACTCGACATTTTGTATGTCAACAACGAGCACGAAAGCGTGCTCGACCGCCAGCCCGGATTTGCGCGCCTGTTTCAAGGCCAGGTGCGGCGTTCCCGCGCCGACGCGATTGCGGATCACCGGATTCTGGCCAACCAGCCGGACGGCGAATACGCCTCGGCAAATTACGAGGACTGCTCCATCTACCGCTGGATGGGCACGGCACAGAACAGTTGACCCACTGGCACTTGTTTTGAAAGGGCGCGGCCGAGGATGTCGCAAGTGGCCAATAGAAGGCGTGTGCTTTAGCCCCTGATCGAATCTTCTCAAGCACCCTGGATCAGACGAGCGCATTCTTGCATATCCCCTGCAGGATGCCTTGCTACTGCCTGATCATCTTGGATCCAACCACGTCTAGCCCATATCTCGCTCCCGTTCACACAACGACGTGCCCCCGGCTTTCTTCCTCCGCCGCACAGGAGGCCCGGGAACGCGCAATGTCCGAAGTGCCTGCCACTCGCCCCGAAGTAATATAGAGGACGAGAAACGCGTTTTCCCTGGCAATCCGGGAACTCTAGGACCGTCAGCCGTATCAGTGCTTCAGAGGATGTACCGTGCCAAAAACGAATCTCTTTGTTTCTTTCCTGTCTGCGTGCTTCCTGTGGGGGCTGAGTCTTATGGCGCAGCAAGATTCGTCTCATCACACAGTTCAGCTCGTCACGGTCGAACAGGGTGTTCAGTTGGAGGTTCTGGACTGGGGCGGCTCGGGATCGCCTTTGGTATTTCTTGGCGGATCAGACGCTCATGTATTCGATGAGTTCGCTCCGAAGTTTACGCGTAGCCATCACGTGTATGGCATCTCACAACAGGGTTTCGGAAAATCGAGTGCTCCCGAGCCAACTGCATCAAACTACACCGCCGACCATCTTGCTGACGGTATTCTGGCACTACTTGGCCAATTGAATATCAATCTGCCTGTGCTTGTAGGCCACTCGCTGGCAGGTGAGGAGTTAAGTTCCATCGGCAGCCGTTACCCGCAACGAGTTGCTGGGCTCATATACCTGGACGCCGGCTATGCCTACGCTTTTTATAGCCCGTCCGTCGGCGATATCGCCATCGATGCCGTCGAGGAGCAGCATCAGCTCGATCTCTTTCTTGCCAGGGGCTTTCAGTCCCCTCAGCAGATTGATGCGCTCAGAACCGGAGCGGCGCGACTCCAGCATGACCTGGAACGCATAGAGAAGACGGTTTCTCTCCAGCCGCCCCGTCCATCCGATGCGCCCCCTGTGCCTCCCATAGGCCTTGCACTTAGCCGGGGGCATCAGAAGTACACGCATATCGATGTACCCGCGCTCGCCATCTATGCCGACCCGCACAGCTTCGGAAACCTGTATCAAAATGAACCTGCCAAACTTGCCGCCCTCGTCGCGGACGACAAGGCAACCGTTTCTGCGCAGGCAGATGCTTTCCAGGCAGGCATTCCGTCCGCGCAGGTGATCCGCATCCCCCATGCCGGCCACTTCATCTTCCAATCAAATGAGAATGAGGTCATGCGGTACATGAACGCGTTTATAGCTAAGCTGCCCGGTTGGCAAGCGCCTGACGCCAGGTAACCAGAGAGATGGAAGTGATCTCCGAAGATTGCAGGTCGCAGCCGGATTGTCGCCAGTCCGCCCCCAGCGTGTTCTGGCTTATGCTACTTCCGAATAGCCTGTGACCCGCCCGGAACGACGCAGTCTTGACAGAAGTGCGAGCCGGAAGTCGGCCTGTGATTGTAATGCGTCGGGCTACTTTCTTGAATTGGCCGGTTCCCTGGTGTCTTTGATCGCTTGCATTCTCTCGTCGGCCAGCTTCTGGGCAGTCGTCAGGGCATCGGCTGCTCTTACCTTCACATTCGGTTCGATACCCGTAATGGCCCAATCTTTTTCAGAGAATGGATTGACCGGCCTGTGTTCCGGGATTCCGATTGCGAAATGGTCGTCGAGATTGTGGAGAACACCTGAGTGCGATGCTCCGCCAGTAGTTTCGCCGATGAGCGTTGCGCGCTTGAGCATCTTGAGGTCATAGCTGAACTGCTCGGCGGCTGAGTAGGTTCGTGATGAAGTGAGAATATAGACTGGCTTGTCCGCGAGCAGACTTCCGGCAACAGGAGAGCGTGTCCAGGCCTGCTCCGTGATAGGGTCTCTGGGACTGAACATGAATTCCGGGTGGTCGAACAGATAGCTTGCGAGGAAAACGGCCATTTTGCCGTCGCCTCCGCGATTGTCGCGCAAGTCGAAGATGAGCGCGTCTGCGTGGTTCACAGCCCTCATGGCGGAGTCCGCTTTCGACTGGCACGCGTCAATATCGGGAAATGAATTGAGCTTCACGTAGCCCACGTTGTCCAGCCGGATTTCAACCTTTTCGAACGTGCAATTGACTCGCTCCATTTCGGTCCGGTATCGCGCCATCTCTTCAGGCGGTGGCGGCTGAGAGAAATCCGGAAACACGTTCCGCGTGTATTCGATCGTGAAATGAACATCGCGGCTCGCGTCGCTCAGATGGCGGGTAAGCAGATTCGCAAAAGCTTGACCGTCGGTGACTTGGTCGTAATCGCCTGCTCGTTGGTGCGCAAGCAGCGCGTCTGCAGCAATCAGCGCAATCTTCCGATCAAAATAGAACTGCTTTACATCCGCGATGACGGCATGAAGCACGCGTTGGCGCTCGGCCGCATCCACTTTCCCGTCGCCCGTGGGTGGTTGAGCGGCGAGATTGTGAATGAGAAGCGATGCGCAGAGCAGTATACGAACCACCCTGACACGATGCATAAGAACATTCTCCAGAAAGAGTTTACTTCGCATTCCGGGCGGATGGTCGCCGTGTGGCTGTGGAAGATCGGGAGGTTGTTCCACCATCGGATCGGGGCATGTAGCCTCCTGGCCGGCTGTCGCCGGGTGCCCCTGGTGCCTCGCAGTTGGGCACCAGGGAATCCACGAACCCCGTTCCCGCGTTTTGTCACTTCGCACGATTTCCACCCGCAGCCAAAAACGCCGCAAGCTATTCAAAATCAGCACCTTACCGTCCAAATCACGATGCACTCGATTCCGCGCAAAATACGCAAAATTACGCACAAATGCACAACACAAAAATCCGCCAAATCCAACCGTACCATATTCATAATAAAAGCTTTAAACGCCATTCGCAGCGTCTTTCCCAGGTCTCCGGTAGGGCCTGAAATTCACCGGTTTTCACGTCAAAATCAGGCTTTTTAAGGCAAAATTCAACGTTTTTTGAGGCAACAAAACCTGCTTTTCGCGCCCTGACGAGCTTGCCGCCACCCCATCCTCGCTGTCATTCTGACAACTGACAACTGAAAACTGACAACTGCCAACTGCCAACTGACCACTGACCACTGTTTTTGCAGATCATTACCATCCGATGCCGCATACTGGAGAGGAAATGGAGTGTGTTTCGGGTTCAATCTGTCAGGGATGTGACCGGTCCGTACCGTCCCC
>Ga0316217_10001422_pt1 | contig 31194 bp, 26 predicted proteins | sample 1anoAmetaG_FD_203633 | JGI IMG/M metagenome (GOLD analysis project Ga0316217, IMG submission 203633) | Freshwater microbial communities from Trout Bog Lake, Wisconsin, USA - 1anoA | ecosystem: Environmental > Aquatic > Freshwater > Lake > Hypolimnion/Profundal zone | place: USA: Wisconsin... | reverse complement strand
AACAAGACAAAATCTTCACCAACATTGGCCTTACTCTCTTGGCGATCAACCCTTACAAACAAATCGATAAACTCTTTACCCCTGAAAAACTCAAACTTTTCAAAGAAAGCATCATCAATGGCAATCCCACCAAATAGCCGCACATCTACGTGCTTGCTGGAAGGGCCTACCAAGGGCTGCTAAACAAGCAGCAGAAGCAGGCCATCATCATTTCAGGAGAATCAGGGGCCGGCAAAACCGAATCTACTAAATACTGCATGAAAATGCTTACCTACTTCAGTTCAGAGCATTAGCCAGGACATGAGCATCCGGTTTAGGCCAAGCTGCTTGCCTGCAATCCCATTCTTTAGGCTTTTGGGAACAGCAAGACGGTGAAGAATGACAATTCGAGTCGCTTTGGAAAGTATTTGCATATCTACTTCGATGCCAAGCAGACTATCAGAGGGGCCAGAATACAAAACTATTTGCTTGAAAAAACTAGAGTCACTCATGTAGCTCAGGAATAGCGCAACTACCACATTTTTTACTCACTGTGTGCAGGTTTGGGCATCGATCCAAACAAATATCACTTCCTCAGGCAAAGCAATTGTTTTAGTGTAAAAGACAAATCGTAAATTGACTCTTATCGCGAAGTCCGCAGAGCTATGGATTAATTGGGCTTCACGAAGCTCTAACAAGAAAGAATCTAAAGACTACTCTTGTCCATTTTGGAGCTAGGAAACTTATAATTCAATGACAGCTAACACTAAAAAGATGAAAATAAGCCATGCAGCATTACAGATACTGAAGCTCTGAATGAAATCGCCAACAATCTGGGCACCAAAAGTGAGGCACTAACCGAAGCACTCATAAAATCAAAACTACAACTGCCAAAACAAGTCATTTTAAAGTGCCTACACAAAGAAGAGTGCATCATCAATCGCAACACACTCTGCAAATCCATTTACAACTGCATCTTCTAATCCATCATCATCAAAATCAACAAAGTCCTCAGTCCAGAGCCATCTTTTGGCAATCTCAAACACAGCGCGGAATAGGCATCATACAACTTCGAAATCAACATTCTGGATATATTTGGTTTCGAGAATTTTACAGATAATTCTCTCGAACAATTGTGCATCAACTATACGAATGAGAAGTTACTCGAGATCTATAACATCAGTGTCTTTTAGGATGAAAAAAACCAACTGCTATAGGACGGGATTGAGGTCTAAAATATCACTCCTCCTTCTTCCAAGCACAAAATTACCCTTTTGGAAGAAGTCTTTCGGATAGTAAAAGAAAAGACCCTTGTTAGGGTGTTCAAAGATTAAGATATTATAAATGCATTCAAGACAAACAGAGAAAACAGCAATGCTATCCGAACAATAGAGTACAATAAACTGAACGACAAACTTTTCTTGATAAAGCACTCTCCAGTAGACATCAACTATTCTGTTGTAGGCTTCAAGGCCAAAAACCAAGATAAAGTCGGTGAGGAGATTCAAGCCATCACCAATAACCTTTTTTCCGGGTTCAAGCCACAACAAGCCAAAACTCTGCTTGAAAAGTTCACAACCGACATCAATTAGCTTACTAATTAGCTCTCCAAAGCTCAGAATCATTATGTCAGGTGTATCAAACCTAATGATTTTAAGAAGAATGTTGTAGATAGGTAGTTTATGCGCAGACAAATTAGTTATTTGGGAGTGTTTTAGACAATAAAAATCAGGCAAAGCATATTTCCATACAGAAAAACTTATGCTTAGTTTGTAGAGATTTACCAATAGACGTTTAGAAACATACGGGCGAACAATAACAGAGAAAAAGTAGAGTTAATACTAAAGCAGGTTAAAGCACCAAACAATAAGTATTTACTGGGTTTTAAAAGAGTTTACATTTAAACTGAAATTCAAAATGCTCTAAATCTCAAAGTTGCCTAGTTTCTCAAATTCAAACAAAAAATGGCCAACCGCATAATTGCAGCCTATAAAAGACTCAAAAATAGAGAAAAAATCAGAAAGCTTGTGAAGAAAGTCATAAGCATAATAAAAACACTAAAGCATTGGGCGAAGAAGGCTGATCAATAAAGAAAATAACTCCTATTTTTTGGATTTTCTTTAATCAAATAGAACGTAGAATAAGCAGAAAATGAAAAGACATACATTGAATTAATGAATCGTTTGGAGAATTCAAAAGATAATAAACAGATTAGCATAGAAAATGGGAATGTGAGTAATATGTCAGAGTGGGATCCACTTTAAACACTTTGCCGTTTACAAAGCGTGCGATCAAAGGAGAAGGCTGAGGACTAAGAGCTTAGATTGGAAGTAAAGGAGTATAAAGAATCACTAAAATCAACCAAAAGAGAGTTAGATGAAGCTAATTTGTTGAGTTAAGAGCTAAAATTCAAGGCTATGAAAAAAGAAGCTGAGCTCTTCTAACTTTAGAATAAGCATTCAGATCTTTAACGTAAATACGAAGCCGCCCAGACTTAATTGGAAAGGGCGTAGAAAATTAATAGAAAGAATGAAATGTAAATCAAGCACAATCTTCAGTTGAGAGAAACTCTTAAGGAAGAGGCTCAGAAATGGCAAGTTCAGTACTAATCCTAAAAGCAAAAAAATCTATCTTTGAGCAACAAGCTAGCTGAAAAACAAAAGTAAGTTGAAGAACTGAACAAAAATATTCACTAACAGATGTTCAAAAGTAACGCAGAACTCGAGAAAATCGAGAAAACCGAAATGTAAAGCGTGATGAAGCAGAGTCAAGCTATGAAGAAATAGCTACAAGATTATGAGCTAAAAACTATTTCGTTGGAGGAAACCATGAGCAAACTGTAAATCGAAAACCATGAATTTCGAACCAGAATAGACAAATTATAATAGGAATGTGCCTAAAAGGATAAAAAAGAGCTTTCAACTGCTCAAAGGATCAAATAGTTATAGAAAATGGTGCTTAGCCTTGAAAAAATTCAGAAGGACAATAAAATATAAATAGCCTCTCTTTACAAAATCAAGTAAGAGCTAAACGGAAAGCTATACACAAAAGTCAAGGAATTAGAAGATACCAAACAAAGCCTGAATTAAATGGAGTTCAAGTAAAAGATAAGAGAATCTGGTAAGGAGTCTGCTGAAAGGATGAAACTCAAAGTCAACTTTCTGGAAAATTAAAACTTGAAGCTCAAAAAAGCAGTCAAATAATTCTAGTTTTAAGCCAGTCAGTACCGTATTGTGACAGAAAAACTGCGCTAGAAAGTGAGCGAGCAGGAAAAGCCATCAGTAAGCGAAATAAAGAGCAGTTATCTTTCCAATGAGGCAACTCCTCAGCTTTCAGAAAAAGAAATACTGCAGCAGCTGATTTCATTGAAAGTGAATCTGAATAGCAACCAAATCCGAAATCTTAGAAACAAAATCGCCAGTTGCTTGTCCTGATAGTTCCCGCTGATATTTCGTACATTTATTTACAATCGCTTCTTTACTTTTCTTATAAACTCATCTCTTTATTGAGAAGAACTGATAACACTATCGAACAAAAAGATAACGTATAAGATATCATGGATAAGGAACGAATTGGAGTTTGCTGTCAGCTTGCTCCTAGTTGTATCGCAGAAACACATCATCACAGTAAGGATTGTTCCAAGTGAATCGTTTCTAATGATGAAAGCGAGATTACGATGTCTTCTTCTCGCTATAGAGATTCTCCCAGCTGAGTTTATGCAGCAGAAGTATACATATCAATAGTAAAAAGCAGGCGAAGTGAATCGTTAGGGAGATCACAAAAAGTGGGTTTTTGAAAATGCTAGCTTTCTTGCTGTTTTTTGGATTGAAGCGATTGAGCAAACTAAGCATACAGTTCAAAGCTTCTATGTAGGCGATTATTTCGGATAGAGTGAGCTTTTGGCTGGGTGGTATTTGGTCCTTTATGCTGGGAATCAAAGCGATGAAACTAAGCACAAACGTAGCAATCACACTTATCTCCTCAGAGATGCTTCCTCCATTTTGAAGGAAAATGGAAATACTCAAAATAGCCAACATAAACATTGGTATGAATATGGTCGCCAAAGCATTCCCAGGCATTTTGTAGATCGGAATAATGAAATGGTTGTATTGAAAGTAAGATTTGAAGTCATTTTACTTTTTTTAGGGCTTTTTGGATTTGGTTTACCCTTTGATTTTGAGAGGCTTTTTGGCTCTAGATGCAGGAACACTTATATTCTGTTTATGTAGAGTTGCTTACTCAACATCTAAGCTCATCTCCAGCCTAAAACTTTATTCACCTTCTTGTTCGTTTATCCAATCTGCAAACTGGTCCTTAATTTAGTCATAAGAAGCAAGATTAGAAGGATACGTCTCTAGCAGCTTCTCAGCCAGGTCATAGACTCCAAAACGGCAATCTTCGAGGTAAGTAATGGTGACTTTTTCAGGGCATCTCATGCAGTTAAACCTAACTATATAGTCAATTTCATCCTCTTTTGACTCTCTATTGGTTCCAGAAAAAGAGGGATCTAAATGAACTTCAAGTGAGTTTAAGGTGACAGAAAGGATGAGGTCTAGAATTTCGAAGGGAGTCAGAAAAATGTCCCCCTGCAGGTCAGTCTGCAAAATTTCGCGAATAGTAAACTGAACATATTGCGTATGCATTTTCATGCGGACATTGGGCGTTTTTTAGTTAAGTACAAATCCTTGCTTGTTAAGTTGTATGAACAACTTCTCCTTCAAACTATTGACCACGATTTCCGGCAAATGCTAAATGTAAATGTAAATAACCAGGACGCAATTTACTTTAGCCGTCAATTCCTTCAAATCAATTTCGTTTATCCTTTTGATTTTCAGTGCCAGATACACTGGGAGGAAAAGATTCACCTTTCTGCCAGCCTTTTTCTGGAGAATACGATTTGTGAACCCCAGATTCTAATTTGTTACTGAAGTTAAAGATTAGATGGGAAGCTCATACTTCTTGCGGTTGAAAGCTCTCGACTAAGGCCCATTAACGTAGTAATGTTCTCCGCGAAAGAGGATGCGATGAAGCAGAGGATTTCGGTATTTAGTGAAATTGTTTTAATCGGGCTTTTCTTTGTTTCCAGTTGAATTCATTGGCAATTACAAAAGATAATAAAAATAAAACTAAACAGCTTTTGACCCAATTTTTTCATTATAATTAATACAGCTTTATTTGTCTGCAATTTCTCTTTAACTACCCCAACCAATATCTTGACTGGAGAACCAATTGTTGAAAGTTTAGACACACAAATCTGAAATCCTTGAATTCACCAAAAAATATCGATAGTATTAAATCGAAATAAGATGATATATAATTAACTGCAAATGTCACGATATCAGCCTAAATTGTCAAAGTAGGCAACTCTCCTAAATAAAAACCTTTCGTTAAAAATGCAAGCCCCTTAGTCCTACAGAGGTCTCACTCTCAAACAATACTTCTAGCTTGAAAGTTTGAACGATCAATTGAAATAAATCGAGGAAGAGTCGCAGTCAGAGCTGGAAAATTAGCTGAAAAGCTGCTACGACAGTGGATAAAAGCAGTCATCCAAAAAATTGAACAAATTGCCGAAATAATCCTTTTACGTTAAAAGCAAGCTCTCTGGTCAAAACAGTCGAAGGCTTCAACTGAAAAAATACTTACCTAACTAGTCTATGACTGAGAGGCAGGAGAACCTACGCAAAAATGAATTTAAGTTGCCTTCAATAGTCACCCACTCTATATCTCCTTCGCTCCATTCCAAGCACAATAGTCATAAGTAGGCAAATAACAGCTACAAATAGAGCAGCAGCATCTACAAGTAGGCAAGTATCAACCATAAATAGGCATTCATGACTCACAAAAGAATCAGAACTGAAATAATGGGCGATAAGAATACTTTTTCATCGAACTTACCCGAAGTAAAAGCAAACTAGGCGTCAAAAGTTACTGACAAACTAGCTGATAAGCTAGTAATGATGAATTCCAAAAGTAACTAATCTTTGAAAATGCCAATCAAAGGCACAATAGAAACTTCACTAAAGGCCTAGTTTTTTCTGACATTTAGCAAACTGAAACTAATGCCAAATTTGAATATCTAAAGTTCTAACTCCACTCTCCACCATAAAATCATATGATTGTTATATCTTATGTTTGAAATCTTTAAATAGTAACAAAAAAGAACAAGATGATCAAAATCGTTTTTTCGTAACTATCAGTGGTATACTAAAAGTGAATTGGCATTGCGCACTTATGCATTTATGTGGATAATCAGCTACTAAATGAGCTTTAAATTCTGATTTCCTGAAAGGAGCTCAATTAGCTTGAATCTTAGCTAGGCAGGGTAAATCTTTCTCACAAAAGTTTTGGTTGATTTCTCATTCATGTTTATCAGTTCAGGCAATTTTGACTTTTTTGGGTCTATTTCATGCTTAAGTATGAATCTCAATCGGTTTAAAGCTTTTCTCATCGTCTTTTAGAATCTGTTTCTCAAACCTTCCGTGCTTTACCAAAGTATCTTTTGCTGAGGAAATGCCTCGCAAAACTGCTATTGAATGTCACAAAAATTTTGAGATTATTGGTAGCTTCTAATTAGCAAACTTTAATGCTCTTGTGTCCATTGTTCATTAATAGTTTTCATTCTAATCCTCGATCTACTGATGTGCAGTTTTTGCCTAAGCTTTGGTTGATTTGTCAACTTTAATAGAATCTATACCTTCTTACCTAAGGAGAGACTTTTTTCCTACAAACTTTCTTTTGATATTTATCTGCTTTTTATTTTTGCTGATTTTTCTTAGATTCTAGGTTTTCTTTTTTTGGTTCTTAGTCTTTCTAGGATTCTCACTTTTTATTTTTAGCACTCCATTTAAACAGTAACTTCAACTAGCTTTCGATATAGAGAGATGACTTATTTTTTCACAGGTATAGCTTTACTTTCAAAAAGGTATTTGATGAAAGTTTTCAATATTGCACTTATGCCCCTATCGAAGTGCTCCCTATGATACAGAATTTTCTTCATACCGAATTAAACCAAACTTCTCTTTAAGGGTTCCATCTTCATGTTACACTATACAGTCAAAAACCTCTAAATACCTCTGATTATGTCGCAGGTGACGCTTTAAGCACAAGATCTGTACCTATCTTTATCTCTAAATAAAGCAAAAGATACAGCAGAATGTGGATGCCTTTGCATTAAAGCTATTATCTTACAAACGCTGGACTTATCCTTACGTTTTGGCACAAAACCTGAGCTATTGCTTTCTTGATCAACTCTCTTTCTTTTAGATACTTTGCATTTGGGGCTTTTTTTGAACTCTCTCTCTTTTGATGACTCATTTTTCTCGAAGGCTTTTCTGTGTATTCTTCCTCTTCAGACAACTATTCCATTTCGCTCTAATCCTCCGATTATTTCTCGTCTTCCTAGATAGAATATGACTTTTAGGGTTAATTATCTTATGATTCCTAAACGCAGTAAGTATATCCGTGATTTGAATCAGACTACTATTCCTCCTCGAAAGTGTATGTAGCCTTAGAATACATAGTCTCTGAGATAGCTAACACCACAATTTCGTGTTTAGTAAGGCACTTATTTTTATATATTGTTGCAACATGCTCCAAATGAAATCATTTTCGCATTTGATTGATTATAACTTTTTGATAGGATAGCCAATGAATTTGATACATTCTAAAATTCTTGGATTCAATTAATCAATTATAATTTCTTTGGTATTGGTAATAATGAAGGCTCAATCTACCCCAAACAGGGTTCTCCTAGCTCCTGAACACATCTCTAACTGTTAAAAGCAAGAACCGTACGAGTTGAAGCAATTAGAATCCATGGCACGAAGGTTGCCCACCAAAGTTCAATGACATCATTGAGTAAAGTTAAGAAGCGTAATACATTTTTTAGTAAGGAAAAGTCATTAATAAGAAATCTTTGAGGCAGATGATCAGAAAAAGAGCCATCTTTTCTCATTTTAAGCGTGCTTCAAAGCATCCCTAATCGGAAAGAAGTCAAGATTACAAACGATCAAAAGAGGATCAGAAACTGAAGCACACAAAAAATGAAAGTACAGCAAGATATCATCAAGGTTTCGTACAGTTTCTCTAAAATCACGACGAATATGTTTCATGCCCTATATGTATGAACGAACTCATCTAACCCGCCGCAACGGAATGTGGTCATCTTTTTTGCCTAGAATGTATCGAAAAGGCTCTGATTAATGGCAATCGATGCCCACTGTGTCGCTAAACTATCGCTAGCTAAGATAACTATGGAATCGTTTTCGACAGAAAAGCGTAAAAATTAGTACAAAAGTAAGTAGCTTAATATCAAGATTGAACCATTCGAACCAAAGCGAAGAAAGCAAAAGTCATCACAAATCCTATTTTTAATGGAAAGGCAGACGTATTCTAAAATAATAGGACATCACTCACTCAGAATTCACTTTAGTTGATGTATGGATGCTTGAATGTAACTGGACTACAGGCAAAATCAGAGAGATTTACAGAAATTAACATAACTCAGTTGAATCTCTTTTGATCGAAATCATGAGAAATAATCGGCCAGTAAAGGAAATTATAGAGTTCGGCACTTTAAGATTAGCCAAACCCCACTTCTACAACAAAAAAAAGGAGAAGTTTGAACTTTTTAGACTTGGGCTGAGAGACATGAGATAAAACGTCATGAACTACGAATAGTTTCTGATAGATAGAAGCAGAAACCTTCTGAATTCGCAATACTTTTCAATAAGGAGCAACTTATTTATTGAAACTTTGCCAATCTACGGCAGCTAAAACTACCAAGTAAAGTTTTTCTAACTCAGAGGGCAAATGAGGCCATCTAATCAATGCCAATTATCAGTAGAGTGGAAAGCGAACTATTTTCTGTTGAAAACGATAGCCCAATCCCAATGTTTTAAAATCTATAGCCCCTGCCAATCGCTCAGAATCCCTAATTCGAAACAATCAACCTATCCCGTTTAAACCCTTCAAGAAACATAGGCCCGAACCCAGTAAATTTATACTCATGGTAGGTAATTGAAATATCAGATTCTGAAGAGAATTTACCTTTGTGACTATTGAATGATTCATTATAGCCTCTAATTCATCTCAATATGTGCAACACTCACAATAAATCAATAAGATAGTTATCAGATTCTTTGCTAGAGCCAATTAGCAGTCATTAGCGATATTCCTTCGATTTCTTCTTCATTGAAAACTGAATGCCAAAGATTTTAGCAGTAGATGGTGCATTTGTCTTTGGAGGGACTCTGTTCTTAAAGATCAAGAGGAGCGAAAAGATCGACAAGCTTGTCAACACCTCCTTGAAAAACAACGTAAGGTAGAGAAAAGTGGTCAAATAAAGTACTTATTTCACTAATCCCGTTTAAAACGTTTCTTACTGAGCCTGGAACTAAGCCATCGTTGTAGTAAAATGGGTCATTTTTAATCCTTTATGCATTGTTATACTTATGACCTTTGCTTGATGATTCAGGTACCGGAATTCTCACTCTAGGTAGCAACCAACCTAAACAAAGACCTATTTTTTGTAAAATAAAGTTGTGAGTGATGTTTCTTAACGCTGGGTTCAAAAATATGGCCCCTGAGTAGTTTGGATGCCTGAGTACCATCTTGAAAATGATAGAACCACCGTAGCTCGAACCACAGAGATAGACTTTTGGTTTTTACTCGAATTTTTGGAGTAAAAATGAAACAAATGCTTCTCCTTGAATTGCATTTTCCTAAAGATTTGATACTAATCCTCTAAAAGGACCCTCAGATTGTCCGAAATTCATTTGATCCAAGGCATAGAAATTGACACTTTTGATTTTGTTAGTAATAACCCAGCTAAAGTAGCCAGAAGTTCCTCCGTGACTGGACATTCCATGGAAATGAACAATAATCGCCTTGGGGTCCTTACTATTCTATCTTGAATGAAAATGCAACTAATAGTTCTAGTAGTTAAACTTTCCTGATGTTAGGTATGGCTGTTAAAACAACAAAGGTGGAGGTTGGTCGCTAGGCTTTTTGCTTAGTACCTTTGAGATATAGTCTTACCTTTATTTTTTAGGTATTTCCATGAATTTTTACTTAGCGCCAGCGAAAGGGTTATATGCTATCTTTAATTCTTTGCTTTTGTCCTAATTGTGCTATTCAAGCATTATTGACAATAGTTATAAATATAGTATGACATCAGTAATCGATTCATTTAACTTTCAAAAGGCAAAAAAGGGCATTTAAATCATTCAGGCTATCAGTATGTCAAAAATTGGTTGTTAAGAAGCTGCTTTTGTATAAAAAACTTTCTTTGATAGCCTCTTACGTTAGAAAAACTATCAATATTCAGAGTTCTGTATCTTCTCTGAACTTTTTTGCCACAAATTATGCAGTTTTCGTAGTTTTTACTGACCTTTTTCTGGTGGCAACTTTCACACAAAGTCAAATGCCCACAAGGTAGTTAAATGATATCTGCTTTTGCTTCGCAAAGCAAACAATCATTTTGAAATTAACCTAAACTTCTTTTGCAGATTTCGGAGTTAAATATTTAGATAAATCTTCTGCTTTAAACTCTAAAGACTGTATCTTTATATTCTTCGTACCTAAGCATAAATACCAGAATGACGATTTCCTCCAAGAAAACTACCATGAAAACTGTAACTACTGTGCAGACCACAGTTGAGAGCTAGATTAAGGCTAAATAAAGCTCTGGTTAAACGAACTATTTTGAAAGAAGGAGTATCAAGTTGAGGATTAGGATAGTCCCTTGAAGATAAGGTACAATCTGGCTTAAATTACCTCGGTACACGCGAGTAAATTAGCACTTGCTTTCGTTCAAATTTCTTTTTATGAAATAGATTTCAAAACAAATGAAAGCTATGATTGCTAGAACTAGAAGCGGAAAGATCAGATACTTGATTTTTATGCTTATTATTCCCTATCTCGCCAAAACTAGAGATTACGAGGACTACTGCGCTGAAAATCATAGTCTTTTAGGGCGTATTTGCTTGTAACTTAGATTGGATGTAGATAAACTCCAAAAAGATTGTGAAAATGATGACTAATGAAGGAAATATGAACTATTTAAGATTTGAGTTACGTTTTGCTCAGCGACTATCTCTATCCAAAAAGAGCAATCCAGCAAAACAGTAACAATCCACCAACTATTAATGATCTTTTGTCCTTTCAACCTTTGCAAAAACATCGCATCCATGGGAATTTATTCGTAAGATAGCTTTTTACTAGTCATCTCTTTACTATATATCAATATTGACCAGATTTCGCTAAATTTTTGTTTATATGCAAGAACTGGAGTACCTAGAAAATTCAATACTTGGCAGAACAAAGCTATCAGAAAACATAATAAAAGGAAGGAAATAAAGTTAATTTATATTATTATTGAGATGGGGAATTGTTCAGACATGAAAAGACCAATTAGTTTAGCCAAATCAGGCCATTCTCTCTAAAGAGCAAACCCAAGCCAATCCTAAGGTCTGCACTCTTAGCTCCTGTGCTCCCAATCCCACGAAATCGTCAATATGTGCATCAATAGAAGCTGCATAAATGATGCACTTTATTGCTCGGATCCCAAATGTTCCAGCGCACATTCCAGATGCGCACATATCAAATTGACCGAAGTCATCACATTAATACAAAAACGGCTGAAGGAGAACCAACAGTTCATCTTTAACATGTAAAACATTGAAAAAGAAATGATCCAAGCTGTAAGGTAAAGGATGAAGGCGCATCTCACCAAAGTCTTATCTCAATAGGTGGACAAAAAGTACAGTTAACTCGTTGATGCCATCTGCTACAAAAAGATGGAGTGCTCCTTCCAAGGCAGTGAGGCTGATGACTTCTACACCAAGTTGAAGTAATCTGACATGAAGAGAAACGAAATACAACGCAACATTCTTGTTTAGTTCAAAAAGTAGGTAGAAAATATGACCCGTTCTTTAAATAACATCTAAGCGGAGATAATTGGTGAGTATATCAGGCAGAGCAAGATTACTATGGAACATAGTGTCAAAAATGTGTCTTCTGATCTTCAGTAGCTCATCTCGAAAACGCACACTTAGGTCTAGGAAGCAAGATAGGAAGCTTCTTTGAATTCCATTATAGTCACACCCTAAAAGACTAGTCAGGTCAAATTCATTCTAGAAAGTTTGGATCAGCCTAAATCTGTTTAACTTCTTTTTAGAGCGTCAGACCATGGCTTTAAGGCGGCTGCTTTTCATCAGAAATGCGATAATGTGCAAAATACTCTTGTTATCATTTTGACTGAGCATGGAAAAACAGTAGTTGGGTTTACGCCGCTGACTTGGAACTGTGCCAAAGGATTTGCTATGGATTAGACAGGAAAGACTTTCCTCTTGGCTTTGGAGCTGAAGAAAAAGATGAATCTTATAAGACCTTAGAAAACGATTCAATGTATTCCGAGTTATGGGCCTGTATTTGGAGGAGGCAGCGATATTGCGATAACTAACTAATGCAATATAAGCAACAAAAACTGCACAAACTTTCCTTACAGCTTCAACTGCGGAACAGAATTCACATATGGTCAGTAGTCCTGGAAAGCCCTTTGTGGAGTAGAAAATGGCAAAAACTTCAATGTAGTAGAATACGAAGTCTTTAAAGTTACTTGGTGAAGTTTATATTCTTATCTATTCTATACTTTAAGCTATTCTTTCTTCATAATCATACTCTTTATTTGAGCCATTCAGCAGTTTTCCAAGCGATTGCTTCCATTTCGTCCTCAGCAAGCACAGCATGCCACATTTTCTAGCAATAGATTGTTGTTTTGTCTTTGCTTTGGCATTATTCTTCCAAGTCAAGAGGCGCAAAAAGATCCACTAGTTTATCTACACCTGCCTGAAAAAGTAGATCAGGGGTTGAAAACTATTTGTACTGTAAGCTGACTTCATCCATGGAATTCAAAATGGTTCTAATTGAACCTGGCACTATGCCATCATTGTATACATACGGATCTGCTAAAATTCTTTGAATTTGGTTGAATTTTGTCCCAGAAAATTTATCTTCCTTGAAAAGCCTTATTCTGGGGCATAGAAAACCAATAAATTTGCCCATTTTTTTCATAAAAGGTGCTGCTTCAGGTAAATTACGTAAAGCTGGGGCAAGAAAAATTGCACCTTGGTATTTTTGAGGACTTTTCAAGCAAGCTTTAAAGCAAACAGTACCTCCATAACTTCCCCCACTCAAGAATATCTTTGGTTTTGATTTTAGTTTACCCAATAAAAACTCAACGAATGTTTCAGCTTGATTCAAAGTATCTTATAATGAAACTATTTGCCCTCTGTATGGTCCTTCTGATTGGCCGAAATTCATTTGATCAAAGGCATAGAAATTAATTTTAGGATTGTTTTCTGTGATTACAGAGGCAAAATAGCCTGAACCTCCACCATGGCCGTTCAGTCCATGGACATAAACCACAATCGCCTACGGCGACTAAGTGCTTTAAATTGAGTGATAGTGAAGAGAGTAGCCTTGGTACTTGAATTTGCCGAAACTCGGAAATTCTTTTTTGAAAATAACGGGAGGCGGATCGGGATTTTGTTCAGTTGTCAAAACTTTCTGCCTGAATGCAGATCTTTAGCTTTTGTGGATCGACTGGAACTTTTCCTTGTGACCTGCAAAAGGCTCATTCTCTTTGCTCCATTTTTGCTAACTAAGCTTTATTTCTTCTTCTTTCATGCTGCCACTGTTTTCTAATACAATAAATATTACACAAAAAAATGAAAAACTAGCATTCTAATCACAAATTTTTATCAAAAATAAAATTAAAGCTTCTTATTATACCATTCATCTCCAATTCAGTACAGCTTTAGTGAAAAAAATATTGAGAATATTTCCATGCTTAAAGTAAGGAAATATTGTCAGCTAGTTTCATTAGCATAGGTTGATCCTTCTAGTTAGTATTAGTTCTGAGAAATTTCAGTTTGACGAATTTTCGGCAGTTCCCAATCTTTTTACATATAACTAAAGAATATTAGACATCAAATCAGTCTAAAAGCCCTATTTTCACTAATCCATACTAAAATATTCAATCCTAATAACAGATGTTTTGATATAAACCTTTGTATTCAAAAGCCTAAAACAAAAAATGAAAAACTATCTTTTTCTTCCCATCTAGTAATAAACCGTCTGTCCTTCATCAATTCCTCAGCCTTTTGTTGTCCTTATTGACCAAAAAAATAACTTGCCATTTTTAGAATCATTATTCATGTTTATCTTTGGATCAATTGCCCTCTTGGCAAAGATACAAGCTCAAAAATGCGCAAACCTAACCATAGATGCAATTTTCTCTTGCCAGATGTCATTCACTTACAATTCTAGCGTAAATGAGTGTCTTTTCGACTCCTGCTTCACTCAATCTCCCGGTAATCCACAGAATTCGTCGAATTGGGCAAACTGTTACACCCTTTGCTGCCCAGGATTCGTCATTCCCAACGAATCAAGCCTAAACAGTGTTAACCCTTGTTACCTGCAATATAACACTACTCCTCAAGTTAATTTACGAGTATTTTAGATGGTCTATATAATTGGAGGGATTATTGCCACAGTCTTATTTATGATATGCATCGTACTTCCTTGCTGTACTGAGTACCAATCTATGCTAAATAGTCGAAAATGTCTGTTTCATAAAATTTGGACTGCTCTCTGGAATAAATAAAGTCAGATTTAGTCTTTAAAGCAGCAAAAATCCTTGGAAGTATACAAATAATAGATTGGCTAAAGATTAAACAAACTCTAAATACAAAATCTAGTGTCTTAGCCTGCGAAAAATCTGAAAAAAGATGAGAGTTAGTCAGCCCTCACCCACGTATGCTCTAATTGTTAGATAAGCCGACCAGATTGTAAGCTAAGTTGTGGACATTTCTATCATAACCGCTGCTTAACAAAAGCAAATGATGATAATCTCATCTGCAAAGTGTGCAATAAGAAGGTAGCCTTTCCTGTCTACAGCTACTGCAGAAACTGCTGCAAAAACTTCGAATTCAAGCACCAGAAGCCAGAAGCAGGTTACTAGTATACTTGTATTGGCTGCCTCCTCCTATGACGGTGTGATTAGACAGAAGAAATGATAGGTTATGAACCTAATTTATCGAAAGATTGATAGCCCTATCATTCCAATCCCTCAATAAGTACCCAACGGTCGGAATCTTCTAAGTTTGGATATTGCTTAATGCTAACCTGGATCTTTAATGAGCTTTCTTGGCTTTTGTTAATGTTAAAAGATATCGAGTGTTACGGTTAGAACATAAGTTCAAGGCTGCTTAAAAATGGCGATTTGTTACGCATTTCGAAGTAAAAGAGGAGTATAATAGTGCGCTGAATGAGCTTATTTAACTGCTATGTAATCAATATCAAAATAATTAAAATCTAAGCTAAAGTTATTATTATGCTTTATATGATTTAGTGATCTATTTGAGCAAAATTACTGCCTAGACCTCCAGTTTCCTCGGCTAGGGTGACTTTAGCCTCCTCCTTAATATATACTTATCCTTTTTTATTATATCTTCATTCGCGAACAACTTTCCATTTTTAGGGAGTTTGAGGCACTTTTAGGAGATGGGCTTGGAGATTAGAGTTATTCAAGGGTGTGGCTATGCATTTGGGTAGTTTTTTTTTGAAGAAGTGGGGAAATGTAAGAGGAGTATTTGTTGAAATTAAAAGGTTTCTGCTTCTAAAGAGAGGTCAATGGCTAAGAGTTGAGATCTCGAGTGCGAAGTGCCTCAAATTACACTTTTTGCCAAAATTAATTCATTTTAAGTGGAGGGGAGTTCGGCGAAATAAGAGGTTTAATCATGCGGAATCGAAGTCAGATTTAAAAAACAAACAGATGAATGTAGGGATCACAAGTTTGCAAATTCATTAAAATGTTTATTTTCGGAGACTTTCTCCTAAACCAAGAAGCCCTCTTTAAATCTCTCTCGCTATTATACTCATTGATATAAACTAAAATGAGCGCCTTAGAGAAAATCAAGAGCCGCCTTGAGAAATAAAATGAAACCCTCAACTTGTTGGATCTCTCGGAAATCTCAATCGGACGCATCACAGAAGAAATCAAAAAAGCTCTTTAACGATTCAAAAAAGTCAAGGTTCTCATCCTACGTCACTGCGATTTGGATTCCCTTGACAATTTGCCCAACTGGAAGCTGACAGCAATTGACCTCAGCTAAAATCAGTATATTTCATACTAGCTAGTTTCAAAGACGATATCATTGGCAAGCTAATCACCATTCCTTCTCTCACTCAGATCCTTTTAATGGAGAATTCACTTTCATCTTTGGATAATCTCAAAAAGCTTGCTACTCTGAAGCATTTGCAGGAAGCAGACTTCACAGGCAACCCAGTTGCAAGCTAACACAACTACCGTCCAACTTTGTTTGATAGGTATGTCTTTTTATATTCAGCATCAAGAGTCTAGAAATTCTAGATCAAAGGGACTTAAACGGCTAGTTTGCAGTTTAAGAATAGGAGGAAGAATAAGACTCATAGTTTAACTAAGACGAAGACTATGCATCTTAAGAGGAGTAATACTAAGAAGAATAGGATTCTTAGAGTAGCTAAAAACCTAAAAAAGGAGGTAAAAAGAAGTGATTTTGATTCGCTTATTATAAATATGAATCTGCATTTGGCCTGGGCGACTGAAACTGGCCACTCATTCGATTTGGCCAGAGAATTCAAAGACACTTGCATCAATGAAAGCATCTTAATTTAGTCGGCTTCTGTTCTCAGTGACTCGACATCATTTGAATCAGGAGTATGGGTGATGTTTGTCTCAACAACTGGGCAAGGTTCTCTCCCTTTTTCTGCTAGGAAGCTATGGAAGTATATGATCAAGAAGAATTACAAAATCTCGCAAAATGTCAAGTTCGCGATTTATTCTCTTGGCGATCGCAGTTATGGTGAAAATTTCGGTATGGCTGCAAGAAAACTACGGCAAAGGATGAAAATGCTTGGTGCCTAGGAATTAGTCGATATAGGTTTAGGTGATGATCAAGAACCTCAAGGTTTTCGTTACGTTTATTCCTCAGGTTGGAAGGATAACTTAGTGTTGAAGCTCAAAGATCTAGTAAAAAGAGGCAAAGTGCTAAATTAAGGAGTTAGCTATAATTTGAGTTTACCCGTTGAAACAAAGTGTTTAATTTCAAAAGTGGACAATTTGAGTAATAGGAAAGGTCGCAAAGTATTTTGGGTCTAATTGGAGCTTCAAGAAACTAAGGCTAAGGAAGGGGATATCCTCTAAATATTTCCTCTGAATAGAAGCTAAGATGTGGATTATCTTCTAAAGTATTTCAATAAAACTGGAGAAGAGATCGTATAGTACTTAGGGTAGAAGTTGCCTTTAAAACTAGCTCTTTCCAGTTATTGTAATGTTAGCTCAATCCTCAATTTTTATTTCTTCTCGGGTTTCAACAGGTAAGAACTTATAGATTCTGCTGAAAATAATCTTCACAAATAGAAAATTAAGGAGTTTGGCGAGAACTTTTAAGAGTATTTTAATTTTTTCTATAGCTACAAAAGGAACATAATCGAATTTTTGCAGGACTTTGAGGTCAAATTTTCATTAGAATACTTTCTTTAGCATATTAGCCCAGTTTTAGGGCGTAAATTCACAATAGCAAAGGTTCAATAAAACAAAGTTTGGCTTTTAGTGAAGTTAGTTGAAACTAAAATCACTGAAGGTAGGATATTCAAAGGCCTCTGTAGCCATGATTTACTCAACTAAGGTGCTAAACGTTCCTGTAAGGTGCTACCAGGAGACATAATTCCTCAGTAAATGAGGAAAGTGAACATAATGGTCAGTTTGGGCACAGGCATTGCACCATTTATTTGGATGATTGATCAACTACCTTAGAAAAGCAGCTATGGCTTACTGATTTATACGAACAGCTACAATGACTAGATGTTTCATCGCTCACTCTGCAACATAAAATCATAGAATTTCGAGTAACAAGTAAGCTGCACTCGATAAGGAGGACTGAAAATAGTAAGACTCCTCTAGAACAATTTGGAAAGAATAGATACATTGATACAAAAACATGGGATCTAGAACGTTAGAGTGTTCTATTGTGGGCCCAAACAACTCCATTAATATCTGCAAAGCTGCTTTTCGAAAATGTTGGATATCAAGACTGAGGATTTAATCAAGAAGAAACTGATTGTTTACTAAAACTGGTGAAAACTTTGATAATTCATTAATTTATAGTAGTCTTTTAACTTATATCTCTTTATATACGGCAAATCAGACGATTGGTGGCAAAGGCCTTTTGCTTAAGAAACACAGTAACAAAACTGTGGATAGAGTGATTATTGCTGTCATTTGGTGCATATTGGCTTTTTCCCTAGGAACTAGATTCAGTAAAGTCAAAATGCCACTAAAAGCTTGGTAGTTTATCATAAGTCCTGCAAGCAGTCCAGCCACAGTTGCTGGCCCTCCGATTCTTGCTCTAAGTATCGTATAAACAAGCATCCAACTTATGCTCATAGTGAGATAAGCGAAATTTCTATGATTGAATTGAACCATTGCTACATTTTAGAAAATGTTTTTCCAAAAAGGTTGTTTTTCCGTAAGTCCGTCAGGAATTATCTGTCCGTTCATCAATGGCCAAGTGTTGTAGACCCTGCCTGCGTCAATACCAGCAACAAAGGCCCCAGTTACAATGTTAAAAAACAAGCAGTGCAAGAGTCCGATTCCAAAAAACCTAAGGGTTTTCAAATACTTTATTTTCTTCAAATCAGAAGCATCCACTTCCATGGGGGTAATCAATAAGCTGAAGGCATTCCATAATAATCCAGAGTACAAGAGGGTGGCCATTCCCAAATGAGTTGCTAGTCTATAAGGACTTACTCTTGGTCTACTTTGATAATCCGGCTTTTCCTTCAATCCACTTTTTACCATCCACCAGCCTATGGCTCCTTGTAATCCACCCAATCCCAACAATCCGAGTAATCTGTTTCTCAGTTTGGGCTGAAGATAGCCTTTATAGGCAAAGATGGAGAGGGGTATCATAAACATGTAGCCTAGCACCATCCCCATCTGCCTATGAAAGAACTAGACCCAATAAATGGGCTTAAAGCCTTCAAGTGTCATTCCTCGGTTGACTGTTTGATACTCTACGCATTTTTTGTATTTGTCAAACTAAACGTTCCACTCTTCGTCGTTTTTGGGATACCGTTTGGTGTATGGACTCCAATCTGCCATGCTGAGACCTGAATGAGTGAGACGAGTATATCCTCCAAGTACAATCATGCCCAGCACTCCTGCGGCAGTCAAAAAGAGCCAACTCCCAACAAGCTTCTCCCTGCCTGGGATCACAAGCTCATTCGCGTAAGTGAAAGACTGAGAATTGCTGAAAGTTCGTTTGCCGAAAGCTGAGAAGTTGGGCGAAAAGGCAATGCGGTTTATTTTTTTGATAAACATTCGATATAAATATTACCTCAATTATAGCTGAGTGTGAGTATTGCGATATTTCCGGTTTGAAGGTTATTATGATCAGAAAAAGTATGATAATTTATAGCATAAGATTCGAGTTGAGTAATAATATTGATTTGAAGAATGGCAATTAGAAACGCAAAAGTATCTGAAGCTATCTGGTACGGCCTCTCGACTGGATTCGTGTTTTTGGGACTCAGCCTTTACAAGCCCAAGTACTACTATTACTTCGCCAAAGTGCAGCACATTTGATCGTCTATCATCACAATCGGATCTTACTTAACTTACATACTTATGTCTTGAAATTTGTCACTCTTGGGTTCTTGTTAGCGTTTTAGATGTTTTGAAGCTGAGTAAAAAACTTTGTGTTCTAGGCTTAGCTTCTAAGATAAAATAGAATTAAGAAGCTAAGAACAAAAAACTAAAGATTTCAACTGTGGTTTCATTGCATTTTTTTGTGGTCTCGCTCATCTTCAAAATTTTCAGTTATGTTCTTTTGAATGAATGCTTCAATGAAAGGATCATAATTCATGTAGTCCCAATCATTAAGGGTAAAACGCCACTAGAAAATAAAATAACGTCATACAAGAAAACAAAGTATGAGTTTTACTCAACCTTTGCCCTTTTATCTTTCATGAAATTGAGCTTTTTGTTGTTAATGATTGATTATTGAAATCCTCGTTTAAAATCAAGTCTTGGTGATCTTCTTGAAAAAATCAGTATACGACTGAAACAATTGCTCAGAGTCCAAAAATAAATAGGCCTATTGCAACTTTTGCATGCAAACGTTCATTTTTTGCTGCCTATTTGAGGTGATATTTTGCGTAAGCTAGTAGCAGTGGGTGAGGATTTAGTGCATATCTTTTGCATTAAGTTGACTTGCGCGATGCAGAATGTTTTTATTTAGCTACTTGATCTTCATTAGTTCCTAAAAATCGGTCAATCAAACAGAATATAATTGTGATAAACTAAAAAGCAGCCAGAATAGAGCTCATATGATACTCAATATCAAAAGGGTAAATATGTTTATCAACAGTTGTAAGCCATATAATCATTCTCTTTCCCACTTCCATGCGATTAACTTGTATTCTTTGTAATACTTTGTTTCTGATAATCTTTTCGATGGGTTTTAAAGCTCTACAATTTTCCCTGCATCCTCGTAGCCTTTTCCGAAGCTGGCTATTGTTGGTTTTCCACAGAGCTTTAGTGCATTACATTTCTTCTGAGTCTGAACTGACTGATGTTGTTGTATTTGATAAGTCTTCTGTTATCTTCAAGGAGTTATCGATATTATCTCTAAAGAATCCCATGGTTGAGAGTAAGCAATTCATATTATTGTTGTAGTTCTGAGTACTTTTCGTTGATTTTTTACACTTGCTTACTTTAAAGCTCATGTTTCAAAGCAACCGCATATCTAACATTTACCACATTCCAAAGTTCATTGATAAGAATGTCCAATTCGAAAATTTCAGGTTGGTTGATGGTAGCTAGCTTAAGTATTTTTTCTAAAACAACAGAGTTTTGTTACCCAAAGCACTTTCTCAAAGCTGAAATTAATTAATGTACCAATTTATGAATGATTTGTTCTTTATTTTTGTTAATTGAGCTGACTTTGGCAGTAAATTCTTTATTTTATCTCTCTTTCATTTCCAATAAAGTGTTATATCTAGTTTTTTACAAAGTCAACTGTTGTCTTTATTCTGCTAGCTCTGTCTTTAAGCTTTAAATGCTGGAATTCAAAGACAGAATTTGATTCTTTTGTAGTTTGGAGTAATTCTCTAGCTACTGGAGTTTTTATTTGTGGGATTCAGTTAATTTATTCCATTTTAAGCTAAACTATTTCAAAGCGTTGTCTCCTTCCTAATGGCTGACGATAAAGTTAGAGGTCTTCTCAGAGATATGCTCAGCCTTGCCATTTGTCAATCCTTAAATACTTACTTCTATCATCCTACAAATATGCTTTAATGCTTCTGTTTGTCCTTCTACTTACTTTTTTTGACTCAAACATCTTTATTTCTATCTTACTTCCAGTTCCATCTCTCTAAGCTTTTCTTTTAAGACAGATCCTTACCTTTTCCATTAATTCATAAGCTTTTCAGTTTAATGTTCCTTATCCTTCAAGGCATTGTATTTCTCTTAAACAACAATCTTGGAATCTTTTTCCCTGTTAGCTTCTTCCTCCAGTCTATTGATTTATTGGTTGCAGCAGTTAATTTAGTAGTTCAGCTTGGATATGATCTCTTTTTTGTTATTTAAAAAACCTTTTAGATACTTATTTTCTTATTCAAGACCTTTGACAGTGTTTCTTAAGACTAAAGTCTATTGCTGACATGCTCTAAACTCAATCCGAAGATTAGAAAGTTAATTATAGGCTTTTTTATAGAGCTACTGATGAGAGCACTAATGGAAATCTTGGCTTCGAGAGGAATTAAAAGAGACTTGGTTCGACGAAAGACTTGAATAATTCATATTTGCAGTTAATTTTAAATTAATCACTAAACATTAAAGATTCAAATAATCCAATTTTAGTTAAAGTTTATGTTGATTTATCTCTAGACAGAAGGAAAAGTATCAATTGTTGGAAAAAATCAAAAAAATCTGTAATCTGGTCCTTCTACAATTTGATATTTTCGCTGTTGGCTCAATCTATCTACAAATATTAATATTCTATGGGAAATCGAATTTGTGGATAGTAATGCAGCTGTAATGAATTGTAGATCAGTGAAGCTTATGAAGCAGTGAAACAAAGCCCTTTAGAAACGTCTGATCCTCTCAAAAAGTCCTTAAGCACTAAGCCTAAAGTTTATTCTTTGCCTCCTCAAGAAATTCCTTAATTGTCGCCTTATATTGAAGAAGTAATATCAATTAGAAACCATTTTGATTGCCCTTTCCAAGAAAACAACTTCCCTAAAAGAAAATTCGAAAATGAAATCTACGAAGGTCAGCTCAACAAAGTATAATCATTTCTATGTAGTCGGGAAAACCTCACGGTCTAGGCAGAATGTTTAAATCGGATGGTTCTCTGTTTGTTGGCCACTTTGCCTAAGGAAAGGCTGAAGGAGAAGGAATCTTTGTTTTCGTCAATGGTTCTTATTTTGAAGGAACTTTGCATGACAATAAGGCTGAGTGTACGAATGGGAATTACATTAGCAAGGATTTGAAGTATTATGGTGGATTTAAAGAGAATACATTCAATGGAGAAGGTAAAGAGGAAGGACCAAGCCATACTTTTCAGGGTACTTATGAAGATGGAAAAAGAATATTTGGGGAACTGAAGTGGTGGAAGGAAGGTAACCATCAGGAAAAGTATTGTTTCTATGGTAAATTTGACTAAAATGGGCTGTTTACAGACGAAGGAGTCTTATAGTAACCCACAGGAAAGTATACTGGCAACTTTTAGAAAGGAAAGAAGCATGGATTTGGAGTTTATTAATATGCAAGTAAACTCCGATATGAAGGAGAGTACGTCAAGGGTCAAAAGCAAGGAAAAGGAAGAATGACTTTCTCATCAACTGGACTGATGATTTATGATGGCAGTTGGAAAGATAATATGCCTGATGGAGAAGGGTACAAATACAGCGAAGAAGGCAAAAAGATAAAAGTTTTTTACAAAGATGGAATAAACATTCTAAACCTGAGATCTGAAAATGTGTGAGGTGATATACATTATTGTTTGATAGGTTTTAAAATATTTATAGCTTTAGTTGAATAAATGCAAAAAGAGATTAGAGTTAAGTTATCATCTATCATAATAAGAAGTTCATGATTATTCAAAATTGATTAACGGCAGTTGAATTCAGCAAAAACCCTTAAATCAGACTTCAACTAGCTGCAAAAAGTTGGACTAAAATATAAAATGAAGCTATTTCCATTTGTAAGAATATGTTGTTTAAAAAAACCATTTTTATGGTTTTCACAACTTTAATGAAAAAAGCAACTGAAACCAACTTTTAAAGAATAAGAGAATCTTAGTTGCTTAAGAATTTCAGTTAAGTAAAAAAGCACAGTGCATAAGGCGAATGTAACTGTTGTTGTTAGTAGCATCTTATTGTATCTATTAAGCAAAAGAATCATGTCCTACAGTTGTAACAACTAAATGGCTGTAAAGGTAAGGTGAGGCTGCTTCTCTAAATGTTTGTTTTGAAGCAGCCCTTGCAAAATTATATGAGGGGGAATATCTATTTCTTCTGGCATCGTGGGCATTAGCTAAGTTTCTTCCAACTCTACGCAATGCAGTCAATATGGTAGTCATGCTTGCAGCTCAGTCGACAATCGACTTTGTTTTTGCTACAGAGAGTGCAAACACTTTCAGGCGAAGACTTGTTATCTTCCTGTTATTCGATAATCAAATCGATTTCTAAGACAGCTGGATCGAAGACATAGTTTTTCTAATTCATCGTTATTTTGGTGTCTTGCAGGAAATCTCTGTTCTTCTCTTTCAGCTCCTCAGGTTCCTTGGCTTCAAAACTTTCCAATATGCGCTACTTAAGTTTATATATTGGACATTCTTTGCTTCATAAGCATAGGCTTACCTAGTATAGCAAGGCAGAAGAATGCAGATGAATGAAATAAAAATAGCCATCAGAATTCCAATTATGTAGACCAACTAGATTAACCTTTGGATACGTCTGGGGTCGCATTGAACTTGTTGTAGCAGCTTACCATACTGTCTCTTGTTATCGGGTTAGGAATAATGAAGCCAGGACAGCAAGACGTGAAGCAGGCTGTTGAATTGGACACATTTAGAGGATTTCCAGGGCTTTGGGTATAGCAAGATGATAGACTACAACTGTTGGTACTGTTATCAAGTGAAAAGAAAGCAGTGCACGGATATATAGCCTCGATGTGCAAACTAGAGCAGTCCTGGGCCAAGATAGGCACACTGATGCTCAGTAACATGATTGCTAAGTTATACTTCATGATGTTATTATATAACTAAGCTGATTTTATTAACCGATAGTCAGCTAGATATAGTTGAGATGGACAAATAATGGAAATGAAGCTAAATCAGGAGGCCTTTTTCTTACTTTTTAGCATCACTGACAGCTTCTTAAATTGATCCTTTTTGTTGTAATTGCGTGGATTCACTGAAACCTTGTTTCTGTAGATATAAGTCTATTCGTTACACATTCTTAGCATTTCTCCGATTTTGCTTAGTTTGTCCATCACTAATTTTTTAGGGTTCCCCTCCTCCACCACACGTAAGTGCTCAAGCAAAACTATTCTTTATACATCATAGGCAACCTAAAGAGAGTTTGTTATCTTTATTACTGTGCAGCCGGGGTTGTATTTTTTCAGAAGCTAGATTATGCTCCAGCGGCCGACAAAAGGAGGAGTATCTTTTATGATGACTATTCTCACTTTCTGTAGAATAAGCCTCAATACTGCTATTTTTTTGGAAAGGCCTTAGCTAAATTCTTCGTCAGGAGACTGTATATTGGCTTTGAGACCAAGTTCGTTGAATCTTTTCAGATCTTCCGCCAAATTTAGCTCCTTGGCCAACTTTTTGGCCAATTCTTCATCGAATTGAGGACATCTCCATTTGAGATTTTCCTAAAGTGGCCCAGAGAGGAAGAAATTGTTGTGAGTTACAACTCCGAAGACCTGACACATAGCTTCATATTAGATAGTTTACTTTAAGAAGAGAGACTTGAAAGAGGCACATCTCCCACAAAAATTGTACGCTCGATGGAGTTCTATCCAGAAACAGCAGTCAAGTTGCGAGTGAGGCCATAAAGCAGATTGTTTCTAAGGGTCTAATCCTACTCATAGATACAAATAATCTGTCCTTGTGGAATGGTCAACTTGAGAGGATAAATCTAAAAAACCTTTTAGTCTGACTCCTTCAAAAGAGCACTATCAAATTTCAGGTCAAATGAAGTAGGCACTGTCCCCTTTTTGTCTACATAGTTATCACCGTTCACAGAGGAAATCTACATAAAAGGTAGCTAAATAACCACAGAGTTACGATGTTTATCCTGAAAAATGCTTAGACTTGGACAGCCGCATCTAGAATAGCCTTCAATACTTCAGCCAAATTGAGCAAAAGCAGGATTGAAGTCGCAAGACTGGCAATATGATGACTTTCCATGTCGAATTAAGTTCCAAACTACAGAGCCAAGGCAGTTATCAAGGTAGCTGCCATCTCACAAAGAAGAGTTTGTCCATGCCCCACATAGTTAATGGCAAGCTTGTAGGAAGCCAAATTGATATACTTATCCTTGGCTTTAGTCACAACCTATTTAGTGACCCCATAAACATTGATGAGCTCTGAACCTTCAATACTCTCATCAAAAACCTTCACATACTAGTACTTATAGTCATAATAGCGCTTCAAAACTTTGACATTGGCAGATCTGACAACTTTCCAAATCGCCCAATACAAAGCAGCAACTCCAGCTGTTACCAGCAAGACGATATAATGACTTCCTCCCACGAACAAGGCAGTGGCAATAAAGATTACTGCGTTTTTATACAAAGTCAAAACCGCGTGCACTAGAATAAAGATCTATTCGTAGTCGTGGTTGAATTTGTCAGCTATTCTTAGAGAATACTACTAGCCATACCACCTTAGCTCTTTGTGCACCAAAGATGTAAGAGATTCCCTGTACAATTTGTGGCCAGTGATGACCGCCAAGTGGGAGCTGACTTACCCCTAGAGATAAATAAGGCCAGACAGGCCCAAAGTCAACACAACTTCATAAAGCATAAGCGACTTCATTGACTATATCCCAGCTCTGGCTCTGTGCTAATACTCATGGCCTATGTAAAAATGTATGAAGATGTGCAGAACTTCAACAGCGATGATTATAATGACTGAATAATGAAATAGGTACGTATGTAAGCGGATTATTCTATTTTGCAAGTGGTTAGAAATTTCATGAAATAGGCGGAAACGTCGGCTTACTGCTTTGCTTCAGCCTCACGACTTTTGCGCTATTAGTTTTGAGTGAGTAGTGCCAGACTGTAGTTTTTGACTGTTTTGACCAGAAATTAGACTTTGGAGCGTCTTTGGCGTTGTTAGGATTCCTTCTGAAAGAGCGCAACAAACATCAAAGCCTTCCTGACCTTGTTTTGAAACTAGTGCGCAACCCTCCTAAAAGCCTTTTCCTCATCGTCCTAATGATAGTCATCAAGCTTGTTGTTTTTGACGAAGTTATCGATAAAAGAGCGCGGATTTTTGGATAGCACTTTGAATTGATCATATTACTTCGTGATGGCTACGTTGAGAATGATCACCCAGTCATCTTCCTGCATCGCTTCAATCTTTTTCAAAGCAGTCACAATTATCACGCCCTTCGCTTGTCTTCCTCTCAAGATCCTTTCAACTTTGCTCTGAGAAGAGGCTGTCAACCCGCTGAAAGGGTTGTCCAAAATGTAAATGTTGGCTCTTGAGCAAAGGACTCTGGCTAGGGACAACATTTTTAGCTGGTTTTCGTTGTATTTGTTAGGTTAGATATCTTCATCCAATCCCCGAGAGGCTGCCAGTTCCTCAAATAGTCCTAGTTCCCTACAAACGAACTCCACTTCATTCGTAGTCACCTGATTATCATAGAATTTCAAGTTTTTCTCTAGAGTGTCGATGATTATGAAATTTTCCTCAGAAAGATAGGCAACTCTCCCAGAAATCTTGATGTTGCCACTTGTAAGAGTATTACGGCCGGCGAGCATATTCAAAAATGTAGTTGACCCCTGACCTCTTCTTCCCAAAACGACCAACCTATCCCCTGGCTTGAGTTAGATATGATAGGTCACATTCAGCTAGAACTAAACCCCTCGGTTGCCAACCCTCCCAGTCGTCCCCTTTGCGATTGCCACATGACTAGGCCCATCCTAGGTAGATTTATTGTAATGTTTGAGGTCTGCCCTTTAATCTGGAAGCTCGAGGTAGTAAGTGATCCTCCGAAGCGAATGAAACCCATCAGAGAGGGCAATGGTAAAGGTCCTCACCTCCTTCATAGGCCGATAGCAAATCCCCAGCATCGACAGAATAAGATAAAGCTCCTCGACGGCCATCTGCTGCCTGCTGCTTTGATCATACATGACAGCACTAACAACCACCGCAATCGGGAGCAGAAGCTGTGCGATATCATACAGCGAAGAGTATCTATAGAATGAAACATGGTCGTGACACTCCTCAATGAACAGATCGTTATTGCGCTACACAAGCATCCTCTCAGTATGCACAACTCTGGCCTCCAGCATCTTCTCCAGAAACTCGTAGTTGAGCTTGGACCTCTTGTCAATGAGCCCCAACTTGGTGAGGTTGCAATGCTTCATGCGGTCGTCCAGCACCCGCTGGACCAGGAAGATGACGATGAACCAGTAGATGGAGATGACCCCCAGTGAGAAGTTCAGCCCGAACAGCCAGATTATGGCGATGCCGATGGTGAAAGGGATCTCGCATGCCAGGTACAGGATGTTGAATAAGTTGTATATTATTTTTAAGTCTACGTTCTACAGTTGGTAGATCTCAGTCTCGGGGATGCGTTTGCGGTAGTGTGGGTCCAAATGCAATGCCTTTTTCACCAATCTTTTGGCAATGGTGCTCTAGATTTGAATCGCCAGTTATTGAAAAACGCGCCTCATATGGGACCCGAAAATCATACGCAGAATCTGCAGAACCGCGAATTTTTCAGTGATTTCGCTAGAAGAGCGCTAACTATCGCTGGCCTGCATGGTCTCCATGAACTCCTTGATAATTTGGGATAGGAGGAGATTGAGGGAGGAGTAGATGACAGTGAGCAGGACGCCTACTGAGATCTACCAGCGATAGCTGAGCAATATGTTTTTGAAGAGTTTGTACCTGTCGTTTTGCTGGTTGTAGTACCGAGGGATGGGCCGGAACAGTTCGAAGGTGGGACTAGGAAATGGGATTTCTTGCGTCCCGTCCTTGGAAGGCTTGGCGATGGCCAGCTCGATGAGATAAATAAGCGTGTGGAAGTTGAGGTACCGAAGATAGCGTGTTATGAAGTTTTACTATTCTTTAAAAAGGCGACTCCCTTTCATCTTAATATCTTAATAAAAAACTAACACTAATAACCCCATTAGTGACCAACCCCCACCGCCACACCCACCCCATCCAACCCGCCCTCAAATCTACCCCAACCTAGCTCAAGCATCATCCATCTTGGTTCGAGGGGCTGGCGTGCTGTCCAGATGATATGGAACAGGATATCAACCTGCCCATATGTGCATATGTGTAGGCAAGTTCAAACAAAAGGTCAGGACAAGTAAGTTTAAAACATAGCTGGTTCGCAGTACACAAATGAAGCAGAATTAGTATCTGATATATGATTATGCTGGCAGGTGTGGGTTGGATCAAAAAATCTCCATATTAACAGTAACTCATCCAATCCCATCCATTAATCTTATCATATTATCTCTCAATCTTAAGCAAGTTACCCACCCGCAACCTGAACTCTTTTATGCAGTTGGCCCTCCAGCTGGCCCTGCCCGGCATTGACTGCCATCGGAAAAACTCTCTCGCCTGATTCCAGTAAAAAAACGCTGCCTTTGTCGATGTTGCAGTATCTTAACATTTTTTGATGGTAAAGCCTAATAACGCATAATCCAGTGGTGAAATGAGTGGCGAGTCGAATTGGGCATGAAATTTGAGATGATAGGTATTCTGATAGATCTGCTCTCCTACAAACCCTTGCTCCGCATCCATATTATACTGTTTAAATTAGCAATCCAACTATGGAAATTCACAACTAACACCTGGCCTCGGCAGTCAACATCGCAGCCCGGGAGGAGGGGTCAAATGCAGGGGTGAGGCAGGGCGAAGTGACCTCGAATGACATAATCTACCGTGTGGAGGAGGAAGTGTTCAAAAAGGAACTGTTAGTGAATGTGTTCGTGTGCATGGGGTGGATGGGGGCCATCATGGTCTGCATCTTCATGGGATTCGTGGATATAGCCAACCCTGCAATCCCCTCTGCTTTACTGCCCTGCGCAGGGGCTGCTCTCAGCTCAGTATCCTTCTGCGTGTTCGCTATCCCCAACCGCAAGCTACTATCGCCTCTGTTTGTGTTCAGCTCGGCTGCCACTGCAGCCTACCTGGTCTCAGCAACCCTGCTCTACGGTTTCTCGAAGAACGGACAGTGGATCGCTGCGGCATTATTCGGTAAGGATGTTGTTATTCAGTGGCAATCTAAATATTGTTGAGCCTGCTGTTCGTGTAGAGCAAAAGGAACACTGTGATGGTGGCACTCTCGGGGTTGCAGTTGGTGCTGGTGGGACTGAAGCTGGACGGAGTGGTAACGGTGAGCTGGTCCATCGTGTTCCTCATCTTCATCATGGTGGCTGGCTTCCTCCTGTTCGCTGCCTTGATACTGGCGGTTTATGGCTTTGTGGTGAGGCTGCGCTTGGGACGCTTCACTGCCGACATAGTGGGAGTGCTGTACGAATCAGTGTTCCTCTTGGGCCTGGGCATGTGCGTGGGCGTAGTAGTGGGCAGGGTGGCCTTCTTCTCCACCTCCATCTACCTGGGCGCCCCCTGCATCGTCTTCCACGCCCTCGCCATCCTGCTCTTCATGTACCCCTTCAAAGAAGACATCGCCCTCTACAAAGCCAAGGCCGAGATCCTCAGCATCATCGACCGCGAGGTAGCCATCGACAAGGTCAAAAAAGATGCCACCCTCTACATGCTCTCCTCCCAGTGGTTCACCCTCCAGGAGGGCAAGTCCAAGAAACGCAAGGACAGTCTCAGCAGCAGCTAGGAGAGGCAGAGGGAGTGCGTGGTGTGTCTGACCGACCGCGCCGATCTGGTGTGGATGCCCTGCGGCCACCTCACCATGTGCGACAGCTGCGGCCAGTACATGCTAGATCACAAGAAGCTGGAGTGCGTGGTGTGCAAGGCGCAAGGAGAGCAGATCTACCACATCGACGGGCAGCAGCCCATGAATACCAACAGCTGCCACTCCGACCACCACTACGTCGTCAGAATCATCTGACCCTGCCTACTGATTTTACTGATTTTAGCTATGCTGAACTGTGCTATTATGGTAATAGTATACTACGATTGATAGGTACGGTTGACAGGTAATATACTATGGTTGATAAAGTAGTCAGTAACTTGTCATAATTTATCACTCTTATCCTTTTTAGTCTTTGGCTGCCGCTTGTGGATCGGCTTCTTTCCTTTCGATCTAGGTATTATCCCCCTCTCACGCTCACTCCTCTCCTATGCGATCAAATCGATTTGGTTTTCTTCGTCTTGAAGCGAGGCAGTTGTCACCTCAGTCCCTGACATCTTTTCGCTGGGCTATTCTATCTTCACAGGTAGAGTGTCGCGGTTGAAGTAGCCCAACTCTTCCGCCCTTTCGGAGCTGGCGTCTTCGTCCTTGGAGCAGAGCACTGGGTTGCCAAAGAAGTGGATGAGCTCGCCCTTCTTGCCATCTTTGACCAAGCTCTGGCCATTGATATTTTTGTGGTAGATCCTGACCTCCTTGGTCTCATACAACTTATTCTCGTATGCCTTGCGCAGCTTCAAGGTGGAGTCGTCCTAGATGATGGGCCTGAGAGTCTCAGGGGGCAGGATCCATCTCTTGTGGATGTTGTTCCAGAAGTGGTCCTCCTCCTGCAGCAGGACCTTGGCGATGTGGCTGCAGAAATAGCCCGAACGTTGCTCCAGCTCGCAAGTGCAGCTCCATTTGTAGTTTTTGCTGGCTTAGTCACTGCTGTATTGTTTGTAGACGAAGAAAGTGCCGTTGTCAGTTTAGATGAAAAATTGGTCGCGTTTGGAGTAGTGTTTTTGTTCGTATTCTTCATAG